>Ga0137395_10001573_pt1 | contig 10649 bp, 10 predicted proteins | sample czobulk216metaG_FD_108283 | JGI IMG/M metagenome (GOLD analysis project Ga0137395, IMG submission 108283) | Vadose zone soil microbial communities from Angelo Coast Range Reserve, California, USA - czobulk2.16 metaG | ecosystem: Environmental > Terrestrial > Soil > Vadose zone | place: USA...
CACTCGTTACCCTTGCCTCTTTTGATGCGGACGAGGGCAAACTCGCCGGCCAGTTTCTGTGCGGCCAGCCGGAACTTGAAGTCGCCCCGCGCGAGTTGCTCTTCGACGGAAGCGTCGCCGAGCAGCTCATAAGTTCCACGATCCCAAAGCATGACGCTGCCCGCACCGTAATTTCCTTTTGGGATGACGCCCTCAAAGCCGCCATAATCAAGGGGATGATCTTCCACCATCATCGCCAGACGCTTTACCTCCGGATCGAGCGTGGGACCCTTGGGGACGGCCCAGGACTTCAGGGCGCCATCGACCTCCAGGCGGAAATCATAATGGAGGTGAGAGGCGTGATGACGCTGGACGCAAAATTGCAGGGGATATTGCGGTGGATGCGGCGGGACAGGCTTGCGCTCGCCCGGAGCGGGTTCCGGGGTCTCGCCGAATTTCCGCTTCTCGACATATTTTTTCAGGGACATGGCTTTTTTGGATACAAATCCGGCAGCTAGGGCGCCGATACAAAACCGGTACCTAATGTTTGATGTATAGTAAGAGATCGCGAGGAATAGAAAATGGCATTTACCATTTGGAAAGGGCACTTGACCTTCGGGATGGTCTCGTTCCCGGTTAAATTGTACAGCGCGGCGCGCAGTGAGAGCATCAGCTTCAACCAGCTTCACAAACAAGACGGCTCGCGCGTCAAGCAGGTTTTGTATTGCCAGGCCGAGGACAAGCCGATTCCCCGCAACGAGATAGTGAAGGGCTTCGAGTACGAGAAGGACCGCTACGTGGTAGTCGACGACGAGGAGATCAAGAAGGTCGCGCCGCAGACCGCCAAGGTCATCGAGATACAGGAATTCGTCAAGGACGAGGAAGTGGACCCGGTGTATCTCGAAACCTCTTACTATATGGCGCCCGAAGACGCAGGAGAAAAACCTTACGCCCTGTTTTTCGACGCCCTCAAGAAGACAGGGTATGTGGGCATCGCCAAAATCGCCATGCACAATCGCGAACACATCGTGATTCTGCGTCCCGGCGCGCACGGGCTTATTCTCCATACTATGTATTTCAACAATGAGGTTCGGAAGACGGACGAGTTCCGCACGGACTTGACGCTGGTGAAGGACAAAGAGCTGGCGCTGGCCACCAGCCTGATCGAAGCGCTAGCCGCGGAGTTCGAGCCTGAAAAGTACAAGGACGAGTATCGCGAGAACCTGATACAGATGATCGAGTCCAAGAAGCAGGGCAACGTGGTGGTGGCGACGCCCGAACCCCATCGCGAGAAAGTCGTCGATATCATGGAAGCGCTGAAGGCCAGTCTCTCAGCGGCGAAAAAACCGGTGGCAGTCGCCACTTCATCCCGGTCAGAGGAAGAAGCCAAACCCGCCAAACGCAAGGCACGGGGTTAGGTGGGTTAGCATTACTTCAACTGCCCGTCCGCTTCCATGTACACGCGGCGGAAATCGTCCAGGAGGTTTTGCGCAGCAGGGCGAAAATCTGCAGGGACCTTCATTCCGCAAAACTCCCGAGGTCACGGCCCGCATGCTACGCATGGCGGCCCGGAGTGCTGGGCAAAAAGGCAGTATCTGAGTCAATGTGTCACACTGAAATTTATATCACATGACAGAACGTATTCGGTCCACGACGATCCTCTGCGTCCGGCGCGACGGCAAGGTAGTGATGGCGGGTGACGGTCAGGTTACGCTGGGTTCAGAAGTCCTGAAAGCCTCGGCCAAGAAACTGCGGCGGCTTTACAACGGCAAGATCCTGGCCGGATTCGCGGGCGCCACGGCGGACGCTTTTGCCTTGTTCACGCGGTTTGAGTCTAAACTTGAGCAGTACAATGGAAACTTGTCGCGCTCCGTGGTCGAACTCGCGAAGGACTGGCGCACGGACCGCATGCTGCGGCACCTGGAAGCCCTGCTGCTGGTCTCGGACGCCACCAACACTTTCATTCTCAGCGGCAATGGCGACGTGATCGACCCCGACGACAACATAGCGGCCATTGGATCGGGCGGGCCGTTTGCCAAATCCGCGGCCACCGCGCTGATCGAAAATACGCCGCTCTCCGCGCGTGAGATCGTCGAAAAAGCCATGACCATCGCCGGTAAGATCTGTATCTACACGAATGACAGCGTCATCTACGAGGAACTGGGTTAATGGTGATCTATTTGCCCGCGCAAGCTTCCGCCGACGCGCCGCTGCTCGACGAACTAACACCGCGTGAGATTGTCCGCGAGCTCGACAAGTACGTCATCGGACAAACTGACGCCAAGAAGGCCGTGGCCATCGCGCTGCGCAATCGTATCCGCCGCCAGAAACTGGACCCCGAAATGGCCGACGAGGTCATGCCCAAGAACATCCTGATGATCGGGCCCACGGGCGTCGGCAAAACGGAACTGGCGCGCCGGCTGGCGAAGCTGGCGAACTCGCCGTTCCTCAAAGTCGAGGCCAGTAAGTTTACCGAGGTCGGCTACGTCGGGCGCGACGTCGAATCGATGATCCGCGATCTGGTGGAAATTTCGATCGAAATGGTCCGCGAAGAGCGCATGAACGAAGTGGGCGAACGCGCCGAGCACAACGCCGAGGAGCGCTTGCTCGATCTGCTGATGCCTCCGCCGGCGGAGCCCGCGGAAGCGTCCGACAGCATCGACCGGACACGCGAAAAACTACGGGAGCGGCTGCGCGCCGGCAAACTCGACGACCGCATGGTGGACGTCGACGTGAAGGAGCGCGGCCCCACCTTTGAAGTGTCCACCACCAGCGGCCTGGAGGAGATGGACATCAACCTCAAAGACGTGCTGCCAGGCCTGTTTGGAGGCCGGACCAAGAAGCGCAAGATGCGCGTCGGAGAGGCGCTTGACTACCTGGTCACCGAAGAAGAACAGAAACTGGTGGACATGGACCAGGTGACGCGCATCGCCATCGAACGGCTGGAGCGCAGCGGCATTATCTTCCTGGACGAAGTCGACAAGATCGCGGGCCGCGAGGGCGGCCATGGACCGGACGTCAGCCGCGAGGGCGTGCAGCGCGACATTCTGCCCATCGTCGAAGGCACAACGGTGAACACGCGCTATGGCTTCGTGCGCACCGACCACATCCTGTTCATCGCGGCGGGCGCGTTTCATGTTTCGAAACCCAGCGATCTGATTCCCGAGTTGCAGGGCCGCTTCCCCATCCGCGTGGAGCTGAAGTCGCTTAACGAAGGGGATTTCATCCGCATCCTGAAGGAGCCGAAGAACGCGCTGATCAAGCAGTACCAGGCGCTGCTCGACACCGAAGGCATCAAACTTACGTTTACCGAAGACGCCATCCAGGAAATCGCGGCGTTCGCCACGCGCGTGAACGAAACGGCGGAGAACATCGGGGCGCGGCGGCTGCACACCATCCTCGAAAAGTTGCTCGAGGAAGTCTCCTTCGAAGGGCCGGACCTGAAGAAGAAAACCGTCAAGGTGGACGCGGTTTACGTTCGTAAGCAATTGGCCGAGATCGTCAAGGATCAGGACCTGAGCCGCTACATCCTGTGAGACCCGCCGCGGTTGCTCTTGTCACACTTCTGTTTACTGGCTGCGCCTACGTGGGCGATCCGAAACCGCCGGCGCTCGACATCCCTTCGCGGGTAACCGATCTGCGCGCAGCCCAATACGGCGCCAAGGTTCTGGTGGAGTTCACGCTGCCGCCACTGACCACCGAAGGCCTGGGGCTCACCGCTGTGCAGTCGGTGGAATTGCGGGCGGCCGCGGGCGCCTCGCTTCAAAGCTACAACGTTCCGGCAAAAGGGCCGGGGCCAGTGATGTTCGATTTCGAGGCGCAGGCTTGGACGGGCAAACAAGTCACGTTGATGGTCCGCGCCACGGGACCCAGGGGGAAGGCGTCGGAATGGTCGAATCCGGTTGCGCTCGCGGTGGGAATTCCGCTGGCGGCGCCGGCTGATTTCCGGGCAAAGGCGGATCCGCAAGGCGTCAGACTTACGTGGTCGGGAACGGCCGGGCACTATCGTATTTTCCGCGGGGCTGGCGATGCGACACCGGATCGATTAGCCGAGGCTGACAAAACAGAATATGTGGATATCACGGCAGCCTTCGGGTACCCGTACAAGTACTTCGTCCAGGCGTTCGAAGGCGAGTCGCGGCAGAGCGAAATTTCGGATGTGATCGGCATCATTCCGCTCGACACATTTGCTCCGGCGGTACCCGCGGGGCTGACGGCCGTCGCGGCAGTGAACTCGGTCGAGCTAGCGTGGGAACGCAACACCGAGGATGATTTTGTGGGCTATCACATCTACCGCTCGACTGACGGCGGAACGTTTGAGCGCATCGCGGGACCAATTGAAGCGCCCACCTACAGCGATCACGCCGTGGAGGCTGGCAAGAAGTACAGCTATGCGGTGACGGCCATCGACAATGCCGGCAATGAGAGCAGGCGGTCGGAACCGGCCGAAGTCACCGCGCAGTAACTACGCCGTAGTCGCACAACGAACACGCACGGGCGGCCGCCGACCATTGGTAAATGCTTGGCGGCCAGGTAAGAGTCATCCACGAACGCCGCTTCTACGCGTAGCCGACGTTATGTCTGTGTGGAACGCCATGAGCGGTTACAAGCGCGTTCTCGGGATCGATATCGATGTAACGTCAACCGTCCGATACAAGCCGTGCTGATAAACACCATGCGCCACGACGCTGGAGGGTTAACTTTTCCGTTGTGTTGACCATCCGCCCCCGGGCATCGGGCGGAATAATGGGTGCAGACCCTAACGGGTGCCGCTTTTCTGATCACTGCGCGACTGGATGGGATGCCCAGGCGGTAAACACCGGCTTGCAGCCTCTCAAGACAATTGCAGAGCGCCGGTGCGGAGCGCTTGTACCCAACCCGCAGGGAAGAATGTAGCGCTACCCGGCGGGTCAGACGCGTGCGTGGCTCACACTCGGTTGTAGTCCGAACAAACCACAAAAGTTATTACGAATGCAGGGGCAAGTTGGCGGCGGTTCGGTTGGTGGAAGAAGGGAACGCCTGCTGTTTTGACCCAAGTCGGTCGTGATGAAATCGCTGGCCTGAATCACAGGGGATCGTATTTCCCCTAGAATAAGGACCGGATGTTTCCAAAATAAATAAGGAACGGTATACTCATAAAGAATCGTTGAAATTTGGCGGTTTTCGGTTACGCTATTCGCTGTACACTTCGTGAGCCCCGCTCAAACACTAGGAGGAAATAAATGACTACCAAGCACGTTGCGCTTGTCTCGGATACACCGTCCGTTAGCCTTGCGGATGTCTCCAACGTCAGCGCTGCCATTCAGAAACAGGTGACGCGCGATTTTGGCCCCCTCTGGGACGTGAACGCCACCGTCGACGCATTCCCGAAGCTGGAGGCTGTACCGGTCGATTACTGGCCGGTCATCATCCGAGACGACATCAATCAACCGGGCGCGGCCGGTTTCCACACCGATAACAACGGCCAGCCGTTTTCGTTGGTCCAGGCCGATGCGGGCTGGGGTCTTACCGCCAGCCACGAAACCCTAGAGATGCTGGCCGACCCGTTTGGAAACCGCACGATTGCCGGCGCGCCCCCTCCGCAGGCGTCGGGGAAGGTTAAGAAACTCGCGCGCGTGTTGTACCTGGTTGAGGTGTGCGACCCTCCGGAAGATGAGTCTTTCGCCTATCGTTCCAACGGAGTGTTGGTTTCCGACTTCATTACGCCGCACTTTTACGACCCCACCTCCTCCGCTGTTGTGCGCTATAGTTTTGGCGGAAACGTTAAGGCTCCGCATCAGGTGCTTCGGAACGGGTACGTAAGCTTTGGAGATCCGCTGACCAATCACTGGTATCAGGTCCTGGTACAGGGCGGAAAGGCGGTTACCAAGAGTCTCGGAATCATAAACACTTCCGGCAAGAGCCTCCGGGAGACTATTGATCACGAATCGCGGAAAGCCCGAAAAGGGTATCGGACAGGTGAGGTGGCCAGCGCCAAGCTTCTCGCCGCGGCAGCGGGCCAGAACGCGATCATGGAAGCTGCTGCCGGACGCGCTGCTCTCTTGCGTGCCCACATCAAAGCCCTTATGAATGGCAAGTAGTCGTGGCGATAAAGAAAGACGATTCGCAGGCGGCGCGTGATGAACGCGCTCGCCGCCTGCGGGAAGAGATTGAGAGTCTGAAATCGGCGGCGGCGCCGCCGCCTAAACCCTCCAAGCGAAAGAAGTCTATCCGGGAGCAGGTGGACGAAGCGAGCCGGAAGCGCGACGGTAAGTCGTAACCTTGGCTAGCCGCACAGAGGGGGACGGCCGCCTCATTGCTTGTAAGAAACCGCCGTCCGCCGGACGGAGGGCTTGAAATTCGCCGGGCGAATCGGCGGCGTGGCCGGACGGTTGCTCTTCGCACCGGCCCTGGTGAGCGCCGCGATAATTTCGGGTTGGCGGAGTTTCAATGCTCAATCGAGCACGGAGTCGCCGTACACATCGACCGAATTCACATCGGCTCCGGCGGTTATCAACTGGCGGACGTTGGCCGGCTTTGCGTCATCGCTGGCCACGGCCAACATGAAGCGCAGCGGCGTGGCTCCCAGACCATCGTGGAGGTGAGCGATGCCCGGCTTCGCGGCTACGCTTTGCAGAGCGTCCCAATCGTTAGAGCGAATCATTCTGAAGACGTCCCCGGGTTTGGCGGCGGGCGAGGTTTGGGCAGTCTGGGCAAGGAGGATGGAGACAGCGATCACCAGGACACAGAAAAGGCGGACGCCATATGCATGCTAAATCCCTCCGTCCAGTATTAGTTGAAAGTATACTCCTAAGCACGCGGGACCGTGACGATTTCTGGTTCGGTCTGTTTCCAATACCGCTGCGTGTATCGGGCGATGGCGAGAAGAACCAGCGCGCCAGCTCCGTTGGCGACTGCATCCACAGTCATGAGGCCCTTGACGGCGCCGTGTCCGTATCCGACGCCGTCGAGCCACGTCATGTAGAGAATGGGCAGGTTGCCGGACGCGACGAATAACGAATATGCCGTTCCCGCCGCGTGGCGGCGTTGCCCCAGCACCTCGAGCACCAGCGCCGTAAACACAGCGTACCCGAACCCGGCTGCAATCGCGTATCCGGAGTATCCAAGGCCATAGGTCCAGACTGTGGAGGGTGCGAATGCCAGGTAGACCGCGAATACGGCGGAGAGCCCTCCGGCAAACGCATACGCAATCATGCGATTCATGCGGTCGCACACGAAGCCTCCAACAAAGCTGCCCAGCGCGCTGAGCAATCCGCCGCCGATCCCCGAAATCCACATCACTTCGTTCGCGGGAGCATGGTAGTCCGGACCGAGCCCGGAAATAAGATTGCTTACGGCCGCGCTACTGACGGGCGACAGAAAAAATACCAGACCCAGCCATGCCCGCCGGGACCGCAAGACCTCGCCCAAATCGCGAAACAGATCTGCGAAGAGAGGCAACAGCGCCCGACGCGGCGCCGGACGTTCCTCGATCAGAAGCGCCGCCGTGGCGGGCAGGACGATCAACACGATCGAAGCCACGGCCAGCAGCGGCAAGCTCACGCGGTCCGCAAGCCATATGGCGAGTCCTCCGCCGACCGTGCCCCCGCCAAGATTTCCAGCCTGGTACCATCCGCTAGCGCGTCCCCGCACCGAGGGCTGCAAGAAAGTCAACAAGGCTCCGTTGGCGGAAGAAATCACGCTGCCCAGCGCGGCCGCGGTAAACAGCGTCACGGTGACCGCTGGGAGCGACACGGGAATGAGTAGAATGGCCAGCGCCGAACAGAGCCCGGCCGTGGAGGCAGACAGCAAAATCCAGGTGCGGCGGCGCAATCCCAGGTCGACCACTGGCGAGTAGAGAAAGTACCACACGTTCGGAATGCTGGCCAGCGCCACGATTTCGGCGATGCGATCGACGGACACGCCCTGCTTGCGCAGCACGTAAGGCATGAGGATCACAATGATCGCGTTGGACAGCCCGTTGGGTATCCCGAGGATTCCAAACAGCCATGGCGAATTATGTTTTAGCGCGGGTTCGTCGGCCAACGGTTCATTGTATCCAGAGTTGCCAAGGGCCGGGCGCCGTTCGAGTATCCTCGAAGCATGGTGCGCGTTCGTCTGTGCGGCTTCGCGATGCTTGCGGTGGGCTTCTATCCGGGGTATTTCCTTTTCGCGCAGGATGCCGGGCGGCTGACGTTCAGAACTTTGGTATCGAACCTCCTGATGCAAACGAGCCCTTTTGCGAAGAGTAAGCCACCCGAGGACTCCGCCAGCGTGACGCTTCCAGGCCGCCTCTTCACGCCGCCCCTCGTGGCGCCGCTGATCGAGCGACCGCAGGCGGACCGGAGCACGCCGGAGCGCGCGTTCGCTTCCATGCGATCCGCCAATACAGTGAACGATCACGCCTGGATTGTCGAGAACTTCGTGCCCGCCGAGCGCGCCGAGATTCAGAAGATGCTAAGTGACGCCTCGATGGAAAAGCGCAATCAAGATTACTACAAGACGATTCGCAGCGCGGAGATCACCGGAACGGCGCTGCTGCGGGGCTTCACGATCCTCCTGGTGCGGGAAGAGACGGACACCGGAACGGCACGGAGAGTTCCGGTGACGCTGGCCAGGACACCTTCCGGTTGGATGCTCACGAACGCGCTGTCAAACGACAGTACGTTCGACGTAGTCTTCGGTGCGCTGCGGTCAGGCACCGTGGAGAAGCAATAGACATCCTTATCTTTCGAACCGCTTGAAAAAACTGTCCGCGTTCCAGCTAGGCCGCCCATTGGCGCTCGCAACGCGCATCCCCAGATCCAGCATGAGGCGGTTGAACCTCGCTGCCGCGGACTTGTCCACCGGCTGGTTGAGATCGTCGGAAGGCGCATGGTAGCGCTCGCGCAGCCAATCCTTGGTCAGCTTTTCTTCGGGCGACCCCGGGTCGTACCCAAATTTAAAGGTCAGCGCCGGCACGCCCCGTCTGATAAAGCTGTACTGGTCGCTACGGATGAACAGATTCCGCTGCGGCTCCTTGTCCGCTTGCACGATCACGCCGGCCTTCTCGCAAACCGCGCGAATTTCGGCGCCCAGGCTCGACTCGTTCAGTCCCTGCACTTCTAAATACTTCAACGGATAGAGCGGCAGATACATGTCCATGTTGATATCGGCCACGATGTTCTTGAACGGCACCGTGGGCGCGCCCGTGAAATACTGCGATCCCAGAAGCCCCTTTTCCTCACCGGTCACGGCTATAAACAAGATGCTGCGCCTGGGATGCAGACTCTCCAGCTTCGCCATGGTGGCGATCTCGATCAGCGACGCGACACCGGAGCCGTCGTCCATCGCGCCGTTGTAGATGGCGTCGCCTTTAATGGGAGCGCCCACACCCAGGTGATCCAAATGCGCGCCGAAGACTACGTACTCGTTCTTCAGCACGGCGTCTGAACCGGGCAGCAGCGCCACCACATTCTGCGATTCTACTTCCGACATCCGCATGCGTTCCGTCGCGCGCAAGCGAATGTGTAACGGAAAGCGCGGCAACGCCTTGCCTTGATCGGCGAGCGCCAGCAGTTCCCCAAATGTGTGGCCTGAGTCCGCGAAAAACTTCTCGGCGTACGCCGGATTAATAGTCGCGCCGAATTGCTGGCCCGGAGCGTCCGCCATTCTTTCGTCCGCGAGTTCCATGGCCGCGTTCAGGCGCGCCAGCGTCGATCGCTCCCAGGGAATGTCCATCGATTTCGGATTCGCGATAGCCGCCACGCCGATCGCCCCGGCTTGCTGGATTGCCCTCCAGCGCTCGGCGCGAAACGAATAGTGCGACCGCAGATTGCCGGGGACATCGGAAGGCCCGCCTGCGATATACACCACGATCTTGCCCTTCAGGTCCAGCCCGGCAAAGTCGTCAAAGTGATTTTCGGGGACCGAAAGGCCGTAGCCGCAGAAGACCGCTTCCGCGTCGACACTTTCCGCCAGACCCGGACGTACGTTCAAATTGGCGTCGTCCCCCAACTTGAGCGGCGTAACTTTGCCGCCGCGAACGATCGCCAGGCTGGACTGGTCCTCGACGATCTGAGCCACTTTGAACTTCACCGGCTGCAGGTAGCCGCTGGTGCGGGCCGGCTTGAGGCCCGCGCGCTCGAATTCCCCCGCCACGAACTGCGCCGCGCGCAGGTGCCCCGCGGAACCGGTGTTGCGGCCCTCCATCTTATCGTCGGCCAAGACCTGGATATGCGACCACCAGCGGTCGCCTTCCTTGGTCAAATCAGCCGCCGGCAACAACGCGGCGGCCATCATGAAAATGACGATAGCCCTCATGCAGCCAAGTATAGACTGGCATGAGTTTGATCGGAGACAATAATACCTTATGGCCTCCGGCGAAAAATTCCGGATCGCTTTAGTGCAGACCTGTTGCGCCGTCGATCCCAACCAGAACCTGGCGAAGACCGAATGGAAGATCCGGGAGGCGGCCGCCGCCGGCGCGCAGATCGTCTGCTTAGAGGAACTGTTCCGGTCCCAGTACTTTTGCCGTGAAGAGAATCACGAGCTGTTCGCGCTGGCCGAGACCATTCCCGGGCCGTCCACTGAATTGCTCGGCAAACTGGCATGCGAGTTGAGAGTCGTAGTCGTCGCGTCACTGTTCGAGAAGCGCGCCGCGGGCCTCTATCACAACACGGCGGCGGTACTCGGAACCGATGGCCAGATCG
>Ga0137395_10001576_pt1 | contig 10635 bp, 5 predicted proteins | sample czobulk216metaG_FD_108283 | JGI IMG/M metagenome (GOLD analysis project Ga0137395, IMG submission 108283) | Vadose zone soil microbial communities from Angelo Coast Range Reserve, California, USA - czobulk2.16 metaG | ecosystem: Environmental > Terrestrial > Soil > Vadose zone | place: USA...
CGCACACGACTGCAGTTGGAACAGCCACAGTTCCATTGTGGAAAAGCACCCCCGGCAGACGAGCCGAGGATCTTGATCCGCATGCGCGGACGTTTACAGTTCAGCGTTTACGTAAGAATTGATTTCGCAACTGAGGTTGACTTCTTCGAAACTCGGGGCGACCCACTGCATATGCTTAACTCCGTTCCTTGGTGAGGTTAGTGGACAGAGGAGGAAAATCGTCGTCAGGGCCACAACTCCCTGATTACGAAAGTAGTATATCGGGCTTTCTTCCCCCACGCAATCCAAAACAAACCCTTTAGTTTCATACAGCTGCATCTAAGGTCAAAGGTTAGAAAAACTTAAGGCCTTTTGCGGATTGGCATCGTCTTACTGCCTCTCTAGGATTCTCTCTGCAGCCGTCTTCGTCCAGTTTCTGCTTGTAGTCCCTTGCAGTTGGCTTGCCTGTACTGGATGCAGTACCTCTCTGGCTGAAAAAGAGTTCAAAAAGATCATTTTTGCTATTGGCAAAAATTGATCCCGCTTTCCCCCCGCAGTAATTGGCAGCAGAATTCCCCTGAATTTTACGGAGGACAAATTTTAATGAAAGCGACTCTAGTACTCATACTACTTTGTTTATTCAGCACAATGGCGCTGGCGGACGCCACTATCTATTCGCCGAACGGAACGGCTGCGGTTGACCGGCAACTCTTTGGAGTTCATTCCTGGGGATTGCCCAGCGGCACCACGCCGTGGCCGGCAGCACAACTGGGGTCGTATCGTACCTGGGATTCAGGCGCGGTTTGGGCCAGCATCGAAACCTCCCGTGGTCATTACAACTGGAGCCGACTGGACCAAATCGTTAACGTCATGTCATCTCGTGGTGTCACTGTTCTGTTTAATTTCGCGAGAACTCCGCAATGGGCCTCGTCCAGTCCATGGAAAACTTGCGGTGGCGGCCCGGGGCAATGCATGCCTCCTTACTCAATGACCGATTGGGGAAACTGGGTGCGCGCCGTAGCCACCCGCTATAAGGGACGAATCAGATATTACGAATTGTGGAACGAAACGGATGCCTGGAATTGGTGGAGCGGCACTACGCCCCAGATGGTGCAAATGGCAAGAGTTGCCTATCCCATCATTAAATCCGTGGACCCGCGTGCCATCGTCGTAAGCCCGTCTCCCCAGGGCATCAACGGTTATAAATGGATGGACGGCTTTTTAGCCCAAGGCGGTGGATCTTACGTCGATGTAATTGCTTTCCACGGCTATGTCACTCACCCCGGCGGTTACACCGCAGCGCCCGAAACCTGGGTAACCATTGCCAACAACATTCGCAACACAATGAACAAATATCACGTGTACAAACCGGTGATTGACACCGAACTCAGTTGGGGACAGAACTGGCAGCTTGCTAGTGCCACTGGTCAGTCTGCGTTCGTGGCGCGCATTTATATTCTGCATTGGCTTTATGGAGTGAATCGCGCCTTCTGGGACGTCTGGGACAATGGAAATTATGGCACGCTTTACCATAACTATCTCTTGCCCGGCGGTGTTTCCTACACCTACTTATCGAAGTGGTTGGTGGGAGCGGCGATGGACAAGTGCATTCAGTTCAGCAACGGGAGCTGGGCGTGTCATCTGTCGCGGCCAGGTGGCTATCAGGCGTGGATCCTGTGGAACGTTTACGGAAACACAACTTGGCACCTTGCCTCCAGTTTGAACCTGAGAGTGGAGCGTACGCTGAGCGGCGGCAAGTGGGCCATTTCGCCGAGTGCCTACCTTACCATCGGGACGGTTCCAATATTGGTGGAGAGCTGGTCGGTGTTTTAGACCGACGCTCAACCGATGCTTGATACCAATAAAATTGGGGCACCCTAAGGTGCCCCAATTTTCTTACTTCGTTCTTTACGGCAACATACCGAACACTACCAGCCGTGACGTCGTAGCCTGGTACACCTTGCCATTGGCCACAATCGGCATGGAAAAACGCACACCTGTCCCGATGGTGTCACGGGTTCCGGCCTGCGTGCTGTTGTACAACTCTTTGGTCAGATTTGTAGCGTCGTAGGCGTGCAGCACGGCAATATTGTTGTCGCCGGTACACTCGTGTGCCCAGACTATCCCATTGGAAGTGCCGTTTGCCGAGATCACCGGATTGGCGCCTGGATAACCAAAAGTTATCGCACTGCGCGATGTCGCTGTTCCGGAGACGACGCCACTTATGACGGGATACACATTCATATAGTGGAAGGCGGTCGCCAGGTACACGTTGCTATTCCAGTACGATGCCGACGTCCACGACGGTCCGATGCGGAACACAGACGTTGCCTGGCTATTATCGCTGGCATGGATATGGCCGAGATTGTCACGGTTCAGGACATACATGTTGCCGTCCTTGGCCGCCACCGCAACCTGGTGAGGGAAAGATCCCGGTTGATCCGGCAGAACGGTCACTCCACCCGAATTTAAGTCAAGGTCCTGAGTGTTGAGACTTGCCTGGTTGAACGGGGTAAAGTAGTCAGCCACGGCGAGGGTCGAGCCCAATGGGTTGAGCTTCAACAATGAATCGCCGAAATCCGCTCCGCCACTGGATCCGTCGAACGCACCGTTGCCGGTAGCCGCATAAATGTTGCCACTCGAGTCTGCCGCGATCGCACCGCCGCCACCCCATATGGCCGCCGCATCCGCATTCGGAGACGTAAGGTAGGCCGTGGTTTGTTGCAGCGTTTGCGCGTTGTACCCGATCACCCACCCGTGATAGAGCCCCTGGTCATTGGCATAGGAACCCCACGCGCTGTAAACCACCCCGTTGAGTAATATCAGCCCAGGACGGTTCATTTCGACGTCAGGATTGAAAGTTATCTGGCCGCCTACACTTGCCCATCCCGTGCCCGGAACTGTTGCCTGGATCTGCACCGGGCCGCCAAATTTTTCCGCGCCGGTCGTGATGTCAAGAGCATGCAAGCGGTAAACGTGGACTCCATTTTCCTTGGTAGCGGCTATGCAGTAGAGCGTTCCGCTGGAGGAATCAATTTCGGGAGTTGAGAGGATTCCATTCTCGGGATACCAGATAGCGAAATCAGCACCGGGTATTGTCGTGATACCCGCGGCCGAATTGGTGAAGTTACGTCGCCAAATCGGCGTAGTGCTTTTCCCGTCGGCATCGTAGGCGTACACCGTATCGTGCATAGTCGCGACGTACAACACGTTGCGGTAACCAAGCGTGGGAAGGTTAACGTTCGCGACATACAAGGGTTGCGCCCATGCCAGGCCATCAATGAAGTAGCTGAAAAGCAGACCAAAATTGGTTGAGTTGACGTTCGACGGAGCGATCAGGCGCTCAGTCGTATTTTGGCCGGTACGTCCGTTGTCATATTTATAGGTGAAGACGCCGGGAAAATCCGTAATGACTGTCGGCACTGAGGCCTGTTGATTTGCATCAGCAACGCTCGTGGCGGTGATCATGTGTGACCCCACAGCGGGCGGTGGCGTGTACAAACCAGTACTCGAGATTGTTCCGACCGTCGGGTTGCCGCTCGCAACGCCGTCAACCGACCAATTAACCGCAGTATTACCTGTGCCCACAACGTTTGCAGTGAACTGCTGCGTTTGCGTAAGGGTCAAGGAGCTGCGCAGCGGATGAACTGCGATCGCGACTGTCACATTCACCACTGCGCTGCCAGATTTAGTTGAATCAGCAACGCTCGTAGCGGTGACTGTATGCTGCCCGGCCATCCCGGGGGTATAGATTCCACCCGCTGTTATGGTCCCAGCGGTGGAATTGCCGCCCGCGATGCCATCTACCGACCAAGTGACCGCAGTATTGGTTGTGCCGCCCACTGTGGCGGAAAACTGCTGCGTTCCAGAGGCGGCGATGGTTGCCGAACTCGGGCTTACGCTTACCGTGATCGCTCCGGGCACAATTACCGCAACTTGGGCTGTGGCGCTCTTCGTGATGTCGGCTGTGCTACTCGCTTTGACGGCGTGAGAGCTCGCTGTTGCGGGCGCCGTGTAAAGTCCGGTACTGCTGATGGTACCCACAGAGGCATTCCCGCCCATGATTCCGTCCACCCACCACTGCACTCCGGTATTGTTCGTGCCGCTTACCGTGGCAGTGAACTGCTGCTGTTGATTGGTGTTCACGCCGACCGAGGTCGGCGAGATTGCGACCGAGATCGGTGTAGCGCTTGCTCCGCTTGGCAATGAAATACCTACTACGCTATATGCGGGAACGTTGATGGTTGCTGCCAACCCATTTCCAGTGTCGGTGAATGTGATGCTCTGGCTGGTGATCTGCTGGTTGGTATTGTTCAACAAGTTCAGTGTGCCTTGCAGAGAAACACTGCCCGGGTTTTGAATGAGGATTTGAATATTGTTGACGTTGGTTGGTTTCGGATTGACCAAAACAAGGGCATCGCTGGAGATCGTATAAAACGCCGTAGCTACCAATGAACTTGGGGCGGATACGGAATTCGCCATGAAGCCGCCACCGTTAAGATTTAGATAACTCGACCCGCCAATGAGCTTGTATGCGAAGTACTGCGGGTATCCCACGAACGGAAGCAGTCCGTTCTGGGCGCAATCCATCGCGGTGTTGGGGTTTCCAGCAAGACAGAATGCTCCTGACGGTGTTCCAGCGGAGAAGTACATCAACATGCCCGGCGGGTTTGCACCGCTATAAGCCGCGTTCAGACTATCGGCCACCCAAAGACTGTTGAACAGAGGAGAATAGGTTGGGCTGTTGCGGCAGCAGTCGTTCAGGAACGCCCAGTCATCGTTGTATTCAGTAACGAAAATTGGAGTCTTCGTAGCATTAGGCTGGCCGCCGGCCCGCACCAGTGACGAGATCTTAGCGAACCAAAAACCAACGCCATTGCTGGGATCCTGCTCGCGGGCAGACAGCGATTTCGGTCCTGATGTGTTGTCCCAACCCATTCCATTGCGGATGTCCGAATCCCCGGCAAGGTAGTGGTGATAGCTGACGAAATCCACATTGGGTGCGGTGTTCGGATTGTTAAGCAGCGCCGGTAGCCAGGTGGAAGCCAACCCAACCTGGACGATCGCAGGACCGCCAATTCGTATCTGCACTCCATCCGCGTTAGCCTGCGCCCGCATTGCGTTAGCAGCGGCCGCGTACATTGCAATGTAGGTATTCAGACGGGTGGTACCGCTGCCATCACTTACGCAGAGGGCTTGAGAAAGGTCGGGTTCGTTCCAAATTTCATAATCAAATACCAGCCCGGGAAAAGCCTGATTCATATGCGCAACTACCGAAGCTGCGAGTTGCGCCCATCGATTAATGTCACTCGGTGCGGAATGGTAATTCGAGACCCCGCCGCCGCAAGGATTCGGGGAGATCTGTAACCAGGTAGGCGTGTAGCCCATGACAATTAACGGTCGAAAGCCGTTTGAACGCAAAACGCTGACCGTTGGATCGAGCTTGGTCCAATCGGCAGTGGGAGTGGCATAAACATTCTGTAGCAATGCGTCAATTCGAAATTCGGCATAGTTGGCCTGCCGCAACAAAGTCAGTGGAACTGAGTTTTGTTGGAATCCAAGCTGCGCGCTGATCATGTTGGCTGGAATGGCTCGTGAGTTCGGGGCTCGGGATCCGAAATCAACCGACACGCCCGCAGTGGGCGGTGTGACCGTCACTGCGGCGCTGGCCGATTTATCTGTGCTGGCAACGCTTCTGGCGGTTACGGTGTGGTTTCCGGTTGTGGCTGGAGCCGTGTACAGCCCGTTAGTAGTAATCCGCCCCGTCGCCGTGCTGCCCCCAACCGTGCCGTCAACTGACCAGGTTACGGCGGTGTTCGTAGTGCCACTTACCGTGGCCATGAACTGTTGCTGACCATTTACCGCCACCGTGGCGGATTGCGGGCTGATGCTGACGTGCACACGAGCGCTTGCATTCAAGGCGACAAAAACTACGAAAGCGAGAAAAAAGACGTTGGTGCGCTTGGAAAGGGGCGAATAGACACTACTCATGCGTGCTCAGCTCCGGAAGGATAGATTGCGCGCGAAACACCATTGGGGAAAAACGGGGGGAATTCGTGTCACCGCTACGGCAGGAATCTCGCAATCGGATGGCCAACTTGTTCTTTGCTCAAAATGCTTAAATACAACGAATTGCTCGGAGCGGATCGGCGGTCTCTCGGCGAAAACGCAACAATCTGCACAGCCTTGCCCTCGCCAGGAGAAGTATCGTGGTTGAGAAGGGGGGCTCCAGAAGGGTTCGAGAAGAAGACACGGATTTCAGAAGGATTTCCACCAGAAGAGCTGCAGCGGCGAGACACACTACCGGCATTCTTAAAAATCTTTAACTACTGGATTGTGAAGGAAAATCGGACGCGCTGCGACTCGCCACCACAATTGGGAAGGAATGGTGGGTTAAATCCGTCGCTTACGCGGGGAGGAAGGAAATAAATGGGGAACCAGTCGGCCGGGGGCGAAAGCTGTGCGACTCGAATCGCAACTTCCAATGTTTCCCGAGCAGTTCCCCTACTGCGTATTTTTGTAGCGTTATGCTCCGACCGTGACCCCTGCTCTTTCCCGGATGCGACCAGCAGCCCGCAGCTGTTGTTCGATCCAGGGATAAGTAATAGCGAGTCCCTGCCGCAACGGCAAAGCCGGCTCCCAACCCAGCACCTTGTGCAGGAGGGTATTGTCGCTGTTGCGACCACGTACACCCTGCGGGCCACTAGTATTGTGCCGCTTGCTCAGCCGCTTCCCTGCTACTTCGCAAACCATGTCCACTAACTCGTCGATGGTGACCAGCTCGGGAGTGCCCAGATTCAAGGCATCACGATACTGCGAAGCCATGATGCGGATCAGCCCTTCAACGCAGTCGTCAACGTACATGAACGAGCGCGTCTGCTGGCCGTCGCCCCAGACTTCAATCTCGCCGCCATCCTGCGCGAGTGCTACCTTTCGACTGATGGCCGCCGGCGCCTTCTCCTTGCCGCCATCGTAAGTTCCCAGCGGTCCATAGACGTTATGGAAACGCACGATGCGGGTTTCGAACTTGTAGTCATGCCAATAGTAACGGCACAGTTCTTCCGCGTAGAGTTTTTCCCAACCGTAGCCTGGCTCTGGCTCCGCCGGAAAAGCGTCTTCTTCCTTCAACGGTGTCACGTCTGCGCTTTTTTGCTTGCTTTGAGCGTACACGCACGCCGAAGACGAGAACAGGAACCGCTTTGCGCGATTTTGCCGGCTCGCTTCCAACATATGAGCGTTAATCAGAATGTTGTTACGTGCAATATCGGCATGGTTCGCAGTGATGTAACCGATGCCCCCCATGTCTGCTGCGAGGTTATAAACTTCATCAATTTCGCCGCGGGTCGCCATCAAGCACTCGTCCCACTTACGCAAGTCGCGGACTTCAAATTCATCCGCTGCGGAAGATTGATATTCGGGATGCTTAATGTCTACTCCACGGACCCAGTGTCCTTCAGCCTTGAGACGGTGGACTAGGTGGTGGCCGATGAAACCACCTGCACCGGTAACGAGAATTCGAGTCGCCTTATTCATTTACAGCCCCCTTATTTGTTGAAAAAATAAACCGTAAAAAACCATTCAGCTACTCTGCTCTTGGATGCTTATTCCGCAGAGTTGTAGAGCAGCGTAAAACAAAAATTGTGTATTAGAGACCAGGTAGCGGCGCCACAGACGACGTGGCTCGGAGCATAACCGGAACAACCATTCCAACCCCCAGCGCCGCATCCACATAGGAGCACGGCGCAGAGTGCCGGCTTGAATGTCGAAGGCCTGGCCCACCCCTAGCAGTGCTGACGCCTTGATGCGATGGCGATGCTCGAAAATCCAGTTTTCCTGCTTGGGACATCCCAGTCCGACCCAGACAACGTCCGGCGCCGTACGGTTAATCATTTCCACAATCTGGTCGTCTTCCTCGGACGTAAGCGGCCGAAAAGGCGGGGAGTATGCGCCCGCGATCTCCATTCCGGGTGCCTGCTGTTTCAATCTCTGTGCCATCTTTTCTGCTACGCCCTCGGAACCACCATAAAAGAAATGCCGGTATCCCCGATTATGCGTAGCCACACAGAATGCGGGCACAAAATCCGGCCCGGCAATGCGGTTTGCCTTCCCGAATCCGTAAATCCGGCTCAGCCACGCCAGCGGCATGCCATCCGGCAGACTTAGATCCACTGCGTCCATTACTTTTCGGAATTGAGGATCGCGCTTCGCCTCCATGACGTTATTCACATTCGTAAGCGCCACAAACAAACCCCGCCGTCCTTCGGCAATGGATTGTTCCAGCACTTCAATTGCCGCTGACATGGTCAGGGCATCCACCCGCGTCCCCAGTATCCGGAAGGAAGAAGACACCGGCTGATAGCAATTGTTTTCAATGACCGCGTCTTGAGACATCAGTTCTCCAGCCGAAAACCGGCCGAACCTCGGAGTGCATGGCTCGGAGCGACAGGTCGTGCCACCACCGGCTCATATCGATAAAACGGCATTCGCCTCTCACCCGTCCATAGCAGGATCAAAAACATAAGCGCCATGGGATACACCAAACTATTGGTAGCTTCTGTTATTCCTCGAACCAGTGTGAAGGACACCAAAGCGATCGCAAGTGCGGCTTTAGGTGCGGACTGCGGCCATTTCGAAATTCGAAACATCTGCCGCAGGTAAGTGGCATAAATCAGAAACGCCAGCACAACTCCAACCAATCCTAGACTGAACCACAAATTCAGCCATTCGTTGTGGGCGTGTACCAGCTTGATATCGGAGAAAATCTGCGGACCGTAATTACGGAACGAGAAAAAACCATATCCGACAACCGGGTTGTCGCGAATCATGTCCCAGGTTTCCAGCCATAATTGTGTACGGCCGGAAAAAGTCTCCACTTCACTCTTGGTCTGATTGTGGTACAGAGTGTCAATGACGAAAGGTGTGGCCACTGCGAGCGCACCGGCGAGCAGCAGCGCTACACCCCATTTACGGCGAGCCGACTGATTACTTCTCAAGAGGTAAACGAATCCGGCCAGCACAATCGCCACCATCGAAGTTTTGCTCATGCTGCGCAACAACGCGAGCACCATGATTAATTCGCAGCCCATCCAGAAGAGCTGATCGCGGCGTCGCCGTGCCACTTGTGTTATCAGATAGATATTGCACAGCAGCGCTACGCCGACGTAATTGCCGATTGAGTTGGGATGCAGCAGTTCGGCATCGCCCAATCGCTCGCCGCTCTTAGAGACAAAGGCAAGCGCGAGAAACGCCAGCAGCGTAGTCCCCAACACCAGACCTTGCAGGGCCCGGACGCCGATTTGATCCAGGTCGCTCATGCGGATCAACATCAGCACGATGACGATATCCAGGACGATGATTCCCCAATATCCCGCAGCGCTGTTGAGGGAATCGGCGTGCGTCCAAAGCAAGCTAATCGCTGACCACGCCAGAAACGTGATAAGCAGCTTGGCCGCAGTGGGCAAATGTATTTCATTCTCCCCTAAGCGATGCAAAACGATCCGCATGACCAGGGACAGAAAAATGACCGAAAAGAACGCCGCATCTAGTAAGTTCGCAGCTAACGTGCCCGCGGCGGGATCGTTGGCAAACAAAAACACTACCATGGGCTTAATGCCTAGGTAAAACCAGAACAGAAACCCTAGCGCCTCGGTGTAGCTGCGGCTGTAAACCCCAACTCGCGGCACGATATAAGAATTAGCAGTCATGAATAAGCAAACCGTTCCTGAGATGCCGCAAGCTCTTGCGGCGCGTAGCAGGCCCGCACAACTTGATCCCAACGGTATTCTTCAGCCCGTGCCTGGGCGCCGGCGCGGCATACCTGCCGCTCGCGATGCGATGCCAGCTGGTGAAGCGCTGCGCTCAGCCCAGTGACCACTTCCGCTTCGCTTTTACCCGCGGTGCCCACCACTCGACCACAGCTGTTATCAACAATGACGCCCGGCCCACCTAAATCGAGACAGATCACCGGCACGCGTCGGGACAAAGCTTCCAGGACCACGTTGCCGCTCGAATCATGCAGGGTGGGAAAAAGCAGTACGTCATGATGGGAATAATTTTTCAACACTTCAGGCTGCGACATCCAGGGAATCCACTCCACTACACTCTCCAACTGCAAGTTTTGTGCCAGACTGTGAAACCAGCTTTCATCGGGTCCGCTCCCGATCACCGTCATCTTCATCTGCGGCATGGTCTTTCTGGCTTCAGCGAAGGCACGCAATGCCAGATGCAAACCCTTCCAGTAAATGAGCCGGCCTACATACAGCACGCGCAAGGTCTCGGGCTCCTCGCCCGGCGCGGCATTCGGAACTCCGCCGTAACCCCCTGTAATTCCAATCTCCAACTGCACTCGCGTTTTGTCCCGATATTTCGCCGGAACACATGCGGCAGTTTCGCTGGTCTTGCATAGGATCAAGCTGGAGCGTTTGAAGATCGCACGGCTAAGCGGATTGACCTTTTGCATCTGGTTAGCCACGTCTCTCACAAGTTCCAGCAAATATCCTCTTGTCGGAAAACTTTTTCGCAGCGCTAGCGGTGTACGTTCACCGCCTCCCACCGGACCGAATACAAACGGCACACCTAAAAAGCCCATAAACGACGGCAGATGGATGCCGCCGAAGGTGATGTGGTGCACCTGCTCGAACCCCTGCCGGCGCCGCA
>Ga0137395_10001578_pt1 | contig 10632 bp, 10 predicted proteins | sample czobulk216metaG_FD_108283 | JGI IMG/M metagenome (GOLD analysis project Ga0137395, IMG submission 108283) | Vadose zone soil microbial communities from Angelo Coast Range Reserve, California, USA - czobulk2.16 metaG | ecosystem: Environmental > Terrestrial > Soil > Vadose zone | place: USA...
CCCCCCGGGCGCCGAACGAACGCCTCGCATCCCCACCGCCAAACGGAACGCCAGTTTCTACGCGGTGCGCAGCGGGCCGTCAATCGCTCGGGGTTGTCATAACAGGGCGTTTGGAGCCCATGGCGCGAAAACACTCTGCAAACGCCTTTGCACCTCGACGAAGTATCGGGTTGCTCACGAGCGCTGGCCTGCGTACGTAGCGATTCCCGCTCCAGCTACCGATGTGCCCGAAAAGGCAAGTTGTCATCGCTGCGACTGTCAGTTTCAGTCACGACTCTTCAAAATTGCCAAGCTTGCGCTTCGGCCGGTGGGGTTTACCCTCTACCGCCCGAGGAGCGTGAGCTGCCAGATGTCCTTGCCGGTCGCCATCATCAGCGGACGCAGGGCGAGCATGCCGGCTTTGCCTACGGCGCGCTCGAGCTGCGCAAGCTCTGCGAGCTTGTCGCGCGTCTCGGCGTCAATCGGCGGCTCGTCCATGCCGCTCTCGCGCAGCAGGAGTATGCCCTTGGCGCGCAGCGCGAGCTCCCCGTGCAGTCGCAGACAGCACAGCATGTCCGCCAGGTCCTCGCCGCGGAAGCGGTCGCGCAGCGACTGCAGGTAGCGGCCGGGGTTGCTGTCGAGGAACCTGCCGGTATTGATCGACTCCAGCAGCTGCACGTTGGAGTCGAGATCCGCGTCGAGCCAGTCGCGCAGCGTGCGCTCGCCGTGCCGAAACACCCGGTAGATCACCCATGGCAGCACCAGCAGGGTCGCAAGCGTCGCGAGCGCGGGCCGCCCGAGCAGGTAGTTGAAGCCGCTGTGCAGCGCCACCGCCGCCAGGAACCCTGGCAGCAACAGCTGCAGACCGCCGTTCGGCCGGCGCTCGTAGAGCGTGATCGAGATCATTGCCAGGACCGTCGTCGTGCCGCCATGCATGATCGCGGTGCCGAAGCCCCGGATGACTTGCACCGGCAGCGCGGCCTCCGGCCGCGAGGCGAGGTAGTACAGGTTCTCGACCAGCGCGAAGCCGGTGCCGATCGCGAAGCCGGCGATTCCAGCATCTACCGGCAGCCCGACGCGCCGCGTGCGAATCAGGAAGACGATCAACACCGCCTTCAGTGACTCCTCGATCCACGGCGACAGGTAGCGCGAATACGCCTCGAAATCCCCCGGGAAATGCGCGTACGCCCAGTGGTTGAGCAGGTAGCTCGCGCCGGCTGCGAGGCCGCCGGCCGCAACCACCGCCAGCACCACCTTCAGCCGCAGCAGCTTATAGGCATCACACTGCACCAGCGCGCCGAGAAACAGCAGCACCGGCACCAGTGCGATCGGCGCGCGCAGCAGCAGATCGATGTTCAACGTGCCGCTCGTGTGCAGTGCCCGCTCTTCACAGCACCTGCAGCGACAACATGAACTCGCTCCTGCCGAGTCCGCCCGCGGCGAAGCCCCGCGCCGCGCCCACGGATAGCATCATCGACTGGCGGTGCATCACGTGCAGCTGCAGATCGAGTTGCGCGCCGACGTTGTGAGCGCTGCGACGCAATGCACGGTTGTCGGGATCCGTCTCGAGCGCGCTCACAAATACCTCCGGCCGGACCCAGCTGGCGTAGAAGCCGGGCGAGCCCAGGGCCTCGAAGCGCAACGGTGGCAGGCACCATTCGAGTGTCGACTTGAGGAGCGACTTGCCATTCAGCGCGTCCAGCTTGAAGCCCGGCATGCTCAGTAGCTCGCGGTAGCGCTGCGCGCCGCCGTTGCCGCCGCTGTCGACGTAGTTGTTGCCGAAGCCGCCCAGGTAGGAGTTGGCGAGCGGGTTGGCGCGCGCTCCGGTGGAGAGGCTCGCCCCGCTTCGCAGCCAGACAGAGGAATGGTTGAGCGGCAGGGGGAAGCCGACGTCGAAGGTGCCGGTGAGGCTCGGTATCAGATCGCCGGCGGCCCCATTGGCGTGCGCGTTGATCGTCCAGCTGTGGCCCGCCTCCACATCCACCGCGCCGGGCGAGGCGCGCGTGTCCGTGCCAACGAACCCGGCGTCGGCGGTGAACAGGTTCTTCGAGGGCGAGATCACATTCTGAAACCCGGGCAGCGTGTCGAGGCCCCCGTAGTAGGCAACCTTGGCGACGAAATCCATGGCCTGCGGTGGGTCGAAGACGAGCGGAAGGTCGTAGCCGACGTAGCCGTTGTAGCCCGCGAGGCTGCGCTTGGTCGGACCGAAGAGGTCGTAGAAGTCCGCACCGTTCCAGGCGGCACCGGCCGTCCAGCGCGTGTGGTGAACACCGGCCGCGACGTGCAGGCGCTGCTTGGCAGGCAACCGGTCATCCGGGCTGTAGCTCGTCTCGACGCCGAGCGCGTCGTAACCGAGCGGATCGCTGAAGCGGGCGCTGGCGCCAAGGCCTATCGAGTTCTTGTAGCCCTCGACAACCGGGATCAGCGACTCGAGCGACAGCTCCCGCATGGGGCGATAGGCGCCCTTGCGCAGGATCTGGGATTCGTAGGGGATCGTCGAGGGGGTGGGGGCGACCCAGCCCTGCACCTCCGGGTACTTCGCCGCCACCTGCTCGCCGAGGAAGGTCACCGCGCTCAGGTCTTCGGTCGGTCTTGCCTCGATCAGCGTCGGCACGAACCCCTTGGCCGCATAGCGCAGCACGATCAGCTGAGACTCATCGAGCGGTAGCGGCCGGAAGAAGCCGACGTCGGCGTTGCTGACCGCCGTCAGGGTCTCGGTTGCAAGCTCGTAACGATAGATGTTCGATACACCGGTGTAGTAGCTGCTGCCGTACAGGTAGCGGCCATCCTTCGAGAACACGAAGCTCTCCGGCACCGCCGCTCCCATCGTGAACGTGTGCAGCGGAGTGGCGTCGCCTCTGGCGAGCGCGTCGGCACGCAGCACCCTGACCTGCGTCACCTGTGGCGAGCCCGGCTTCGCACCCGGTCCCGACACGGACACCGACGCCAGTGAGGCGTCGGGCGAAAGGTCGAGATCGAAGGCCCTCTCCCCGCGTGGGAAGACGTACAGCGTCTGCCACTCCTTGTAGGGAAAGGGGATCCGCACGAGTATGACGAATCCGTTGTTGAGCCGCAGGCCCCACAACGAGCGATCGGCGGGGTTATACACGATGTCGCCGATCCGGGCGGCCTTGAGCAGCATGCGCGACTTGCCGGAGCGCAGATCGAGCGCCTCGAGGTTGCGGTAGGTGTTGTTGTTCGTTGTGTAAAAGAGCGTCCCGGTCGCTGGGTCATAGGCGAGCGAGGTCACCGTGTAACCGCTGGCGCCCTTGACCTCCTTGATCTCAATCACCCTGCCATCGCTACGCCCAATCGACACGATGTGCGCAAGCTGCCCGGGATACTTGACGGCCGCGAACAGCTTCGTCCCGTCCGCCGAGAGGTAGGTGCGCGAGAGCGCGCCGAGATCCTTTCGCGTGAGGTCGCGGTATTGGGTGATTGGGTGCTCGCGCACCGCAACCAGGTTCTGCCGCTGGAAGCTGCGCTCCCAGTCGATCCACTGGTGCCAGGACTCATCCAGCGGCAGGCCGAACACACGCTGAAAATCGTGGGCGTAGTAGCGGCGGCTGTCGGCGTCGCGTCGCCACCAGGCGAGCAGGCGCTGCGGGCCGTAGGTGAGCGCCAGGTAATCCACGAAGCGCGTGCCGTACAGGTAGGCGTTGGCGCCGGTCTTGAAGTCGATCTCGGTGCCCTTCGACACGAGCCCGAGCGGGTCGTAGAACCTGGCACTCTCCTGCACCATCGCGCGGAACACCATCTCGTCGTAGCCACCTTGTGCGCGGCCGACACCCCCGCTCATCCAGGTCTCCATGAACACGGCGCTCCCCTCCTGGTACCAGCGAGGCGCCGTAAGGCGCGGCACGGTCAGGTAGTTGTAGAGCAGCGTCTCGGGGTGCGCGGAGTCGACGTCCACCTTGCCGCGAAACAGGCGGCGGAAGCGCGCATCGGCCGGGCTCGCGCGATCGTTGTCGACGATGTGCGTGAGCTCATGCACCGCCGTCCACGCGAACCACTCGGCGGATGAGACGGTTTCGTACGGCTCATTCGAGGGGGCGATGTCGAGGAAGATTCGATTGCGGGGCGCCGGTATCGCCGTCGCGTTGGCGCGGTCGCTGAAGTCCTGAAGGAGCACGCTGACGCGCCCGTCGGGCACGTACTCGAACAGCCGCTTGTGGGTAGCGAGTCCGCTCAGGAAACTCTGCGTCGCGTGAGGCACGAGGTGATTTTCATTCGGATCGAAATACACGATCCGCAGCTCCTCGGTCTCGACGAAATCGAGATCGGCGGCCCGGGACGGGAATGAAGCCCCGAGCGCAACGAGCGCCGTCGCGAAGCCCGGCCAGAACCGCCACCCTAAAACGTTGGCAAGCGCGTCCCCGCCCTGTCTGCACTCATGCAGACAGCCTTCATGGCTGTTACGCAAGAAACGTGGAGTGGCCCGCGGGTAACGCGCGGGCCACTCCCATGCTTTCGACTCCAATGCCGCGCAGCGGCGCGGAGCGGACTAGTTCTGCTCGTGCCCAGCAGCTTCGTGCCCAGCAGCTTCGTGCCCAGCAGCCGCGCCACCCCTCAGGTGACTGTTGTCCTTACGACCAGCCGCCGCCGCCGCATCCGCTGCCTCGGCAGAGATCTGCCTGGCACTCGACTTGGTGCCGCCCTCCATCTGGGCGCGGCGCATATTGTCGCCCGAACCGCTGGCTGCCGCAGCCGCATCCTTTGCGGCCTCTGCGCCTGATGTTCCCTTCGATGCATCGGACGTGTTCTGGTCGGTTGTGCTCGCCGTCGGTGTTGGGTTGAAGGAGTTCGTGCCGTCTGCGCGGGCGCGCTTCGCCTCGACGATGGTCCCGGCAGCGTCCTTACCTGCCGGCGCTTTGTTGTGGCTCAGGTACGCGATCGCACCGATTGCGACCACGAGCCCGCCTACGATCCACACTGTCCTACTAGCCATAAAAACCTCCCCAGGGTTTGGGAAAACACTCGCCAAATGACCGTTCTGCAATAACTACCGTAGACACAGAAAAAAGTTGGTACACATCGAAGAAAAGCGCGATTCAGCGATCCTTGGGCGCTCGGAGCGTTGCGCGGCCTACCTCATGGCCGGCCATCAGGAAGGTGACATCCACAGCCTCCACACTCCTCCCGAATCCGGGCAACGCGACCGCTGTCCGCGGCCCCCCGGGTCCGTCCCGCATGCCGAGGCCGTTGACCCTTAGCGTGTGACCCTCGCTTGCAACGAGCACGTCCACCGGGGCAGTCGCCACCAGCTCGAACTCCAGACCCAGCCCCGCGCGGTCGCGGTAGAGGCTCACCCGGCCCGCGACTGCCCCGTTGCCAAGACGGACCGTATCGACGGTGGTCGGTGTATCCACCGTCGCCATCGTGCCCGCCACATCGCTCGTGGCGGGCCGCGGCCCATCGAGGGTCTCGTAAACAATTGTCCCCGCAGCGAGCACGCCGGCGATGAGGGCGGCATAGCGCAAGCGAGGCGCCGACCACCAGGACCGTGCCCGTAATGGGGTCGATTGTGGCAGCGCATCAAGAATCCTCTGCCGGAGCTGCGGCGGCGGGTCGACCTCCTCGAGCGCATCGAGCGCCGCGCACACGCGCCGCAGATCCTCGCGCAGGGCCTGAGCCTCGGGATCGGCGAGCAGTGCGCGTGCGAGGTCAGCGCGTTGCCCTCCATCGAGCTCACCATCGATCTCGGCGTGAATCAGTGCGAGGCGCCCGCTATCGGCCATGTCAGATCGCTCCGCGCTGCAGCAGACGATCCCGCAGCAGCTGGCGAGCACTGTAGAGCCTCGATTTCACGGTTTTCTCGGACAGCAGGAGGATGTCGCCCATGTCCCGGTAGCTCAGTTGCATGAAGTGCCGCAGCACGACGACGGCCCGAAGCTCGGGCTTGATGCGCATCAGTGCCTCCTCGATCGCCTGGCCGGTCTGCTCGCCCTCGAGCTGTCGGTCCGGCCCCGGCGCGGTGTCGGCCTCCTCGCCATTGACCCCCTCGCAGGGTTTTCGCGAGCCGAGGGCATTGAGCGACTCATTGATGGCAATCCGGTAGATCCAGCTGTAGAACTTGAAACTCGGGTCGTACTCTGCAATGTGTTCAAACACCTTGAGGAACGTGGTCTGCGCGACGTCCCTCGCGTCCTCCGGTTCGCGCAGCAGCCGCAGCGCAGCGTTGAAGACCGGCTTCTGGTACCGCACGACGAGCTGCTCGAAAGCCGCCCGGTCCCCGTCCCGACAGCGCCGCACCAGCGTCGCGTCATCGTCCTCTTTCACAAGTACCGCTCAGCACACAAAAGGTTGGTCGGGTCGGCCTCATTGAGTTGTGGGAGGCACGTCGCTAGCCTGCCGCCTGGGTCATGTCGATGATCCGGTCGAAGCCGGCGTAACGGAAAATGTCATGGATCTGCGGGCTGACGTTGATCAGCATGAGGCCCGCACCCGATCCCCTGGCCCGCTTCTGGGTCAGCAGAAACACGCGCAGCCCTGAGCTGGCGATGTACTCGAGCCGGGCCAGGTCGATGACCCGCGGTTCGGCCACTGTGTTCAGAAATCGCAGCGCAGCATCGCATTGCGTGGCGTCGAGCCGCCCCGCCATCACGACCTCGCCTGACGGACCCAGTTGGATCTCGAACATCTGCGCGTTCTTCTTATGTTAACTGGCTGGGCGTGTTGGTTGCGGCTGTCTCAGGCGACCGTTACCACCCGACGCCGCGCCTCGCGGACTCCCCTCGCTCATACGCTACGCGCATTCGTTAGTCCTTGCACCGATTGCCCCCGCGGCGCCTGATGCCGGGCACGGCGGCAGCCTTAGCGGCTGATGCGCTTGGTCATGCTGAGTTGATTGCGTACCCCGACGCGTTGGTAGCTGACCGCATCCATCATCTGCCGCACCAGGAAGACTCCGTGCCCGCCGACCGGGCGTTCGCCCAGGCTCGCCGTGACGTCCGGCGGCGGCACCGAGAGCGGGTTGAACTCGGGGCCGTCGTCCTCGACCGTCATGTTGAGCCCGGCGTCGGTCAGCATCAGCGACACTTCGACCCGCGGCGCGGTGCCCGCCGGCGAGCCGTGCATGACTACATTCATGAAGACTTCCTCGAGCGCGAGCTGGAAGGCCAGTGCCTGTGCGCGCGGCAAGCCGGCGGCCGACCAGAATTCCTGCAGGAACTGCGTCAGCGCCGGCAGATGGGCCGCATCGCTCGCCACGGCTATGCGTCGCGGGGCGCGCGCCAGTGCCGTTGGCCGGTCTGCATGCACTGCAATCATGCGGCTGAAGCCACTCAGCTCGAACACTTCGCGTACCGCAGGCTGCAGCGCGCACAGCGCGAACGGGATCCCGGCACGCTGCGAGGCGCGCGCCGCCAGCAGAAAAACGCGCAGGCCGGCGCTTGAGACGTAGTCGAGCGCGGTGCAATCGATGATCACGGCGGCCGGCGCCGTCCCCGAACCGGCGAGCGCTTCCTCGACTCGTTGTTGAAAACCGGCGGCGGCGCCGAAATCAAGCCTGCCCTCAGGGATCACCAGCGTAGTGAGTGCGAGCGTTTCGGTCCGCAGCTTCAATGCGCGTCCCAGGCGAGCACAGTGAGCGTGATGTCGTCGAATTGCGCGGCACTGCCGACGAAGGCCGTAACGCTCTGGCAAATGCGCTCGACGATGGCGCCGGCCGCTCCGTCACCATGCGCCTGGACCTCCGCGATCAGCCGCTCCGCCCCGTAGGCCTCATCGGCCGGGTTGCAGGCTTCGGTCACCCCGTCGGTATAGAGCACCAGGCGGTCCCCAGGCCGCAGCGGTACTGTGTGATCAGGGAACTCGACGTCGGGCATCGCTCCGAGCACCAGTCCGCCGGCCCCGCTGAGGGCCTCGACCGACCCGTCGGCGCGCCGCAGGTAGGGCGGGTTGTGGCCACCGTTCGCGTAGCGGAGCACCCCGGTCGTGGGGTCGAACACGCAGTAGAAAACCGTGACGAACAGATCCAGCGGATTCTGCGCGCACAACGTTTGGTTGGTGTGCGCGAGGCAAGCGCCGGGATCGGTGTACAGCGCCGCAAGATCGCGCAGGTTGGTGCGCGCTACGGCCATGAAGAATGCCGCCGGAACGCCGTGGCCGGAGACGTCCGCCATCACCAGACCGATCCGTCCGTCCGGCAGCTCGATGAAGTCGTAGAAATCTCCACACATCGTGGTGGCCGGAATCATTCGCGCCGCGCCATCGCACCCCGGCTTTGCAGGGAAAGTCGCCGGCAGGATCGCAATCTGCAGCGCCCGCGCCACCTCGAGTTCGGCTTTGATCTGCGCCTGCGCCTGCTCGAGCGAGGCATTCTTGTCGGCGAGCTCGCGGGTACGCTCGGCGACGGTGGTTTCCAGAATGTGGGTCTGCAGTTTCAACACGCGCAGCAGGCGCAGCAGGCGCAACACCCGCAGCCAGCGCGCGTCGAGACCCGCCAGGAAGAAAGGCGCGATCGCGAGCAGGTCCACCAGGCCGTGGAAGCTGAGGATGAACGCGACCTTCTCGCGCGCCGCGACGATGCGCAGCAGGTACTCGAGCGAGAACACGGCCACGACGACGATCTCTTCGATGCGCAGCGCGCGCCTGGCCCAGTCGGGCAGCCCGGGAATCACTTCCACGCCGATCGACGCGACACTCAACACGATCAGCGTCAGGATGAGGTTTTCAAAAGCGCGCGCGTACGGTCCCGGGCGCAGCAGGAGCAATTCCGCGAGTCCCCGGACCGAGGCCGTCGCGGCCTGAGTCGCCCGCCGAGCGGCTGCCATGCTCATCGGCCGGCGTGATTCCCGATCGCGCTGCGCTCGAGCTTGCACGCTACCTCGTGTTTCCCCAAAGCAGGTTAGGCGCCACCAGCGATCAGTTCGACTTCGCCCTCAATCTCAACCGGGATGTTGAACGGCAGTTCCGCCATGCCAACAGCACTTCGACTGTGGGCACCCACTTCGGGGCCAAACACCTCGAGAATGAGATCAGAGAAGCCGTTGATGACGCTCGGCTGCTTGTTGAAGCCGGGCGCGGAATTCACCATCCCGAACACGCGCGACCAGGCGGCTACGCGGTCGAGGTCACCCACAGTCCGCTTAAGACTTCCGAGAATCGATAGCGCAGTGAGTCTTGCACTCGCGTAGCCCTGTTCGAGCGAAACTTCTCGCCCGAGCTTGCCCAGTGGCTCGGCGAAGGAGCCATCGGAGGCCTGGGGTCCGTGGCCAGAGATCAACGCTCGGTTACCGACTACCCGCACGAACTGAAAGGGAAGGACTACTCCCGGAGGCGGCCGGGTCGGAGGAGGAAGAGTGAACCCAAGGCTACGCAGCCTGTCTTCGATCGTTGACATGGGCGACCTCAAATGTTTCTTGTGCGTTTAATTGTCGCAACTTCCGGCACTGGCTCATAGATCGTAGCCGATGCCTGACGTTGTAAAGCGCTCAAGCTATTGATTCAACAAAATCTGTTGGCGAATGGCATGGCTTCCGTCGACCCTGGTATCGGATAATGAAGCGCGACTGTTTCGCTGAGGACTGTCAGCTACGAGGGTGGTTATGACCAGCAGCTCATACAGGCTTTACGGCCGGGCGAACGCCGGGTCGCTGGCCGTGCAGATTGTGCTCGAGGAGATCGGCGCGCCTTATGAGCTGATCTGGGTTGGCAAAACTGCGGCTGAGCTTGAGGCCTTGCGCCGCATCAATCCCACCGGAAAGGTGCCGGCGCTCGTGCTGCCGGATGGCACGCCGGTGTTCGAGTCCGCCGCAATCCTCATTCACTTGACCAACGCGCATCCCACAGCCGATCTCGCACCTGTTGCCGGCAGCACGGCACACGCTCGCTTTCTGCAGTGGATGCTATTTCTGTCGTCGAACGTGTACGAGGCGGCCCTTCGAAGCTACTACTCCGAGCGCTACTCCACGGTCGGGACAGCCGCGGCCGAGCAGATCAAGGCACAAGCGGTTGAAGACTACGGCCGCCAACTCGAACTCATCCACGGCGCGCTGTCGCCCTATGTACTGGGCGAGAGGCTGTCCGCTGCAGACCCATACCTGCACATGCTCGCCGGTTGGTATCCGGGCGACGCCACGGCGCTGAGCTGCCGACTGCCGAAGCTGGCTCAGCACGCCGAACTGCTGCGCCGCAGGCCGGCGACGCGCAAGGCCGAACAGGATCACGCCGACAGCTAGGCCAGGATCATGAGCCACGCGCCAATTCGCGGCATTCGCGCCTGCGTGTTCGACGCCTACGGCACGCTGTTCGACGTCGCCGCGGCGGCGCGCGGCTGCGGCGGTGAGCTGGGCGAAAAGTCGGGCGCATTGAGTTCACTGTGGCGTGAAAAGCAGCTCCAATATACGTGGCTGAGGGCGCTGCAAGGCAGGCACGCGGACTTTTGGCAAGTGACCGGCGAGGCGCTGGACTTTGCGCTCGAAACACTGCAGATCACCCGCAGCGGGTTGCGAGAGCGGCTGCTGAACCTTTACCTCACGCTCGGCGCCTTTCCGGAAGTACGCGACACGCTGACGCGGCTGAAGCAGGCCGGGATGAGGACTGCAATACTTTCCAACGGCTCCCCGCAAATGCTGAAAGCCGCCGTGCAGGGCGCCCAAATCAATCACTTGCTCGACGCTGTGCTCTCGGTTGAGGAGGTCGGGATCTACA
>Ga0137395_10001579_pt1 | contig 10628 bp, 11 predicted proteins | sample czobulk216metaG_FD_108283 | JGI IMG/M metagenome (GOLD analysis project Ga0137395, IMG submission 108283) | Vadose zone soil microbial communities from Angelo Coast Range Reserve, California, USA - czobulk2.16 metaG | ecosystem: Environmental > Terrestrial > Soil > Vadose zone | place: USA...
ACGCCCTCGCCCCATTCGACATCGAGAACGTCCACGTCATAGCCGAGACGCTGCGCCATATCGACCCAAAGATGGCTGAACTGGCCAAAGCGCGCCGCAAGGATCTTGTCACCCGGGGAGAGGGTATTGGTCAGCGCCGCCTCCCACGCGCCCGTGCCTGAGGATGGGAAGATGAAAACCTTACTCTTGGCGGTCTTGAACACCTTTTTTAGGTCGTTCAGGACGCTGAGTGAAAGCTCCGGGAATCTGGATGACCGATGGTCTTCCATCGCCACCATCATGGCCCGTTGCACGCGGTCCGGAACGTTGGTTGGTCCGGGGACGAACAGAAAATTTCGACCTGGCATGCGGGGTCCCATCACGCCCTCCTCTGCGGCTATCAGACAACACTGCTCTCGCGCGCGCGACCATTCCACCCGAGCGAGCGAGCGCCCACACAATGCGACCCATACTATCTGTCCGGGGCCGGAGGGACCAAGCGTTTGAGTGGCTGGGCCGAGCCATCGCCCGGCCGAACACACCGCGCAGCTCTCAGCGATTCGCGCTAATGCTCATCCTGTCCCAGTTCTTGCGCGCCCGCGCCAGGTAGGCGTGTGGCACATCCAGAAAAACGACCAGGGACGTAGCCGTCGAGAAGCAGTAGCGCCTGCCGGAATCGGGATCCACCCAGTTGATGGAGCAATCCGCTTTGATCTTTACGCCCGCGGATAAGCCAATGGGATCATTGTTCTCAAACTCCCCGTACATCGTTCCACTTGGGGGTATGGCCGCTTTCCAGATACCAGCGTGGCGCGGGTCCGTTGCATTGGCTCCGTGCCGCACTGCGGCCAAGCGGAAATTATCATCTTGGCCGGCATCGTTCCGGCTAGTGGCGACAATTCGCACGGCGGGAGCGTCCATCTGGTCAGCGGCGACGACGAGCGTAGCCGCTGCAGCGACGCTTGCGGAAAGGAGTACTGAACCACAGCGGCAGGCATGGGCCTTGATGATGGATTCTCCCTTCACGCGCTCGCCGCGGTACTTCGTACCAGGCTGCCCATGCGGCCAAAACCGCAAGCGCCATCCTCCCTCAATGCAGTTTGACATGCGGCTCAGTGCGCCGGGTGATGAGCCGTGCCAGCGTGTCCAGCGCCACCTTACTATAGCCATGCAGCGCCAGCTCGTGCGTCTTGTAGAGTGACGTGTACATCAGCCGGGCGATGTAGCCCTCGATCATCATGCTGCCGCCAACCAGTGCTCCCATCAGATTGCCCACCGTGGTGTACTCGCCCAAGGAGACGAGCGAACCGAAGTCGCGGTAGCGGTAAGGCTGCAATCGCCTACCCGCAAACCGGTTTGCGACCTGTCTCACCATGTGGGTTGCCTGCTGATGCGCGGCCTGGGCACGCGGCGGTACGTTCGCATCCTTCCCCGGCCACGGACAGGCGGCGCAGTCGCCGAGGGCAAAGATGTTCTCGTCCCGCGTTGTCTGCAGCGTCTGCTTCACGATCAGCTGGTTCGCGCGGTTCGTCTCGAGTCCGTCCAGGTCCCCGAGGAAATCCGGGGCCTTCACGCCCGCCGCCCAGACGACCAACTCCGCCGAAAGAATCTGCCCGCTCGCGAGTCTGACTCCGTTCGGCAAGACCTCGGCGACGCGAGCCGACGTGCACACCCGCACACCTTTGCTCTGCAGCAGCCTGGTGGCCGCATCAGAGAGACGCTGCGGCAACGCTGGCAGGATTCGCTCCGCCGCCTCGATCACGTTGAGCCTGATGTCCGCATCCGGATCGATCCGGTCAAGGCCGTAGGCCACCAGTTCCCGCGTCGTGTTGTGCAGCTCGGCGGCAAGCTCAACTCCGGTAGCCCCGGCACCGATAATGGCCACCTGCAATTGCCCTGGCCGAAGCGGTTCCGGCTGCGCGTGCGCGCGCATGAGGGCGTTGACCAGCCGACGATGAAAGCGCGCCGCGTCGCTCGGTGTCTCGAGCGCGATCGCGTGCTCCTTAACGCCGGGGGTACCGAAATCGTTGGTGAGACTGCCGACCGCGATCACCAGCGTGTCATAAGAGAACGCGCGCCGCGGGGTAATCTCATTGCCGTCCTCATCAATGACCGGCGCTACCTGCACCTCGCGCCGTTGCCTGTCGAGGCCGATCATCTCGCCAAGGCGGTAGCGAAAGTGGTGCCAGTGAGACTGCGCCAGATAGTTGAGCTCGTGCACAGCCAGATCCATGCTTCCGGCGGCGACCTCGTGCAACAGCGGCTTCCACAGGTGCGCCCGGGCCTTGTCGATCAGCTGGATCTGCGCCTTGCCGCGTTTGCCAACCCTGTTGCCGAGCTTCGTGGCGAGCTCCAGGCCGCCCGCCCCTCCGCCGACGATGACTATCTGGTGGAGCGCGGGCTGGTGAACGGTGAGATTGCGACTGGTCACTGCCTAGGTCCCAACCCGGCGTGGCGAACCGGGTCTTAGCGTAAAGGTCTGCGCCACACACTCGCCAGCCACGGCTGCCGTTCGCGCGGCAGCCCGGCTGGCCGGTAGTAGTACTCGAGCTCGGTGAACCCTGCATCTGACATGTAGCGACGCCACGCTTCAAGCGTGTGGTAAGCGCCATAGCGCCCGCGGTTCCAGCCTTCCTCGTTCTCGCCGTGCGGATTGGAGCTGAACAGCACGCCGCCGGGCTTCAGTGCGGCCCGCAATTGCAGCAAGACGCGCGGCAATTCCTGGGATGGCACATGAAACAGCGCAGCGTTGGCGAAGATTCCATCAAAGCGCTCCCCCGGCAGATCAAGCTTGAGGAAATCCTGCTGCCATACTTCGCACCCGGTGTCGGCACGCGCCATGGCAGCGAAGGCGGCCGCACCCTCCAGCCCGATGACAGTGTGGCCTAGTCCCGCCAAAGTCTTAAGGTCGCGCCCCGGCCCGCAACCAAAATCGAGAATCGTGAAGGGCGACTCGCCTTCGATATGTCGCAATAGGGAGGCAATGTTCTGGCTGACATCGTGATCGCGCGTGCTCGCCCGAAACTCCTCGGCGTGCCGCTCGTAGTGCGCGAGCGTCACCGTGGCGATCTTGTCCAACACGTGCGGTTCAAGCGGCTTGCTACGCATCGAGGTGTTTCCGCGTTGGACCATTTCCCCATCCGCATTGTGACTCAGCTCGGCGTCGAGTGGCACGAGCGCGTCATTGAGGCTAGAACGGTCGCCTGGCCAGGCCGCTCACTGCGGTGTGGCCCTAGGCTGCGTATCGCTCTCCGGACTGGCGCGGCTTAGAATGCGCGTGGCACGGCTCCAAGCGTCGATAGTTTAGGCCGTCGCGGAGCTCGGGAAGACATTTCGACAGTGGATTCGCCTGCAATATTCTCCAAGGAGAAGACCATGCCCAAATATCTCATTGAAGCGTCCTATACTGCCGAAGGTTTGCGGGGCCTGCAGAAAGACAAGGCGTCCGGGCGCAAGCAAGCCGTGACAAAGCTTGTCGAAAGCCTGGAAGGAAAGGTCGAAGCGATGTACTTCGCGCTCGGTGAACATGACGTGGTGATTATTACGGATTTGCCCGACACCGTAAGTGCCGCGGCGCTATCTCTGGGCGTATCGGCTACCGGACTCGTCCGCACCAAGTCCACTGCGCTGCTCACCGCCGAGGAAACTGACCGCGCGCTATCAAAGAAGATCAGCTACCGCGGCCCGGGTGCATGACTGATCGAATCGAACACCCGCCGCGCTCAGCCTATGCGGCGGGTGTTCTCCGATCGCGCTTAGCGGATGCGAATGTCCACAGTTTTCATAGACTTCCAACGTACCGCCCTCGAGGCGTTCCAAAACGTCGGCTACTTCCACGGAAGTTTTCAACAGGCACAGGCTGCGCTAAAACCATGAGTGAATTGCGACCCGCCTCGAGCCGCTGCGTAAGGCACCACGGTTCCAGGTCTAACGCTTGTTAGAGGCGAAAATCTCCTTAACGCGGGCTGACAGCGCATTCAGGAGGGGGCGGCCGGTCAAGTTCGGTTGCTCCTGGCGTAGATCCCTCGCGTACAGGAGTGCGTATTCAGTGCGGGCCCGATCCGGGCCAAACCAGCGGTTCTCAGCGTGCCAACTCGCAAAGCCCGCTATGGACGCGAAATCAGCGGCTGAGGTCGGAATGGTGGCCGATTGCGAAGGTGTTCGCGCCAGTTCACGCCGGAGCAGTTCGTTGCGCAACCTTTGGTTCTCTTCCTGCTCGTGCTGCAGCGAGAGCCGTTGGTCCTGGGCCTTCTCGAACTGTTGAATCTGATATCGGTCGGCGAGACATAGCTCGCGACCACTGCCGTAGATCGTATCGCAAGCATTCGCGTCGCGAGGAAGCCAGGAGCCGAGGCGGTCTGCACTCACGCTCTCCTGCGCGAGGGTAGTGGTGGTGAAACTCAGCAGTATGGCTATCGAGGCGATCGTCTTCATCGCTCCCTCCTCGCCTCCCGGGCTCAAGTACCTGTAGTAGCCATCATAGGGCTAGGGCGCCCGCCTTGGCGAGCCTTGGTTATCGATCCGTTCCATGGGGGAATCACCCCAGGGGTTAAGGTCACCAGATCTCCTCAGCGCGCAGACGCTGCGCCAAAGCACAGGCGCAAGCCGATGCCATCTCCGCCAGTTCGCTCAAGAAGCTGAGCATTGCAGAGCTGCTGAACATTGAGGTCACCTCCGTCTCCAAGACGGCTGAATCGCTGAGCGACGCGGCGGCCGCGGTCTATGTCATCACCCGCGGCGACATCCTTCACTCCGGGGCGACGACCATTCCCGAGATGCTCCGCTTGGCGCCCAACCTTCAGGTGGCGCAGATTACGGCGAGTACTTTCGCTATCACTGTTTATCTCTTCAAGCGCAGCTTGCCCGTGAAATCGCGCTTGCCGAGCGGGATCCCCTTCCAACGCAGGATGGCGTAGGTCGTGGTCGCGTGGAAGTAGAAGTTAGGCTGGGAGAACGAGAGCAGGAAATTCTCGGCAGTGAACTCAACGTGGCGCTCGCCGAACGTAAAGCGCATGTCACGACCGACGAAAGCGTCGACCTCGGAAGCCTCGATCGTCTCGAGAGCGGCGAGCGTTGCAGCGATCCGCGCCTTGAGCGCCGCGAAATTGTCGGGGGGCCGTGTCACGTCGGGCGAGAACACGCCCCTGCGTACGCCCTCGATGGCGCCCAGCGAGTGCACCGCGGTCGACTTCACCTGATAGGCGAAGGGCAGCATGTCCTCGGCGAGGCGCGCCTGAATGATGTCGTCGGGCGCAATCCCTTTCTCCGTACTGAAGGCCTCCGCGGTGCCGAGCAGCCCGGAAACGGCCCCCAGAATCTGCCGATAGGACGGGACAGTGGCGGCGTAGAGCGAAAAGGCCATGATGGCATCCCTCGCGATTGTTGATAGGCAAATAGGGTAACGGCCGAAGCTAGGGCGCAGCCCTGCTAGTCCACACATTGTGGCGGGGACGCGAATCGCTCCCAGGGTGTCCTCGGCGACGGCCAGCGGCGCCATTCTAGCGGCAACGGCGGCATGGATATTCGTCTTGCCCATGAGGATGCCGCCCTGGGCCAACAATGACTTGAGCACTCCAGCATCGTCTCTTGGCCTGAAGTCGCGTAATGCCCTCGTCCCATTTGACGTGGGCAGCGCCCTCGAGTTGACGCTGTCCTTCACGGGAATGGGCAACCCATGCAGAGCGCCGATGGCATCGCCGGAGGCCCGCACCTTGTCGGCGGCTCTGGCGGCCTCCAGCAGCGTCTCTTCTGACAGCGGCCATTGTAGTCGATGCGCATGCGCAGCTGCAGGCCTCTCGACCTGGTGTCACCACTCCCGATAGACTGCGGGCCGGAACCACATATTGGGGCGCAAGGCCCTGTGCTAGCGCCGCATAATGCTGCCCAGAAAAAAGTGTCGGGGGAAGCCGCTATGGCAGCCGCGCCGCAGAGCACAGCTGACAGTTTCATCATCGAAACGCGCCACCTGACAAAGGAGTTCAGCGGTTTTGTCGCGGTGAGCAACGTCGACCTCCAGGTGCGCCGTGGTCAGATCCACGCGCTGATTGGTCCCAACGGCGCGGGCAAGACAACCTTCTTCAACCTGCTCACCAAGTTCCAGATTCCTACCCGTGGCCAGATCCTCTACCGCGGTGAGGACATCACCTTCGAAAAGCCGGCCGAGGTCGCGCGCCGCGGTATCGTCCGCTCGTTCCAGTTGTCCGCGGTGTTTCCCCACCTGACGGCGCTCGAAAACGTTCGCATCGCCCTGCAGCACTCACTGGCGACGACGTTCCATTTCTGGAAGCGCGAATCGAGTCTGGAGGTTCTCAACGCGCGCGCCGTGGCACTGCTGGACGTGGTGGACCTCGGTGCCTTCGCCCGCGTGCTCGCGGTTGAGCTGCCTTACGGCCGCAAGCGCGCGCTCGAGATCGCAACCACGCTGGCGATGGACCCCGAGCTGCTGCTGCTGGATGAACCGACGCAGGGAATGGGCCACGAGGACGTCGACCGGGTCACGACCCTCATCAAGCAGGCGTCGGCGAAGCGCACGATCCTCATGGTCGAGCACAACATGCAAGTGGTCGCAAGGATTGCCGACACCATCACGGTCCTGCAACGCGGCCAGATCATTGCCAGCGGCACCTACGCCGAGGTCTCGCGAAACCCGCTCGTGATAGAGGCGTACATGGGTTCGACTGATGCCGAGCTGCGGATGCCGCACTGATGGCGGCGGAACTACTGCGCGTGAGCGGGCTGCACGCCTACTACGGCGAGTCCCACGTGCTGCACGGCGTCGAGTGCCACGTCCACCGCGGCGAGGTCGTGACGCTGCTCGGCCGCAATGGAGCCGGGCGGACCACAACTCTCAAGGCGTTGCTCGGCCTCGTCGGCAGCCGGTCCGGTTCGGTAATGATCAACGGTCGCGAGGCGATCGCCCTGGCGCCGCACAAGATTGCACATCTCGGGGTCGCGTACTGCCCCGAGGACCGCGGCATCTATGCGAGCCTTTCGACCGAGGAAAACCTGCTGCTGCCACCGCCGGTCGGGCCGGGGGGAATGTCAATCGCCGAGATCTACGCTATGTTTCCCAACCTGCAGGAGCGGCGCGCGAGCCGCGGGACGCATCTCTCCGGCGGTGAGCAGCAGATGCTCGCGCTGGCGCGAATTCTGCGCACCGGCGCCAGGCTTCTGCTGCTCGATGAGATTTCGGAGGGACTCGCTCCCGTGATCGTGCAGGCCCTGTCACGGACCATCCACAGATTGCGGGAGCAAGGCTACACGATCGTCATGGTGGAACAGAGCTTCCGTTTCGCTGCCCCCCTGGCGGACCGTTTCTACATCATGGAACGCGGCCGGATCGTGGAAGGCTTCACCGCGCGGGAACTTCCCGACAAGACGGCCCTACTGCGCCAGTACCTTGGCGTGTGACTCTTACCGCATCACGAGGAGAAGACCATGAAACTGCGGACGTTGACGATTGGAATGGCGGCGGCGTTGGCGACCGCGGCAGGCTCGCGGGCAGCGCTCGCTGCGGCCGATCAAATCGTGATCGGTGACATCGATGACATGTCCGGGGTTTATGCGGACGTGATTGGTGCGGGCGGGGTCGAGTCCATGAACATGGCGATTGCGGACTTCGGCAGCACGGTGCTTGGCAAGCGGATCGTGACGCTGACCGCCGACCATCAGAACAAGCCCGACATCGGGGCGTCGAAGTTCCGCGAGTGGGCGGACCAGAATGGGCTCAACGTACTGCTCGACGGATCCAACACCGGCGTCAGTATCGCCATGTCGAAGGTCGCGGCGGCAAAGAGGCTGCCCCTCTTCGTTATCGGCGCGGGCGGCGCGTCCCTGACCAACGAGGACTGCACGGCCTACACGGTCCACTACGCCTATGACACGACTGCGCTCGCCAACGGGACCGCGACCGCCATCGTCAATGGCGGCGGCAAGACCTGGTTCTATCTGACGGCGGATTACGCGTTCGGCACACAGCTGCAGAGCGCAGCTTCCAAGGTGGTCGAGGCGTACGGCGGCAAGAACCTGGGCGCGGTACGGGTGCCGCTCGGGGCAGCGGATTTCTCCTCCTTCCTGCTGCAGGCGCAGGCCTCCGGTGCGCAGGTGCTGGGCCTGGCGAATGCCGGCACCGACTTCAGCAACTCGCTGAAGGCCGCCAACGAATTCGGGATCACCAAGACGATGAAACCGGCCGCGCTGCTGGCGTTCATCAGCGACATCCATAGCCTGGGTCTTAAGACCGCACAGGGGCTCTACCTGACCACGGGATGGTACTGGGACCTGAACCCGGACACGCGCGCGTTCGCTAAGCGCTACTTCGCCAAGATGAACAAAGAGCCGACCATGAACCAGGCCGCTTACTACTCGGCCACGATGAGCTACCTCAGGGCTGTCAAGGCCGTGGGGACCACGGATTCCGACAAGGTCATGGCGGAACTGAAGAGAATGAAGATCAACGACATGTTCACCAGCGGCGGGTACATCCGCGCGGACGGCGTGATGATCCACGACATGTATGTGATGCAGGTCAAGGCGCCGCAGGAATCGAAGTACCCGTGGGACTACTACAAGGTGGTGAAGAAGATGAACGGCGAGGAGGCATTCGGTCCCATCACGGGCCTTTGTCCGCTCGCCCCCAAGTAGCCGTGCGAGCGTGCCCCGGCACCGAGCAGGGGCGCGGCCTGCTCTCCTGATGCGCTGCCGTCCGCTTTAGGAACCCCCGTGACCGAAATCTTCGGCATTCCCGTCGCAGTCATACCCGGGCAGCTGATGCTCGGCCTCGTGAACGGATCGTTCTACGCCCTGCTCAGCCTCGGGCTCGCGGTGATATTCGGCCTGATGGGCGTCGTCAACTTCGCGCACGGCGCCTTTTATACCCTCGGTGCGTTCGCCGCCCTCCTCGGGCTGCAGTGGTTCGGGATCAATTACTGGGCCGCGCTGCTGCTCGCCCCGTTGGGGGTCGGCCTGCTCGGCATCGTCGTGGAGCGGCTGTTACTGCGCCGTCTGTACAGGCTCGATCCGCTGTACGGTCTGTTGATGACCTTCGGCCTTGCGCTCATCGTCGAGGGCTCGTTGCATCAGGTCTTTGGCTCGTCAGGGCAGTCCTATCCGGTCCCCGAGGCGCTCGCGGGAGCGATCGATCTCGGCTTCATGATCCTGCCACTCTATCGTGTCTGGGTGATCGTCGCTTCGGTAGTGGTCTGCTTCGGCACCTGGTTCGTCATCGAACGAACCCGCCTGGGAGCAACCCTGCGTGCCGCCACCGAGAACGCACCGCTTCTCCAGGCCTTCGGCGTCAATGTGCCGCGTCTGGTCGCCGCGACCTACGGTGGCGGCGTGGCGCTGGCCGCTCTCGCAGGCGTGCTGGCGGCGCCGGTGGTGCTGGTGAACTCGCACATGGGCACCTCGCTCGTGATCGTCGTGTTTGCGGTGGTAGTGATCGGGGGGATGGGATCGATCCTCGGCTCCATCGTCAGCGGCCTCGCCTTAGGGCTGGTCGAGGGATTCACGAAAGTCATCTACCCCGAGGCATCAAACATCGTCGTATTCATCATCATGGCGCTGGTGCTGATCCTGCGGCCCGCGGGCCTGTTCGGGAAAGAATAGCGCAATGCGCACTACCGGACTGTTCTACGCGCTCGCCGGCCTGTTCGCGCTGTGCGCTCCATGGCTGGGGATCTACCCGGTGTTCATGATGCAGCTGCTGTGCTTCGCGATGTTCGCGTGCGCTTACAACCTGCTGCTCGGTTTCGGCCGCATGCTCTCCTTCGGGCACGCGGCGTTTTTTGGCTCTGCCGCGTACGCGACTTCGTGGCTGGTCACCTCCCACGCCTGCGGGCCGGCGGCTGCGATCCTGGCCGGGGTCGTGGTCTCCGCAGTTCTCGGCGTGGCGATCGGCGCGCTCGCGATCCGCCGCCAGGGCATTTATTTCGCCATGATCACACTCGCCTTGGCGCAACTCGTATATTTCGTCTGCCTCGAAGCGCCGTTCACCGGCGGCGAGAACGGCCTGCAGGGTGTGCCGCGCGGCAGCCTGCTCGGCGTGCTGCCGCTGAAGTCTGACCTGGCGATGTACTATCTGGTGCTCGCCATTTTTCTTGCGGTATTCGTGTTCATCCGCCGCGTGGTCCACTCTCCATTTGGCCAGGTGCTGAAGGCCATACGCGACAACGAGTCTCGCGCGGTCTCACTTGGCTACGAAATCAGTCGCTACAAGCTGCTCGCCTTCGTGCTCTCCGCGACGCTCGCGGGGCTCGCCGGTTCGCTGAAGGCCCTGGTGCTGGGCTTCGTAACGCTTTCGGATGTCCAGCAGTCGACCTCCGGCGAGGTTGTCCTGATGACGCTGCTGGGCGGCACCGGGACCTTCTTTGGCCCGATAGTCGGCGCGGCGATCGTCGTTACTCTGCAGCAGTACCTGTCTGACATCGTCGGCGGCTGGGTGACCGCCATCATCGGCGCAATCTTCGTTGCCTGCGTATTGTCGTTCCGTCGCGGCATCGTCGGCGAGCTGGCGGCACTGCGACTGCGCCACTTCGTCAGTTGATGGTCGCTGGCCCATTGAGCGGTGGAGGCGCTTCGCTCATCAATTCCTCGAACGCCTGCGGATTGAGCGAGCGAATCATCCGCAGAAACATCAATGCGCCATTTGC
>Ga0137395_10001580_pt1 | contig 10628 bp, 11 predicted proteins | sample czobulk216metaG_FD_108283 | JGI IMG/M metagenome (GOLD analysis project Ga0137395, IMG submission 108283) | Vadose zone soil microbial communities from Angelo Coast Range Reserve, California, USA - czobulk2.16 metaG | ecosystem: Environmental > Terrestrial > Soil > Vadose zone | place: USA...
GTGCCCGCCACAATCGCCACGGCGTGCCAGACGTTTAATTCGCGCAGCAGGTCAGGCGCTGGTTTGGGCGCGGTTTGCATCCGTGTCCGCCTCCATGAGACTTGCCAGATATCCGATGACAAACGTCGTAATCGAACCAAAAGTTACGTACCAGGTCCAGGCAATGTGCGTCGATCCCCAAATCCAGATAGAGATGTTCAATGCCAGTCCGCAGAGCATACCAACAATCGCGCCGGTTTGTTTGGCGCGGCGGGTGAGCAGGCCGAGAAGAAAGACGCCCAGCAGACCTCCGTAAGCAACTGAAGCGATGCTCAGACCCTTCTCCAGCACGCTTCCGCCGTAGCGCGACGCCAGCGCCAGCCCGAACAGCACCACGCCCCAGATAATCGTGGCGACGCGAGAGAGCATGAGACGCTTCTGATCGGAAGTGGAGGGCCGCGCGCGCAGATAGAAGTCAACCATACTGGTGGAAGAGAGGGAATTCAGGGCCGCGCTCAGGTTGGACATGGCCGCCGCCAGGATCGCCGCAATCAGCAAACCACAGATTCCCCGCGGCATGTGCTCGACAATGAATGTCGGAAAGATGTAGTCACCTTTCGTGAACGGTGCAGTAGGCGGGTGGGCGCGATAAAAGGCCCACAGCGCCGCTCCCACCATCAGGAAGAGCGTGAACTGGGCCAGCACAATCAATCCGCTGGCGAGCAGTGCGCTTTGTGAGTCGCGCTGGTTGCGAGCGGCAAGCAGACGCTGCACCATCAGCTGGTCCGTCCCGTGTGTGGCTGTGTTCAGAAACATCCCGCCGATCAGTCCTGCCCAGAAGGTGAATGGTGTCGCGAGATTGAACGAGAAATCGAATACCTGTAGCTTTCCGGCAGCGGCTGCAGCGGAGTGGACCGCGGGCCAGCCTCCTGGAACCAGATGCATGAGCATGAAGACGCCCACGATCGTGCCGCCGACGTAAATCACCAACTGGACCACGTCGGTCCAGATCACCGCCGCCAGCCCGCCTTCAAAGGTATAGATCAGCGTAAGCGCCAGCACGATGGCTACAGACGTGATTTCCCCGGTGCCAAGCGCTACACCCACAACAATGGCGACGGCCCAGACGCGCACGCCTTCCGCCGCGGCGCGGGTGATAAGGAAAACGGCCGCGGTGATTTTGTGCAGCGTCGCTCCAAAGCGCCGATCGATGAGCTGATAGGCAGTGAACATCTCGCCGCGAAAATATTGCGGGATAAAGAGCAGCGTGATGACCACGCGCCCGGCCAGGTAGCCGAAGACAAGCTGGAGAAAGCCGAAATTGCCGCCGTAGGCAATGCCCGGCGTGCCGATCACCGTAAGCGTGCTGGTTTCCGCGCCGACAATGGAGAGGGCTATGGCCCACCAGGGAATGTTGCGATCGGCCAGAAAATAATCGCGCAGGGACCTTTGGGACTTGCGGAACCTGAGTCCAAAGAGTGTGATACCGATCAGATATACGACGATTATGATTCCGTCTACGATTTGCAGGCGCATGAGTTGGGTTGATTATTCCGCTAGGCCATTATTCGGGAAAAATGGTACAAAGCAAAAGTAAAAGTTATGGCAAGATGAATTAAAGTCCAATCATGCCACTGTACCTGGGAATCGACGCGGGAGGGACCAAGACAGACTGCGCCGTGAGCAACGGCGCGGAACTGCTGGGCCAGGCCACGGGCGCAAGCTGCAAACTGGCGCGCGTGGGCAAAGAGCGCGGCCGGGAAAACCTGCAATCCGTGATTCGCCAGGCCTGTGAAGTTGCGCAAATCGCTCCCAACGAACTCCAGCACGTCTGCATCGGGATGGCAGGCGCATCGCTGGCGGAAGCCGTGCATTGGGCGCAGCAGACCATCCGCGAACTCATCCCAGACTCAACCATCTATGTGGCCGGCGACCATGTAATTGCTCACCGCGCCGCTTTCGGCATCTCGCCCGGCGTGCTGGTAATTTCCGGCACCGGCTCCATCGCTTTCGGACGCAATCAAGCCGGCGAAACCGCCCGTGCGGGCGGCTGGGGACCAAACGTTTCCGATGAAGGCTCGGCATTCTGGGTCGGCAGGGAAGCCGTGGCTGAAGCGCTGCGGTTATTCGATATCGGCAAGAGCAACGGCTTGCTGGCGACTATTGCCGATTGCTGGAAGGTCGCGCCGGAAGAAGTCATCCGGCTGGCCAACGCCTCCGAGCCGAGGTTCCCGGAACTTGCCGGCCCGGTGGTGAACGCGGCGGAGCAAGGTGATCCCAATGCGCGCGAAATTACTGAGCGCGGAGGCAGAGCGCTAGCCGGACTCGCCAGCGCCGTGATTCAGCGGCTCTGGCCCCGGGGCGGCATTGTTCCCGTGGCGCTATCGGGAGGCGTGCTGCAGGGATCGCCGCTGGTGCGTCAGGCTTTCAAAGAAGCCATGCGGATCCAACAACCACAAGCCGCGGTAAGCTTTGCCTACGTGCGCCCCGTGCTGGGCGCGCTGGAAATCGCGGCGCAACGCGGAGTTCGAAGATGAGTGAATCATCCACTGACGAAAAAGAAGGCGTCCAGGAAGCGCCGGAGCAGCCGGAGCCTCCGCGCGTTCGCAGCGCGACACCATCCAGAAAGATAAACTTGCCACCCGATGCCGACCTGGAGCAATTAGTCCACGACCTATCGCCGGAAATCCTGACCGCTGTTGCCGCCGATGCCCGCCTGACTGAAGACCTTGCCCTGGCCATGCTCAACCGCCGCGATCTTCCGCGCGAAGCACTGGAGGCCCTGAGCAAGAACGGCCATGTCGCCAAGCAAAGAAAAGTGCGGCTGTCTCTGGTGATGCATCCGCGCACGCCGCGCCATGTTTCGGTGCCGACGATCCGGCACATTTACGTCTTTGAATTGATGCAAGTGGCGTTGCTGCCCGGAGTCCCGCCGGATGTGAAGCGCGCGGCGGAAGAAGTGCTCATCGGCAGGCTGGCCAACATCTCATCGGGAGAACGCTTCACCCTGGCCAAGCAAAGCTCAGGCCGCGTGGCGGCGGCGTTGCTGCTCGACAAAGAAGAGCGCATCATGCATGCCGCGCTGGGCAATCCGCAGATGACGGAAATGTTGATTGTGCGGGCCCTGAAGGCCGAAACAGGAACTGAGCTGCTGGCTCCGGCGGTTTCGCGCCATCGGAAATGGTCTTATCGCAACGATATCAAAGCCGCGCTGCTGGGCAACAAGAACACCCCAGCGGCACGCATGATCCAGCTGGCCGCCGAGCTTCCCGTGAATTTGATCAAAGAAGTTTTGCGCAATGGGCGCTTGAGCGCCCAGGCAAAGAACAGCTTACTGGCAGTGCTAGAGAAGAGGACGCTATCGTAGAGACGCAGCCTGCTATGTCTCTACCGCAGAAACTGCTTTAGGTATACGCCGAATAGCCATCGTCCCGCCCGGGCACAATCAGTTCATCCAGTTTCAAAAATTCCTGCACCACCTCTTCGCCGGCGCGCTCCATCTCATGCACTGATCCGACAAAGATGGCACGAGCCTCATGCAGGAACACGATGCGGTCGGCCAGCTTTTTTGCCAGGCGCATGTCATGCGTCACCACGATGCTGGTCAGCTTGAGCTGCTGTTTGAGTTTCTGTATCAGATCGCCCAGCAGCTGCGCCATCAGCGGATCCACCATGGTAGTGGGCTCGTCATACAGAATACACTCCGGCTGCGCCGAGAGCGCGCGCGCAATGGCCACGCTGCGCTTCATGCCGGTGGAAAGGTCTGAGGGCAACAGATCACGCATGGCTTTCACGCCCACCATGTCCAGCAGACCATCCACAATCTGATAAATCTGTTCTTCGTCCAGATCGTGGCGCTCGCGCAAGGGGAAGGCCACGTTTTCGCCGACGGTGAGCGAGTCAAACAGGGCGCCGTTCTGAAAGACCATGGTGACTTTTTTGCGGATGTGCTCGAGCTGCGCCTCGGAGTAATCCGTAATGTCCTCAAAAGCCACAATCACGCGGCCCGAATCCGGCTTGAGAAAGCCCATGATGTGATGCAGAGAGACCGACTTGCCCACGCCGCTGCGTCCCAGAATGCAGAGCGTTTCGCCGGGATAGACCTGGAAGCTCACATCCTCCAGCACGCGGTGGTCGCCAAAAGACTTGTAGACATTCCTGAATTCGACGTAGGGCTCGTTGCGCTCGGGTTGAGGCGAATGAGGGTGGCTCATGTGTCCAGGCCGGAGACGCGCCGCCGTGCGCGCGCCATGTCTTCCGGCGTATTTAGATTCTCAAACATCTCCGCCCCGAAGGCAAACCGGAGCAGCTCCGCCTCCCTGACCACCAGGGTCTTGTCGCGCGGAAAAAGAGGAACAATCTTGTAACAGCCGGAAATGAGCGCCCGCTCCGCGATGGGCAGAAAATCGAGCGAGTAAACCGTGCATAGCGGCTGGGTATAGTCGTCAATCTCCGGCGTGGTCACCACTGCGCCCGAGGCAATAGCGCGCTCCACCAGATAGGAGAGAAATTCCGGCATGATGAACGGCGTGTCCACGGCGATGACGATGTTGTACTGGGTTTGTGAATTCGAGAGCGCGGCGTGGATGCCACCCAGCGGCCCGCATCCGGGAAAGATGTCTTCATAGACGGGAGCAAGCGTGCCATAAAGCTCGTACTTGCCCAGAATGGCCACATCACGGCACACGCAACGCAAGGCCGCCAGAGCGTGCTCCAGCAGCGTGTGCCCGTTCAAAGACAATGCTGCTTTGTCCTGCCCCATACGCGTACTCTTGCCGCCCGCAAGGACAAAGCCAGAGACCTGGGAATGCACCATTTGCTGCTGATTGTAGCGCTAAATCCGGCCAAATAAAAACCACGAAGGACAATAAGTTCGCAAGCTGGCTGCCGCTCTGCTTCCCTAGTGTTCTTCGTGGTTCTCTCGATCGGGTGCTGTTACTGGACGGTAATGGTTTTGGCCGCTTTGTACACGTTGCCCTTGCTGTCCCACGCCTGGAAGACGACCGAATGGGTTGCGTTAGACATGTTTAATGTGGCTGCAATATGGTTGGAGGAAGCCGAAGCGACACTGACGTTATCGACGTAGATGCGCATGAAAGTAATCGGATCGGATGCGGTAGCGCTCGCCGACAAGCTCACGCTCGGCCCGGTGACGGTGCTGGCTGTGGGAGCAGAAATCGCGATATTGCCGGCGGAGACTATTGTGCCGTTGCCTTTGAAGAATTCACGCATATCGGGCGCAGTATTCGCGGCAGCAGGAAAGTTGGCCGTGGTGCCCAGGGCTTCCAGCATGGTGCGCAGGACGCTCTGGTGATGATATGTGGTCGTGGACTTGTATCCGGCTTTGACCTGCGGCCCGATCATCGCCACCAGAATGTGTCCGCCGCACCCCGTAAGAACGGTGGCGCTGCAGCGGTTGTCGGTGCTTAGATCAGCTTCGTCGGCCCAGATGATAAGCACGCCATCGCCGCCTGGCTGAAATGGCGCCGTGGCCAGCAGCGGTCCGATATTGTTCTTCAGCCACTGGTCGGCGGTCCAGAGACATGCGCCCAGGTTGGTGCCGCAGTTGTGCATGTCATTGTTGCCATCGGGCGTGATGAAAGCAAAATTTGGCAACGTGCCGTTGGCAATGTCCTTTGCCATCTCCGTCGTAGAAACGTGGTGCATGATCAGGCTGCTGTTGGCCATGTCAGTAAAGTAGGGCAGTGGGGCATGGCGTTTCATATAGGCGTTGTAATAGAGCCCGGTGTAGCCGGCGTAAGGGAGCGTCTGCGCATAGGACTTGAAGGTCTTGCCGTTGGTCAGCAGGTGACGCTCGATGTTGTCCACGTTAAAGACAGCCAGGGTCGAGTTGTTGTCCGTAATTTTCTGGCCGGCGGTGACGATCAGGTAATTCTCCAGTGATCCATGCATGTTGGAGTAAAACTGCGTGGCCAATCCGCCCTTAGCCAGCAGGCTATTCAGGTAGGGCATGGACGGGCTGCCAACGATATGTTCGTAGCTGCGGTTTTCTTCGGCCACAATGTACACGTGGTTCGAGCGGGGAACTTGAGCGAATGCGGACACGCCGACAAACAGCGCCAGCACGGTGAACAGCTTTCCTGCGATGGATGTGATCTGTGTGCGATTCATGGAAGGACTATGCGGGAAGCGGGCCCATCAAGAAATCAGTCAGGACTCTTAGGGCCCTTGAGAGCGTTACCCGACTAAAACCAAGCAGAGTAGCTGGATTCGGGGTCATTTTGAGGGATAAGGTATTGCAAGAGAGAAGGATGAAGCGGTAAATGGCAAGGTACTACGCGGTACTAAGGTTGTGCAAAAAAATGGACTGCGAGAAAGGGAAGCAGAGACTCTGGTTTAAGCAAAACGCCCGAACCAGAGTTACTGGATTGGAGATTTTGTCGTCTTGGGATCATTTTCTTAACGAGGGCACGTTAATGGAGTCAGCTGATCTCCAGCCCCATGATCCTGCCGGCTGAGTCCAATTCCAGACTACCCTTGCCTTGCAGCACGGAATCGCCGTTCAGGCCCGGCACGGTGACAAAAACTTTGTCTTCCACCACATTGGCGGAACTGGTCCGGGAAAGGTACTCCAGAGACCTGCGGGTCAGCAGGGTTTGCGGCAGGCTGAAGGCCAGGTCAGCCAGTTCGCCGGTTTCGGTGACGGAGAGCGCCACTTCAATGGCATAGCTTCTCTCCACGCCACGATCACGCTCTTCCTCAGTGGGGTCAAGCGTGGGTTTGAAAGAGACATAGAAATGGAACCGTTCCTTCTCCGGGTTGTACACTCCGCGCGCGACTCGTAGGGCCATAAAGGAACGGAAGTTTTATCACATTTCTTTTGAAATCTCGAACCCGTGGAACTCGCGGCCGCTTCACCCGGACATTTAGAATCCCTCCATGAAGGTCTTCCTCACCGGCGCCACCGGGTTTGTCGGCCGCCACATGCTGAAACGATTGCTGGCCGAAGGCCATACCGTTTGTGCTTTGGTGCGTGATCCGCAGCGGGCCAGCGCGCTGGCGCAAAATGGAGTGGAGCTGCTGGCTGGTGATGTTGTTGAAGGCTCCGGCCTGGATCAAGGCATGCGAGGCTGCGATGCCGCGATCCATCTCGTCGGGATCATTCTGGAGAAGGGCAAAAATACCTTCGAGCGTGTGCATCACCTGGGCACGCGCAACGTAGTAGAGGCGGCGAAGAACGCAGGCATCAGGCGTTTCATTCAGATGTCGGCCCTGGGCGCGCGGGCGGACGGCGTGGCCGCATACCAGACGTCAAAATGGCGTGGTGAAGAAGAAGTCCGGAAGAGCAGCATTCCGTATTGCATCCTGCGGCCGTCGTTGATCTTTGGGCCGGGCGACGGCTTTGTGACACAGATGATGGCCACCATGCGCTCGGCTCCGCTCTTTCGCCCCGTGCCCGGCAACGGCTCGCCGAGATTCCGGCCTGTTTTCATCGATGACGTTACCGCCTGCTTTGCCCGGGCCCTCACCGCTGAAGCCGCCACCAACCAGACCATCGAAATTGGAGGCGCAGACGAACTATCACTCAACGAAGTGCTGGCTGAGATCGCGCGCTGCGCCGGCGTGCCCAAACCGGCAGTCCACATTCCCATGCCGCTGATGTTTGCCGGCGCGGCCATCGCGCAAACTGTGCTCAAGAATCCTCCAGTCACGGTGGACCAACTGCGCATGCTTCGTGAAGGATCTACTTGCGATATCCAGCCCATGGTGCGCATTCTTGGCGTAAATCCGCGTGGTTTCAAAGGCTGCGGACGCAGCCCGGATTAAGTGATTAGCTAGGTACAACTAGGGCTGATTTCAGCAACTGTCGCGCTTGTGCGGGGTTAGAATGGAGACAGCACAGATGGAATCACTGGCCGGTGAAATTCGCTATGCACAAATGGCTGTAAGTCATTGATTTACAAAATTTTACATTTGGATGCAGTCGATTCCAGCTGCTCTGCATCCAACTAGGCATACGCCACCAAATCATAGAGGAGCAATGGTCATGAAGAGGAACGTTTGGGTGGTTCTGGTTTCCCTGGCGCTGCTGGCTGTGGGATGCTCGCGCCTGGGCAGTCGCTCGGATGCGCAGGTCGCGTCCGACGTGCAGAACAAGATTAACGGGGACAGCAATATCCCCGACAAGCAACTCAATATTAACGCCAATAATGGGACCGTCACGCTGACCGGAAACGTCAGCAATGACGCGGCGCGCAACGCCGCCGCCAATGACGCTGCCCAGGTGGAAGGCGTAAAGACCGTGGTGAACAATCTGCAAGTTGCGACCACCACGGCTGCCGATCAGATGTCCCAGCCGCAGGAGCAGGCCTACAATCCGCCGCCCGTGCGGGAAGAACGGCGTCCGTCACCGCGGACGCGGGCGCGCAGCTCGCGCCCATCATCTTCTTCCAACAGCGGTGACAACGGTTTACGCACTACGGTGCCCGCAACCACCAGCAGCGGCAGCTATGATTCATCCAGCACGCCGCCTGCTCCGGTAACGCCGGCGCCACCGCAGAAGATCACTGTGCCCTCCGGAACGCAGTTGAGCATTCGCCTGAATGATGAAGTGAACTCAGAGAAGGCGCAGGTAGGCGACGTTTTCCACGGATCAATTTCCGCTCCGGTTTCCATCGATGACCAGACGGCCATCCCGACCACGGCCGATGTTGAAGGCCGCGTGGTTGACGTGAAGTCGGCCGGCCGGTTTGCCGGACAATCTGTGCTGACCCTGGAGTTGACCAAGCTCACCATGAATGGCCGCAGTTACAGCCTGCAGACCAGCCAATGGAGCAAATCAGGCAACGGCCGGGGCAAGTCCACCGCAGCCAAGGTTGGCGGCGGAGCGGCCGTGGGCGCGGTCCTGGGCGGCATTTTTGGCGGCGGTAAGGGCGCGGCCATCGGCGCCGCTGCGGGTGCAGGCGCGGGTACTGGCGTTTCCGCCGCTACCAAGGGCCAGCAGATCATCCTGAGACCGGAAGCCATCATCGCCTTCCAGTTGCAGAGCCCGTTAACGGTCACTCCCGGCACCAGCCGTTCAGCCATGAATCAGTAAACAGAACCCAAGAGCACTACTAAGGGCGTCGTCGCAAAGGCGGCGCCTTTTTGTTGCCATTAGGAGTCTCAAATCTCCCATCCGTCTGCATTTCGGTGGGCGGTGACTGAGATTTGTGTTGCAGCAAGGTCGCAAAGGAGTTTAGTGTTGAAGCATGAATCAAACCAAGGTAAGTTCTCCCCCGATTCTCCGCTCCAAACCGATCGTCAAAGGCCCCATTCGTTGTCATAAATGCCAGTTGATGTGCCGCGACGCTGAAGAGTATCTTGGCCACGCGTGTAAGCCGCGGGAGGTCCCGGTCGTCAACGTCAGTCGCAGATACTAGAAGAGAAACCGGCGCGCTTTTCTTCCATTGAAATCGCAAGAACCGCTTTCCTCAAAGCAGCATCCAAATTCCTAGGATGCCGAAGACCAAGATCAGCGCCTTGATCCATGCCTACGATAATGAGCGTTCGCTCGGACGGACGCTCGATTCCCTGCGTCCCTGCGACGAAGTGATTGTGGTGGACCACAACTCAAACGATGACACCGCAAAAATCGCGCGCGAGCACGGCGCCCGAGTGATTACCGGAGTTCCCGGCGTGGATCGCGGAGCCTATTCCCAGGATGCGCGCAACCAGTGGATTCTCTGCTTGCTCCCACAGGAAGCGCTGGCGGAAGAGCTTGAGGCTTCGCTCTTTGAATGGAGTGAAGCGGAGCATGAAGAGGCGCAGATGGGTTTTTAACATGGCCATCCGAGAGCAGAATGGCGCTGGCTGGAAGTCTTTGCTGCCGGAGATGCGTCTGGCCAACCGCCAGCAGATCAACTGGACCGGTGACCTGCCGCCTTCCAACCCCAACGCGCCTGCGCTCGCCGGACACATTCTCCGCATTCCCGATGGAGACTGAGCCGGATTTGTTAGTGGCAGTCTCTAGGCCAAAGTCCCCGGTTAGGAGGCGGGCAGGGAGCAGGCAACCCATCATGCCCGTAATAAACCCAATCTGCTCCGGGCTTCACGAAGAGAGGCGCAATCAGCAGTAGAACGGTAAAAGCCGCGAAAACGGCGAACAAGATGCGCGATACTCGTGGCGGGTCTGGCACGTTCGATTCCCTACTTGCCCCGGAGTCTCTTTTCCAGAGCGATGCGAACCTTGCCGAACTGCGCCCAATCGTTATTCTCAACCGATTCCAGCGAATTTAGCAGTCCGGTATTGATTTCAAGTTGGACTTCTTGAGTTAGTCCGCGCATTTCCCGCAGATCACGGGAGGTGAAAAGGCCAGTTTTAGCCAGTTCGTCCAGCCGCTGGACAATCAAATCGAACGAGCGATTCAGCAGGAAAAGCCGCCGGTAAACCTCTGCCCGTTCGCTACTGGTAAGCCTTGGTGCTCCCATCGCGCACACTCCGGAGTGTCAGGTTTGGTGCTAAATCTACTATAGTAGAAATGAAATGAGCGCGCCAGACCTGATCCTTAAGGGGTGTCCACGGAATTCCGCAAACGCTTTGGCGCGAGAGTGCGCGAACTGCGCCAGGAAAAGAACATGCTACAAGGCGAACTCGCCGATAAAGTCGGAGTGCGGGAGTCGTACGTCTCGGACATAGAGAATGCCAA
>Ga0137395_10001581_pt1 | contig 10624 bp, 8 predicted proteins | sample czobulk216metaG_FD_108283 | JGI IMG/M metagenome (GOLD analysis project Ga0137395, IMG submission 108283) | Vadose zone soil microbial communities from Angelo Coast Range Reserve, California, USA - czobulk2.16 metaG | ecosystem: Environmental > Terrestrial > Soil > Vadose zone | place: USA...
AAAACGCAATCCAGGCAAAATGAAAATGAATTTCATTTTCATTATACGCAAAATCGAGATTGCCATAATCGCAAAAATTGGCAGGATTTTCGGGATTTGGCGCTGCTGCGGCCATTCCCGTAAAATCCTTGTCACATGGCCACCACCACTGTTGGTGCTCCCGCTGACCGCCGCATCCCCTCGCGCGTGATTGTCAGGATCTTTCTGGTCCTCCTGCTGCTTGTGATTGTCGCCGGCGCACTGGCCTTCGCCTGGTTTTATAACGCTGCGCACTCTTCCCTGGCCCAGCTTGATGGGACAGTCGCTCTGGCGGGCTTGCAGGCGCCGGTTTCCGTGGTTCGTGACGCCCATGGCGTTCCCCACCTGACGGCCGCGAACCTTGAAGATTTGTTTTTTGCCCAGGGTTACGTTACGGCGCAGGACCGCCTGTGGCAGATGGACCTGACGCGGCGCGCCGTGGGCGGCGAGATGGCGGAAATCTTTCCCGCCAGCAGCGGGCCGCCGCAGCCGGTTTCGCGCGCCACTGCGGCCGTGCGTCCGCGCGTGACTTGGGTGGACTATGACAAGCAGCAGCGTATCATACGCCTGCGCGCCGTATCTGAGCGCGTGGCGCAACAGCTTCCGGCGCGCGATCGCTCTTTCTTTGCGGCCTATGCCAAAGGCGTGAATGCCTATATTGATCAGCACCGCAACAACCTGCCTATTGAGTTCCACATTCTTGGCTACAAGCCTAAGCCGTGGTCGCCGACGGATTCGCTTCTGATCGGGATTGGCATGAGCCAGTTGCTCAACCCGCAATATGAGATCGAGTACTGGCGCGAGAAGATCGGGGCCAAGCTTTCGCCGGAGCTGATGGCCGACCTTTATCCGGCAGACTCGTGGCGCGATCATCCGCCGGCCAGCGAAGCGGGGTTTGTGCCCGGACAATCCGCTCCGGCAAAGAATCCGCCGCAAAAGGCCCCGGCAAAGAAAATCAGTAGCGTTGCGCCGCTCCGTTCACTTCGACCGCAGGACGACGCCTGTGAAGCTTGCCTGCCCGGGTCAAACAACTGGGTAGTCTCCGGAGCGCACACGATTTCGGGAAAACCGCTGCTCTCGAATGATATGCATCTGCCGCACCGCGTCCCCGGCGTGTGGTACGAAGTTCAGCTCCATGCGGGCGACTTCAACGTGGAAGGCTTCTCGCTGCCCGGGCTACCCTTCATCAGCGTGGGACACAACCAGCGCATTGCCTGGGGATTCACCAACCTGAATCCTGACGTGCAGGATTTGTTTATCGAAAACTTCAACGCCGCGGGCGAATACCAGACGCCCACCGGCTGGCAGAAGCCGGAGATCGAGCACCAGACCATCCACGTCAAGGGCAAACCCGACGTGGGGTTTGACGTGGTGGTAACGCGCCATGGGCCCATCATCACGAGCCTGCTGCACGGAGAGACGCGGCAGATTGCGCTGGGCTGGCTGGTCTATGATCCCCATGCCATCAGCGTGCCGCTGTTCGATCTTGATGCGGCGCAAAACTGGGAGCAGTTCCGCAAAGCGCTTTCAGTTTTCGCCACGCCGTCACAGAACGTGGTTTACGCCGATATCGACGGCAATATTGGCTATCAGCCCATGGGCTTTGTTCCCATCCGCGCCGCGGGCGACGGGATGGTGCCAGTCTCCGGCGCCGATGGCAAGCATGACTGGACCGGCTACATTCCTTTTGACAAGCTGCCCAGCCTGTACAATCCGCCGTCGGGGATTATTGCCACGGCCAACGCCAAGATCACGCCGCAGGGCTATCCCTATCTGCTGGCGACGCAGTGGTTCCCGCCGTATCGCACGGAGCGTATCTATAAGGTGCTGGAGTCGGGCAAGAAGTTTTCGCCGGCGGACATGCTGGCCTTACAAACCGACATCACGTCAGAATACGACCGCTTCTTTGCCGACAAGTTTGTTTACGCCACCGACCACAGCGCCAAAGCGACCGCCCGCACTCGCAAAGCCGCCGACGTAATGCGCGGCTGGGACGGACGCATGCTGGCTGACCTGGCCGCGCCGACTATCGAAGTGCGCACGCGACGCGCGCTGTGGGAGATGCTGCTGGAGCCCAAACTCGGCAACGATGCTGAGAATTACGAATGGTCAGAGGCCGCGGTGGCGCTGGAAAACATTGTCGCCAGCCAGCCTGACCGATGGCTGCCGCCCGGGTACGCCAACTTCAATGATCTACTCACCGCCGCGGTGGAAAAGGTGATCAAAGACGCGCCCACCGATCTGCAATCGTGGAAGTATGGCGAGGCGTATCCGGTGGTGATCGCGCATCCGGTGTTCAGCGGGATTCCCATCTTGCACGGCCACGCCAGCATTGCCGGACCGGGGAGACATCCGCAGTCGGGTGGCGGTTATACGGTCAAGCAGGTGGGCCGCGGCTTTGGGCCGTCAGAGCGCATGACCGTGGACTTCTCCAATCTGGATCAATCGACGTTCAACATCGTGCTGGGCGAATCCGGTCAGCCCTTCAGCCCGCATTATCTCGACCACTGGGACGCCTGGTACAACAACAAGACGTTTACGCTGGCGTTCTCAGATGCAGGCGTGCAGGCGACAAAGGCGCATGAGCTGAGGCTGGAGCCGAAGTAAAACTTGGGGCACTTGGCCGAGGAATTTTGTAGACTCTCAACCGGGGATAATTTTTGCTTGACGGAACTTCGCTTCTATCGCGAACCCGTCCCACGAGTGGTCCCATCGCTACTTGGCCTCTGAGGACCTGGTAAAGTCAGGCCTGGGCGGTGAACATACGGATTCAAACCATCGGCTGATGTAAATTTGAGCATGGGCCTCTCCGCAGTAGTGCCGTGCCCCTGTCGTATTGGCCGCTTCAGAGTTCCATTTGATGACGGTGAGGTCTAAATTTCCGCATTGAATCACAAACCAGTGAATCGGATTGTTAGTTACTCTTCCGCAGACTTCACAGCTGAATTCCTGTATCGATGTCATATCTTAGGTATTGTAGAGCCAGGCGTGGGTTTTCATTCGACTTGATAGCCGGGCGGGTGGCGCACGCCCAACGCGGTCCCGATGACGATTATTGCGATCGTTGCGGAACGACCGCAGGTCCTCGGCTGCTTGTCTCACCAGAATATGGTTCGTTGAGCACGGCCCAAAATTTCCCAACCGTCTTTACAGCGTCACTGAACTGCTGGAAATCGACCGGCTTCACCACGTAGGCATTCGCGCCAAGACGATAACACTCGTCGACATCAGGCCCCTGGCGGGACGACGTGAGCATAACGACGGGGATAGGCTGGAGATTGGGGTCGCCCTTCATGACTCGCAAAACTTCTATGCCGTCGACCTTGGGCATTTTGATATCGAGTAACACAACGATTGGGTCTCCATTTGGCCGGGAGCTGAACTTGCCGCGGCGATAGAAGAAATCAAGCGCCTCCGCGCCATCGCGCAACGTAATGATCTCGTTCGCGAGCTTATATTGCGACAGCGCATGTTGAGTCAGTTCCAGGTCATTTTCGTTATCATCAACCAAGAGAATGTAACCTAGCTTATCCACTATCGGATCTCCTTTAACGGAAGCGAGAAATAGAACGTGGCGCCCTGTCCCGGATGGCCTTCCGCCCAGACACGCCCGCCGTGCCGCTCGATAATGCGCCGAACGTTGGCCAATCCAACGCCAGTGCCCTCAAAATCCTCGGCCCGGTGAAGGCGCTGGAAGACACGAAACAGCTTCTGCGCGTACTGCATCTCGAACCCTGCGCCGTTGTCGCGGACGAACACCGTAATTTCTCCGCTGCCATTGTTGCTGCCTATTTCGATACGGGCATTTTCCTTTTTATTGGTGTACTTCACCGCGTTCGAGATCAGGTTGATGAGCACCTGGCGTAACAATGCCGGATCGCCGGAAACATCAGGCAAGGCTCCGACTTCCCAGGTAAGCCGGCGGCCCTGGGTTTCAGGCTCCAGTTGCTGCCGCACCTCTTCCACCAATCGACGAAGGTCAACTTCAGTATGTTGAAGTTCCAGGCGGCCGAGCCGTGCGAAGTCCAGGAGTTCGTCCACCAGAGTGCCCATCTCTTTGGACGACTTCAAAATCTTGCCCAGAAAGCGTTGCCCTTCGGTACCTAGTTTTTCTTTGCCTGTCTGCGCGAGAATCGTCGCAAAGCCGTGTATGTGGCGCAATGGCGCGCGCAAGTCATGTGCCAGGGAATAGGTGAACGCGTCCAGCTCCCGATTGGCCACGGTAAGCTCCGCCACATGCTGTTCCAACTCCCGGTTCAGCTCCCGGATGTTCTCTTCGGCTATCTTGCGTTCCGTTAAATCGCGTGTGACGTTAGAAAAACCGATCAGCTTTCCGTCTGCCCCTCGCATGGCTGTGATCATCACGTTGGCCCAAAAACACGATCCATCCTTACGTAAACGCCAGCCTTCGTCTTCAAACCGGCCTTGCGAACTGGCGATCTTCAGTTCGATCCCGGGTTTTCCTGCAGCAACTTCCTCTTGCCGGTAAAAGCAGGAGAAATGTTTGCCGATGATCTCTTCCGCCGCATAGCCCTTGATGCGCTCAGCTCCCGCATTCCAGCTCGCGACGCGTCCTTCCGGATCGAGTGTCAGTATCGCGTATGTCGTCACACCAGAAACGGCCAGGCGAAAACGTTCCTCACTCTCGCGCAACGCCTTCTCTGCCCGCTTGCGTTCCAGCAGTTCAGTGCCAACAGCAAAGCCCGCCATCAGCAGAAACCCAACGGATAAAATATTTCCCAGGATGATGGCAAGCTTGGTATTTCGGGATGCGCGTTGCGTCCGGGCGCTTCGTTCCTGGAGGAGCCTCTGCTCCTCTGCTCTCATGGCATTGACTCGATCACGAATTTCGGCCATCAATTCCTGACTGGCCGCTTTCCAGATGGCTTCTGCCGTTGCCCGCTGCCCAAGCTCTTTTCGAACCCTCAATGCAGCTTGCATCCGGGCGAGTTTCGTCTCAGCCAAATCCTTCAATAGACTGACATTGCGCTGCTGGTTCGGATTATCCGTTGTGAGCTGAGTTAAGACTCTGAGGTTGGTGTAAATATCACCCGAGCCCTGCTGATATCGCTGAAATTCGGACTCATTGCCAGTCAATATGTAGCCGCGCTGGCCGTTCTCGGCATCCGCAACGCCACGCGCGACACCATCAATGCTCTCCAGAACCTGGTAGGTGTGCGTAACCCATTCGCGGTCGGTTTGTTCGCGTTGGGCATTGCTATAGGACAAAATCCCAACAATACTGAGGACCGAGAGGCCAATCGCAAACAGGACGACATTGTTGAATTGCATGACTTTCGGGTTCGCTGGAATAATGAGCGTGTCCTATGGCAGCGGTCCGGATAGGAGCATATCTGGCTGCCCTCGAAAGTACACGTTATCAGGTTAGCGAAGTTGTGAAACAACTAGAATCCATTTTTTTGAATTTTAAGACGGCGTTAAGAAAAATCTTATTTACTCTATATAGCAGATGAAGAAAATCTAATGAAGTAATTCTGTTTTGCACAACCGCTGGCCCTCGCGATAGTGATACGATCTCGGTATCGAAGAGTCCCTGGTTCTGAAGTACTTCGCAATGTCTGGACATGACTTTGAACTGCGTACCGGCGACCTTGTTCCAGCAAGTGGAATTTATCTGGTGAACCATGCTCCTCACCGCCTTCTTCAAGAGATAGCACTTTTCAAAAGCGAACGGTTCCCAAGATGTAGCAAGTGCGACTCCGCAGTATTGTTTTTGCTTGTCCATCCAGTGCCCGCTTTGGATTATCCATGGAATTTGGTCATCCGCGTACCTCTTCTGGAGTTGCAGGTCCTCGACGACAGCTCCGATCTTGCGGCGGCGTCATAGAGCTTGCTAAACGCGCTGTAACCCCGAAAAACACAGCCAAAGCGAGAAAACCATTCTTGTGGAGCCAAATACTTTCCCGGTTTCAGGCCTGCATCGAGCCGGTACAGTTCCATTTTGGGAACTTTTGAACTCTCTAATGACTTCTGTGCCTGCCCCAATCGATACGCTTGTAACTTGTAGTAACTATGCACCAGGCGCAAACTTCGACCTGTTTAACAAGAAAAAGGATGGCAATATGGGAGAGTCAACTACCCTTTACAGTTCCTACGATTATCGCCTGGTAGCACTATCCGTGCTGATAGCTGTTGCGGCCTCGTACGCCGCGCTCGAGCTTGCAGCACATGTCAACACGGCGCGAAATCGGGCGCGCGCGGCATGGTTGTTCGGTGGCGCTGTCACCATGGGTACCGGCATCTGGTCAATGCACTATACCGGAATGATCGCGTATCGCCTGCCTGTACAGGTCTACTGCCATATTCCGACGGTTCTGCTGTCGCTGCTGGCTGCGATTGGCGCATCATTTGTGACGCTCTTCGTCGTAAGCCGGCAGGGCATGAATGTGCTTTATCTGGCTGCAGGCAGCCTGCTCATGGCTGCCGGCATCTCCGGCATGCATTACATCGGGATGGACGCCATGCGGTTGCCGGCGATGCACCACTACGACACTGAATTGGTCATCGGCTCCGTGGGCATAGCCTGGCTGGTTTCACTGGTTGCGCTTGGTCTGATCAAGATGAATCTGGCACTCGACTCGCCAAGCGAGGCGCCGACAGGAACATCGTCAACGGCGCCACGAGAAAAGTCGAGCGGGCTGCTCAAGATAGTCTCTTCGGTGACAATGGGAATCGCAATCCCGGCCATGCACTACGTGGCGATGGGCGCCGTCACCTACAAATCCATGCCGGGAGCCCCGGATCTGTCTTTCTCCATGGAGATGTCCGCACTCGGCATCAGTGCCGTCGTCATCATAGCCGTCGTGATGGTGGCCTCAGTCCTTTTGCTTCGCTTGTGGCCATCGCGTGACCATTTGGCCGTAACTGGAGAAACCACAAACAATCTCGCTGCCGGTGCAGCAACTCACCGACCGTGAGGGAGGTAAACAGGGTTTTGCACTTCAGGCCATGAAGACGGTTTCGACCTCATTGTTTCTGGGTGTAATGACCTGCAGATCCAATCCCCGCGGCCAAGTGGTCCAACAGGTGATACTGGCCGTGGATCTCCCAGAATTTGCCGGTATATTTCAGTGCGTAAGGGAAGGCTGCTCCGGTGGCCAGCCCGACGATGATGGATTCAATTTTCGAAGCGCTTGAGGCTGAACCGGGACTGATGGTTTTATCGAGCACTGTTCTGCACAGCACGCCACGATCTCCGGGCGGGTCTTCTCCATCCCATTTGCCGGCCGCGCAGGAAAGCGCTGTCTGCGTAATCTGTCCCGCTTCCAGTTCCCTGGCCAGTTTTGGGTCTTTCAATTTCAAATTCCAGCTTTTGGCAGACTCGATGGCCGCTTTGGCGTCACTGTTCTCTTCCACCTTCTTCACCCACTCAATGCTGGCGGCGATGGCTGTGTTGAAAGCCATTTGCTGATGGGCAAGGACTGATGCCACGTCCTGTTCGTGGGCCGGGACCGGACCGGCGTCATGATATTTGGCCTGGGAGACGAGCGGCTGGCCCTGGGTTTCATACTCTTTGTAAATCAGGCGCGAGTTGTCATGATTCATGTGCGTATGAGTATTCGCGGCGCCTGCAACCGGAGGATAGATTCCGGTCTTCACCTGGAACGGCCACTTGTCCGGATCGCCCGCCTGGTCACGAAACTCAAACCACGTGGGCGCGCGATAGCCACCGTCGGGGAGGCGTATGAGCTTGATCGCGGTCTGGTTGAAATCATTATGGATCCAGTCAGAGTGGCTGTAGAAATCCTGGACGGCATGGAGTGACGCTCCCAGCACGATCAGCGTCATGGTTTTTCGCGTTCGCTCGTCAGCGTTTGCCTGCTTGATGTAAGAGCCGATCACCGACTGCGTATTTGTCAGCAGGCGAGTGAATAGATAATCGAATTTCGAGTTGCGGTCCAGTTCGCCGTTGAGATTGTCAAAGTGGAAGAAGATAGCGGCATCGCGGTCTTGCGCATTTCTTGCCACATACTGATTGAGCGCGTCCAGGCCTTTGCCGTGAAGATTGTTCGCGGCAAAGTCAGAGACTGGTCCAAAGAAGTCGGGGGAAAAGTTGCCGAGTTGCATGATCTTGCGCGCGTCTTCACTGAATGCGAACGCATCAGCCACTTTTCGGGTCGCTTCTGAATGCCAGAAAGTATCGAAACCGGATGCGGGAGAGGCAAGCACCGCCAGAAGCATGAGCAAAACTACGAGTTTTCGAACCATCGTCAATCCCCAGCAAGTAGGTTAGAACAACATCAAGCTGGATTGCCAATGCGACACCTCATATCCTGGCTGCGGTCAGGTTTTCGCCAGCGCGCGGTACTTCGTCCTGGTTAAAAATGTCGGCCAGAATTTCATAGGACCGCAGCCGGGCGGAATGATCATAAATGGCTGAAGCTACCATCAGTTCGTCTGCGCCTGTTTGCTGGATGAAGCGTTCAAGCCCGCGCCGCACCGTTTCCGGCGATCCAACGAACGAGCAGGCCAGCATGCCGGACGCCTGGATTTTCTCGATCGGCGACCAATAGGACTCAATGTCGTCGATCGGCGGTGGAAGCTGGCGTCGCGTGCCGCGGAACGCATTGGTAAAGGCCTGCTGTGCGGAGGTGAAAAGACGCCGCGCTTCAGTATCAGTCTCTGCGGCAACCACGTTCACGCCCACCATCGCATACGGACGGTCAAGTTGCGCGGAAGGAGTGAACTCCGTTCGGTAGACCTGGAGAGCCTGCATCAAGGCATCGGGGGCAAAATGTGAAGCGAATGCATAGGGCAATCCTAGTTCGGCAGCCAGTTGCGCGCCGAAAAGGCTCGACCCAAGGATCCAGATAGGGACGTTGAGGCCGGTACCTGGAACCGCCTGTACGGTCTGCCCTGGCCGAAGAGGACCCAGAAAGGCCTGAAGTTCGCGCACGTCCTGGGGAAAATTGTCGGAGCTTGTGGGATCACGGCGAAGTGCGCGCAGCGTGCGTTGATCAGTGCCGGGAGCGCGGCCAAGGCCGAGGTCGATGCGTCCGGGATAGAGCGACTCCAGCGTGCCGAACTGTTCGGCGATCACGATAGGAGAATGGTTGGGCAGCATGATTCCGCCCGCGCCGACGCGAATTGTGCTGGTACCGCCAGCGACATAGCCGATAACGACCGAGGTAGCGGCGCTGGCGATGCCTACCATGTTGTGGTGCTCGGCCAGCCAGAAACGGTGATAGCCCCAGCGCTCGGCATGCTGTGCCAGATCGAGGGAATGGTGTAGAGCGTCGGCGGGAGTGGCTCCCTGCGTAACAAATGCGAGATCGAGAATGGAAAACGGGCCCATATATCTTCCTTGGTTGTGGTGTCAATGTTCTGATGCTGCAGGCGCCGCCCTCGGTTCACGATTGCTGACCATCGGCGGCGCGATCGTCGTTGTCACTCGAGCGAATTCGCGTGGCCATCCAACCAACGCGGCGTTGTTATCCGGGAATGAATCGTGCCCTAAGGCGCAGTATGCTACACTATTCTTTTCAAGCACATACCGTCTAAAAAAGCATGCTCTTTTCCAAGGAATACGTCGGGTACCTGGCCCGGCAAGTAACCCAAAAACTTATCGCGGGCCAATTCATTGAGGCCGAAAACGTGGGGCAAGTTTCCGCGGCGCTGAATAACGCGCTGTTGGAAGAGCTGCAACTGGAAGACCGCATCAATGATGAGGTACGGCTCATCCTGGAGCAGTACCAGGACGAAATGCAGCGCGCCGGCGCCAGTTATCAGGAGATGTTCAAGAAGGTAAAAGGCGAACTGGTGCGCAAATACAAGGCGGTGCTGTGAGACTCTCGCGCGACAAGGTGAACAAGCTGGCCCACAGCGTGGCAGACGCGCTGACCACGCTGGACGAAGTGGAGTTCATCGAAGACCCGAACAGCATTCGCATGGAGGCCCGTCGAATTCTGGAAGAACTGCTGGCGGCGGAAGAAAAGATTGACTTGGCCGCGCGGGCAAAAATCGAGAGCCAACGCCGCACCATCACCGAAGGCACGCAGGAGTGGGACATTCTTTATCGGAAGTATTACAACGAAGAAGTCAAGAAGCTGGGAATCTAAGGCCGCCCTCTCAGTAACCCGCCAAACGACGCTCCTGCGAACTCATCTGCGCCCATAGCTGGTCCATATTCTTCTGGATCCATATGTTCGCCGGTTCCAGTTCATGGGCGGAGTTGAACCACCGGTAAGCCATCACGCGGTCCTGTTTCACGCAGTGTCCGCTGGAATAAAGCGCCGCCATCTGGATGGCCGCCCCGGGATCATTCTTCTCCGCGGCCGCGTGCAGGTAGAGCATGCCCTGTTCACAGTTCTGCTGCACGCCTCCGCGGCCCTGCAAGTATTGTTGCGCGCGGACCAGCGCAGCGCTGGGCTTGTAATCGGTAAGGCGTGCGTCTTCCGGAGCTTTGGCATCTGCTGCGCCGGGTTTGCCGTCGCTCTCCGGAGGCTTCTTGTCGGCCGTATCTGATGAAGATTCTGAAGAAGCCGCCGATGGGCTTGGCGCCGGTGAAGCAATGGGCGCTTCAGCCTGGCTCTTAATGTCGTTGGCCGATGCGCCGCTGTCATTCGGGCTGCCTGCGCTGGCGTCC
>Ga0137395_10001582_pt1 | contig 10623 bp, 8 predicted proteins | sample czobulk216metaG_FD_108283 | JGI IMG/M metagenome (GOLD analysis project Ga0137395, IMG submission 108283) | Vadose zone soil microbial communities from Angelo Coast Range Reserve, California, USA - czobulk2.16 metaG | ecosystem: Environmental > Terrestrial > Soil > Vadose zone | place: USA...
AAGTGACCGCGATGACGCGCACCTTTCCTCCCTGCAGAAACGGCAGCAGCGAAGAATAGGAAACGAAGAAGAAATCGACCCGGCCGGCGGCGAGATCGATGGCGGCGGGAGCGGCGCCGCGATAGGGAACGTGCACCATGTTTGCTGCGGTCCTGAGCTTGAACATCTCGCCAAGGAGATGTCCGCCGGAGCCGGTGCCCTGGGAGGCAAAGCTCAAGCCGCCCGACTTCGAGTTGGCGAGCGCGACGAGATCGGACACCGACTTCGCGGGGCTATCGAGCGGGACCGCGAGCAATTGCGGAAAGCTCCACATCAGCGTGATCGGCCGGAAATCCTTGATCGGGTCGTAGGGAAGTGTTGCGTAAAGCGAGGTATTGGACGCGTGGGTTGCCGCGTTCGCCTGCAGGAGAGTGTGCCCGTCCGCCGTGGCCTGCTTGACCACCGCTGCGGCGATGACCCCGCTGCCGCCCGGGCGCGACTCGACCACGAGCGTTTGGCCGGTGTTCTCGCTGACCTTCTTATCGACGATGCGCTGGAGCGTATCGGAGCTTGCACCGGGCGTGAATGGAATGACGATGGTGATTGGACGCGAGGAGAGCAGCTCCGCGGCAGCCCCGCCTGCCGCGGGGCCGGTCATGGACAAAGCCGCGGCGAGGGCAACGACGTCTCGCAACATCCATCTCTCTCTCCCGGTGCGGAATGCGGCGCTTGCCCGCAACGGCTCGCCAAACATCAGCGCACCTGCGCTGGGGTCTCACGGATCAAGTCTCGGGATCATCAAAGCTGCGAGGCTTTCGCCGCGGAGCGCCGATGCGCGTGAGAAGCGTCCAACTCGGCGGGTCGCTCGCCGGAAAGCTGTCCTCCGAACTTTCGTCGACTTTATCTTTCAAGTTCGTCGCACTCGGCATTTCCGGCCGGCGCTTGCGGCGCCCGCTAACCGAGCCGTGCCGTGTCATGGATCGAGGTGTCACTGAGGGCTGCCCTCTGAGGCCGAACGCCTGAGCTGAGCCGTGCCCATGATACAACGCCTGCCGGTCGCAGCCCACAGGTCGTAATACCAAACCCGCGGGCCGCTATCGTTCCTCCGGCTTTTCGCCTGGAAACGGCAGTACAGACTGTATCCGGCGCGGCGTTTTCGATCCCATGCTGTCGCAGCCCGGCTATCTCGGCTTTTGCGCCGTCAGCACCATACGCAACGACCAACTGTGACTCTCGTAGTGACGACGACCCGAGTGGGGCAGCTGCACGCGCGATTCGAATAAAATTGCCGACGCACTACGCCGAAAAGGAACCTGAACGTTGCCTCCGCGTTAATCGTTGCGGCTTACCGCGCATGGGGCAGTGCACAAAATGCGCACCGGTGTCGTCATCCCGGCCGTCGTCGCGATCAGCCTGATCGCGGCAGCCGGTGTTCATGGCGGCGCATTCGGTCCCGCGGATGGAGCAGCGGGGTCGGCGCGGCCCGCGCAGCTCGCGCAAACGCCGGAATCGTCACCACCGCCGACAGGGCAATCTGCGCCGGACAATCCCTCGCCGACAGCTGCACCACCGGCAGGCCCACCTTCCAGCTCTCCTCCCGGTACGCCCGCGGTCGTGCTCGACGATCAAGAGGTCTCGACGATCCTCGGCAAGAGCGTGCGCAGCAACGCGGACGAGGATATGGGTCGCATTGTCGATATCATCGTCAGCCGCGACGGGCAGGTCCGCGCGGCCATCATCGACTTCGGCGGCTTTCTCGGCATCGGCACCCGCAAGATCGCCGTCGATTGGCGGGCCTTGAATTTCGCCCCTGCCGGCAAGCCCGGCACGATTACCGTGGACCTTACCCGCAACCAGGTGCGCCTGGCGCCGGAATACAAGCGCGGTGAGCCGGTGGTGGTAGTCAGTGCAGCCAGCAGCGAGCGGACGATGCCATCGAGCGAGGTTGCAGCACCGGAGAGGTAACCCTGCCCCGCGCACCGGCAACCCGCAATGTCCGCCCATCCAAGCGACTCGTCCAACACGACGAAGCGCCGCCGTTTCTGCAGCGGGCTCTGCCGCCCGAGCCGCCCATCACCGCCTCGCGGCGCAGCCAGCGCGGTCTCGACTGGTTTGCGTTCTGCGTTGCCGACGTGCAGACCGGATTCGGGCCGTTCATCTCCGTCTATCTCACGACGCAGGGATGGACGCAGGTCGATATCGGGCTCGTTCTCACCGCGCGCGGGCTGGTCGGGCTAGCATTGCAAATGCCCGGCGGGGCTATCGTGGATGCCGCACGATCGGAGCGCGCGGTCGCTGCGCTTGCGATGATCGCCGTCAGCGCGAGTGCGCTGATCATCGCACTGTGGCCGATCTTTCCGGCCGTGCTCGGCGCGCAGTTTCTGCAGGCCGCCGGGAGCTCCGTCGTGAGCCCCGCGCTTGCCGCCATCAGCCTGGGGCTCGTCGGCCATGCCGCCAGCGCCGAACGGTTCGGCCGCAACGCGCGCTTCGCTTCCATCGGTAATGGCCTGGCGGCAGCGGGCATGGGCGCGGTCGGCTATTTCTGGTCGAACCAGGCGGTATTCCTGGTCACCGCCGCGCTCATTGTTCCAACGCTGATCACGCTTAAGCACATCCCGCCGAACGAGATCGATCCTGTTCGCGCCCACGGCGGCGTGTCGGAGGGACGCACCGGAACGGCAGCGGTTATGAAACTTCTCACCAATCGACCGCTGATGATCTTCGCCGCGTGTGTCACCTTTTTCCAACTCGCAAACACGGCCATGCTTCCGCTGATGGCGAGCATCGTCACCATGCGCTCGAGCGCATGGGCAACGACACTGGTCGCGGCCTGCATCGTGGTGCCGCAACTCGTCGTCGCGGCCTTCTCGCCTGGGGTGGGACGACTGGCGCAGCGATGGGGGCGCCGCCCGATATTGCTGATCGGCTTCGCCGCATTGCCGATCCGCGCCGTCTTGTTCATGGTTGTGACAGACCCGCGCCTTCTGGTCGCGGTGCAGCTTCTCGACGGCGTGTGCGCGGCGGTGTTCGGCGTACTGGTCCCCCTTACCATTGCCGACATCACGCGCGGGACGGGCCGCTTCAACCTGGCGCAAGGGATTGTGGGCAGCGTAGTCGGAATCGGCGCCTCATTGAGTACAACCCTCGCCGGATGGATGAGCGACCGGCTCGGCAGCAGCATCGCTTTCCTGGGCCTGGCCTTGATCGGCGGCATAGGACTATTGCTGACCTGGAGATTGATGCCTGAGACGCTGGAAAGAAAGAGCCGTCCCAAATTGCTCGCCGCGCGGCCCAATTGAGCCGCATCACGCCGGCAACGGAGGTCAGCCAAATAACGAGAAGCGATCGAAGTCGAGCCGCTATGCCCTGCCAAGCGTGCGCGCAGGCGGGCCGGTATAAGTCCAAATCAGATGGCGCGGGATCGGGCCTTTGTTGCGTTCGCCCGATTGCATCTCTTCGAAAGCGTGCGCGAGAGCGCCGACCGCGCGAGACAGGACGAAGAGCCCGCGGCAGAGCGGTGGCGGGAAGCCGAGCTCCGCGAAAATCACGCCGGTGGCGCCGTCGATGTTCATCGGCACGGCTCGTCCCTTCTGCGTCGCAAGCTCCGCCTCCACCGCGCGAGCGATGGCGGCGAAACGTCCGCTCACCGCCCCGGCAGCAGCAGCGACGTCGACCAGCTCGAGCAGGCGCGGTGCCCGTGGATCTCGCGGATGAAAGCGATGTCCGAAGCCGGGGACATATCGGATACCGGCTTCGGCCAGCAGCTTCATCTCGGCTTTTGCCGCTTCGGCGAGCCCCTGCTCGCCGATCGGATCGCTGCCCATGCGCGCGGCGATCGCATTATACAGCGCGACGCACTGCTCGCCGGCCCCGCCATGCACGTCGCCGAGCATGTTGATGGCTGATGCCATGGCATTGTTGATGCCGACGCCGCAGGTGATCGCCATTCTGGCTGCCGCGATCGACGGTGCCTGCGGGCCATGGTCCACCGCCGACACAAGCGCGGCTTCCAGCAGCTTGGCGGCAGCGGGATGGGGAAGCTCGCCGCGTGTCATGAGATAGATCATCTCGGCAAAGCCGAGGCGGCCGATCAGCTCCTCGATCGCGTAGCCGCGATACCGGATCATCCCGGGCTTCATCTCGATGATCGATGTCGACCACCAATTCTGAGGGGTGTCGTTGCTTGCTGGCGCGCTGCTATTCATATGGCCCCCTCTCGCGCAAGCTCGTCGATCTCGCGCTTGGCAAATCCGAGTTCGCCCAGGAGCGCGCATGTGTCGCTTCCGAGGGCCGGCGGAGGCGAAGCGGGTTCCGGATCGCCGCTCGCCAGACGAAAACCTGATCGCACGACGCGAACCGGGCGATCAACGCCCGACACGGAGCCGAAGGTCTTGAGCAGCCCTCGCTCGATCACCTGCGGATGCTCGAGCACGGCTGGCAGGTCGAGGACTTCCCCAGCGGGGACGCCGTTCTTGTTGAGAAGTGCGGACCACGCCTGCGCCGATCTCGCCGCAAGTGCGCGCTCGATCTCCACCTTCAATTCCAAACGGCGGCGCTTGCGATCCTCACGGCCGATAAAGCGCGGATCGGAGATGAGTTCCTCGCGGCCGATCAACCGACACAGCGTCTCGAACTGTTCCTGCTTGTTGGCGGCGATGTTCAGGAGCCCTTCGCCGGTGCGGAACGTACCCGACGGGCTCGCGGTCATGTTTTCGTTGCCCATAGGTTGCGGCTTCACCCCTGCGATGAGCCAGTTCGAAACCGCCCAGCCCATCGCCACCAGCGAGGCTTCCAGCATGGACACGTCGATGAACTCGCCGTCCCCCGTGCGCTCGCGACGAACGAGGGCCGCGGCGATGGCGAAAGCCGCGGTCATTCCGCCCATCGTATCGGCAACCGGGTAGCCGACCCGCAACGGGGCCGAGTGCGCGTCGCCGGTGACGCTCATCACCCCGCAGAGCCCTTGGATGATCTGGTCGTAGGCGGGGTTGAACTTGAGCGGTCCATCCTGGCCGAAGCCGGAGATCGCGCAGTAGACGATGTCGCTCTTGGCGGCCTTAAGTGCGGCATAGCCGAGCCCAAGCCGCTCCATGACGCCGGGACGAAAATTCTCGACGACGACGTCGGCCGTGCCGACCAGCCGGGCGAAGGCGGCCCGGCCCTTGGGTGCTTTCAAGTTGAGGGTGATCGAACGCTTGCCCGCGTTTTGCGCGAGGAAGGAGGCGCCCATGCCGAGGCGATTGAGCTCAGGATCGGCGCCGAGCTGACGCGCCAGGTCGCCGGAGCCGGGCACCTCGACCTTGATCACCTCGGCACCGAGCTGTGCCAGTTGATAGCAACAGAACGGGCCGGCGAGCACGTTGGTCAGATCGAGCACCCGCGTACCCGCGAGAAGTCCGGCCATCCTGCACCTGGTTCTGCCGTACAGAATTATGTTTTTTGTAGCATAACGTTCTGTACAACACAATATCGTTCTAATATGTTAGCCGAATCGAGACATTGCGGCTCGTGATCATGAGCAACGACAAGGTCGAGGCCGTCGAACGAGCGCTTGCCGTGCTCAATGCGTTCCATACCGGGCGGCCGGTGATGACACTGAGCGAGATCGCCGCCGCGACCGGGTTCTATAAGAGCACGATCCTGCGCCTTGCCGCCTCGCTCGAGCGATTCGGCTATCTCGTGCGTGAGGAGAGCGGAATGTTTCGGCTGGGACCAGCTCTCTGGCGCTTGGGGTCAATCTACCAGGGCGGATTCAATCTCGGCGAGGCGATCAGACCCGAGCTGCGCCGGCTGGTCGAGACGACGGGAGAGACGGCCTCGTTCTACATTCGTGAGGGTCGCTCCCGCGTGTGCCTGTTTCGGCACAATTCGCCGCAATCGGCGCGCCATCACCTCGAGGAGGGAGCCGTGTTGCCGCTCGGGGCCGGAGCGAGCGCACATGTGCTCGCCGCCTTCTGCGATGGCAAAGGCCCCAAAGCGAAGGCGGTGCAGCAACGCGGCTACTGCGTATCTCTGGGCGAGCGCGATCCACAGCTCGCGGCGGTCGCGGTTCCTGTTCTCGATCCCGCCGGGAAATTCAGGGGCGCGCTGGCCGTCTCCGGGCTGATCGGGCGCTTCAACGAACGGGCGCGCCGGGCCGCGCTCGCGCAACTGTCGGCCTCGGCCGATCGGCTGCGGCGGCTGCTTCCGGGCAGCAACTGATTTCACCGCCACCAAAAGCGCCGGCGCCGATCGGCGATGATTGCGCGAGCGGCGTTGTGGCCGGGCGCTCCGGTCACGCCTCCGCCGGGGTGAGCGCCCGATCCGCAATGGTACAGTCCCTTCAGCGGTCCCCGATAATCGGCATAGCCGAGAGCGGGACGCGCCCAGAACAGCTGATCGAGCGTCATGGCGCCGTGAAAAATATCTCCGCCCGTAAGCCCGAACACCTGCTCCAGATCGAAGGGGCTGAAAGCTTGGCGGGCCACGACGCTTGCCTTGAATCCCGGTGCATAGCGATCGACCGTTTCGATCATCAGATCCGTCACCCTCTCCCGATGCGCGCTCCAGGACTGACCATCCGGCAACTGCGGCGCCACGTGCTGGCAGAACAGGCTTGCGACGTGGGCTCCCGCCGGCGCCAGCGTGTCATCCAAGGTCGAGGGGATAACCAACTCGATGATGGGCTCGCGGCTCCATCCCGATGTTCGAGCGTCGCAATAGGCGCGATCCATATAGTCGAGACTCGGCGCGAAAATGATTCCTGCGGTGTGATGATCGCCGCAATCGCGTCCCGGCAGCGCCGTGAAGCTCGGCAGCTGGGAAAGTGCCAGGTTGATGCGAAACGTTCCTGACGCGCAGCGCCATGCGCGCATGCGGCGCAGAAAATCGGACTCGAGCGCGGTCTGCGGGATCATCGCAGTGTAGAGGAGCTTGGGGTTCACGTTGGCGGCGACCGCGTTACCGCGAACCACGCCGCCATCCTCGAGCACGACTCCGGCGGCGCTCCCCTTCTCGATCAAGACCTCCCGAACGCCCGCGTCGGTCTCGATCTCGACCCCGTGGGCTGCGGCCGCCCGCGCCATGGCCTGCGTGATCGCACCCATTCCGCCGATGGCGTGGCCCCAAACGCGCTTCTTTCCGTTCATCTCGCCGAACGCATGATGCAACAGGACATACGCGCTGCCGGGGGCGTAGGGACTTGCGTAGTGACCGACGATGGCGTCGAAGCCCAGCCAAGCCTTCACGAGCTCGCCCTCGAACCAGCCGTCGAGGTAATCGGCGGCCGATTTGGTCAAAAGCTCTAGCAGCGTCCGCAGATTTTCCGTGGGGAGCCGGCGCACCCGGTTACCCAGGCGCGCGGCCTTGACCAGCTCGCGCAGGCTCTCAAGTTTTGCTCCGCGCGTCACGTTTGGCGGCGCCTGCAGCACCAGCTCACGCAGCAGATCGGCACTCGTGTCGAGTTCGCGCGCGAAGGCGGCGAATCGCTCGGCATCGCTGCGGCTGAATTTCGCGATACTGCTTTCGGTGCGGCCCTCGGCGGCGAGGAAATAGCGACCGTCCAGAGTTGGAAGGAAGTTCTGTGCGCGGCGCTCGACAATTTTCAGTCCCCGATCGAACAGGCGAAGATCGGCAATGATTTTGGGGTTAAGCAAGCTCACGGCGTAGGCCGCGACCGAGTTTCGGAAGCCGGGGTAAAATTCTTCCGTGACCGCCGCACCGCCCACAATCGCTCGGCGTTCGAGCACCTTGACTTTCAGGCCCGCCATGCCGAGGTAGGCGGCGCAAGTCAGCCCATTGTGACCTGCACCGATGACGACGACGTCGTAGACCTGCATCGAGGAGAATCAGCTAAGAAGGGCGAGCGCGCGGAGCAGAATGCGTCATGCGCCGCGCTCCGCCACTTCGTGTATTCTCGCGCAAATGGAACTCATCTCAATATTATCGGTTGCAAATGTCGTCGCGCGTGAAGCGTGAGTGAACATCGAGCGCTGCATGCTGATCGGCCGGCGGTGGATCGCCGCCGGGCACCGGCACCGGGGGACATCATCATAATCTCATGCCTGCGAGACTGTCACCGTCGCGTCATCTTCGCATCGCCCGATCCAAAGCTGGGCTGGGGCTCTTCGCCCGCGTCGCTATCAAGAAAGGGCAATTCATCGTCCGCTACAGCGGCCGAAAGCTGCGTGCCGAAGTCGCCGACGAGCTCGACAACCGCTATATGTTCGAGATCAACAACCGCTGGACGATCGACGGCTCGGGCCGCAGGAACCGGGCGCGCTACATCAATCATTCGTGCCGGCCGAACGCCGAAGTCTATTTCGTCAAGCACGTGATCAAGATCCGGGCAATCAAGAACATCAAGCCGGACGACGAGATCACGTACCACTATGGCCGCGATTATTTCGACTCCTTCATCAAGGAAGTCGGCTGCAAGTGCATGGCTTGCAGGAAAAAGCGGGCCGAAATCCGTTCCCACAGATCAAGGCGTCGCGCCAAACGCCGCCGGCGATGAGCGGAGCTGCCCGAAAGCCATCATTCAAAGGTGGACCCGGTCTCTATCGGCTCGTGGAGAATGATGCCCTCGAGGGGGTCGCAAGCTTCGTTCCAGGGGGAGCGGTGCAGCGCACGCGTCGTATCCGCGAGGCCCGCTTCCCAACACAAACGAATGCCCGTCGGGCTGCCAGTAACTGCGCCGATCCGATTGTCCATAAGACCGGCGACATCAGGCCAGCAAGATTTGATGGCTACGTTTCTTCCTTGCCCGTGCACCTGTCCCCGAACCGCCTAAGCAGCGAAACGAACTGCACGAACCCGCGTTCACGAGCCCGTGAGCCGACCGCCGCTGCACCTTCGAGCCCTGACCCGGTAGGCTAGCCAAGGGCCAGGAATTGCTTTTTCCTGTCCCACCGCGGCGACAAGCACCGCTTGGCGTCTCGCGAGGCATGGGAGTGGTCATGCGCAGCGCCGTCGAGAACGACAATGCCATGGTCCGAGCCTGCGGGATCGCCGTGATGGCCAAGGCTTCGATCCCGGGGCGCAGCAAGACCCGCTTGGTTCCTCCGCTGACGTTCGACCAAGCCGCTCAATGCAACACGGCATTTGTGCGCGATGTTGCCGAGAACATCCTCGCAGCCTCTGCTCAGACCCCCATCGCCGGCTACGTTGCGTATGGTCCGGCTGATGCGCGACCCTTCTTTCGGGAGAATCTGCCGCGCGAAATCGCTCTGATCGAGGCTTGCTACCCGTCTCTGGGGGACTGCCTCGATCACGCGATTGCGCAACTCCTCGAACGCGGCCATACCGCCGCGGTGGTCGTCAATTCCGACAGTCCCACGCTGCCAACATCGCTTCTGGTCGAGACTGCCCACGTGCTTGCCCGGCCAGGGGACCTGGCGGTGCTCGGGCCCGCCCTTGACGGCGGTTACTACCTGCTCGGTGTGAAGGCGAAGCATCATCGTCTGTTTCAGGACATTACCTGGAGCACGGGGCAGGTAGCTCAACAAACGCTGGAACGTGCCGCCGAATTGCACTTGCCCGTACACATGCTGCAGACGTGGTACGACGTGGATGATAGCGCGACGCTCAAAATGCTCGTCGGTGAATTGTTCGAGGCACAAGCGTTTGGACCAGGTCTTTCTCCCGCTCAAGCGCATCACACGCGCGCGCTGATCCAATCGCTGCTTGAGATCCCAGGTCTCAAGGACCGTCTCGTCCTCAATACGTTTCGGAGGGCCGCGGAGTGAAGCGAATTACCGGGCTGGATTGGTCGCTTCTGGCACTTGCCGGCTGCCTGCTGGCACTTTCGGCCGCCGGCGCAGTGGCCGTTACCCATTTCGACGATCCCAGAGTCGGCGTGATTATGCTGCTCCAATGCGTTCCTTATGCCGTCGCAACGTGGCTGGTCGTGAGCAGCGGGGCGGAGCGCGCTGCGAGCGGCCGAGCGCTGGCGACCATTCTCCTCGTCGGCGTTGCCATGCGCTGTCTGCTCTTGCCGGGAACGCCGGTTTCGAACGACCTGTTCCGCTACATCTGGGACGACCGCGTGCAGGCCGCCGGGATCAATCCATACCTTTACGTACCTACGGACGCGGCATTGTCAGCTTTGCGCGATGCGGCGATCTATCCCTTCATCAATCGTGCCGACTATGCTCCGACAATCTATCCGCCGAGCTCGCAGATCGTCTTCCACCTCATCACGCGAATATCGCAGGCGCCCATCACAATGAAGGCCGCCATGGTGGCCTTCGAAGGGCTGGCGGTCTGGACGATGCTGCAATTGCTGGCGCTGCGCGGTTTGCCGCGGTCACGCATCCTGCTCTACGCATGGCACCCCTTGCCGCTGTGGGAGTTCGCACGCAGCGGCCATGTCGATATCGTGGCGATCGCGTTTCTGATGCTGGCCTTCCTGGCCAGCGAACGCGGCTCTGCGATCCTTGCCGGCGTCGCGCTCGGCGCCGCCGTTCTGGCCAAGTACTTTCCGGTCGTCACCGGCCCCGCCCTCTATAAGCGCTGGGATTGGCGCCTTCCCATCGCGTTTGCCGCTACGATCGTCGCGCTATATCTGCCTTATATCGGCATCGGGGCGAAGGTCTTCGGCTTCCTCGGCGGCTACATCAGCGAAGAAGGATTGGACCGGGGCAGCGGAATTTTCCTCTGGCAGCT
>Ga0137395_10001583_pt1 | contig 10621 bp, 10 predicted proteins | sample czobulk216metaG_FD_108283 | JGI IMG/M metagenome (GOLD analysis project Ga0137395, IMG submission 108283) | Vadose zone soil microbial communities from Angelo Coast Range Reserve, California, USA - czobulk2.16 metaG | ecosystem: Environmental > Terrestrial > Soil > Vadose zone | place: USA...
ACGTGATTCGCGCCAAGATCATCCTCCTCGCGGCCGAAGGCCTCTCTAACCAGGTCATCTCCTCCCGACTGGACACGCCTCGCCAGATCGTCAGCAAATGGCGCAAGCGATTCTGCCTGGCCCGCTTGCCAGGCCTCGAGGACGAACCCCGAGGTGGGCGTAAGGCCCGCTTTTCCCCCAGTCTCGTCGTTCAGGTAAAAGCTCTCGCTTGTGAACTGCCGCACCGCAAGGGACTGCCGCTCTCTCGTTTCTCGGTGGCGGACATCCGACAAGAAGTTCTCGATCAGGGGCTCGTAGCGCAGATCAGTGGAGCCACCATCTGGCGCTGGCTCAGCAAAGATGCTCTCCGTCCCTGGCGGCATCGAACTTGGATCTTTCCCCGTGATCCTTTGTTTGTGGAGAAGGCCACTCCCATCCTCGATCTCTACCAAGGCCGCTGGCAAGGGCAACCCCTCGGGCCCAACGATTTTGTGTTCTCCGCTGACGAAAAGACCGGTATTCAAGCGCGTCGTCGCGAGCATCCCTCGCTTCCGCCGGCCTCCGCAAGACCCGCTCTCATCGAGCCCGAATACGAACGAGCTGGAGCATGGATCTACCTGGCCGCCTGGGATGTGCACCGTGCCAAAGTCTTTGGCCGCTGCGTAATCAAGAACGGCATCCTGCCGTTTAACAGCTGGATTGAAAAGGTCATGAGCCAGGAGCCGTATCGGTCGGCCACACGCGTGTTTTGGATCATCGACAATGGCTCCTCTCACCGTGGGCACAAGTGTGTGCCACGTCTACAAGCCCGTTGGCCGTCGATTATTCCTGTGCACACGCCCATCCACGCCAGCTGGTTGAACCACATCGAAATCTACTTCTCCATCGTTCAGCGCAAGGTTCTCACGCCCAATGACTTCGATTCTCTGGCCCCACTGGAGGCGGCCCTGCTCGCCTTCCAGGATCACTATGAAAGGTCGGCTACTCCGTTCCAATGGACCTTTGCCCGAGAGGATCTGGTAAAGCTCATGAACCGGTTGAACGCCAAGGCCCTCGCGCAAGCGGCCTGACCGCACGGTGATACGTCACCGTAATTCCGAATCAGCGTACTAAGGCTGTAGCAATATGTTTTGCCTGCAGGAAGTTATGCGAGTCAATCACGCGAGTTTCACCGCCCCTCGTTTGCTTCGTGGGAGCCATAGCCCCCATTTTAAAGGTGTATTGGTAAGGGGATTCGGCTCGACGGCCCCCAACGGCAGCTTTGTCCTGTGCCAAGGATGCGGGCAAGTCCGCCGGAAGGATATATAGGTTTTTGTTTGGCAAATTCTTGAGGGCACTCTCGGGCAAACCAAGGTTTTTCGACAACACCGATGCGGGAGTATGCGACACCCAGTCGGAAAGAAGGAAGGTGTTGTCTTCAGAAAACGAGCCTTGATCGAATACCAGCAAAAATTCAGTGCCATCCGGTCCCAACCCCTGGATCGAGTGCGGGTATCCTGCTGGAAAATACCAAAGGTCGCCTTTGCCCAAATCGTCGAGAAACACGGTTCCATGGGGATTCAGAACGCTTACGCGGGCATTTCCGTTCAGCATATAGGCCCACTCATTGGCCGTATGCCAATGCAGCTCCCGAAAGCTGCCCGCCGTTAGGCGCATTCTGACGCCTGCAATGTCCGTTGAGGCTCGCAATTCTCTTTGCGTTACCTGGTTTGTCCAACCGCCCTCTTGAACACGCTTGTGAGTTAGATCGAAGGAGTACCAAACAGGCTCGATGTTTCCGTGATCTGTCGGCGGGGGAAGGTTTGCACTCGGATTTTCATCCAAAAGGGGCTTGTTTGCCGGGCCCGGGTTACTCGCAGAATGATCGTGGTCTGCCTTTTCAGTGTCAGATTTCTCCTGAGCGTTGACAGCCAGGGAGGCCAGTGCCGCAGTAGCCAAACCCGCGGAGCCCACCTCTAGAAAAGCACGTCTCGACAATCCTTCCACTCCAAGTTTGCTTTCTTGCTGTTCACTCATCAGAGTATCAACTTCAGTGGTCTTCATCGCCCCGCCGACGTTTCCTAGAATCGTGCGATGTTAGTCCATACCACGGTTGTCCCCACCGTTTTCCCTGCGCGCGGCTAGTTTGCCGCGCGCGCGGGAATAACTTGGGTAGTTAGAGCCAGACCAAAAGTGAGTGAACGGGTCCGATCAGGTTCCATCCTGCCCCCTATGGTTTTTTCGGGGCGGGAGGAAAATGCTGGAACATTTTGTTCACCCCTTTGTCGAGATTCTTAGTGTTTTTGTCCGCATTGTCCGAGAGCGTATCGCTCGACGAGCTTCGCCAGATCAATTTTTCTGTTTTTGCGTCGAAGAGATCGATCACTAAGGTCCCCACTTTGTAGGTTTCGACTGTTGTGGTTGCGTCGCCAAATCCGCCGAATCCTCCCCAACGGCGGCCTCCTCCGAACCCGTTATAGAACGTGTCCAAGGTCTGTTGATCCTGAGTTGTCTCAATGGCAAAGACTTCGACGTCTCCCCCCGAGGGAACCAGCGTCCAGCCTTTGGAGGAAAGAGCATTGTTTACCGCGTCCTTGATCCGGTCGACCATGAGCGGGTCTTTCGTTTGGACCTTTTCCCAAGAGAAGGCCTTGTATTGGTTAAAGTTGGCACTGTGGTCGTAGTCGGATTTAACGTCTTGAGCGAACGAAACAGCTGCTAGGAGTAGCATTAATCCGACTGTTGCTGCGATTTTTGATTGAAACTTCATACTTCCTCCTTTTATTTTGTTTGATTTGTTGCCATTGCTCCGAATCCATTTCCGTTGGCCACGCGAGTGACGGGCGCTTCACTGTGCGTCTGCCTGGACTTCGATTCGCTCTGAAGCCCCTCGTTCGCCCGTTTCACATCCTTGTCCCGCTCCGCAACTGCAGTCAATCTGATCACGGCGGCGGCCGCGGTACAGCGCACAACTCCGTTTTTGTCTGATAGTGACGGGACAATCGCGTTAAGGATCTCGGAGTCCTCGCGTTTCGCAATCGCGAGCAGGGCCGATGCTCGGACAATCCAACTCTTGTCCGAGAGGGCGCGGACTAGGACTTGACTAATACGCGGGTCCGGATCGTTGACGAGAATCCTCGCCGCCGCCGCTCGCACGGGCGAAGAATCATCCTTCGCTATCGCCTTTGCCGCGGAGAACCCAAGGTCCCCAAAAGGTATGAACCCGAGGCCTTCCTCAACACCAAGTTCCGCCATCTTCTTCTTATCTCTCAGCGTTTCCATCTCCTGTGCCACTAGACCGTTCGCAGACTTACGCTCTCCTGTGAGCAGCTCGTAATAGACCTCATAGCCAGCTGGATCGTTAAGGACCTGCAGGGCATGGGCGGCAGTCAGCACAACTGAGGGGTCTTTATCTGAAAGCGCCTTCTTCAATTCTGGAATGGAAACTTTAGAACCCATTAGTCCCAATGCGTTGGCGGCGGCAGCCCTGACTTCATGCCTGCGATCTTGCAAAGCACTCTGCGCCATTTCCGTGGCTTCGGGATCCCCGGGGAGAAGTCGCAGCGCGCGGACGGCTTGGACCCGCTTCGCGGTGCTCCTCTCGTTCACCCCTGCCCGCAGGATATCCCAGGCACTCTGCTGGGGGGTCTGGGCAAGCAACGCCGGAGTGTGGACCGGAAGAACCAAGAGCAAGACCAGGGGCACCCCAGATCTTGGTCTCGCCGAGAGAGGAATCAGTAGCTTCATGCTTCGCATTCCCTTCATTCGTTCTGCCCCCTGATCATCCCCGTCTCGATAGGCGGTGCGTACAGTTTTGTTGACACAGCCGTTGGTTTGACGCACCCTTGCCCGCGGCGTCATTGGATTTCACACACAGCGCGAGCGTTTGCAACGAGAGTCTTCAAATCATCGAGTTTCGAAAAGACGGCAGTTATTCCACATGACAAAGCATCTTTCTCGATATCCGATTCGCTACCCGCGGTCAGCATGAAAATCGGCAATTCTGGCGCTATCGCTCTAAGCTCTCGGGCCAACTGCAATCCGTTCATGTCGGGCAAAGAGAAGTCCAGGACAGCCAGGTTCACCAACAGCTGCTTTGTCTTAGCTATCGCATCGGCGCCGTTTCCGGCTTCCACACATGCGTCGAAGCCACTACCATGATCGAAAATCACATGGAGAACTTTTCGAAAGGCCTTGTCGTCATCGACTATCAGAACTGTAGACATGATCCTTTCCGAAGGTACAAAGCCAAACAGTGACGAGCGCCTATTGATTCGGCTCGTCTCAGTACTTTAAGCAAGAATGGTTCCACGCCCTGGCGCGGGTTCCGGTGGCATAACAAAGGACTTAATGCAAAAAAGTCCGGCAACAACCAAGCGGAGGTCTGTATTTGGACAGCGATGACGAATCGCGGTCATCGATTTGTGATCAGTGTCGGGGGAAAACGTCGATTGTTCGAACGTAAGCGCACAAGGAGATACAAAGACGAGTGTGAAATTTGCCCGCCAGGTGGGGGTGTTTCACAGCCACCCAGGTTCGGAACTGGGCGGTAATTGTTGGCCGAATGTCAGCAATCAGTGCTACTGCAACAGCGCCGGCGAGTCCGCCTCCCGTGGTGCTAGCTCCATCGCATGCTGGCTTCTTTGGGGAGAAGGCCGCGTGATTCCCAGCTTCTTCATCTTGTTGATCAGCGTAGTGCGCTTCAAACCGAGTTTGGCGGCAGCGCCGTTCGCGCCTCCGACCAACCAACCCACTGTCTCCAGCGTGTGCAGGATCAGCTTGCGTTCGGAGTCCCTCAAAGTAGTTAGTTGTGGAGAAAGCGCAACTTCCTTAGTCCCCGCCGTAAGCACAGTAAGCAACGGATTCGGAAGCACTCCCTTGTCCGAAAGGATCACAGCACGTTCGATCAGGTTCTGCAGCTCGCGAATATTTCCAGGCCATGAGTACGAGCTAAGCGCAGAAATGGTTTCCTGAGGAATGTGTTCGATTTTCTTACTCATCCGGCGGCCAAAGGTCTCGACAAAATGCGCCACCAACGCAGGAATGTCTTCGCGGCGCTCCCGCAATGGCGGGAGCAGGATAGGGAACACGTTCAGACGATAGTAGAGGTCGCTGCGAAATTCGCGCCGCTTCACCATTTCCGTCAGATCGCGGTTCGTTGCAGCCACCAGCCGGACGTCCACTTGGTGAGTCCGGGTGCTGCCCAAGCGCTCGAACTCCTGTTCCTGGAGTACGCGCAGCAGTTTGGGCTGCAATCCCTGTGGAATATCGCCGACCTCATCCAGAAAAAGCGTCCCTTTGTCGGCCAACTCGAAGCGGCCAATCTTTTGCGCTATGGCTCCGGTGAACGCGCCCTTCTCGTGACCAAAAAGCTCGCTTTCCAGTAGATCGAGGGGAATGGCAGCGCAATTCACCTTTACGAACGAACGCCCGCAGCGCGAACTGATGTTGTGAATCGCACGCGCAATCAGTTCCTTGCCGGTGCCGGTTTCTCCCTGTATAAGAACGGTGGAGCCCGTAGGCGCAACGCGTTCGACTTGTTCGAGAACCAATTCCAGGGCTGGGCTGTTGCCTACCAGCTGCTCGAATCTGCGCTGAGTGCGGTCCTGGTTACTCGGCGGGCATCTTTCGAAAGCTTCCACAGAATGTCTCCTAGCGCACCCGAATGCACGCTTCCGGTACTCGGCTCAACTCTCTAGAGCTGCTCGAACACTTTCGAGCAACACTTCATCGTCGAATGGTTTTGACAGGAACTCGACTGCGCCTGCTCTCAGCGCCTGCATACGCATTTTCGTGTCGCCGTGTGCCGTGATGAAGATGGTCGGAATCCTGCAATGCTCAGCATTCAGTTGAGCCTGCAATTCCAGGCCGGACATTCCTGGCATGCGAATATCCGCGATCAGGCATGCAGTCTGGTGCTGTTGACCGGACTTCAGGAATTCTTCCGCCGACGCGAACGCTTGCGCCGGCAAGCCAACCGCTTTCAGCAGGCCCTGCAATGCGGTGCGCATCGAATCATCATCATCGAGGATGGCAATTAGTTTCGTCTTCGCTTGAATGTCCATGGGAGCAATCTAGCAGCGTCGCCAAAAGCGGCGCAATTATGCTTTGGTATTAGGTGGCTAATACCGCCCTGAGGGGAGATAGAGCCGGAGCATAAAGCTACTTTTTGCCGAGGGGAAGCTCAAGCTTTGCCGCCATTCTGACCAATTCCGCGAGAGATTCAGCCTGCATCTTCCGCATTACGTGCCCGCGATGGATCTTCACCGTGATTTCGCTGGTCCCAAGCTCAGAAGCTATTTGCTTGTTGAGCATTCCCGAAACCACCAGGACCATCACCTCGCGCTCGCGTGCGGTTAGCGCCCCATAGCTCTTTCGCAACTCGGCAAGCTCACTTTGCTGTTGGCGCGTCACCCGGTCGCGATCCAAAGCCTGGTGAATTGCGTCCAGCAAGTCCTGGTCGCGGAAGGGCTTGGTCAGGAATTCCATCGCACCGGATTTCATAGCCTTCACCGTCATCGGAATATCTCCATGACCGGTGATGAAGATGATGGGAATTCGAAAGCCCTTTTCAGCCAATTCGCGCTGAAAGTCCAGGCCGTTGATCCCAGGAAGCCTGACGTCCAGAACAAGGCAACTTGGCCCATCCGGCCGTTTGCTGCGTAGGAACTCTTGCGCTGTGCCGAAGGACTCGGACCGCAAGCCCACCGACTTCAGCAGTCCTTGGATGGAGGCACGTACTGCGGCATCGTCATCAATAACGAACACCGTCGGAGCGTCTGCGGGCGTCATTTATGCGCCTCGACTTTGGTTGGTAGGCTGAGATAAAAACTTGCGCCGCGCGGAGAGTTGTCGGCGGCCCACAAGCGCCCACCATGCGATTCAACAATGGAGCGGCTAATGGACAAGCCCATACCGGTTCCCTGAACCTTCGTGGTAAAGAATGCATTGAAGATCTGGTCCGCCTGCTTCGCGGGCAGCCCCACGCCGGTATCGCTGACCGAGATCAGCAGTTGACCATTCTCGACTTGCCGCGATTTGATCGTAAGCTCGCCTCCCGCGTTCATGTCCCTCATAGCATCGATGCCATTGACCATGAGATTCATGAAAACCTGCTGTAATTGCACGCGATCTCCCATGATCTGAGGGAGATCGGCCGCCAGCTCAGTCCGGAATGATATGGAGTATCGGGTTGCCTCGCCGCGCAGAAGTACTATCATCTCTCGAATGATCTCGTTTACATCCACCAACTCCCATTCCGGAGTACCCTTCTTGAAGAGTAGGCGGACCCGGCTGATGATTTCCGTTGCACGCGTTCCGTCTTTCACGATTCTCATGGCAGCCTCGCGCGCCTCTTCCAGATCGGGGTAATCCCGCGTAAGCCATCGCAAGCAGGTATTGGCGTTGGTGACGGCAGCGGCAATCGGTTGATTCACTTCGTGCGCCAGGGAGGCAGTCAGCTCTCCCATGGTGGTCACCCGGTTGACGTGCGCGAGGTCCGCCTGCGCCTGACGCAGCGCTTCTTCGGCCCGCTTGCTTCCGGTGACGTCCATAACCGCTCCAACAAACTCGGTGCTTCCAGATTCGTCGCCTAAGGCATGAGCCACAACATGGACATATTTGACGGAACCATCGGGCATCACCAAGCGGAATTCATTATCAAAATCCTTCCCATCCTGCGCTGCGCGCTCGATTGTCTGTTTCACCAGGACCGCGTCTTCCGGGTGAACCCGTAGGAGAATAAGTTCCACGGTCGGTTTTGTCGTTTGCTCGTATTGGAAAATTCTAAAGGATTCTTCTGACCAGATGATCTCGCCGGTGGAAACCCTCCATCCAAAACTGCCTGTGTGGCTTAGTCGCTGTGCTTCCGATAAATACGCCTCACTTTGCTGCAGCTTCTCTTCCTGTACTTCCAAGGTCTGCGTAGCGAATCGCCTATCAACCCAGGACGTCAGCAGAGCCAGCCCGAGGACGATAAAGGTGGCGGCGGCAATTCCGGCGGTGCCAAGTGTGGAGATGCTTACGGCATGAGACAGGTCCACCGGCATGCCGGAGGGGGTGAAACTGGCGGCGGCCATGCCGGTGTAATGCATGACGGGAATCGCGGCACCCATCACGACGGCTCCGGCTAACTTGCCCCAGCCGATCCCCGTTTTCTCGTCTCGGAAGCGAAAGGTAATCCATACCGCAGCGAGAGAAATCAGAACCGCGAACACGACGGACAGGAGCACGAAAAAGGAATTAAACCGGCATATGGCAGGTAAACGCATGGCGGCCATGCCGATGTAATGCATGCTTGCAATACCCGCACCCATCAGGACACTTCCGGCGAGCGCTCGGAACCAACCCATTTTCTGCCCGCTCACCACGCCCAGCGCAACGACCGAAGCGAGAATGGCCGCAAGCAGTGACAGCAGAACGGTCGGCCAATGATAGGCTACGGGAATCGGTAAGATGAACGCCAGCATCCCAATGTAGTGCATGGACCAAATGCCAGTCCCCATCGCACCGGCCCCGCCCAGCAGCCAAGCCGCGCGAGTCCAACCACCCGCGGCCGTTACGCGACCTGCGAAATCCAGAGCAGTGTACGACGCAAACATGGCGATCAGCACCGAAAGCGCCACGAGTGCGTAGTTGTACGAGCCAATCAAGTTCATGGCAGCCATCTGACTTCATCCGGTTGCTACGCGGAACAGCCGCCCCGCGCTTCAATCAAAAATTAACCCTCCCTCTAGCACCAGCGCCAATTCTTGCCGGGTTCAAACGAACGGTCGCGCACCTTTTCTGGGATCTCAATGTGTCGTCCGATCGGAACAATGACGCTGGCGAAAATCCGCTGATCCGGTTTCAGGTATTTGCGTATGATTTTGAGGTCAGGGTCTTCAACATCGCCCTTTTCGACTCGCTCGATCAGATCAGCAGGACTTGGGATACTGCCAATCGGCTCGGTGGGTATGGTGATTGGCGCGGGCTTAGCCATACTTACCGCCTTTTTCAAGCATAGTTCACGTCACAGCTGTAAACAATAATGGAACTCGCAATCTCCCCCTGTCATCTCGTAAGTACGCTCCACAGACAGTAGAATCAAATTCCGAGCCGCAATAACGAATACCGTGGGAGCGCAACTGGGCGTCATTCCTGGACCTCGACTTTGGTAGGCAGGCTGATGTAAAAACTTGCGCCGCGCGGAGAGTTGTCAGCAGCCCACAGGCGGCCACCATGCGATTCAACGATGGAGCGGCTGATGGACAACCCCATGCCGGTCCCTTGAACCTTGGTAGTGAAGAACGCATTGAAAATCTGGTCCGCCTGCTGCGCGGGCAGCCCTACACCGGTATCGCTGACGGACACTAGGATGTGCTCATTCTCCTCTCGCTGTGACTTGATGGCGAGCTCGCCCGTTCCATCTACGTCTTTCATGGCTTCGATGCCGTTGAGCATGAGGTTCATCAGCACCTGCTGCAATTGCACGCGATCTCCCATGACCTGTGGAGGATCTACTGCCAGCTCCGTTCGAAATGAAATGGAATATCTCATTGCCTCGCTGCGCAGAAGGATAATCATCTCCCGAATGATTTCGTTTATATCCACCAACTCCCTTTCAGGAGTGCCTTTCTTGAAGAGAAGACGGATTCGCTTGATGATTTCCGCCGCGCGGGTTCCGTCTTTCACGATTCTCGTGACAGCCGCGCGTGCCTCTTCGAGATTTGGAGTGCCGGCGGCGAGCCACCGCAAGCAGGTATTGGCGTTGGTGACGGCGGCGGCAATCGGTTGGTTGATTTCGTGCGCCAGGGAGGCAGTCAGCTCACCCATGGTGGTTACGCGATTGATACGCGCAAGATCCGATTGCGCCTCACGCAGCGCCGCTTCGGCCCGCCTGCGTTCGGTCACGTCCATGACCGTGCCAATGTACTCAATGAGGTCACCGGAGCCGTTGAACACAGGGTGGGCCACAGCGTGGATGTGCTTTATCGACCCGTTTGGTAGAACAATCCGATAGTCAGAATCCCAATCCGCCTTTTCGCTAGTAGCCTTGGCAGCCATTTCGACGTACAAGGGCCGATCTCCAGGATGAATGCATTCTCGAAGCATTTCCCTGGTAGGTTTCTCTTCATTCGGATCGCGGCCAAAGATTCGGAGCAACTCGGGCGTGGCAAAGAAAGTTCCTGAGATAACATTGTGTGCCCAACTGCCCATCCGGCCCAATTTCTGAGCTTCGTGTAGGTAGGCCTCGCTTTGCCGCAGATTCTCTTCGGCCTGCTTGCGCTCGGCAATTTCGAGTTTCAAATCCGCATTAGCTCGAGTGAGGTCCGCAGTTCGCTCCGCGACTCTTACTTCAAGCTCATCTCGTGTCCGCGTGATCCGGGTCATTAGCAACGCAAAGATCAGAAACACCAGGTCATAAAAAACGCGAGAGACAGTACTGATTTCAGGTTCAAAATAATAGCCGCGGACAAGCAATGAGAGCAAAGCTGCGAATATGCCGGGCATAGTGCCGCCGTACCAATACGTGATCGCGATTGCGGATAGCGCAAATGCGGTAAATGGCTGAGGTAAATGGAAGTATAGAAATGCCTGCGCCCAGCCGAGAGCTGCGGCGACCGAAACCGCAGCTAGTCCATACCGCAGGGCAGCCGATGTTGCTGGCCGTTCGGCCCATTTC
>Ga0137395_10001584_pt1 | contig 10620 bp, 7 predicted proteins | sample czobulk216metaG_FD_108283 | JGI IMG/M metagenome (GOLD analysis project Ga0137395, IMG submission 108283) | Vadose zone soil microbial communities from Angelo Coast Range Reserve, California, USA - czobulk2.16 metaG | ecosystem: Environmental > Terrestrial > Soil > Vadose zone | place: USA...
TATTCGCGAAAGAGATGACTCATCGATCCTTCGCCGCGGGTCAGGTTGACAAGATCGGTCTCGAAGCCAATTAGGCCGCGAGTCGGAATAATCGCCTCGATCGAGACGCGCGTCGTGTGATGATCCATGCTCACAACCTCGCCTTTGCGGTTGGCAACCGATTGCAAAATGTCACCGAGATTTTCATTCGGTAGATCGACATAGAGATTTTCGAGTGGCTCGAGCAGAGTGCCATCCTCTGCCCTATGAAAAATCACCTCGGGACGAGAGACCATCACTTCGTATCCTTCGCGTCGCATCTGCTCGACGAGAATCGCGATTTGCATTTCGCCGCGCGCATTGATCTCAAATGCGCCAGCGGTTTCCGTGTCGCTCACGTGCAGCGAAACATTGCCGCGCGTCTCCCGAATGAGCCGCTCACGAAGATGGCGCGCGGTCACAAACTTTCCTTCGCGCCCGGCAAACGGCGAATCGTTGACCAGAATGTGCATGCGAATCGTAGGCGGATCGATATCCACAAATTGAAGCGGCATCCGTTCTTCGCGGTCTGTGAGGGTTTCGCCGATGTAAACTCCCTCGAAACCGGCAAGCCCAATGATGTCGCCGGCGGTCGCGTGTTTTATTTCTACCTGCTCCAATCCCACGTAGGTAAAGAGCGCAGTGACAGCAGCACGTTCCCGGCGGCCATCACGGTGAATGCAGACGATCGAATCACCGACAGCGACGCGTCCGCTAACGATACGCCCGAGCGCGATGCGGCCGAGGTAATCGCTGTAATCCAAGTTCGAGACGAGCATCTGAAAAAATGGTTCGCTTGAAATTTTTGGCGGCGGCACATGTTGCACAATCGCTTGAAAAAGCGGCGTCATGTCTTCGTTGTTTTCGTGCAGCTCGCGAATGGCGTAGCCATCCTTTGCGCTGGCGTAAATAATCGGAAAATCGAGCTGCTCGTCACTCGCTTTCAGTTCAACGAAAAGGTCGAAGACCATATCGAGCACTTTTTGCGGCCGCGCGTTCTCGCGATCGATCTTGTTGATGACAACGACCGGCTTCAGTTCGTTCTCCATCGCTTTACGCAAAACGAAACGGGTCTGCGCCTGCGGCCCGTCGTGCGCATCGACGACGAGCAGAACGCCGTCCACCATTTTCATGATCCGCTCGACTTCGCCGCCGAAATCGGCATGACCCGGCGTGTCAACAATGTTGATTCGGTAGCCGTTCCACTGAAACGCCGCATTCTTCGCGCGGATAGTGATTCCTTTCTCGCGCTCGAGATCCATCGAATCCATTACCCGCTCTTCAATCTTTTGATTAGAGCGAAACGTGCCCGATTGGCGCAGCAATTGATCGACCAGCGTTGTTTTGCCGTGATCGACGTGCGCAATGATGGCGATGTTGCGGATTTTATCCATCTGAGAGGCGCTCTCTCGAAGGGGAGAAGCGCGCCGAATATGGTGGCAGGGCTCTCGCCCGTCAAATGCGCACGCGAACCGTCCGAGGCAATTGAACAAATACCGCCGTCACGGCAGACCAAATCTTAACGCACGTTTAGGGTGATAGATTCTTCAGGCCGCTTTAACGCCGAACTCGGTAGTAGCCAGACGAATTCATTACGTATGGCCATTCAAATTGAGGTTGAGAATCGCCCTTATTATGGCGTTCCCGATTGGCGCCACCATTCCGCTCAGGCAGAACAAAGCGACGAAAGAGTGCTACTAATTTCTTTTTCATAACCTTTCCAACTACTTCGGGGTGCGGCCATGTACTGGCCGTGTCTGGAACCGTGCTTTCAGACGAGAACGGTCTCTGCGGGCGCGGGCTCAACCCATTTGCCGTGTTCGCGGATCAAATCTTGCAATCGATCCACTGCTTCCGCTTCTGGAATATTGAATTTCACGGCGGTCTTTCCCACGTAGAGATTCACTTTGCCGGGCGCGCCGCCGACGTAACCAAAATCGGCGTCCGCCATTTCACCGGGCCCGTTCACAATGCAGCCCATGATCGCAATCTTTACACCTTTCAAATGCGATGTCGCTGCTTTGATCTTCGCGGTCGTGGTCTGCAAATTAAACAACGTTCGCCCGCACGAAGGACAGGCAACGTAATCGGTCTTAAAAATCCGCGAACCGGCTGCCTGCAAGATGTTATAGCTCAGTCGCAGAGCCTGCCCGGGGGCTTGCTCGCCTTGCACCAGGATGGCGTCGCCGATTCCATCGCACAGCAGCGACCCGATATTTATCGAAGCAACAAGAAGCGTGTCGAGAAAATCTGAGGTAGGGGCGATTGACCCCAATCGCCCAGGGCCGTTGCGGTCAACGGCCCCTACCAGCACATCCTTCAACAAGATCGGATGCCGTGAATGCAACTTTGCGGCGAGCAGACGGAACGCCGTGATCAGCAGAAGATCGACATCATCCTTAACGGTCACGAGCCGCGCTTCCGCACTTGCGTTCAGGCTGGTAATTGCGATCTCATCTCGCGGATCAATTTCTTCGACTTGCGCATTCTCGTACACAATCTCCGGCTTGTAATCGCCCATCTTGTCGATCTTGTGCGCGACCTTATCGAAGTTCGCCCGGCGGACCACGACTCGAATCAATTCCTCGCCGCCGAGCTTGATAGTTTGACCGGGATCACCGATCCCGGCTACAGCAAGCGTGTCGCTCGGTCGCCTCTCATACGAAAACGGATCAAATGAAAGATCGACACCTTCATCTGTAGTGGCAGCCGTGTCGGCTGCTCTCTTTGCGGGCGGCACGCCCGCCGCTACAGTAGAAGTCAATCGCGCCAGCGCTTTCGCCACCGGAATTTCGTGAATGCTGTCTTCTGTCAGTGAAACCCGGATCGTGTCTCCGATTCCATCAGCCAGCAGCGAACCAATTCCAATCGCGCTTTTGATGCGTGCGTCCTCGCCTTCGCCTGCTTCGGTGACGCCGAGATGAATCGGATAATTCCAGGTAGGGGCGATTGACCCCAATCGTCCCGGCGGTTCAGGTGAACCGCCCCTACCTTTCCCCGCTTGTTCGGCGTCCAATTCATTTAACCGCGCAACCAGCAACCGATACGCTTCGATCATCACCTTTGGGTTGCTCGCCTTCATCGAGAAGACGAAATCGTGGTAGTCGAGATCACGCGCGATCCGCGCGAACTCGAGCGCGCTTTCCACCATTCCGAGCGGTGTGTCACCGTAGCGATTCATAATGCGATCAGAGAGCGAGCCATGGTTCGTCCCGATTCGCATGGCTATACCGCGTTTCTTGCAAAGCTCGACAAGTGGCGAGAACCGCTCGCGGATCCGATTCAACTCTGCTGCGTACTGCTCGTCGGTGTACTCGCGAATGACGAATTTCTTTGAGTCCGCGTAATTGCCGGGATTAATGCGCACTTTATCCACCCACTTCGCAGCTTCCATGGCAGCTTCTGGCTTGAAATGAATGTCGGCGACGATTGGCACATCGCAGCCGCGTTCGCTCAAACCTTTCACGATATGCTCGAGATTGCGGGCGTCTTTCACTGTTGGCGCGGTGATGCGCACAATTTCGCAACCCACTGCCGCCAGCTCCATCGTCTGCTGGATCGACATCTCGGTGTCCATCGTGTCGCAGGTGATCATTGACTGGACGCGGATCGGATTTGCGCTTCCAATGCCGACTTTGCCGACCATTACTTCGCGGGTAAGGCGACGATGATAATGAAGAGGATCAGAACAATAGTTCACGAGATTGTAACTGTACGAAGTCTCGATCGAGCGCGCAACGCGGCCCTGTCTTGGTCAGGGCGCTTGCGAAGCCGGCGTTCGTTGCGGCTCAAGCTGGTCGAGCTTCTTTCTGATGAAAGGCAAATCCTGCACGTCGAAGAATGTCACATAGAGCATGTAACCGATAATTAACACGGCGCAGCTCGTCTGTACCACCTCCAGCACACGCATGTTTACCGGTTTGCGACGCACCGATTCAACGATGGCGAGCAAAATATGCCCGCCGTCGAGCACGGGTATCGGCAGCATGTTCAGAATGGCGAGGTTCACGTTCAGAATAACGCTGAACCAGAGCGCGAGCTGCCAGCCGCGTTCGCTTTGGAAAAGCAAATAATAAATGCGACCGATACCGACTGGGCCGCTCAAGTGTTGCAATTTCACATCCGATTTCGGCGATGCGACCGCGCCAATTGTCTTCAGTGTGCTGGTCACGCTGTTGTAAACCTGTTCGATCGGATTGGGATGCGAGATCGACATTATCCCAGCGGTGTCCCATTGAATACCGATTCGCGGCTTCATTTCGCCCTCTGTGGGCAGAAGCGTTGGCTTTACCGGAACGTCAAACTTCGCTCCACCTCGCTCCACATGGAGAACGAGCTGATCCTTCGGATGTTTGCTGATGTATTCCAGCAACGCGATCGGATTGTAGATTGGCGTCTGGTCGAAGCCGCGAATAATATCGCCTGAACGTAGTCCGGCAGCCGCAGCAGGTGTGTTCGATTCCACTTTGTCGATAATCGGTGTCTCCGCTGGGTAGATCAGAAGCTGTCTTACGCTTTTTCTGCGCCATCCACGCGTCTCTGCCTTGTACGGTTCCACCCAAACCGTCCGGACGCTCCCGTTCCGCTCAAATTTCACGGCAATTTTTGCCCCCTCGCTTCTCACGACATCCCAGCTCACGCTATCATTCATCCCGATAAAGCGTCTGACCGGCTTGCCGTCCACCTCAAGAATCTTGTCGCCCGGCTGCAGTCCAACCTTCTGTGCCGGCGAATCCGGCGAAATGTAACCAACGATCGTGGTCGAATCTGCTTCGCTTACCGGATGGCCGATCACCCAGACAATACCGGCAAAAGAAAACGCGAGAAGCAGACTGAATAGTGGGCCAGCGATTGCGACGATGATTTTATCGAGCGCGGAAATTGGCGCCAATTTTGCGCGGTCGAGGTCAGCTTTTCCTTCAATGATGTCCATCGGCGCGAGCTGCGGCAGCGCGACGAATCCGCCGAAGGGAAGCGAACCGAGCGAGTACTGGACGCCGTTGATCGTTTTCTTCCAGAGTGGTTTGCCGAACCAGACCCCGAATTTCTCTATGTAAAGCCCGCGCCAACGCGCCGCCAGAAAATGCCCGAGCTCATGCACGACGATGAGCAGATTAAAGAGAATAAGAACCTCGAACAGGATCAGGAGGACACGCGCGATATGCAGAAGCATGGTGATTAGTAGCTAGTGATCAGTGATCGGTCATTGATTAGACGCGCGATCGTTTCTGTCGTTGGAATTTTTTTAACGATGTAACGATTTAACGCAATTCTGCGCTTCCGCGCGCGCCCATTGATCGGCCTGCAATATTGCATCGAGGGCAGGATGCGCAACGCTTGTATGCCGGTTCATCACTTCTTCGACAATCTGCCAGATGCTCGGAAAACTCACTCTTCGTTCTAAAAATGCTGCGACTGCCACTTCGTTGGCTGCGTTCATCGCGCCAGGTAAGGTGCCGCCAGTTTCGCCTGCTCGGCGTGCCAAATTCAGTGCCGGAAAATCGTCGTAGCGCGGCGTGAAGAATTCCAACTTCGATAATTTCGAAAAATCGAGGGGCGGCAACGTGTTCGGGACGCGATCGGGCCAAGTCACCGCGTATTGAATCGGGAAGCACATGTCCGAATAACTCAATTGCGCGAGTGTCGAGCCGTCTGCGAACTCGACCATTGAATGCACGATGCTTTGCGGATGGATAACGACTTCGACGCGCTTCATCTCGACTCCGAAGAGCCACCGCGCCTCGAGCATCTCCAGGCCTTTGTTAAACAACGTCGCCGAATCGATTGTGATCTTCGGCCCCATGTCCCAGGTCGGGTGTTTGAGGGCCTGCTGGGGTCTAAGATCGACAAATTCTTTCGTGGGCGTTTTGCGAAACGGCCCACCCGACGCTGTCAAAATAATCCGGCGAACGTCCGAGGAACGACCATCAAGACATTGAAAGATGGCGTTGTGTTCGCTGTCCACAGGCAGCACATGCACGCCGTTGTCACGCGCTTTGCGCATCACGATCTCGCCTGCCATTACGAGAATTTCCTTGCTCGCCACAGCGAGATCCTTGCCAGCCTCGATTGCGGCCAGCGCCGGCCGCAATCCACCGGTGCCGACGATTGCGACCAGCACCATGTCTGCATTTGTTAGGCAAGCGATCTCGCACAGTCCTTCTTCGCCCGCGAAAATCCGCGGCTCGTACTCTAGCGCTTCGCGCAAGATGTCGATCTTCGTCTGGTCGACGAGACACACCGATTGCGGTCGGAACTTATTGGCGGCCGCGGCCAGCTTTTCGGCATTGCTGTTCGCGGCGAGTCCGACAATTTCCATTCGCTCCGGAATATCGCGCGCCACTTTCAGCGCGCTTTCGCCGATCGATCCCGTCGCGCCCAGAATAACGACACGCTTACGTTTCATTTAGACAGAATGAACAAAATTAACAAAAATGACTCGAGCAAATCAGAAAAAGAGGCTTGCTCTTTCTTCGGGAGGCGAAACTTTTTCTTAAACTCTAAACGCTCTGCCCCGAAGTTCGCGAGTAACCCCTCGTCGATTCCCGTGGCGACAAGATAGTTTACGAGCTGAACTTCATGCGCCTTCGCAAGCGATTGGCTCGCTTTCAGCTCAACGATCAGCGAATCATTTAGGAATACATCCGCTGTAAACGCACCGACTATTTGTCCATCGTACCGAACGCTGGTTGGTCTCTCCGCCTCAGCTTTCAATCCGCACTTCCGCAGTTCCCAAATCAGCGCATTTTGATAAACCGACTCGAGAAATCCCGGTCCGAGAGCTGAGTGCACTTTCATCGCCAGACCAATGACTTTGCCGCATAAATCATACGCTTCCGATGCCTCTTCTATTCTGTCCATTCTGTTCATTCTGTCAGAATCTTGGGCATTACGGCACACGAATCACTAGCCGCAGATAAAAAAACAGAAGTGGCGCGGTGAAAAGCAGACTGTCCAAAAGATCGAGCGCACCACCGATGCCAGGCAACAGGTTCCCCGAATCTTTTACATTCGTGCTGCGCTTGATAATTGATTCGGCCAAATCACCAACGACCGCTGCGAACCCAAGAAGCAATCCGAGTATCGTCGCGTGCGTCCACGTGAGCGCGGACAAATGCCCCGGCATTAGTTTGAACAGCGCCAAACTGCAAAACAGCGCAAAAACGATCGCGCCAAAAAAACCTTCCCAGGTTTTTTTGGCGCTGATGTGCGGAACCATCAGATGCCGCCCAATCACGCTGCCGGTAAGATACGCGCCCATGTCACTGAATTTTGTGACTGCGATCAGGTACAAAACATAGAACTGCCCCGTCAGCAGGCCATTGCTCGAACGCGGGGTCAGATAAACGATCTTGGTCGTGAAATTAAAAAGCCAAAGCACATAAAGCAGGCCGAACAACGTGTAAGCCATCGTTTGCAACGGTTCGTCATCGCGAAGGCGCGCAAACATTTGCCGCGCGAAAACCGTCAGTAAAAAAAAGAGCAATACCGCAACTTCGAAGTCGTAGGAACCCGCCGGCCCAATCTTGGAGAAGTAATAAAAACTGCCGCCGAGCATGACGGCGCCACAAATCATTCCGGTGATTTTGAAATTCGGGAGACCTTTGTGATCGAGCATCCGGTAAAATTCCAGGAGCCCGATCAGTCCGAACACGCTGATCAACAGCCAAAATAAGATTTCGAAGCCGGAGAATGCGATGAGGAGAGCGATCGACCACAGAGCGATCGTGCTGATAAATCGCAAAACGAAGACGGATCGGGGCGTAACTCTATTCGTTTCGGTTTGCTCAAGAGTTGCGGGCATGCCTTTCCATCATCCCGACAGACAAGAACTTTGTCCACAGATTACGTAGACTAACGCAGACGAATTTCTGTAGTGGAAGCAGCTCACTTCCAAATTCAAAGACGCGACGCTAGCAGCGTTCCCTACAAATCTGGCAACCTGCAAGATCTTCAGATAACAAATTGCGGCGAAGAACAGCGCTGCTTAATTTCTTTCTTGTGCAGAAAACGATGCGGGCCGTGGTAAAAAGCCGCGCCGAGCCAGGGCTTTGGCTCGAAGAAGTTCCGGTTCCGAAAGCCGGCAGCGACGATGTGCTCATTCGCGTGTTAAAGACATCCATCTGCGGAACTGACGTACATATATATAACTGGGACGCGTGGGCAGAGAAAACGATCCCCGTCCCAATGACCATCGGCCACGAGTTTGTCGGCGTTGTCGATCTTGTGGGCGATCACGTAAAAGGCTTTGCGCCCGGCGACCTCGTTGTCGGTGAAGGCCACATCACGTGTGGGCATTGCCGCAATTGCCTCGCCGGGCGGCGTCATCTTTGTCCAAACACGCAAGGCGTTGGCGTCAATCGTCCCGGTGCGTGGGCCGAGTTCGTCGCCATCCCGCAATCAAATTGTTGGCACGCTGATCCGTCCATCTCGCTCGATGTGCTTTCGTGTTTCGATCCGCTCGGCAACGCGGTGCATACCGCGCTGTCGTTTGATCTCGTGGGTGAAGATGTTTTGATCACTGGCGCGGGCCCGATTGGTTGCATGGCAATTCCGATCTGCAAGCGAGCAGGCGCGCGTCACGTCGTTATTACAGATGTCAATCCATATCGGCTCGGTCTTGCGCGCAAAATGGGAGTAGATCTCGCGCTAGACGTGCGCACCGAAAATCTCGCCGACGCAATGAAGCCGCTCGGAATGAAAGAAGGCTTCGATGTCGCGCTCGAAATGTCCGGTAGCCCAAAAGCCTTTGCCGACATCCTGCCGAACATGTTTCACGGCGGCAAAATTGCCCTGCTCGGCATCATGCCCGGCAGCGCCGCGATTGATTGGAACGTCGTTGTTTTCAATCAGCTCACCATCAAAGGCATCTACGGGCGCGAGATGTATGAGACTTGGTACAAAATGACCGCCATGATCCAGTCTGGCCTCGACATCTCACCGGTCATAACTCATCGCTTTCCCTACACGCAATTCAAAGAAGGCATCGAGCTAATGAAATCCGGCAACTCCGGCAAAATAGTTCTCGATTGGAGCAAACCATAGAACCGCCCGCGAACCACGCGAATGACGCGGATCATTCCGGGTAGCGCATGCGTCTCGCGTGCTGATCTCGGCGTCCTCGCCAGATGAACTTATTATCGGCCATTACAACAGAGCTGGCTTGGAAGACAGTGAAGTTCGCGTCAGGGGGACGCTGACGCCAGCAGGCGTGACGCTTGCGCTACCCTGAACTACCGCAAGGCCGCTGCTTGCTTATCGTGGCCTTCGAGCTCGAGCACCATCCGTTTGATGTGCTTGTAGTTCTGGTGCGATTGAAGGAACTGCAGACTCTGTTGCGGATCGCCCCATTGGAGGACCTGGATGGTCTCCTCACGAGCGCCCCAAGAATTCATCTCACGTTGATTCGACATGTAGAGGTCGATTGTGTTGCGGCCGGAAAGCGCCCAACCGTAGTCCTCCACACGATACATTTGCCCAGTCGATAACAGGCGAAACGATGTTCCCATCGGCCAACGCGACCAATCAGCCGCCGCGCTGCCAATTTGTGGGGCTTTTGCGACCGCGATAGCGCGCTTCACGACGCGCGTCGTTTTGGTGACCCGCGTTGTCGTCTTTACGCGGGTCGTTGTCCTGGTTTCATCCATTGAAAATGGTTGAAGTATCGCGCCTGAGTTCGAGACTTGGCGCACGTCGACATCGTCGCTTTCCGAAACCGGAATTGCGCGCAAAACATTTTCAGCCCGATGAATCGGCGGACCGGCTGCATGCAATTCTCCCCCGAGTGCGTTGTGGTTGCTGTATTCCCGATGGTCCGATTCCGTGTCCGTGTAGGCAGTCGTTCGCACATGTTGAAAACCCGTTTTCGCCAGTGGACGCTCGTACGGCGGCAGTGCGCGGGTCGTCCCGCAGGCACTCAGAAGGACAATTATGATGAACGCCGCTAGAACGGCTAAGGCAAGGTTACGACGCTTAGCGTGGGTCACAGTGGATCGCCGGCCAAGTTATTAACAGTTATTCACAGCCCATGCAAGACTATTTTTCAGGAGCTTTTAGCCACGGATTTACACGGATCAAACACAGATGGGAAAGAGCAGGTCGCTCTCGGCCCAGCGGCTCCATTCTGCGGCTATGATTTCGGAAACCACTTCTGTTCTCTTTTCTTACTGTGCGAAATCTGTGTAATCTGTGGGGCAATATGGTCGCCGAATTCAAAAAACAAGTTTCTCAAACACTCGAAGAAATTAAATCGCAAGGTCTTTACAAGACCGAGCGGATCATCACCACGCCGCAGGATGCGCACATTGCGATTACCGGCGGCCAACGTGTGCTCAACATGTGCGCAAATAATTATCTCGGTCTCGCTGATCATCCCGCACTCATCGCCGCTGCAAAAGAAGCACTCGACACGCACGGTTTCGGGATGGCGAGCGTACGCTTTATTTGTGGCACGCAGGACATTCACAAAGAGCTTGAAGCCGCGCTCACGAAATTCCTTGGGACCGAAGACACAATCCTTTATCCATCATGCTTCGATGCTAACGGCGGACTTTTCGAAACGTTGCTCGCTGAAAAGGATGCCATCATCAGCGATGAATTGAA
>Ga0137395_10001585_pt1 | contig 10619 bp, 6 predicted proteins | sample czobulk216metaG_FD_108283 | JGI IMG/M metagenome (GOLD analysis project Ga0137395, IMG submission 108283) | Vadose zone soil microbial communities from Angelo Coast Range Reserve, California, USA - czobulk2.16 metaG | ecosystem: Environmental > Terrestrial > Soil > Vadose zone | place: USA...
GCCTTTCGCCGCTCGATGCTGGCCGCCGCGGTCATCGCGGTGGTGGCCGGTGGGGTGATCTGGTTCGTTAGCCGGAAGCCCGCGCCCAAGGAGACCAAGGTCACACCGATCACCGCCCCCAGCGTCGCGAGCCGGGTCGAGCGGGAGATTCCCGCCGTGAAGTTCACCGACGTCACGGCCGCGGCGGGCATCCGCTTCGTCCACAACAACGGGGCTTATGGCGAAAAGCTGCTGCCGGAAACGATGGGCGGCGGCGTGGCGTTTTTCGATTTCGACAATGACGGCGATCAGGACCTGCTGTTCGTCAATTCCACCTGGTGGCCCTGGCGCGTTCCGGCGGGCAAAAAGCCGGCCACCGCGGCCCTCTATCGCAACGACGGCAAGGGTCATTTCGAAGACGTGACGGCCGGTTCAGGTCTCGACGTTAGTTTCTACGGGATGGGGGTGGCCATCGGCGATTACGACAACGACGGGCTGCCGGACGTCTTCATCACCGCGGTGGGGGGCAATCACCTGTTTCACAACGAGGGCAACGGCAAGTTCGCCGAGGTCACCGCGCCGGCCGGAGTGGGCGGCACGGGAATGGACTGGAGCACGAGCGCCGCGTGGATCGACTACGACAACGACGGCAAGCTCGATCTGTTCGTCTGCAATTACGTCCAGTGGTCGAAGGAGATCGACGCGGAAGTGGGCTACAAGATCGATGGCGTCACGCGCGCCTACGGGCCGCCGATGAATTTTCAAGGCGCCTTTCCGTATCTCTACCACAACGAGGGCAACGGGCGTTTCACCGATGTTTCGGCGTCGAGCGGCGTGCAGGTCAAAAACCCGGCGACCGGGGTGCCAGCGGCGAAGAGCCTCGGGGTGGCGCCGATCGATTTCGATGGCGACGGCTGGATCGACCTGGTCGTGGCCAATGACACGACCCCGAATTTTCTCTTTCACAATCAGCGCGACGGCACGTTCAAGGAAATCGGTCCGCTCGCGGGGGTAGCGTTTGACAGCCTGGGAAACACGCGCGGGGCGATGGGCATTGACGCGGCGCACTTTCGCGGGGACGACGCGCTGGGGATCGCCATCGGCAATTTCGCCAACGAGATGACGGCCCTCTACGTGTCACATAATGGGAGCGCCAATTTCACCGATGACGCCCTGACCGAAGGAGTCGGAGCGGCCAGCCGCTTGCTGTTGAAGTTCGGGATTTTTTTCTTCGATTACGACCTGGATGGCCGGCTCGATCTGCTCACTGCCAACGGCCATCTGGAGCAGGAGATCAGCAAAATCCAGCAGAGCCAGCGTTACGCGCAGCCGGCGCAGTTGTTCTGGAATTGCGGGGCGGCCAGCGGCGCGACGTTTGTGCCCGTGAGCGAGCAAAAGGCCGGCCCGGACCTCTGCAAACCGATCGTGGGACGCGGCTCGGCTTTCGCCGACATCGACGGCGACGGCGATCTGGACGTGGTGCTCACCCAGGTGAACGGCCCGCCGCTGCTCCTGCGCAACGATCAAGATTTGAAACATCATTGGCTGCGGCTGAAGCTGGTTGGCACAAAAAGCAACCGATCGGCCATCGGCGCGTCGATCAAGTTGCGCGCCGGCGGCCAAACCATGACGCGCCAGGTGATGCCGACGCGCAGTTACCTCTCGCAATCGGAATTGCCCGTGACCTTCGGGCTGGGCGCGGCCGACCACTTCGACGAATTGGAGGTGACCTGGCCCGGCGGTGAAAAACAAAAAGTCAACGCGGCCAGGATCGATGGCGAGACGATGATTGAGCAGCCGCAGTGAGGGGCTGCGGTTTCCCTCGCACTTGACTCGGAGGCCATCGCTCTTATGATGCGCCCTCATTTGGAAAATTTGACGGCCGATTTATGACGACGATTGCCGACATCCAGGCCCGCGAAATACTTGATTCGCGCGGCAATCCCACCATCGAAGTGGACGTGATGCTGGCCAATGGCATCCAGGGGCGGGCGGCGGTCCCTTCCGGGGCCAGCACCGGCCAGCACGAGGCGCTCGAATTGCGCGACGGCGACAAGAAGCGCTACGGGGGCAAGGGCGTTTCCAAGGCGGTGAAGAACGTCACGCAGCGCATCTTGCCGACCTTGCGCGGCATCGACGCCGTCGATCAACTCACGGTCGATCGCGTGATGCTCGACCTGGACGGGACCGAGACCAAATCCAAGCTCGGCGCCAACGCCATCCTCGCCGTCTCGCTGGCCAATGCGAAAGCCGCCGCCGAGTCACGCCGGCTGCCGTTGTTCAAATATCTTGGCGGACCGAACGCAAAAGTGCTCCCCGTGCCGATGGCCAACGTCATCAACGGCGGCGCGCATTCGGACGCGCCGATCGATTTTCAGGAATTCATGATCGTGCCGAAAGGCTTCGATACTTTTGCGCAGGGCTTGCAGGCGATCACCGAGATCTTTCACGAGCTTAAAGCGGTGCTGAAGGAAAAGGGGTTGTCCACGGCGGTCGGCGACGAGGGCGGGTTCGCGCCGAAACTCGATAGCGCCGAGTCCGCCATCGAAGCGATTTTGCGGGCGACGAAGGAAGCCGGGTACAAAGCGGGCAAGCAGATTTTCCTCGCGCTCGACGTGGCGGCTTCGGAATTCCATGACGCCGCTCGCGGGAAATACGTCTTCAAGAAAAGCTCGGGGCCGAAGCTTTCGGGCGGTGAATTGGTGGATTTCTACGTCCGACTCACCAGCCGCTATCCCATTATCAGCATCGAGGACGGCTGCGCCGAGAACGACTGGGCGAGCTGGAAACTGCTGACCGAAAAGCTCGGCGATAAGATTCAACTGGTGGGCGATGATCTGTTCGTGACCAACGTGAAGTTCCTGCGCAAGGGCATCGATCAGGGGGTGGCCAATTCGATCCTCGTCAAGGTCAACCAGATTGGCTCCCTGACCGAGACCCTCGACGCCGTCGAACTCGCTCAGCAGAACAGTTACACCGCCATCATCAGCCACCGCTCCGGCGAGACCGAGGATGCCACCATCGCCGACATTGCCGTGGCGACCAACGCGGGCCAGATCAAGACCGGTTCGCTGAGCCGCACCGACCGCGTAGCCAAATACAATCAACTGCTTCGCATCGAGCAATTGCTGGGCCGCAACGCGGTTTACGGGGGCAAATGGTGACTCAAACTTTCCGCCGCATGTTCTTCAACAAGGCGGTCGCGCAGGCTTCGGCGAAGACGGCATCGTTGATCGCACAATCCGTTTCAATCACCTCAATGCCGGGACGCAGATGTGTCCGCAGCGCCTCGAACAAAGCGGCGTCCGCGGCCGGGTCGTGAAATTTCTGGCCGGGCGCGCTGATTATACTCAGGGCCTTCTTGGGCAGCAGCACGGTGACGGGACCTTGAGACCGGTTCAGCTTCTCCGCGATGATTCGGCCGAGTTGGGAACATTCCGCCGGCGTCGTGCGCATGAGTGTCACTTGGGGATTGTGCGGGTAAAAGTTGCGCCCTTTGAATTTTTCCGGCACCGATTCCGGCCCATAAAAGTTCACCATGTCGAGGCAACCCGGCGCCACGATGGCCGGGACGCCCTGGCGCGCGGCGGCTTCGAGTCGCGCCGGTCCCGCGGAGAGAAAGCCGCCCACTAATTCGTCCGCCCACTCGGTGGTCGTGATATCGAGCACGCCGGCAACCAGGCCGGACTCGATCAGCGATTCCATAGTGCGCCCGCCGGTTCCGGTGGCGTGAAACACCAGGACTTCGTAGCCGGCGGCCTCCAAAATTTTTCGCGCGTGATCGACACAGGCGGTCGTGTTGCCAAACTGGCTGGCCACGATGATCGGCTTGTCCTCGGCTTGAGGCGGCGTGGCCTCGACCATGCCGCAAATGGCGCCCGCGGCGCGCGTGAAGATTTGCCGCGAGATGCGGTTGAGGCCGGCGACATCGACGATACTCGGGAACATCACAACATCCTTGACCCCGACGTATTGGGCGGTGTTGCCGCTGGCCAGCGTGGTAACCATGATTTTCGGGAAGCCGATCGGCAGCGCGCGCATCGCCGCCGTGCCGATGGCCGTGCCGCCGCCGCCGCCCAGGGAAATGACGCCGTCGATCTTTTTGTCGTGCGCGAGTTTGGCCAGCAGAATCGGCGCGCCCCGGGACATGGCCTGGACGGCCTCGCCGCGATCGCGCCGGGCGACCAGCGCCGCGAGATCGACGCCGGCCGCGGCGGCGACTTGTTGGCGCGTGATATCCGGTTTCAACGTGGGTTCGCCGAGGGTGCCGGCATCAATGACGAGCACCTGATGGCCGCGCTGCCGAATTTGGCCGGCGACGAAGGCGTGCTCCTCTCCTTTGGAATCCATGGTGCCAAGAATTGCGATAGTTGCCATAATGGGTCGGCGCGAGGTTAGCAGGAAACCGCGTGAACGCATGCAAAAAACCGGACCGGAATTCTTCCTTCACTCCCGGCCAAGCTGTGCAAAAGTACAGACGCGATGAGTGAGTTCGGCAAATTCCTCTTTATCATCGGCATCGTGCTGGCGGTGGCCGGCCTCCTGATTTGGTCTGGGGCGGACCGGGGCTGGTTTGGGCGGCTGCCGGGCGACATTCATATCTCGCGGGAGAATTTCAGTTTCCATTTCCCGATCGTCACCTGTCTGCTCATCAGCCTGATTCTGACGCTGCTGCTTTGGCTGTTCCGAAAATGAGGCTGGTGATTGCGGCGGCCTTCGGGGGAACCGAGGCGTCCATCTGGGTTCTGTTCCCTTCCACTTTTCCGGCGTAAGGCTGCGCTGATTCCAGATTGCTGTCAAAAAGTGACGAGCGCCCCTGCCCTCTCCTGCTCTCCCGCAGGGAGAGGGAGAATTGTTCGCCGCGCTTTCGCCAATCCAGAGCGCCTCGACTCGTCGCAGTGCGGGGTGCGGTGTTCCCTCTGCCAGCGGTTAGCCAATGGATAAAACAATCTGCGACCCATGATTTTGTGCCTTCGCGAAGGTCGCCCCATCACTTGGAGCCGGTTTGAAAACTCCGTGGGATTCTGCGGCGAGAGCTTTTGGCAATGGCCAAGGTGCCCTGGCCGCGCGCAGCGCCTGCTGCCCCTCCCCAGGTAAAGGGATGGCGCGCTGCGCCGTCCGCGCGCCCCTGCGCGCTCCTGTGGCGGGCCACGACCCCGCAAGATATTTTCCTCCTTCTGCCTTCTTCCTTCCTGCGCGCCCCCGGTGGCCGCGCGCAGCGCCCCTCCCCAGGTAGGGACGGTGCGCTGCGCCGTCCGCGCGCCCAGGCGCGCTCCCGTGGAGGGCCAGCATGCCGCAAAACCCTTCCCTCACGCGCCGGCCGAAAACCAGCCCGAATTCGTTCGTAACAGCTCCAGGGGTTGACTTCGTCGGGCACGATCCCATTTGTTTGGCCTGGTTCGGGGCGAAAAGTGTTCTCAAAGATTTACGGATCACCTAAGCGCCATTCCGATCAATCCACTGCGTGTAAATTCCGGCTGGATTCGGCAGGAAGGCACGGATGAGAAACTGCGCACGGAACGCGCAGGAGCGAACTACCGAAAAGGAGTCAAACCAAAAAGGGATCCCGAATGGCACCCATAAGCAAAATGTCAAAGGTCAGAACCGACACGTTCACGGAGTAGAACAAAAGCGCAATGATTCGATTCAGTCCAATGTTGACCTGACCATCCTTTGGGGTAAGCTGTGATGAATCTATGCTGCCGTCACCCGGCCAATCCGAGGGTTCTGCCACTGGAGCCGCAAGATTTGGGACCACCCATTGGAGCGTAGTGTTGAAAGCAGGCCAGGGGGCCGAAGAGGCCTTGGCCAAACTCTGTAGCATTTATTGGCTTCCACTTTATGCTTACACCCGGCGACGCGGTCATGCGGTTCATGAAGCCCAGGACTTGACCCAAGCCTTTTTCGCTCATCTTCTGGAGAACCGCGGTTTGGCAGGCGTCGCTCCCGCGAAAGGGCGCTTTCGATCCTTCCTGCTGGTGTCGCTGAAACACTTTCTGGATAATGAATGGCACAAGACACACACCCTGAAACGCGGCGGCCGGCACGTGTTCATTTCCTGGGACGAACTCAAACCTGAGGATCGGGAATCACTCGAACCGTGTGACCACCTGACACCGGAGAAGATTTTTAATCGTCGTTGGGCGCTAATGCTTCTGGAGCGCGTGATGAACCAGCTTCGCAACGAATACATTGCCGCGCGAAAGGGCGAGTTGTTCGAGAAATTAAAGGATTATCTCACGGGAGATAACGCGGGAAAGCCGTATCGCGAAATTGCGACCGAACTGAACCTGAGCGAGGGAGCCGTGAAAGTAACCGTTCATCGGCTGCGACGTCGCTTTGGCGAGCTCGTGCGAGGCCAGATTGAGCGAACGGTGGCCAGCCCGGATGAGATTGACGACGAAATCCGCCAGTTGTTCGCTGCCCTGAACTGAATGGCGCCGAGTGGGCTCGTTTACGACCGGCTGGCCTGGCTGGCTTGCGCTGTTACCGTTGCGGGTGTCTGTAACCGCGTAAGTTAATTGCTGTTGTACCCCTAATGAACGCATGAGTGCGGATGCGCCCATAATCCAAACCTTAAAGTGCCCGTCTTGTGGCGGCGAAATCCACAAGGACGTTTCTTTTCACCAGTGTCCAAAGTGTTTGTTGGACCTTGGGCTTTCGTGCCAAACCGCGGCCGACGATGACAGCAAGCTTCTGGATCCCGGTGCGGACAGTGACAGGAAATTCGGTTTAGTGGATTATGAAATCCTGGAACGAATCGGACGCGGAGGGATGGGCGTTGTGTATCGAGCCCGCCAGCGCTCGCTGAACCGGCTGGTGGCCGTGAAAATGATTCGCGTTGGGGACCTGGCCTCTCCTGCAGCGTTGGCCCGCTTTCGTCGGGAAGCGGAAGCTGCGGCCAAACTCGATCATGCAAACATCGTTCCGATTTATGAAGTGGGCGAACACGAGGCCAATCCGTTTTTGGTGATGAGGCTCATTGAGGGTGTGAGTCTCGCCGATCGTGCCCATGACTTTGCGTTATTGGGTCTATTCGATTCGAATCAGGGAGCACGCGTTGCCAAAACCAGTCCGCCACAGGTTAAGATCGCCCGACTCATGGCGACAGTGGCCAGGGCCGTTCACTATGCTCACGAGCGCGGAGTACTTCATCGTGATCTCAAGCCGAGCAATATTCTTCTGGACCAGGATGGCAACCCGCACTTGACCGATTTCGGCATCGCCAAGTTCGTAGATCAGGAAACGGCGCTGACACAAACGGCCGAATTACTCGGCACCCCGAGCTACATGCCGCCGGAGCAGGCCGCCGGAAGGCCGATTTCCGGTTCGGCAGATATCTACAGTCTCGGCGCGATTCTCTACGAACTGTTGACCGGGCGGCCCCCGTTCGAAGGACAGAGACCAATCGAAATCTTGCGCCAGGTGATGGAGCAGGAGCCGCCGCACCCCAACTCGGTCAATGCATTAGTGAACAGCGATCTGGCAACGATCTGTCTGAAGTGCCTCGATAAGGAGCCGGCGCGGCGTTACCGCTCCGCTTTGGAATTTGCGGAAGACCTTGAGCGCTGGGAGCGACACGAGCCGATTCGCGCGCGGCCAGCCGGACCGATTCTTCGTTTGCGTCGATGGGCCGTAAGGAATCCGGCGCTGGCGACCTTGATTGCCGGACTGGTTATTGGAATGGCGCTCACGCTCGGTCTTCTAGCAAAGGCTCGCGAAGAGAAAACGCGGAAATCCATCGCGTTGGCAATCCTTCGCACCGAGACCGCGCGCCAGCTCCAGGAGATTTGGGCTTTGCCAAGCGCATTTTTCGCCATCAAGTCTGAGACCCTGGCCGCCGTGGCGGGCAAAGAGCCGGCACGTTTGCAGTCCGGCGAAAAGCGCTTCTCCATCGCATTCGTGTCGGCAGGGAATCCGTTGGACCGGATTCTGGGCGCAGCGCCTCTCCTTGAGCACGTTGAGCAGACGATCGCCGCTACCACTCATACGCCCACCCGCATCGATCTGAGACTCTACAAAACCGAGGCGCGCGCCGTGACGGATCTGATCGCCGGTGAAGTGGACTTCATGCAAATGAATGCACGAGATTACTTGCGTGCAAAAATGCACGCGCCCGGAATTCAACCACTGGTGATCCTTACTCCTTCGCCCGGGCCAGTCGCCCTGCGGAGCGAATGCGCAGTGATCTTCACGCGCGCCAATACCGGCATCGAAACTGTTTCCGACCTGCGTGGCAGATCCTTTCTCTTCGGTAGAGCCGATTCGACCGTAACTTTTTGGACAAAGGTCCACCTGGTCGAAGCCGGCATACGTGCTAACGACCTGTCCCAATACCGCTACCTGGATAGTAGCGTGGCGTTAGGAAGAAACCCCGGTTCCGCACTCGACACGTCGGACTTAGGCAATCCCTTCAGTGAGATGACTCCCGTTGAGGCCGTCCTCGACGGGACCTATGATGCCGCGGTCGCCACGGAAAAGCGCTTCATGCAGGTAGCCGCGACCGAGAAACTCGTTTTGCTGAAACGCTTCCAAGACACAGGCTCTCTCCTGGTGGGCCAAAGCAAATTGCCCGCGTCCGCCGCGACAAGTTTTCAGCACGCCATGATGAACCTGAAAGATCCGCAAATTCTACAGACCTTTCCAGGCAATCCGAGCGGCTTCAAGCCATGCACCGACAAAGACTTTTCGGAAGTGCGGGACAAACTGCCTGCGGAATCAATGTTCGATGAAAACCCAGCGAGAGATAAGCGTTAAGCACCCAAAGGGAACCCGACCGAGAGCTTTGAACCCTTCGGCGTTCACGCTCTTGGAGTTGCTTGTCGTGATCGCGATCGTGGCGATCCTCGCGGGGCTGACGCTTGGCAGCGTCACGCGCAGCAAAATGGCGGCTCAGCGCGTCGCCTGCATCAACAACCTCAAACAATGGGGCTGCGCGGCGCATCTCTACGCCCACGACAACGATGACCAGTTGCCTCGCGAAGCGGCTGTTGATGGCATCAATACCTGGGAAATGACGGGTTCTTGGACCAATCGCGATGTCTGGTATAACGCTCTCGCCGAAACGGCCGGCATTCCAACCATGGCCTACTACGCACAAACGCCCTCCTCGCAACAGGATTTCTATTCCGCTGGCAAGATTTTCCATTGCCCACGGGCTCGCTTTGCCGCGGTTGCCGCCACATATCCCAATTTTTCCCTCGCGATCAATTCAAAGCTTATGCGCGACTTCGAGGATCGCACCGAGCCACCCCAAAATCCCATCGCTTCCTGGGGGCGAAAGCTTGGCGAGATCAAAGTACCCGATCGAACTGCGCTCTTCCTCGATAGCGGAATTCCCGGCGAGGAAAGACTTTGCCCATTCCAATCGGCCTACACTGGCCAGCCCAAAACCTTCGCCAGCCAATTCTCCGGTCGCCACAATGGCGCTGGCAACATTCTGTTCGTTGCCGGCCACGTGCTGACCATGGCTGGTAAAGATGTCGTGGACATGGATGCCGACAGTGTTCACCGCGGCCGGGCCATTTATCCGGGAGAAGTGATCTGGCGCCATGACCCAGCATTAGTTCCTTGAAGAACGCGACCATTGGCAAACCAAAAGTCGCAATCCTTTGGTTTGTAACCTTTGGGTGCGTTTCTTTTTGTACTTAATGAAGGCTCACTGCCCAAAGTCGTGATGAGCGACTGGGTCGGCGAGAGAGCCAGGTCGGAAGAAGATTAACGTTCGTCTCGTATCTGCCTCGATGTATTATGAAGGTTGAAAATATGAAGATACCGTTCGTGCGCAGTCGTCGCTTGCTCTCGCGGGCGATCCTTCAGGGTTGGATGGTGGCGGCTTTCATACTGACCCACGTCGCTTCGGCACCAGCACAAATAAGTCTTCTCGATACGAGTTTCAATTCTGGTACCGGCGCGAACGGCGTCATCAACGCAATCGCGCGCCAAGCGGATGGCCGAGTTGTCGTCGCTGGGGCGTTTGCGGCATTCAATGAATCCCCTCGTAACCGCATTGCCCGATTGAATTTGGACGGTTCTTTGGACTCTAGCTTCGATCCTGGCGCAGGCGCGGATGACGACATCAACGCCGTGGCTATTCAGCCGGACGGACGGATAGTTATCGGAGGATTCTTCACGCAGTTCAATGGCGTTAGCCGCAGTGGGATTGCGCGATTGAATGCAACCGGCTCGCTCGACATGAGTTTTGATCCAGGCACGGGTGTGGAGACGCTGATTTCGTACCCGCAAGTGCATGCCGTCGGGCTGCACGCGGATGGAAGAATTGTGATTGGAGGTTTCTTCAGAAACGTCAATGGCGTCGCTCGTGACGGCATCGCGCAACTAAACGCAAATGGCTCGGTGGATCTCAGTTTCGATCCCGGCACAGGTCTTCAGAGCTATGTGGCACTGACAGTGGCGGTCCTGACGAATAGCCAAGCGCTCGTTGGGGGCGTTTTCGACAAGGTCAATGGCCTGGCCCGCAAGTCGATCGCACGGCTCAACGCGGATGGTTCGGTGGATGAGTCCTTTTCTGTGCCCAGTGGCGGGATCGGTGGGAGCAATACTCTGGAGCGCGTGCTCGCCCTTGCTGTGCAGCCGGATGGACAAGTAATCATCGGCGGACATTTCACGACCGCCGCAAA
>Ga0137395_10001586_pt1 | contig 10617 bp, 9 predicted proteins | sample czobulk216metaG_FD_108283 | JGI IMG/M metagenome (GOLD analysis project Ga0137395, IMG submission 108283) | Vadose zone soil microbial communities from Angelo Coast Range Reserve, California, USA - czobulk2.16 metaG | ecosystem: Environmental > Terrestrial > Soil > Vadose zone | place: USA...
CGCCGATGCGTTCAAGATCGTTGTTGATGCGCGAGACGGCCAGCACGAAGCGGAGATCGGTGGCCATGAGCTGGTGCAGGGCGAGAAGCTGCACGACGCGGTCGTCGACTTCCATTTGGAGCTCGTTGATGGCGTCTTCTTCCTCGAGGACGCGCTTCGCGAGCTGTTCGTCGGTTTCCAAAACGGCGTGAACGGACTGGTGAACGGCGCGCTCCGCGAGGCTGCCCATCCAGAGCAGGCGCTCTTTCAACTCGTTCAGGTCTTTTTCGAAGTGGCGTTCCATCCTGTCCTCTTTGAATGCTCCAATTCCAGCTTGTCGCCGAAGGATCGACGGAGATCCTTCGCCCATCCTTATCGGATGGTCTCCGGATGACAAGCACGTTAAACATGCGGCCTTAGCCGAAGCGGCCGGTGATATAGGCCTCCGTGCGCGGATCACCGGGAGTCGTGAAGAGCTGCGGCGTGGGTCTGAACTCGATGAGCTGGCCAGTGAGCAGGAAGGCGGTAAAGTCGCTGACGCGGGCAGCTTGCTGCATGTTGTGAGTGACGATGGTGATCGTGCAGATGTCCTTCAACTGCACGAGCAGCTCTTCAATTTTTGCGGTGCTGATGGGATCGAGCGCGGAACAAGGCTCGTCGAGGAGCAGAACTTCGGGCTCGACGGCAAGGGCGCGGGCAATGCACAGGCGCTGCTGCTGGCCGCCGGAAAGTTCGTAAGCGGACTTGTGGAGGTGGTCCTTCACTTCGTCCCAGAGCGCGGCGTGGCGCAGACTCTTTTCGACCGCTTCGGAGATGGGGAGCTTCGAGCCGTTGATCTTCAGGCCATAGGCCACATTCTCGAAAATAGACTTGGGGAAAGGATTGGGGCGCTGGAAGACCATGCCAACGCGACGGCGAAGCGAGGTGACATCCTGCCCAAGAATGTTCTGGCCGTCGAGAAGGATTTCGCCATCAAGGCGCGCCCCGCGCACGGTCTCGTACATGCGATTGAAGGTGCGAAGCAAGGTGGACTTGCCACAGCCGGAGGGGCCGATGAGAGAAGTGACCTTGTTGACGGCGATTCCCATGCTGACATCGAAGAGCGTCTGCTTGGCACCGTAAAAGAAATTAAGTTTGGAAATGGTCATGCGCATGGAGAGGGCTTCCGGCGTTTCCCGTGCCGATGCGCTTGTCGCGATGGGGGGTAGGTTCACGGACAAAACGGGCCTCACAGAAGCTTGCATAGGCTAAGACCTCGGGACCGCAATGCCCCGGGAAAGAATTGCCCGAGCAACGATGTTAATGACGAGAATCAAAACAAGCAAGACAAGCCCCGCAGCCCAAGCCTGGCGGTGCCAATCATCGTACGGAGCGAGGGCATAAGTATAGATCATCACCGGCAGGGAAGCCGTGGGATGAGTCCAGCCAGGGCTCCAGAATTGATTGCCAAGAGCGGTGAATAGAAGCGGGGCGGTTTCACCGGCGACCCGGGCGAAGGCCAGGAGGATGGCGGTGAGAATGCCGCGATACGCGGCAGGCACGATGACGGTGGCGATGGTCTTCCATTTGCTCGCGCCGAGAGCCATGGCGGCTTCGCGCAAAGGGTTCGGAACACCGCGAAGAAATTCTTCGGTGCTGCGAAGGGTGATGGGGATCATCATCAGGCCCAGAGCGAAACCCCCGGCGAGTGTGGAGTAGTGCTTGAAAGGTTGAACGACCAGGCTGTAAGCAAAAATGCCGATGACGATGGAGGGCACGCCGTTGAGCAAGTCCGCAGCATAACGGACAACAAAAGCGATGCTGCCGGTGCTGAATTCGGCGAGATAGATGGCGCCAAAAAATCCGATGGGAACACCAAAGATGGTAGCAAGCAGAAGCATCTTGGCGCTACCGAGGATGGCGTTGGCCAATCCGCCGCCGGTTTCACCAACGGGAACGGGCAATTTGGTGAAGAAATTCCAGTTGATGGAAGCTCCGCCATGAATAGCGAGATATCCAAGAATGAGGAAAAGGACGGAAACGGCGACCAGAGCGCACACGCCGGTCATGGTCAGCATGAAGCCGCTCACAAATTTGCGCCAGCGAAGACGAGGGCTCATACGTTGCCCATCCCGCTGCCACGCCGAGAAGTGGTGACGATCAACAGGCGCGCAAAGCCGTTGAGGATGAAGGTAAGGATGAAGAGCACCAGACCAAGCTCGATCAAAGATTGCGTATGAAGTTCGCCGGTGGCTTCGGTGAATTCATTCGCGATGACGGCGGCAATAGAATAGCCGGGAGAAAGGAGAGAAGTGCTGACCACGGGGGTATTGCCGATAACCATGGTGACGGCCATAGTTTCGCCGAGGGCCCGAGCAAGGGCCAGAAAAATGGAACCAAAAATGCCCGCGCGGGCAAAGGGAACGACCACTTTCCACGTGGATTCCCAGCGCGTGGCCCCGAGAGAGAGGGCGGCTTCGCGCTGATCGCGCGGGACGGAGAGAAGCACTTCACGGGAGACGGAGATGATATAGGGGATGACCATGATAGCGAGGACGATGCCCGCGGTCAGAAAGCCGACGCCGTACGCCGGGCCTTGAAAAAGCGGGAGAAAGCCGAGCGAGTGCTTGAGAGCCGGCTGAACGTATTGACGCATCAACGGAACGACTATGAAGACGCCGAGCACGCCATAGATGACGCTGGGTACGGCGGCGAGAAGATCGATGAAAAATTCGAGCGTGTCCGAAACCCTTGCGGGGGCCAGCTCCGCAAGAAAAATGGCCGCGCCGATGCCGAGGGGCACGGCGATCAACAGAGATACCGTCGCAGTAACGAGCGTGCCGTAAATGAAGGGCAGAGCGCCGAACTGTTCGAAGATGGGGTCCCAGACCGAGGTGCGGAAAAAACTGAAGCCGAACTTGTGGCGTGCGAGAACGGAACCTTGCCACAGTTCGAAAACGAGCAGCACAGTGACGAGCACGACGGAGGCGGCGAATAAAAAGGTGATCATGCGGGCGATTTCATCGCCTTCGCGGAGCCGGGAAAGAAACGAGCGCGAGCCCGCGACAGGGCCCGCGCTCGGAACAATGGTGGTCGTTGTTGCCACGTTATTGGACGTTATTCAGGGCCTTCAGTTCCTTTGCCACGACTTCCTTCGGAAGCTTCGCATAGGACAGGGCCTCGGTGTAGTTCTGCCCGTCCGCGAGCATCCACTTAACGAAGCCCTTGATGGCGTCGCGCTTGGTGGCATCGGAGAACTTAGCGGGAACCAGCAGCCAAGTAAAGCTGGAGATGGGATAGGCGGTCTTGCCAGGAGCGTCCGTAATGGAAACACGGAAATCGTCCGGCATGTTCTTCGCTGCGCCGGCCGCCGCGGCGGTGACGCTCGCAAGGTCTGCCTTGACGAAGGCGCCCGAGGAATTTCTCACCCGGCCATAAGGCATGTTGTTCTGGATCGCATAGATCAATTCGACGTAGCCAAAGGAATTGGGCGTGTTCTTGATCGTGCCGGCAACGCTCTCATTGCCCTTGGCGCCCAGACCCACGGGCCAATTGACCGACGCACCCTTGCCGACTTTGGTTTTCCACTCCTCGCTGACCTTTGAAAGATAGTCGGTCCAGATGTAGGTCGTACCGCTGCCTTCCGAGCGATGCACCACGACGATGTCGTTCTCGGGGAGGTGCACTCCTTTGTTCGGGCCGGAAATCGCGGGATCGTTCCATTTTGTAATCTTGCCCAAGAATATCCCTGCGATAGCGTCCTGGGTGAAATTGAGTTCTGCAGTCACGCCAGGAATGTTGTAAGCGGGCACGTCAGCGCCGAGGACCGTTGGGAAATGCAAAATTCCAAAGCCGTGCTTGTCCTGATAGGCCTTGAGCTGGTCATCGTTCATCGGGCCATCGGTGGCGCCGAAATCCACGGTGCCTTCGGTGACTTGTTTGATGCCGCCGCCGGAGCCGATGGATTGATAGTTGATCTCAAGATTGGCGTTTTTCTTGTGGTATTCGTCAAACCATTTGGAATACATGGGGTAAGGAAACGTTGCGCCTGCACCGGTGATCGAGAGCGCGTTATCCGCCCACAGAACACCGGCCACGGCGAGAACTACCAAGAGCATTCCTGCGATTCGCTTCATGGTTCATCTCCGTCTGAAAGGAATGTTTTCCCAGAGGTAGCAAGTATGCGGAGCGATTGTTACGGCATTGTTACAGCGGATTGATTGTTGGGTTGAATCGGTTGCTGCCTGCAAGCCGACAAGCATGCTTAAGGCCCTTCCGATGAGGGGTTTAGTTAGGGCCGTGTGAGGAACGCGTAAATAGAAAGGGCAACCCGCGCCGCAGCGGGCTGCCCTTTTCCGTCCCCAGGGGAGGGACGAACCGCAAATTGCCTGGCCGGAACTACGGCAGGTAATAGCGGAATGAGGTGAACACCATGTTATCCACGGCCTTGGGAGCGATGCTTGCGGCCCCGCTCCAGCCGCTCTTGGTTATGTACGAGTACTGCATTCCCCAGCGGACTCCACCCTTCGGACCCTGGTAGACCTTGTGCCAGAAACCGAGAGTACCTTCCTGGATAAGCCGGATGTCGCCTGCGCATGCCCCTGCTCCCGGCGCAGAAGTGCCAGAGGGCAAAGCCTCAGTCGAGCAACCGGCATTACTGGCTGTGGGTCCGCCATAGCCGCCCGCCCTGGTGATCGAGGTATAGGTCGAGACCGCACCGGCAGTTGTTACGGTGACAGCTGTGTAGTTGCCGTAAGCAGCGCGCGACGCGTACTCCGCACCGTAATTCAGATAAACATCCAACTTCGGATTTGGATGAAACTCAACTGTGCCGAGCCCATGCCCTGTGCGGATTAAGGCTAATGTTCCGTCGGGCCGGGCAGTGACGTCAGCCAACTGGGCTGCCCCAAATCGGCCGACGCCGTCTCCGGCGAGGCCCTTTACGCCAACGTCCAGCTTCTTGGAGAACAGCGGAACTCGGGCAACTGCTCCGAAACCGCCGCCAGTGCGCGTATCATTGAACGCCCCTGCAACGGAAGACGTAGTAGCGCCGGCCGCGCACGTCAGCGCTGGGCCGACCACCACGTGGGTTGCGTCCGGCGGTGGCGTAACAACCGCGCATGGATAGACACGATTGCGGAAGGTGCTGACGATTCCGAACAACTCATAATGTCCGAACCCGGGATCCGCCGCTGCCTTGAACACGATGTCCGGGGCCTTGTTGACCGTGTAGCCGGTAGCGTCGAAGGCGTTATACAGACCGCCGCCAGCCCCGGGCGCATTCACGAAGAAGTTCTGCGAAGTGCCCGCTGCCGTCGTAAACGTCGAGAACCCTCTCCCGCCGATGGTTGTCTGCGGTCCTTCTATGGAAACGCCCACCGCATACTTGCCACCGAAATCCTTGACAGCGCGGAATCCGTACGCCCGCGCGTAAGTGAAGCCCACCGTGTAGTTGACGTCGATCGTCATCGGCAAAACCTCCAGGCGATTGGCGATGCCCTTCCGGGTTTCCGTAGCCAGCGTCCACATTTGCCCGCCCGTAAACTGCCAGCCGTTATCAAATGCCGCCTGTCCCCACAACTGGCGCTGGCGGAACACGTAGCTATTGGTCTGCCGGTTGTTGGAGGTCGTGCCCGCGCCGAAGAAGTCCGCCTCGTAGTAGGCGCTTACTTTGGCGGTTCCGACCTTCGTCTCGCCGAGCAGGCCGATTCGGGATTGCCGGCCCGAGAAGTTGTTTTCGGTCACTTTACTTAGCGCGTTTCCGGGGTACGGGATGGCGTTCATCGGAGTCGGAATGTCCCCGCTGGTGGCCCGCTGGCGGAAAACCGTCTCTGCCGCGATGAACCCGATCGGCGTGATGTTGAGGCCCTTGTACTTGATCGTTGACGGCCCGGTTTCCTCGGCCTTCTTGGCTTCCGCTTGCTCCGTGACCACGGCGGTCTTGAGGGCTTCGTTGCTGGCCTTCAAGTCGCTGACCGTGGAGTTGAGGGAAACGGCGGTGGACTTCACTTCGGCGGTCGTGTTCACGGCTTCGGTAGCCTTGGTGCTGGCTTCCGCTGCGCGAGCGTTGGCGGCCGCCGCGGCTTCGCGCGCTTCGTCAATCTGGCGGTCGCGCTTGGCGAGCTCCTCCTTCAGCAGCTGGAGCTGTTCCTGCTGGGACTGCAGAGTCTGGCGAAGCTCTTCCAGCTGGGCCGCGATGGCTGCATTGGAGTTCTCAGCCTTCTTGGCCGCTTTGGGCTTCGCCGGTTGGGCCCCCTTGGCAGGCTGCGCGTCGGCGTCTTTCGGTGTATCGGCAAAAGCAGTTCCGGAAACGAGGAACATCGATAGTGTAAGAGCTGCTAGTTTTTTCATTTCCTCTCTCTTTGGAGCAAAATTCGACCTGGTACCGAAAAAAGAATCCGTACCACCCCGCGCCAGAAGGTAAAGGCCCCGTCTTACAACTACGTCAACCAAATGTGAATATCCTGTAACAATCGCTGGGAATTCACGGGAAACCATTGACGTATCAGAGGTTGCAGAATTTTCGATATGTTAACAACAACGCGTGGAGGTCGAGACGGGCCGAAAAAAGGATGCCTGAGTCGCGTCTCGTCCGCTGGCGGGTTGTAAGACAAACCGAGTCATCCGCAATCTCCAAAGAGCGGCTTCCCCTCTGCACCGCGAGGAGGGACCTATTTCGGTGAGGAAATCGTATAGGCGAGAACGATTTGGGTCAAGCGATATTGGTAGCGGGCATCGGTGTCGGCGATGTCGGCCTCGGTTTTCTGGAGTTCGGCCTGGCTGAATTCGACGATGGAGCCGAGACCGAGATGGTAGCGCGATTGTGCAAGGTCGAGGGCGAGGCCGGCTTGTTCGCGCAATTGCTGAGTGACGGAAAGTCTCTCGTAGGCGCGGGTGATGTCCTGCCAGGAAGTGCGCACATCGCGGGCGATATTGTTTCGGAGGTCGGCAAGCTTCTGACGATTGACCTCGGTCTGGAGATCGGCGGCTTTGGCGCGAGCGTTGAAGAGAAAGCCGTTGAAGACCGGGATGTTGATATTTACGCCGACGGTGGGGCGCCACAGGTCGTGCTCGGCGCTGCCGAATTTCTGCGCGGCCTGGCCTGGTCCTGGAGCGCGAGAACTTCCGGGCGCTGCTGCAGAGCTTGTTGAATCAACGGGCTGACATCCATAGCGGGAGCGGAGATGGCGGCCTGTTCCTCGACAATCCGGAAATCCTGTTGATCCGCATAGCCGAGAATCGCGGAAAGGGCGGCAAGCGAAGCCTGGTAATTGTTGCGCGCTTCGAGCAACAAGAGCTTTCCACGTGCCAGGTCGACGTTTGCGAAGCTCAGGTCGAGATCGGACTTCAGCTGAGGAAGGAGATGGGGACCGGAGCCAGGGGTGCACCGGTCCCCGAGGTAGGACCTTACTTGAAGATCAAGCGCGTTCAGTGTCGCAGGCCGGAGTCACGTCCGGATGAAGGGCGTGTGAATTCTCCGTGATGGCAGAATCCGGAACGGATGCCGAATCGGGCTGGTCACTCTGGCCGGGGCGGACTGCCAGACCGCGGCCATGGCGGACGTCAAGTCCGCGGACCCAAAAGATGATGTCTTCGGCAATGTTGGTGGCGTGGTCCGCGATACGTTCCAGGTGGCGCGTGGCGAGAATGAATTGCATGCCGGGGCCCACCAGCTTGGGCTCCTGAGTCATGTGCTGGAGCAACTTCTCAAAAATGCGATCGCGGTATTGGTCCACGACATCGTCGCTTTCGAGAACCTGCGTGGCCATCTCCACGTTGCGGAAAATAAGGGCGCCAAGACTCTTGCTGACCATGGCGCGCACGGCGGAGGCCATGGGAGCCAGCTCTTCGGGAATCTGCGCGCCCTGCATTTCACGGAGAGAAACGACGCGTTCGGCGAGATTCACCGCGATGTCGCCGATGCGTTCGAGATCGTTGGTGATTTTCAGAGCGGCGACGATGAGGCGCATCTCGTCGTCCGAGAACGAGCCGCGGCGAAGCAGACGGATCGCATGTTCATCGATAACAATTTCCATTTCATTGATGCGCGGCTCGAGGAGGAACACCTCGCCCGGGAGAACGGAAGTGCGGGGATTTTCCAGGCTGACGATGGCGTCAAGCGCGCGGTTCATGGCGCCTTCGACAGTGCGCGCCATGGAAACGAGATAGTTCACCAGCGTGTCGTAGAGCACGACTTCCGTGAATCCAGCGGTTGCTCCCATCGGTCCCCTTTCGGAAGGGAAGTCCTACTCCCCCTCGTACGCAAAATTCTGCGCCGGAAAAGGTTACAGCTTGTTCACACAATTGTGAAAATGATGCAAAAGAAGGGATTTAGATGCTCGCAGAGTTTCGCCGCAATTCCGCCGCTCGCATTAACGTGCCGGGCGAACGGCAGCGCGTCCCTGGTCGAAAATGGGCACGGTGAAATGAAACTGAGAACCCTGGCCCACTTCGCTTTCAACCCAAATACGGCCGCCGTGAACCTCCACAAGATGCTTGGCGATGGAAAGTCCCAGGCCGGTGCCGCCAACTTCGCGGGAGCGCGCCACGTCAACGCGGTAGAAGCGCTCGAAGATGCGTGATTGATCCGCTCGCGGAATGCCAATGCCGGTGTCGGAAACCGTGAAGGTTACTTCCGCGCCATTCGCAGAAGCGCTGACCATGATCTGGCCGCCGGAGGGAGTGTATTGCATGGCGTTGTCGAGCAAATTCTGCAGCACTTCGGCGAGGCGGCGGCGGTCGGCGGCGATGTCCGGCAGTTGTTGCGGGAGGTTAAGAGAGATGCGGAGATCCTTTTCGGCCGCTGGGCGCTGGGTAGTTTCGATGCAGCTCTCGACGAATTGGGAAACGCTGAGACGACGAATCTCCAGCTCAAGCCGGTCGGCATCCATTTTCGAGAGCATGAGCAGGTCTTCCGTGAGCCGCGAGAGACGCCGCGAGTGCTCCAGAATGATTTCGAGGAAGCGGAGGCGATTTTGTGGATCGTCGATGGCGCCGGCGAGTAGGGTTTCCGCAAAACCCTGAATGGCCGTGAGCGGCGTCCGGAATTCGTGAGAAACGTTTGCGACGAAATCGCGGCGGACACGCTCGAGTTTGCGCAGGTCGGTGATGTCGTGTAGCACGATGACAGCGCCGGAAGTCTCCGCGGCGCGGACCGATGCGACCGTGGCCGCAAAAAAGCGTTGGCGCAAAGTGCCGGTGACGATTTCAGTTTCGACCCGGGGCTCGCCTTTCAAAACGCCGCGGACTGCCTCGATCAATTCGGTCTGGCGCACGATTTCAACGAGCGCGCTGCCAGATTGCGGCGGCACGTCTAGGTTCAGGATCTCGGCGAAGCCTTCATTTGAAAAGAGCAGGCGCTCGGAAGCATTCACGACAGCAACGCCTTCCACCATGCTTCCGAGAATCGCGGAGGAAAGGTTGCGCTCTTCGGTCAGCGTTCGAATGGTGTGATCGAGCTGAGCCGCAGTCTGATTGAGCGAGACTGCCAATGAATCGAGAGCATCGCCGGAACGATCCGCTTCGATGGGGCGAAAATCGCCTTCCGCCACTCGGAAAGAAAATTTTGTGAGACGGTCCACGCGATCGGAGAAGGACCGCGAGATAAGCAAAGAGGTTGCCCCCGTGACGAGGAGCATTATGATCGAAGCGAGCCACAGGCGTCGGCGGAAGTCCCACAATTCTTCGTCCACGGTTTGCAGAGGCAGGGCAAAGCGCAAGACTAGCGGCGCACCACTGGCGACGGGCAAGCGCACAGCGTAGTACAAGAGGTTGCGCCTGAGGGTGACGCTGTAACGCGCGGATTGGCCGTCGCCCTTTGCAAAGGCCTCGCGAATTTCCGGTCGACCCGCGTGGTTTTCCATCGTTGATGGATCAGATTGCGAGTCCGCCAGCACCTGGCCATCGCTCGTAATGACCGTGACACGGACATTGCTTGCCGCTATTTTCGCAACCCAGCCACGAAGGGCAGCGGAAGCCTCGGGATTAGCTGGAGAGAGCGATGAAGTTTGCGGTGGATTCGCTAATGCAATGCGTGCAATGGCAGCGAGCTCTTCGAATCCGGCACGCTCGTAGTCACGCCGCAGCGCGCGCTCGGCATAGAAATCGACGGGGAGCAGGACTGCGATCAGCAGAGCGAAAAAGGCAAAACCGAGTTTCCAGAAAAGATTAAGCCGCACGGGTTTCAAACAAATACCCCGCGCCCCGGACCGTTTTCAAATGCATGGGGTTTTCCGGATCGGACTCGATTTTTTCACGCAAGCGGCGGACATAGACGTCCACGCTGCGCGGCGTAACGAAGCGATCCGTTCCCCAGACCGCGTCAAGCAATTGATCCCTGGTAAAAACGCGGTTGGGGCGCGAAGCAAGGTAATAGAGCAGCCGGAATTCAAGCGTGCTGAGCGGTACGGGTTTCCCGGAATGGCTAACGCGATAGGACGCCGGATCAATGGCCAGCTCGCCGATCTCAATGGTGCGCGGCGCATCAGCAGGCGGCTCCGCACGGCGGAGCAGCGCCTTGACGCGCGCGAGCAATTCGCGGGGACTGAATGGCTTGGTCACATAATCGTCGGCGCCCATCTCTAAGCCAACAACGCGGTCGGCTTCTTCGCCGCGCGCCGTGAGCATGAGGATGGGCAAACGATTGAGCGAGTCATCCCG
>Ga0137395_10001587_pt1 | contig 10615 bp, 10 predicted proteins | sample czobulk216metaG_FD_108283 | JGI IMG/M metagenome (GOLD analysis project Ga0137395, IMG submission 108283) | Vadose zone soil microbial communities from Angelo Coast Range Reserve, California, USA - czobulk2.16 metaG | ecosystem: Environmental > Terrestrial > Soil > Vadose zone | place: USA...
ATCTACACCGCCGACCCCATGCTCGAGCCAACCGCCACGCGCTTCGATCACATCTCGTATCTCCAGGTCCTCGAGCAGGGCCTCAAAGTGATGGACGCGACCGCGATTTCGCTCTGTATGGACAACCGATTGCCGATTGTCGTTTTCAATCTGAGAACGCCGGGAAACATCAGGCGTGCGATCGCCGGCGAGCCCATAGGTTCCCTCGTCACCGCCTGAACTCGCAGCGCCGGAGCGCATTCATGGACGCGAACGATCTGAAAAGCCTCTACGCGGAAGCGACGAAGCGGATGACCGTGGCCATCGAACACGTCAAGCACGAGTTGGCCGGCGTTCGCACCGGCCGCGCCTCGGTGACGATCCTCGACGGCATCCACGTCGAGGCGTACGGCTCCAGAATGCCGCTCAATCAGCTTGCCGGTCTGTCGGTGCCGGAACCCTCGCTGATCGTGGCGCAGCCGTTCGACCCCTCGCAGCTCAAAGCGATCGAAAAAGCGATCGGCGCGTCAGACCTGGGGCTCAACCCGGCGAACGACGGCAAGGTGATCCGGATTCCGATTCCTTCTCTCACCGAAGAGCGGCGGAAGGAGCTCTCCCGGCATGTCCACAAGCTGGCGGAGGAAGGGCGCAACACCGTTCGCAACGTCCGCCGGGATGCCAACGATCGCCTGAAGAAGCTGCTCAAGGATCACAAGATCTCTGAAGATGACGAGCGGAAGGGCCTCGACGAGGTCCAGAAGATCACCGACAACCACGTGCGGCTGATCGACGACACGCAGAAGAAAAAGGACGCCGACCTCCTGGGCAAGTAGTGTCCGCCTTCAGGCGGACCGTCTACAGCTCGATTTCGTCGAACGAGCGGACCACACCGGCAGGCAATGTTTCCACCGGTTGATTGCCAGGCCGGACCGCGAGAAGCGTCTGACACCCCGCCGTCGCTGCGGCGTCAAGTTCTGCTGGCGCATCCGAGAGAAAGAGAATTCGCGAAGCCTCACATCCGATCGACGCCGCGATCGACCGATAGCTGGCCGCTGCGGTTTTGAGTCCGACCGCCGTGTCAAAGAAGCCCGTCAGCCATGCCGTGAGATCGCCGTAGGTCGTTGTCGAAAACAGCAGCTTCTGCGCGAACACACTGCCAGACGAATAGATCGCGACGTCGATTGTCGCAGCCCTCCAGCGCCGAAGCGCGGGAGGGACGTCGGCGAAGACCTCCCCCCTGAGCGTGCCGTCGCGATAACCCTCCGCCCAGATTTCACCCTGCAGGCGTTTGAGGCCCGGCGATTTCCGATCGCGATCCATCAGCCATTCGAGATAGCGCGCCGCCGCCGGAATGTCTGCGAGCGCCCAGGGGGGCGGCTCCTGCTGCGTCCTGGCGTCTTCCTGCCATTCGATACGTAGCGTCGCGAGCGCGTCGCGCATCTCGTCTTCGGCGGCGCGAGCTCTGAGGTAGGCATGCAACCTGGCGCGAGCGTACGGAAACAGCACCTCGTGCACGAACGCTATCGGCGTCGTCGTTCCCTCGATGTCGAGAAGGATCGCGGCGACGCCGTGAGCGTGAAGACGAAACGTCACGCGGGCATTGGCGGCGGAAAGTAAGCGGGCCCGAAACAGACCGGTTGAAAGCCGCGATCGACTCCGCTGTGGGTGTAATGCGGCGTCCAGCCCGCGACGTCCTGAAAGAGCCTGATCGCGCGAATCCGGCGGTCGCCGCACAGGTCGAACCAGTGATGGGTGCCGCGCGGCACTCGAATGAGATCTCCGGCCTCGACCTCGACGGCAAATACCGGCCCGCCATCCGGAGGATGAATATGAAAGAGCCCACGGCCTTCGACGATCAGCCGGACCTCGTCCTCGTCGTGCCAGTGTTCGGAACTGAATTTCGCGAGCATCGCGTCAAGGCCCGGCGTCGACGCCGTGACATCGATGACGTCGGCGGTGACGTAGCCGCCGCGCTTTTTCAGCGCCGTGATCTTGCCGTCGTATGCCGCGAGAATGTCGTTGGTCGTTGCACCTTGCGGCACGCCAACGGCCGGCGTCCACCGTTCGAATTCAATTCCGCGCCCCGCCAGATACGCCGCTATTGCCGGCTCGTCGTTCAGCGTTCGGTTCTCTTCGGGAATTCTGACTACTGCCATGACGGGCCTCCTTGCATTCGCCCTGGATCGGACGAGCGGGCCGTGCGGCCGACAACTTCGAACAGGAACTCCAGGATTTCGACGTGGCGCTCGGCTTCAGCCAGCGTCTCGCCCCACGTGTACAGACCATGCCGGCGCAGCAGAAACGCGTGGGCGTCGGGATACCGCTCGAGCGCCTCCCCAACACGGCCGGCGAGCCGCGGGATGTCCTGGTCGTTGTCGAGAATCGGTACGACCTCGCGGTGATCGTGCGACTCGACGCCTGCCAGCCCCTTCAACATCTCATAGCCTTCGATGGCCAGCCCTCCATCGTCGCTGCCGGCCCACGACTCGGAAAGCATCGTGCTCCAAACCGAGTGCGTATGCAACACGGCACCGGCGCTCCGCTGGCGGACAACCTCGACGTGCAGGAGCGTTTCCGCCGACGGCTTGCCGCGCCGCCCGACAACGCGACCGCGCTCGTCACACTGCAGGATGTCGCTGCGGCTGAGCGCCCCTTTGGCAAGAGAGCTCGCCGTGATCGCAATCCGAAGCGGCTTGCGGGCGAGGACGGCGCTGAAGTTGCCGCTCGTGCCCAGCGCCCAGCCGCGCGAGTAGAACCGCTGCCCGATCGCGGCCAGCTGGCGAGCCGTCTGATCGAAGGAGCCGCGCGTCATCAGTCGCCGAAGGTGACGCCAAGGGCTCTCGCCGTCAGCAGGAGGTCGATGTCCATCGGCACCGTCTTCGTCTTGCCGACGACGTCTTCCAGACGGCGGGCCACGATGTCTGGCGGGTCGAATGCGACCATCGTTCCGAACTGCCCTTGCCGGATCAGTTCCACAGCTTTGCCGCCAAACCGCGTCGCGAGCACACGATCGAAACTCGTCGGCGCACCGCCCCGCTGCAGATGCCCAAGCACCACCGACCGCGTTTCCTTCCCGGTCAGGTGCGCAAGTGCGGCACAGAGCTGGGCGCCGATGCCCCCCAATCGCTCGACGTGGCCGTTGTTCGCCGCTTCAATCAGCGAGGCCTCGCCCCCTTTCGGGAACGCACCTTCAGCGACGACGACGATGCTGAACTTGGCGCCCCATTTGTCGCGGGCGCGGAGCCGCTCGGCAACGATATCGAGTTCGAAGGGGATTTCCGGAATCAGGATGGCATCCGCCCCGCCGGCGACGCCGGCATACAGAGCGATCCAGCCCGAATACCGGCCCATCACCTCGACCACCATCACGCGATGATGGGCCTCCGCCGTCGTGTGCAGGCGATCGATGGCGTCGGTGGCAAACGCCACCGCCGTGTCGAAGCCGAAACAGTTCGTCGTGCCGACGATGTCGTTGTCGATTGTCTTGGGGACGCCAACCAGGGGAATCCCACGCAGGTAGAACTGGTGGCCGATGGCGAGCGTCCCGTCTCCGCCGATGACGACGAGGGCGTCCAGCGCCATCTTGTGGAACATGTCGATGACGCGCTCGGCGTAAATACAAGGGCCGTCGGAGGTGGTTATCACCGACTCGAACGGATTCCCGGTATTAATCGTGCCCAGGACGGTGCCGCCGAGGCGGAGGATGCCGGTGACGTCGCGCGGCGCCAGAATCCGCGAGCGATCGAACTCCAGCAGGCCGTCGAAGCTGTCTTCAAGGCCGACGCAGCCGATGCCGCTGTTCCACGCGGCCTTCACGACGGCACGAATCACAGCGTTCAAGCCCGGCGCATCACCGCCGCCGGTGAGGATGCCAAGGCGTTTAATTGGGCTCATTCGCTCCGCACTATAACAAAGAGAGATGCGGCCTCGCGTTGCTGGCCGTAAATTCGGCGTGTTAGACTTCGTGTTTCACTGGTGTGGGCGGCTAGCTCAGCTGGGAGAGCGCCGCGTTCGCAACGCGGAGGCCGGGAGTTCGATCCTCCTGCCGTCCACCAACTTTCGCGCTCATTCACACGCGAAGGTTGCCCTCCGATTCCCCTTCCCTCTCAATCCGCACGAAGGTCTCCGATGGTGGCACATTTGGTGCTTTCTTCCCCCCGGATCGACGAACGTAGGAAATCTCTTTCCATGACCGGATTGATCGGCGGCGCCCTCGGAGTTCGCATCCTCAATACGATCAACTCCACGGGCCAGCTGGCCGCGATGCCGGATGGCGTGCCCCCCGCCTACCAGAACACCAGCAAGCTCGAACAACTGCTCGGCCGGCAGCTTTGGGACGAAGTGCGCGGCAAGGTCGTCGTCGATTTCGGCTGTGGCGAAGGCCACGAGGTGATCGAGCTCGCGCAACATGGGGCCAGGCGTGTAATCGGACTCGAGACGTGGCCCCGGTGGATTGCCAGTGCCACCGAACGTGTGGCCGCTGCGGGGCTGACGGAGCAATGCGCGATCGCCGAGCGATGGAACGCACGCGAGCCCGGCGCCGACGTCATCATCTCGCTCGACTCGTTTGAACACTACGAGGACCCCGCCGCCATTCTGAACGCGATGCATTCCATGTTGAAACCCGGCGGCTCCGTGCTCGTGGCCTTTGGTCCACCGTGGTACCACCCGTATGGCGGCCATCTCTTCTCGGTGTTCCCGTGGGCGCACCTCGTCTTTTCAGAGCACGCCATGGTGACGTGGCGTACAGGCCTGCCGGGAAAAGAGCCGAAGACTTCGCTGCTCGATGCGGGCATCAACCAGATGACCGTCGCGCGGTTCGAGCGGCTGGTCGCGGAGAGCCCGCTGCAGTTTCGATCCTTCGAAGCCGTTCCCATCTGGCGCCGCCGATGGCCGGCATGGTCGCGCGAGTTCACGACGTCGATCGTTCGCTGCCGGCTCGAAGCGCGTCGCTAGAAGCGTTCTGCCTTTCCCGCCCGTCCCGCCCGTCCTGCCCATCCTGCCCATCCTGCCCATGTACACTAGTCGCATGTCCGCCGGTCGCCACCGGAAGCTCGTGCTGGCGTTTCTCCTGGCCGCGCTCGTCGCGGGTGTCGCCAGCGCGCAGTTCCGACGCGGCTTCGGCTATCGCGCCAAGATGATGACCCCGGAGGATTACAACGGCGCGTTCCTCTTTTGCCGCATCGTCTTCCGCAATTCGCCATACGGCGATGGCGGTGGCTGGGGCGTCGACTATCCCAGGGCCGACATCAACTTGACGTTTCGATTGTCCGAGCTGACCAAGACTCCCGTTAGCCGCCATCCGCAGGAGGAGTTCAACCACGTGGTCCTGCGGTTAACGGACCCACTCCTCTATCGCTGTCCGTTCATCATGATGACGGAGCCAGGCGGCGCGTTCCTGGACGAAGCCGAGGCCGCGCAACTTCACGACTACGGGTTGAAAGGCGGATTCCTCTGGGCCGACGACTTCTGGGGCGACCGCGCGTTCGACTGGTGGGCCGGCCAGGTCGGGAAAGCCTTTCCTCCTGAACGCTATCCGATCGTGGATCTGCCGCTGGAGCACCAGCTCTTTCACATCCTGTACGACGTCCGGCACATCCCGCAAATCCCGTCAATCGGCGTGTGGCAACGCTGGCGCACCACCTCCGAGCGTGGCGCCGAGAGCGCGACGCCGCACGTGCGCGCGATTCTCGACGAAGACGGCCGGATCATGGTGCTGATGACCCATAACACCGATTTCGGCGACGCCTTCGAGCGCGAGGGCGAAGACCACGACTACTTCCTGCACTTCGCGCCCGACGGATACGCTTTCGGCGTCAACGCCCTCGTCTACTCGATGACGCACTGAATTCCTCGCCGGCCCTTCCAGCCCTTCCAGCCCATCCTGCCCATCCTGCCCATCCTGCCCAATAAGGCTCTTACACTTTCTGCATCAGGAACCAGTTGCGGTGTTCCAAGGCGAGACATCCGCTCGTGCCCAGGTGCGAATGCGTCGCGCCGAAAATCGTCGTCAAATACCAGAAGTTTCCGGTCGTCGTGCCGATAATTCCACTGCGGCCAGATACAGGCACTCCTCTTGCTATGCCCCGGTTGCGCTCCCAGTGAAAGCTGGACGGAAACTCATGATCTGGAACTTGTTCTCTTGCTATCTGTCCGGCCAGCATGACTTCGGAGTGCGATGCGAACCGGGCGAAATTTACCTTCGCTGCATACATTGCGGCAGGCGGTCGCCAGGCTGGGCGCTGAACGGAGCCGAACAGCACTCGCGTGCTCACGCGACCAACAACGCAACGAATCATCACCTCGCCGCGACCAAGCCGACGACTCGAGCCGCAGCACCGGCCGTCGCGAGCGCATGAGCCGACCCCCGGCCCCTGACCTCTAACCTCTAACCCCTGACCTCTAACCCCTGATCATTGACACTACGCGCGCGGGCCGTGGACAATAGCTGCTCGTGCCCGCTCCACGCATCACTAAAGAAGATCTGAAGCAACAGATCGACGGTGGCGCCGCTCCGGTGTTCGTCGACGCACGCCTGAAGTATCCGTACGAGCACAGTTCCGTGCGGCTGCCCGGCGCGATCCGCTACCTGGGGGACGGCCCTGCGCCCGCTCTCCCTCGCGACCGCACGATCGTCGTCTACGACTCCGATCCGCATGAGCTCGCGAGTGCTCGCGTGGCCGCCGCTCTGATCCGTCTGGGCTATCGCGCGATGGCGCTCAAGGGCGGCATCGTCGAGTGGCTGGCCGCGAACCTCCCGACGGAAACGAAGGACGCTCCCAAGCAGGCGACACCCGAACCCGGCGCACTGAAAGGCTAGCCTTCCGATTCCTGTCGATTCAGGCGTCCCCCTGCATCAGACCCTCGACGGCCTCGCGATTGTCGCGACAATTCGCGGCGACGCCGCGGAGGCCGCCATGCTCTCGCGCGGCGCGGTCATGGTGCGCGAGCGCGGGATCGAATCGGATCTCGACCTCGGGCCGATCGTCGATCCCGCCGTGCCGTTTGACGGCGATCCGCTGCTGCTCCAGCGACTCCGCCACATGTATGAAGCCGGCGCGTGGGTGCTGATGGAATCGGCGCTCGCCGATCTGCCGTCCGACCTGCGGTGGCTGTTCGAGTCGGGCGCGGTGACGCTTCCGCAGCTTGGCGCGCTCCACAACGCGCTCGGCGCGACGTCGGCGGCGGACCTGGCAGCCGCCCTCGAGACTCAGTCGATTCGATCGATTCCCGGCCTGGACGAAGCGACAGAACAAGCGATCGCCGCGGCCTTGCCGACGCTGCGCGCGGGATTGCCGCGCATTCCGCTGGGCCGCGCTATTGCGCTCGTCGATCCGATGATCGCGCGCCTCGCGAACCATCCAGCGGTCGCGTGGGCGACACCTGCGGGATCCCTCAGACGCGGTAACGACACGATCGGCGATCTCGAAATCGTCGCGCCGTCTGACGACCCTCAGGCCGTCATCGACGAACTGATACGGCTGCCGGACGCCGGCCGCATCCTGCACCGCAGCGATCGGCGTCTCTATCTCCTCTTCGACCGCGCACAACTCGGCCTGCGGTTTCCACCTCCCGCCGAGGCCGGCTCCGCGTTGTGGCGTTTGACGGGATCGGCTGCGCACATCGGTGCGATCCGCACGCTCGCGGCTGAACGCCAGGCCGATCTGTCGGCGCCGGCGGCGACCGAAGAGGAACTCTACGCCCGGCTCAACCTGCCGTTTATCCCTCCTGAAGTCCGGGACGATGGCGAAGAGGTTCGCGCGGCGAGCGAAGGCAGGCTGCCGGCGTTGGTTGCCCGCGCAGACATCCGCGGTGATCTGCACATGCACACCTCCTGGAGCGACGGTCGCGATTCGACCGAAGCCATGGTGCAGGCGTGCCGTGCGCTGGGCTACGAGTACCTGGCGATCACCGATCATTCGACGCGATCGGCGGCCTCGAGAACGCTGACGACCGACGCCATCAAGCGGCAGGCCGACGAGATTGCGGCACTGCGGGAACAGCATCCGGAGATCGCGATTCTTCACGGATGCGAAGTCGACATCCTGCCCGACGGCCGCCTCGATTTTTCCGACAAGGTACTCGAGCCGTTCGACATCGTCCTCGCGTCGCTGCACGAGCAGGCCGGCCACGACGCCGCGGCGCTCGAGAAGCGCTACATCGGAGCGATGAAGCATCCGCTCGTCACTCTTATCACGCACCCGAGCAATCGTCTGCCGCCGCACCGCAAGGGCTACGACCTTGATTACGACCGCCTCTTTGGCGTCGCGCTCGAAACAGGTACGTGCCTCGAGATCGACGGTTCGCCATCGCACCTCGATCTGGACGGCGTGCTGGCACGACGCGCCGCTGCCGCCGGCGTGATGCTGGCCATCGACAGCGACTCGCATCGCGCTGACATGGCAGGCCGGCAGATGGAGCTCGGCGTCATGATCGCCCGCCGTGGATGGGTCGAAGCGCGCCAGGTCCTGAATACCCGCCCGTTGGCCGAGCTTCGCTCCCTCATCGGCGCCAAGCGCCAGCGCTGAAGCTCCACCGACCACCGATCCAGTGGTATCGTGGGCTGATGAGCCTGCTGCGGTCATGTCTTCTGGTTGCCGCAACCGTCGCAGCCTCGTCCGCATTGAGCGCGCCGCGCGCGGCCGAACTGTCGGCGGCTCAACTGACGCAGTCGCTCCAGCTCAAGTACGATTCGATCAAGGACTTCTCCGCCGACTTCGTCCACACCTATCAAGGCGGCGTGCTGCGCAAACAGCTGACGGAGCGCGGTCACGTGCTGATCAAGAAACCCGGCAAGATGCGGTGGGAATACATGTCGCCGGAAAAGAAGCTCTTCGTGTCGGATGGCGTCAGGATTTATTCGTACGTGCCCGAAGACAATCAGGTGGTCGTCAGCCCCGTGCCTGAAGGCGATCAGGCGGGGGCGCCGGTTCTGTTTCTTGCCGGCAAAGGCAATCTGCTGCGGGATTTCACTCCCTCGAACACCGACGTTCCGGCGGGTTTTCCGCCTATGACTCGCGCGGTGAAACTAGTGCCGAAATCGCCTCAGCCGGACTACGATTCGCTGGTCCTGGTAGTCGACCAGCCTTCGTTCACACTGCGCGGCCTGGTCACGCTGGACGCCCAGGGCGGCCGATCGGCCATTTCGTTTGGGAATCTGAAGGAAAACGTGGGAACACCCGATAAGATGTTCGCGTTCCGCATTCCTCCGGGCGCCGAGGTCATCACCGATGCGAGGTAAACCCGAGCTCCTCACCGCCGTTCTCGTCGCCGCGCTCGGCGCCGGCTGCGCAGCCGCAACGGCGTCCAAGCAGGCCCGCGACGCCGAATTCCGCCGCGACTACGACCGGGCGGTCGTCGAGTACACGAAAGCGCTTCGGCTGAAGCCGGGTAACCCGGACATTCGCGACGGCCTCACGCGGGCCAAGGCGCGGGCTGCCGACGATCACCTGCAGCGCGCCCGACGTCTGGCGGCCGTCGGAAAGTTCGACGAGGCCGTCGTCGAGTACGGCGTCGCGGCCGAACTGGTCCCGGCCAACATGACGGTTGATGAGGAGCTGCGAGCTACGCGCAACAAGCTGCGCGCCAGGGTCGCTGTCTCCCGCGAGGGCAAGACAGAGCTTCAAAGCCTGATCGAGCGGACGCGCAACATGGCGCCGCCCGGGCTCGACCTGCCGCAGAACGTCAAGATGCCCGCGTCGCTGACCTTCCGCGAAGCCAGCAGCCGGGACGTGTTCACCGCGATCGCGCGGTTCGCCGGCATCAGCGTCGTGTTCGATTCGCAATTCCGCGATGCGCCGGTCACCGTCGACCTGCGCAACGCCACGCTCGATGATGCGCTGGCCGCTGTCACCGGCGCGACCCGGACGTTTTTTCGCGTCAACACTCCACAGACCGTCATGGTCGTCCCCGATACGCCGGCCAAGCGCCGTGAATACGAAGAGGAAATCGTCCGTACGTTCTACTTGAGCAATGCCGACCTCAAGGAAACGATGGACATGCTCAGGCTCGTGCTCGATGCGCGCCGCCTGTCCTTCGTGACGGCCAACAACGCGATTGTCATCAAGGACACGCCCGAGCGCATCCTGGCCGCGTCTCGCGTGCTCACAGCCATCGACAAGGCACGCCCGGAAGTCATCATCGACGTACAGCTCCTCGAAGTCGATCGCACCAAGCTGCTCGAATATGGCCTTCAGGTGGCGTCAGCCGGGTCGCCAGGCATCGCCGGCGGTGTGGCGGTCGCGACCGACGCCAATCAGGCGCTCACGCTTCAAACCCTCAAGAACCTCTCTGCCTCGGACATTCTGCTCGCGAATCTGCCGGGGCTCTACTATCGCCTCTTGAAGTCCGACACGAACACGCGCACGTTGGCGAATCCGCAGCTCCGCGCCTCGGAAGGCGTCGCGGCCTCCGCCAAGTTCGGCGACCGTGTCCCGATTCCCGTGACGCAGTTCCTGCCGTTCGCCACAGGCGGCACGCCGCAGCAGCCCATCACGTCCTTGAACTACGAGAACATCGGCGTGAACATCGACATCACGCCACGGACGCACCACGACGACGACGTGACGCTGATGCTGAATGTGTCGGTGTCGAGCATCTCCGGGACGGGGTTCGGCGGAGCGCCGATAATCGGCAA
>Ga0137395_10001589_pt1 | contig 10613 bp, 9 predicted proteins | sample czobulk216metaG_FD_108283 | JGI IMG/M metagenome (GOLD analysis project Ga0137395, IMG submission 108283) | Vadose zone soil microbial communities from Angelo Coast Range Reserve, California, USA - czobulk2.16 metaG | ecosystem: Environmental > Terrestrial > Soil > Vadose zone | place: USA...
CTGATCGGGCCATTCACGGCCGTAATCTCCGCATCGCCGGAAAAGTTCTTCAAGCTGATCGGGCCATTGTGAGCGCGGGCCGTGAGCTTGCCGTCCACGTCGAACAGGGAAATCGGACCGTTCATCGTTTCCATGTCGATCGACGCGGATTTAGGCGTGCGAATCAGCAAGTACACGGTCCATTCATCATCATCCGCTGGACCCTTCGTCGAAACCCTCCCGCCTTCAATCGACATCGTGATTTGCGAGAGGGTCCTCTCTGCATCGCCGGATGCGGCCGCGGCTTTGCAAGCCGTCACGGAATAAGTCTCTTTGTCCCAGCCTACAACCTGTACCCCGCCGTTGCTGTGCGGATGAACCTGTAGCACTGCGGCTTCGGCCTTGGTCAAGGTGCGCTGTTCGGAACGCACCACGGCATCCTGGTCATCAAACCGGATGCGCAAATCGGAGCAATCCGCTGCCGGCTGCCGGTGGCCGCCGGAAATGTTGAAGGAGTGATGATGGCGGTTGGCGCGCGCGGTCGTAAAACCCAGCGCGAGCAGACCCGAAAACGAAATCAGAAAGAACAAGCTGCGTCGAGGCATGGGGTCCTCCCTGCAGCTATAGACGACACAGGAGGCCTTTGGTCACGTGTCATTTCGCCGAAATTTCAGCCCCAGCCATCCCAGTCGTCGTCCGTGCCAATGGGGGGACCGTCCGGGGGATCGGCCGGGGCGGTAAGCTCGATTCGCTTCGGATCTTTCTCAAACTGCTCGATTTGCGAGGATGCGAAGAAAACGTGGGCCTGATCGGTCATGGCTGGGCGTCCCGGCACCGGAGTTTTAAGCCATCCATTCAACTCATGCAACTCGAGTCTGGCGATCGCGCGGACTTCATCCGTGGCATGGTCGTTGGCCGCAAGCGCCATCAGGTCATAGAGGACGACCATATCCACGGCATTAGCGATTTGCCCCATGGAGCCTTCGGTGTGAGGCGTTTTCCACGTTGCGGCCAGGATGGCGTCGAGGACTTCCTGCAGCCCCGGGCTCTCCGCGTTGCGTGCATGAAATTCCACCAGCCGCGCCGCCCGTTCCGGATTGAAAAGAAATTGCAGCGTGTGCTGCGCCGCCGCTTCCGCGGGAGCCAGCGCGTCAAACGTAGGGCTGGTATGAATCTTGAAGTGTTCCCTTCCACGCTCATAGTCCGGTGGACGCGGCGGAATCATCTTCAGCAGCGGCTCGGGCAGAGCCAGGACCTCCGGCTTCAGCGTCGCCAGCACCGCCGCCAGCGCGCGCCGCTGTTCCGCTGGCGCCACGATCTGCGTCGGCGTTTGCCCGTCGCCGCGCAACGCAAAGGTGTAGTCCATCCCTCCCACGAGCTTGCTCGCCGCCTCCACCTGATAGCGATGCAGCAAGTAGAGCGGTACAAGCACGTCCTCAAGCGTCGCCAGCGGTGCGCCTTCGCGGATATTGTTCTCGCCGAACCGTTGCAGCGCGGCCCCGCGAACTTGCATCAGCCGATTCAGTTCATCAACAGCATTTGTGCCCGAATCCCACAGATGCGCGACGCTGCTCGAAGATCCCGCCGGACGCGCGTCCTGATCCGTCAAGTAACGTAGCCCTCTCGCGTAAGCGTCCAACAGAATCTTGTTCAGCGCCGCTGCTTCATTCGTCCCCGGCGCAAAATCCTGATAGCCAAACGCGATCGACACCTTGTCCCACTCCCCGATTCCCGTGGCGTAAGCCGCGGACAAATCCGGCGCTCCATCCGCGCCACCTGCCCCGGCCCTGTCGGGGAGCTTCACGTACGGCGGCGGATAATCCATCACCGAGGAACGGTTCACCGTGCTCGCGGAATAATTGTGCATCAAGCCCAGCGTGTGTCCCACTTCATGCGCCGCAAGCTGCCGCAGCCGCGCCAGCGCCATTTCCTGCGCTTTGGCGGCGCCCGGTTTGCCCTTTTCGTAAGGCGCGAGAAGGCCCTCTGCAATCAGAAAATCCTGCCGCACGCGCAGCGAGCCCAGCGTCACATGCCCTTTGATAATTTCGCCCGTGCGCGGATCAATCACCGCCGCCCCATACGACCAACCGCGCGTCGCGCGATGCACCCACTGAATCACGTTGTATCGCAGGTCCATGGAATCGGCGCCTTCCGGCATTAGCTCGACGCGGAACGCGTTCTTGTAACCCGCGGCTTCAAACGCCTGGTTCCACCACCGCGCGCCTTCTAGCAGCGCCGAGCGAATCGGTTCCGGCGCTCCGCGGTCCAGGTAGTACACGATGGGCTGCACTGCTTCGCTGACCGCTGCCCTGGGATCTTTCTTCTCCAGCCGGTGCCGCGCGATGAAGCGCTTCACGATTGGTTCGCTGATCGGCGTGGCGTAATCCATATAGCTTGGACCGAAGAAACTTGACCGTGGATCGTACGCTCGCGGCTTGTACCCAGGCGGCGGAAGCTGCACAAAAGAGTGGTGCTCGCGCACGGTGATCGACTCCGGAGAAGGCGTCACGTCGCGAACCCACCGGCCGGGCTCATCTCCCGCAAACGTAAGCGTCGCTTCCACTTCCGTGTTCAAAGGAAAATTCTTCGTCAGCGGCAAATAAATCGCGCACCGCGCCGCATCCAAGCGATACGCGCCCTGCTTCGTCCGGCGTAGCGCCGCGGGAATCCCATGCGCATCGCGGAGAAAAAAATCGGTGGCATCCACCAGCGCCTGATCTTTCTCCTCGGCTTCCACCTTGAAACCCCACAGCGCCGACTCCGCAAACGAATCATGCACCGCGCGACGTTCGTAGGGGTCGCCGCTTACAGCCCGGTATTCGAGATTTTCCTGGATCAGCAGCGCCTTCGGCCCGCTGCGCTCGAATCGCACGATGCCCCGCGAGCCAAGTTGCCCGCGGTCCAGCCCGATGTCATTCGAGCCCATACCCGCCGAAAGCCCGCTCTGGTAAAGAAATTCGCTCCCCCACTTGTCAATCTCCAGCCACAGCTTCCCCTGTTTCGCATCCCAATACAGGTTGAAATAACCCGGCAGCTTCTGCGCCCCCGCCGTCTTCTCCGCAATCGTAGGCGTCTGCCCCGCCTCGGGCCGCCCCCAAGCACCATGCGGCGCCACCAGCGCACTCGCCATCAACAAAACACCCCGCCAAAGCTTCGCCATATCCCACCCTCCAAACTTGCCGAATGGTTTTACAACAGATTCCACACGATGGCGAACTCTTATCGGTGCGACTAAGCGGGGTTCCGGCTCCCCGGATCACACCAAAGGCTGCTCCATGAAAAAGACTTGACAATACCTATTGCAGTAGTAGGATGACATACGCTTGTAGTAGATAAGAAATGGCCAAGCCGAAATTAACGAAGCTCGAACTTCAGATCATGGAGGCCCTGTGGATTCAGGGTCAAGCCTCTATCCGCGAGATCCAGGAAACTTTTCCCAAAAAGGACAGACCAGCTTACACGACCATCCAGACCACCGTTTATCGCCTCGAAGGAAAGGAAGCCGTCCGCCGCATCAGGAAGGTCGGTAACTTCCATATTTTTGAAGCCGAGATCTCCCGCAATGCCGCGCAGCGGAAGTTGATCGACGACTTGCTGGCGCTCTACGGCGGGCACACCCAACCCGTAATGGCGCACTTGGTTGAATCCGGCAAACTCACGCTCGAAGACGTAAAAGAAGCCGCGAAGATTCTGCGCAAGCTTGAGAGAAAGGACAAATCGAAATGATCTCCAGCCATTTGTCTGGGATGTGGACAACTCTCGCCCCGGCGCTCGGAAATCACTTATGGCAGTCGACGCTCTTCGCCGTCACCGTCGGATTGTTGACATTGATGCTGCGCAAAAATCACGCCCGGGTTCGCTATTGCCTTTGGCTGGCGGCCTCGGTGAAATTTCTAATCCCCTTTTCGTTGCTGGTCGGCATTGGGAGCTATCTACCGTGGTTACACGGTGCGGAAGGAACGAACCCTGGTTTTTACGTTGCAATCGAGGAGGTCAGCCAGCCCTTCACTCCGCCGACGATGCCCATGATTCCTCAGGGCCTTGCCTCGATGGGTCCGATCCATTTGCTTCCTGCCGTTCTAGCAGCCGTATGGCTCTCTGCATTCCTGGTCGTCATTTTCCAATGGTACTTCCGATGGCGTCGGATTTCCGAAGCCATCCGAAAAGCGGTGCCCTTAGAAGAAGGACGCGAGGTGCAAGCCCTGCACCGGCTGGAGCGCATGGGAGGCATGCGGAAGCGGACCGAAATGCTATTGTCGCGGACTTCTTTGGAACCGGGAATTTTCGGCGTCACCCGGCCTGTCTTGGTATGGCCCGAAGGCATCTCCGAGCGCCTTGAAGATGCGCACCTGGAAGCCATTCTCGCACACGAACTATGCCACGTGCGCCGTCGTGACAATCTGGCCGCTGCACTTCACATGGTGGTGGAAGCCATCTTCTGGTTCCACCCATTGGTCTGGTGGTTGGGAGCGCGGCTGATGGAGGAGCGCGAACGTGCCTGCGACGAGGAAGTCCTAGAATCGGGCAGCGATCGCCAGGTCTATGCGGAAAGTATTTTGAAGATTTGCGAGTTCTGTGTCGGATCCCCCCTGGCTTGCGTGTCGGGAGTTACCGGCGCCGATCTCAAGAAAAGGATGGCTTATATCATGACCAAGAATCTTTCGCGCAAATTGGACTTCAGCAGAAAACTATTGCTCAGCGCCACTGGATTGGTGGCCGTCGCCGCTCCCATCGTGTTCGGCCTGTTAAGGCCAGCGCAAAGCCGGGCTGAGTCCCAGACCCAGGATACCCCGCCTCCTGTACCCGCATTCGAGAGCGCTTGGATCAAACCCAACAATGGCGAGCCTATGGCCGGGTTTACGATCATCGGGAAACCCTTCAAGGCGATTATCTGGAAGGGCGACCGGTTGATGGCAACCAACTTCACGCTTCATGGGCTCATTCAAGTGGCTTACGCAATCCCGGACGATCAGATCTCGGGAGGGCCGGACTGGCTCAACTCGGAAGGCTTCGATGTTGATGCGAAAATCGGAAAATCTATAATTGACGAGATGCAGAAACGCGGCCGGGTTTATGGCGTCAGTGGGCGGACGCTCATGCTCCAAGCGCTCTTGTCCGACCGCTTTAAGCTCTCCTTCCACCGCGAAACCAAAGACCTTCCCGTGTATGCGCTAGCCATCGCGCCGCATGGTCCCAAGCTCCAGCCGGCAACACCTGGCGACACTTACCCCAATGGAATCAAAAACCCGGACGGCACCCCGATGGGCGCGAATATCCTTTCGGCGGAAGAGGGCAAATTAGTAGGTCAAGGGATTCCCATCGCGAGGCTGCTGAAGGAGCTGTCGTTATATTACCTGCATCGCACCGTTTTGGATAAGAGCGGGCTCACAGATAAGTATGATTTAACTCTCCAATGGACGCCGGAGGAGAGCCAAGCCGCGATTCTCGCCGCGGTTCAGGAGCAGCTTGGCCTGAAACTGGAATCGAAAAATGCTCCCATCGAGGTTCTCGTCGTCGATCACGTCGAGAACCCTTCAGCAAATTAGCGGCCGGCGAGATAGACTGGCACGGCGCATATTGTTATTTAGTCCTTGACTCACATAACGGAAGTTCCATAAGAAACATGTCAGTTGGGATGGTCCTCCCACCGGTTCCCCCGGTTAAAGCGCCCTCCCCTAATTCTTGCCCCCGCTCTCTCTAAGCTCCTTGCTTGCCACAATTCTGAGAAATCGCTCCAATTATCGACCTCGGCGGCAATAGCTCATCGCGCGATCGTCCAGTGTTGCCCTAACTCCTTTACTCTCAATCCTTTTGCCGACCCTCTAAATCCTTATGTGTCACATCTTTACAAGAATGGTGAGGGGAAGGGGGAGTCGCTTACCAATTCTTCGTTCCCTTCCCATTCTCCGAATTCGCCGGAGGATTCCTCCGGTCAGAAGCTTGCCGCCCAAAAATCTGGCTTTGTTATACTGAAACTTGAAGGTGACTTCTCGACCCGTGACGAAACTTCGCATCTCCATCGTTCAGTACCTGAACACTGCGCCGCTCGTCTGGGGCTTCACTAGCGGACCTCTGCGCGGCAAATACGATTTGTCGTTTACCGTGCCCTCGCAGTGTGCCGAACAGTTGCGAACCGGAAAAGTGGACGTCGCGATTATCCCTGCCATCCAATACCAGCGCATCGACGATTTGGTGATTCTGCCGGACATGGCCATTGCCTCGAAGAAACAGGTGCGTAGCCTGCTGATTATTGGGAAGAAGCCGATCGAACAGGTGAAGACCTTTGCGCTGGACGCCAGTTCGCGCAGCACGCAAACGCTGACGCGCATCCTGTGCGCGGAAAAGTGGAAGATTGCGCCGGAGTTCGCTGAAGCGCCGCCGGACTTGGGCGCCATGTTGCAGCAAGCCGACGCGGCCCTCCTGATAGGTGATCCCGCTTTGCGCATTGCCGTGGGAATTGAAAAAGATAGTTGGCCCGGCTCCGAAGGCCAAACAATATGCCAGGCGGCGACGCTCGGAATTACCGGCTCGGAATTGCTTTACGTTTATGACGTGGTTGGCGAATGGCGGAGTCTCACCGGATTGCCCGCAGTCCTGGCAATTTGGGCGGCCAGGCGGGACATTGCCACTCCCGAAGTGGCCGCGGATTTTCTCGCTTCGCGAGATTTCGGTTTGTCGCGCATCCGCGAAATCTGTTTCGACGCCGCGCGCGAATTGGAATTGCCCCCGCGAACTCTCGAATCGTACGTGCGCCACAACATCGATTTTTCTCTGGATGCGGAAAATCGCCGCGGCCTGGAATTGTATTTTGCTTACGCGGCAAACCTCGGCTTGATCCCGCAAGCCAAGCCCATCGCGTGGGCCGCTGCGAAAGCAGAAGCCGTGAAGTTGTAGTGGCGGAGCTTGCTGCGCTCCTCTCGGCGAGATCGCTCCATCGAGTTTGAATAAGGCATTGGTTACAATGGAATCGAAAGATCGCAAAGGATTATCGTGGGACTGACGAAACAACAAGCTCTGGAAGTGCTCGGATCCGATGACCTTGTGGGCCTCGGTATGGCCGCGCATCAGATGCGCCTGAAGAAAAACGACCCCCGCGTCGTCACCTACCAGATCGACCGCAACATCAACTACACGAATTTCTGCACCGAGTATTGTTCCTTCTGCGCGTTCTACCGGCCGCTGGGCGCCAAGGACGGCTACATTTTATCGTTCGAGGAAATCTACAAGAAAATCGATGAAATGCTCGAACTCGGCGGCACCGGAATTTTGCTCCAGGGCGGGCTACACCCGGACTTGCAGATCGGCTATTACGAAAATCTATTGCGTTCCTTGAAAGCGCGCTATCCGCAAGTGCATCTGCATTGTTTCTCCGCGCCCGAAATTCTTTGCATCGCGGAAGTCAGCGAACTCAGCATCCGCGAAACGATTCAGCGGTTGATGGATGCAGGTCTGCAATCCATCCCCGGCGGCGGCGCGGAAATCCTTGACGATGAAGTGCGCGCAAAAATTGCTCGCTTGAAGTGCACCAGTGACGACTGGGAAGAAATGCACCGTGTGGCCCATTCGCTGGGACTGCGCACCACCGCCACCATGATGTTCGGTTGCGGCGAAGAATTGCGCCATCGCGTCAACCATCTCGAAAGGCTGCGGCGAATTCAGGAAGATACCGGCGGATTCACGGCGTTCATTCCCTGGATGTTTGCCGCCGAGAACACCGCGCTCGGAAAAAAAGTGCAGGAAGCCACCGCCGTCGATTATCTAAAAACGCTTGCGGTCAGTCGCCTCTACCTCGACAACATCGACCACATCCAGTCCAGCTGGCTCACGCCCGGGATTAAAGTCTGCCAGATCGGTTTGCAATTCGGCGCCGACGACGTCGGCAGCATCCTGATTGAAGAAAATGTCGTCTTCGCCGCCGGCGTAAAAAACCGCACCAACGAAAGCGAACTCCGCCGCGTCATCTCCGACGCCGGCTTCATCCCTGCCCAGCGCGACACTCTCTACCGGAGTTATGTACTGAAGTGAGTTGAAAAGTTGCAGAACGCGCCGGAACTAAGCGGGAGGTTTCGGGCGCAGATGAATGGAAACGTCGACGACCATGCCGTCGGGCAACTCGACGTCTTCGAGAAGGTAGAGAACTCCCCCGCGGAAACGCGCTTGGATTTTTCGCAGCTCAGGTTTGGGGCTGCTTGGTTCGGCTTTAGCGCTTAGCGGTTCAGGTTTGGAGTTCGGTACTGCCGTTTTCCTTGCTGCGGCTCCGCCAGGAGCCTTGTTTTCGGTTTCATCGAGCGCTTCGTTGGCGAGCGCGTCGGCTTCGCGGTTCTGTTCGCGATAAACATGCTCGATGCGGAAGGAATCGAATGCCTTCGACATTTTTTGGGCGCGCTCGAAGAGCGGTCGCAGGTCTTCGCTCTTCACTTTGTACTGCCCGCGCATCTGTTTGACCAAAAGTTCGGAATCGCTCTCGATGCGCAGCGCGCGAATGGCGTGGGATTGTGCATAGTCCATCGCCGCAATCAAGCCGTAGTATTCGGCCACATTGTTGGTCATGCGGCCGATGTATTTTTTCAGTTTGGCAACGATTTCGCCGCGGCCATCGCGAATCATTACGCCGTAAGCAGCAGGCCCGGGATTGCCGCGAGAGCCACCGTCAATGTTCGCGCGATACGCCGCGGCAGTGGGCGGCTTTGGCTCCGCGGGAGCTTCGCCGAACAAATCTTTTCCACGGGTTGTTGGCGGGCGGCGCGGCATCAGGAAGTTGTCGAAGCCGCCGAAGTTGAATTTGCAGAACCGACGGAAGAATTTGCTACCGGAATCGGTTCCAGGGTGTAAAGAATCAGGCCGCAGCTCTCGCAACGGAAAACCTCTTCGTTGGTTTCCAAGCGCAGCTCCTGAAGAATGTGCGGCAGCACGCGCATGCCGCAGCCGCGGCACTGGCCATCGCGGGCTTCCGCCATAGCCGTACCGTTGTGGCGCTTGGCAATGCGCGTGTAAAGTTCGCGCAAATCTTCCGGGACGGGAGCGATGATTTTTTCGCGTTCGGCAGTGGCAGCGTCGAGCCGTTTCTTTTTCTCCGCGCCTTGCGCCTGAATTTCTTTTCGTTCCGTGGCAACGGCTTGCTCGGCTTCTTTCAGCCGCGACTCTGTGATTTTCACGCGGCGTTCGACTTCTTCCGCAGCCATCATTACTTCGAGCTGGCGGTCATCGGCTTTGGCCACTTCGGCCTCGGCGTTGGCGATTTCATGCTGCAACGCTTTAAAGGCTTCGTTGGTTTTTACCGCGCCGCTCTGGTCGCGATATTTGCGCGCTCGATCTTTCCATTGCTGCGCATCGAATTCAAACTTCTTGCGTTCCGCCACAACCTGGGCGTGCGCTTCTTTCGCGGAGGCCACATCGGCGCGGGCGCCGCCAAGTTTCGTTTCCGCTTCCCGGATACGCTTGGGAAATGCTTCCAGTTCCGCGCGCAGCACGGCAATCTGGTGGTCAACGCGCTGCAGCTCGATGAGGTGAGGAATCGCCGGATGCATGAGCAAACAATTCTAGCACAGGGATGCGACGGACTTTGCGGGAACCGTGGCGGCGGATAGAATGCCAGCGTTTAGCATGCAAGATATTGGCAGGAGCTCGTTCCAAGGAGGAGAGGGCATGCCACACGTACAAATTACCTGGGTGGAAGGCCGGACCCCGGAGCAAAAACGGAAAATTGCGGAGCGCGTGACGGACGTATTGATCGAAGATGGCAAGGCCAAACGCGAGAACATTCACGTCTCGTTTCACGACGTTCCTTCGACGAATTATGCTGAAGCCGGCGTGCTGGTGGTGGATCAGAAACGCACGCCTTGAGTCATTGTGGGAAGGCATGAATCAAGGCGGGCCGCCTCTCCCACGACTCCGGCGATGCCCGCCTGTGTGGTGCTAGCCCCGTTTAGCTTGACGCGTGCGAATCGCGGCGAATCATGGACCAATCAACAAAGTAGCCGATGCCGACGGCGAGAGGGATTAGGCCGAAAGCGGCGACTGTCCAGATATCGCGATCCGCCTGGATTCCGGCAATCAATCCAAAAGTAGCGATGTAGCCGAGTGCGCCACTGACGAGGAGGATGCCAGCGCGACGGGAATGCGCTGCCTGGTTCAATTCGGGCTGCAGCGGAATATCAACTCCGCGGGCGATCGCCGCGAGGCGCTCTTCGCTGCGCAGTTTGCGGACCCGGTAGTAGGTGTACAGCGCGCCGAGGGGAACGCCCATCCCCAGAATCACGGCGACCAATCCAATCAATTCTCCGCCCATAGCGTGCTCCTTCTTTCTCTTTTAGGCGCCGGTCAGGCGCGTTTTATTGGGGGAACCGCTTTCACTAAGAGGTACGCGGAACCGGCTGAAAAAGTTCCCGGGACTTAGGAGCAGTCTCTTCGAGTGGGCCTGCCGCGGGAGACAAGTTATCCTCCCACGGCGCGGGGCGGTGACCGTGGTCACTCAAACGTTCGGGATTTTCGTCGGGGAGTTAGTCGATTTCGTGGACTTCCATGGAGGAGTCGGCGCTAAGGTTGGGATAGCGAATGGGGGAGCCGGCGGGGGCGGGCAAATGGCGCGCGGTGGCCGTGAAACCGACGCCAGAACACTCGACTGCGTAGGAATA
>Ga0137395_10001590_pt1 | contig 10610 bp, 10 predicted proteins | sample czobulk216metaG_FD_108283 | JGI IMG/M metagenome (GOLD analysis project Ga0137395, IMG submission 108283) | Vadose zone soil microbial communities from Angelo Coast Range Reserve, California, USA - czobulk2.16 metaG | ecosystem: Environmental > Terrestrial > Soil > Vadose zone | place: USA...
CAATCCCACACCCGGCGAAGCGAGGTCCTTTGTTCCAGGTTCTCATCGTCTGCACAGGAAACACCTGTCGTAGCCCCATGGCCGAAGGCATTTTGCGCTCCCTCCTGGCGCCCGACCTCGGGGGCCAGATCCGGGTCAGCTCGGCCGGCACCGGAGCCGTGGACGGGTCGCCGGCCACGGCCCTGGCCATCGGGACAGCCGCCGCGAAGGGGATCGACATCCGATCGCATCGTGCCACCCGGCTCACGCCCGAGCTGCTTCTGGGCTCCGACCTGGTCCTCTGCATGGAGCCGGGCCACGTCGCGCGCGCGCAGGAGCTGGCGCCGAACGCGGTCGATCGGATCCGCCTGATCACGCGGACCGACGCCGAGCCGGCGCACTCGGCGGATGCAGGCGTGAGCGACCCGATCGGCGGGATTCCTTCCGAATACGAAGACGCGTTCAATCGGATTCAAAGCCACTTACTCCGCTGGCTGCCGCGGATCCGCGCGGCGGTCGAACGGAGCGAGGGCGTGCGATGAAACGGCGCGCCCCCGAGCGGAAGGCCAAGGAGGAGCGCATGGCGCGGGAATCGAAGGCGTTCATCTGGATGAATGGGTCGTTCGTCCCCTATGCGGACGCGAAGATCCACGTGCTCTCCCACGTCGTTCACTACGGCTCGAGCACGTTCGAGGGAATCCGCGCGTACGCAACGCCGCGCGGCACCGTCGTATTCCGCTTGGACCGCCACGTCCAGCGGCTTCTCGACTCATGCAAGATTTCCCGGATCGATTGCCCGTACTCCTACGACGAGCTGATGGATGCCGTGCGTCAGACCGTTGTCCAGAACGGGGGAGATGCCTGCTACATCCGGCCCGTCGTCTATCGCGGATTCAAGACCCTCGGGGTCAATCCGACGGGAGTTCCCGTGGACGTCGCGATCGCCGCGCTGAACTGGGGGAAGTACCTCGGGAAGGACGCGCTGGAGCGGGGGATCTCGGTCAAGGTTTCCTCCTGGCGCCGCGCGGCCCCGGACACGTTCCCGTTCATGGCGAAGACGGGCGCGAACTACATGAACGGCCAGCTGATCAAGCTGGAGGCGGTCGCCGACGGCTATGAGGAGGGCGTCGCGCTCGATTCCTTCGGATTTGTCGCGGAGGGAAGCGGCGAGAACATTTTCCTCGTCATCCGCGGGGTGCTGCACACCCCCAGCCTCGCGAGCGCCATCCTTCCGGGCATCACCCGCGAGACCGTGATCTCCCTGGCTCGGGACCTGGGTCTCGAGGTAAAGGAGGAGCAGATTCCCCGTGAAGCGCTCTACCTCGCGGAGGAGGTCTTCTTCACCGGGACCGCGGCGGAGATCACGCCGATCACGTCGATCGACAGGCTCCCGGTGGCGAAGGGCGCCGTCGGCCCGATCACGCGGCAGCTCCAGGGTGCGTTCTTCGACGTCATCGAGGGCCGCGCCCGCGACCGCCACGGCTGGCTCTTCCCGGTGGAGCCCAAGAACAAGGTCCAACGCGCGGCGAAGAAGGCCCGCTGAGCGCGGAGGCGACGACACCGCGCATGGCTCGCCCGGCGGAGACGGCACGCATGACCGCGCACGAGGCGCCGCTCCGCGCCGTCGATCCCGACATCGCCGACGCGATCCGCGACGAGATCCGGCGTCAGCAGTCCACCCTCGAGCTGATCGCCTCCGAGAACTTCGTGAGCGCCGCCGTCCTCGAGGCGATGGGCTCTCCGCTCACCAACAAGTACGCGGAAGGCTATCCGGGCAGGCGCTACTACGGCGGGTGCGAGTTCGTCGACCGGGCGGAGACGCTCGCGATCGAGCGCGCCAAGGCGCTCTTCGGGGCGGACCACGCGAACGTCCAGCCGCACGCCGGAGCCCAGGCGAACCTTGCGGCCTATCTCGCCATCATGCCGCCGGGCTCCACGCTCCTCGGCATGGCCCTCGCTCATGGGGGCCATCTCACCCACGGCCACAAGGTCAGCTACTCGGGGATCATCTTCAAGCCGGTCCAGTACGGTCTCTCGCCGGAGACGGGGCTGCTCGACTACGAACAGGTGGCCCAGCTCGCGCGCGAGCACCGGCCTCAGGTGATCGTCGCGGGGGCGAGCGCTTATCCGCGTTTCTTCGACTTCGCGCGATTTCGCGCCATCGCCGATGAGGTCGGCGCGGCCTTCGTGTTCGACATGGCCCATGTCGCCGGCCTAATCGCCGCGGGCGTCCATCCGAGCCCGGTGCCCCACGCAGACGTGGTCACCTCGACCACCCACAAGACCCTGCGTGGCCCGCGGAGTGGTCTCATCCTCTGCAAGAGCAAATACGCAAAGGCGATTGATAAATCGGTATTTCCGGGCATGCAGGGCGGCCCCCTGATGCACGTGATCGCGGCGAAGGCGGTCTGCTTCAAGGAGGCGGCGGCGCCCGAATTCAAGACCTACGCGCGCCAGGTGGTCGCCAACGCGAAGGCCCTTGCCGCCGAATTGATGGCGCGCGGTTACGACCTCGTCACCGGGGGGACCGACAACCACCTGCTCCTCATGGATCTCCGCCGCGCCGGCCTCTCCGGGGCGGAGGTGGAGGACGCGCTCCACAAGGCCGGCATCACCGTGAACAAGAACGCGGTTCCGAACGACCCCCGCCCGCCCGCGGTCACGAGCGGGATCCGGATCGGGACCGCGGCGGTCACCACTCGCGGCCTTGGCGAAGCGGAGTTCAAGGTGCTCGGGGGTTGGATCGACGACGCGGTGAAGCGGCGCGGCGACGACGCGGCCCTCGCGAAGATCCGGAAACAGGTTTCGGACCTCTGCGCCTCCTATCCGCTCTACCAGCACCTGTCGGAATAGTCTCCCGCACGGAACCATGGCCCTGAGCGACGTCAGCCTCGAAGAGCGCACCGCGCGCGTGCGGGAAGAGAGCGCCTTCGTCGGACCGCTCCTGGCCGAGATCGAGGGGACGATCGTCGGTCAGAAGGAAATGGTCCGGCGAATCCTGATCGGCCTCCTGGCGGACGGACACCTTCTCCTCGAAGGCGTCCCAGGGCTCGCCAAGACGCTCGCGGTCAAGACCGTCGCGGAATCGATCAAGGCGACCTTCCACCGGATCCAATTCACGCCCGACCTCCTTCCGGCCGATCTGACCGGAACGCTGGTCTTCGATCCTCGGACCGGCGCGTTCGCTCCCAAGCTGGGGCCCGTCTTCACGCAGATCCTGCTCGCGGACGAGATCAACCGCGCTCCCGCCAAAGTGCAGAGCGCGCTCCTCGAAGCGATGCAGGAACGCCAGGTGACGATCGGCGACACGACGTATCCGCTCGACGCGCTCTTCTGGGTCCTGGCGACGCAGAATCCGATCGAGCAGGAGGGAACGTATCCGCTGCCGGAGGCGCAGATGGACCGCTTCCTCCTGAAGATCCGCGTCGGCTATCCCACCCCGGAGGAAGAGGCGCGCATCCTCGACCGGATGGGCGGCGAGCCGCCCGGCCCGCGCAAGGCGGTCGTCGGCGTGGAGCGGATTCTCGCCGCGCGCCACACCGTGCACTCCATCTATCTGGACGAGCGGATCCGGCGATACATCGTCGATCTGGTTCACGCCACGCGCGAGCCGGAGCGCTTTGGGCTCGACCTCCGCCCCCTTATCCACTACGGCGCATCCCCGCGGGCGACGCTCGCCCTGGCGAAAGCCGGCCGCGCGCACGCGTTCCTGGAAGGCCGGTCGTACGTGACGCCCGATGACGTGAAGGTCCTCGCGCCCGACGTGTTCCGCCACCGCATTCTCCTGACCTACGAGGCCGAGGCGGAGGCGGTGCCGGTCGACGAGGTCTCCCGCCGCATCCTCGCGCGCGTCGAAGTGCCGTGATCACCCCCGAGCTCCTGGCTCAGGTTCGCCGGCTCACGATCCGAAGCCGCCGGGCCGTGGAGGCGGTGTTCTCGGGGGCCTACCGGAGCGCGTTCCGCGGGCACGGGCTGGAGTTCGCCGAGGTGCGCGAGTACGTCCCCGGCGACGACGTCCGCGCCATCGACTGGAACGTGACGGCGCGCGCCGGGAAGCCGTTCATCAAACGGTTCCACGAAGAGCGGGAGCTGACCGTGATCGTCGCGATCGACCTCTCGGGGTCGCTCATGTTCGGAAGCCGCGCCCGGATCAAGCGGGAGGCGGCCGCGGAGGCAGGCGCGCTGGTGGCGCTCGCCGCGGCGCGAAACCGCGATCGCGTGGGGCTCCTCTTGTTCACCGATCGGGTCGAGCTCTACCTACCGGCTTCCAAGAGCCGGGCCCGGGCGCTTCGCCTCGTCCGCGAAATGGTCGCGTTCGAGCCGGAGGGCCAGGGCACCGACCTGGCGGGAGCGCTCGCTTTCCTGGGGCGCGTGCTGCGGCGCCGCGCGATCCTTTTCGTGGTCTCCGACTGGATGGCCGGGAACTTCGACCGGCAGCTTCGGTACATCGCCCGCCGCCACGAGCTCGTGAGCCTGGAAGTGTCGGATCCGTTCGAGACCGAGCTCCCGCCAACGGGGCTCGTCCTGGCCCGGGATCTCGAATCCGGCCACACCGCGTGGCTCGATCTGGGAGCCCGCCGCCCGCGCTCCGAGTGGCGCGCGTCGCAGGCCCGCCGGGCCCGAGCCCTCACAGACCTGCTCCTCCGCGGACGCGCGGGGCGGATCGCCCTCTCGACGGAAGCGCCTGCCGCGCCCGCCCTCATCCGTCACTTCGAGGCGCGCGCTCACCGGCACTGAGGCTCTCCATGCGTTGGGCCTCTCGTTCACTCTCGGTCTTCACGGGCGCCGCCCTCCTTGCCGGCGCCGCATTGGTTGGGGCCGGCTGCGCGCGCCGCGCCGAAACCGCCCACGGCCCCACCGTGGAGCGGTCGGGATCCCACCGCTCCCTCCACTATCGGCTGCGGAGCCAGATCTCGCCGGCGCGGGTCACGCTCGGGGACCGCGCGGTCTGGCGGCTCACGGCCGAGCTCTCCGGCGCGGGGGCGCAACCCGGAACCTTCTCCCACAGCCCTGCCGGCTCCTCGCTCGAGATCGTGCCGATCGAGCCGCCTTCCGCGTCACGCCGGGAGGGCGGCGCGCGGTGGTCGACCTCGCTCGAGGTGCGCGGATACGACATCGGCCGAATGCCGCTTCCGGGCGCGTGGATCACGGTGACCGTAGCGGGCGTGGTCGACACGCTGGACTTTCCGCCCGACACCCTTTACGTCGACTCGCTCACGCAAGCGATGACCGGGTCGGTCGAGCCGGACCGAGGGCCGCTCCCGACCGGGCTTCGTCCGGCCGATTACGCGGTGGCGATCGCGGGCGCGCTGCTCGCGATCGCGGCGATCCTGTGCGCGCTGTGGCTTCTTCGACGGGCGCGTCGTCGCTCCCGGGTCGCCGCGAGTGCCGACGAGGCGCCGGAACGGCCCGAGGTAACGTTCTTGAAGTCGATCGAGAGCCTCCGCGCCGAGATCGGCTCGTTGCCGCGGGACGAGTTCTACGAGCGCCTTTCGCTCGCGATTCGCGTCTACGTGGCCTCGGTGACCGGCGTCCCCGCGCTCGACCGAACCACGGGGGAGCTCGAGCGGGAGATCAACACGCGGGGGCACGATGCCGACGCGGTCGGCGCGATCGGGACGATGCTCCGGCGGAGCGACCTCGCGAAGTTCGCGCGGCATGAGGACCCTCTGGCCGAGGCGCGCGAGGCGCTCGAGGGGGCCGCTGCCCTCGTGGGACGGCTTCGCCCGCGGGTCGAGGAGCCGGTCCCGGCCTCCACACCGCCCGGGACGGCGGGCTAGACGTGCGATTCGCCGAGCCCTGGGCATTCCTGCTTTTGCTGCCATGGGCACTCGTGGCGCTCTACCTGATCCGGCGCCCGCGATGGAAGACGCCCGAGCTTCCGGTTCCAGCGCTCCAGGCGCTCCCCCGGCCCGCCGGGACGCGCGTCCATCTGGCGCGCATGGCGGGCTGGCTTCTTCCTCTCGCGACCTTCCTGTTCCTGTTCGCAGCCGCGCGTCCGCAGGCGGGACACGAGACCCGGGAGATCGTGAGCCAGGGAATCGACATCGTGATCGCGATCGACGTCTCGGGGAGCATGCGCTGCGAGGACTTCCGTCCCCAGAACCGGCTCTTCGTCGCGAAGTCGGTGGCGAAGCAGTTCCTGCGCGGCCGGACCCAGGACCGGATCGGGCTGATCGCGTTCGCCGGGCGGAGCGAGCTCGTCTCGCCGCTCACGCTCGATTACGACGGCCTCGCGGCCCTGGTCGACGGGATCGACTTCGGCATGCTCCCGGACGGCACCGCCGTGGGCGCCGCGATCGCGCAGGGAGCGCAACGGCTCCGCCAGGCGAAGGGGAAGAGCAAGGTGCTCATCCTTCTCACCGACGGCATCAACAACGCCGGCGCGGTGGATCCGGTCACGGCGGCCAGGCTCGCCGCCGCGGTCGGAGTCCGGATCTACACCGTCGGCGCGGGGACCTTGGGTCAGGCGCCCTATCCGATCGATGACCCGGTGCTGGGACGGCACTACGTCTGGGTCCGGTCCGAGATCGATGAGGGATCGCTTCGGTCGGTGGCGGAGATCACCCATGGGCGGTACTTCCGCGCGACCAATGCCGAGCTTCTGTCGCAGGTCTTTCGGGACATCGACACGATGGAACCCTCGCAAGTGGAAATGCGTTCGTACACTCAGTGGGCCGAGGTGGGCCCCGGACTCCTCGCGGCGGGGGCGATCCTCATGGGCTTGAACCTGCTGCTCGGCGCGACCTTTGTGCGCCGTTATCCGTAAGGAAGAGAGAGGGGAGCGACGCGATGAGGTGGGCGGAGCCGGAGCGGCTGAATCTCTTGTGGCTTCTGCCGGCGCTTCTCCTGCTCGCGGTCTGGGCCGTCCGTCAACGGGCGCGACTCGAGTCGACCCTCGGGGATCCGGCCGCGCTCCGCCGGCTCACGGGGGAAGCCGGCGGTGTCGCGCGCGCGGCGCGCATGGGACTTCTTTTCATTGCCTTTCTGTTCGCGGTCGCCGGGCTCGCGCGGCCGCTCGCCGGATTTCGATTGGTCGAGACGGCCGCCCGGGGAGCGGACGTCATGGTCGCCCTCGATCTATCGCACAGCATGGAGGCGCGCGACGTCCGCCCGGACCGGCTGCGCGCCGCCGTCCGCGAGATCACGACGCTCTTGGAGTCGCTCGAAGGATCCTCGATGGGTCTCGTCGCGTTCGCGGGGGAGGCGCGCGTGGTGAGCCCGCTCTCGACCGATCTCGAAGGACTCGTATCGATGGTCGAGACCGCGCGACCGTCGGACCTGTCCCCGCAGGGAAGCGACATCGGAGCGGGGGCCTCGCTGGCCGCGAGGCTGCTTCGGAGGCCGGGCCAAAGGCCGCGCGCGGTCGTGCTCGTGAGCGACGGGGAGAATCTGTCCGGAAATCCGGAGGCCAGCGTGGGTGAGGTGCGCCAGGCGGGCGCGAGGCTCTTCGCGATCGGGATCGGCACGCAGCAGGGCGACGTGATCCCCATCGTCGATTCGACCGGCACCGTGGTGGGGCAGCGGCGCGAACAGGACGGAAAGCCGGTGGTGACCCGCCTCAACGAGCAGCTGCTTCGCGAGCTCGCGCAGCGCGCCGGAGGAAGGTACGAGCGCGGCGACGGGAGCGGAGCCGCGGCGCTCCGTCTCGCGGACGCGATCCGCTCCGGTGGCGGGCAAGAGGTGCGGGGACGAAGCATCCGCGCGTACGACGAGCGGTTTCCCTGGTTCGCGGCCGCGGCGGGGCTCCTTCTGCTCGCCGAACGGGCGGTGCCGCGCCGGAGGAGATCATGAGGCGGATCGCGGTACTTCTCGTCCTCTGGGCCGCGGGGACCGGGGCGTTCTACGAATGGGGTGGCGCCGCGGCGCGAGGAGTTCGGGAGCTGAAGAAAGGGAACAACCGTGAGGCGATCGAGGCGCTCCGGAAGGGGAGAACGGAGCTGCCCCATTCCGCGGCCGTCCGGTACGACGAGGGGCTCGCGTACCGCGGGCTCGGGCTCGCCGACTCGGCGCTCGCGGCCTATCGAGACGCCGCCGGCGCGCCCTGGCTCGAGGGAGATCGCGCCCGGTCGGCGGCCGCGTTCAACCTGGGCAACGAGGCGATGCGCGCGAACGATTTCGGCGAGGCGGTTCGGGAGTACCGCCAATCGCTTCGGTTCGACCCGACACGCATTGACGCGAAGAAGAATCTGGAAGAGGCGATCCGCCGCGTGAGGAACCAGAAGCAGAAGTCGCAGGGTGGGGGCGGTGGCAAGGGGCCGCAGTCGCAGGGGAAGGAAAACCCCCAATCAGGAGGCGGAACGAATCAACAAGGGATGCCGCCCCAGCCGCAACAGCAGGGCGGAGCGCCGGAGAAGACCGACAAGGGCCGCGTGCCGCAGCTCGGCAACGCGATTCCCGACCGCGCGGACGCGGAGCACTGGCTCGACGCGCTCGAATCGGAACGCCGGGCGTCGAAGATGCGGGATGAGCGCGGGGAGGAGAAAGCCGAGGGCCAGCGTGACTGGTGACCGTCGCTTCGGGGCGCGCGCGTTCGCCTGGCTCTTGGCGGCGGGCCTGCTCGTTCTGGTCCCCGGCGCCGCGGAGCCGGCCGGACGTCTCGAAATTCAGGCCGAGCTGGACCAGCGCCAGATCGCGGTCGGGGAAGCAGCGACCATCACGCTCACGGTGACGGCGGAGGGAGTGGACATTCCGCCGGTCACGCTGCCCCCGGTCGCGGGTGTAACGGTGGAGCGGCTCGGGGAGTCGCAGGGGTTCTCCTGGATCAACGGCCGCGTGACGCGAACGTTGACGGTCGCCTTCCGTCTTCATCCCTCCGATGTCGGCGACGTGACGATCCCCGAGGTCAGCGTCAGGTCGGGTGATGCCGCGGCGCGGTCCATGCCGCTCATCCTCCACGTGGGGAAGGCCTTGCCGCCGGCGCGGGGCGGGACATCCGAGCTATTCGCGCGCGTGGTTCTCGACAAGAACCGGGCGTACTGGAACGAGGGCATCATCGCCCACTTCACGCTCTACTCCAGGGTGCAGATCGAAGGGGTGCAGTCGTGGGATCCGCCGGACGCGGTCGGTTTCTGGACCGAGGTGATGGGACCGCCGCGGACCGGGCGCGTCGCGATCAACGGAGTCCCATACGCCGCCAGCGAGCTCCGGGTGACCTATTTCCCGACGAGGACGGGCCGGTTGAAGATCGGCCCGGGCCGCGTCCATCTGAGGGTGATCCGGCGCATCGCGCAGCCCGATCCGTGGTCGATGCTCGGCATGCCGGAGGAGCAGGTCGAGGACGTCACGCTCGAGACGGGAACCGTGCCGGTCGAGGTGATGCCGCTCCCGCCGGGCGGGCCGTCGAGCTTCAAGGGGGCCGTGGGGGATTACTCGATGGACGTGCATGTCGACCGCGCCTCCCTCCACGCAGGGGAACCCGTGACGGTGACGACGACGGTCCGGGGTGTGGGAAACGTCGCTTCCGCGGGAGATCCCGACGTCACGACGTCGGTCCCGGCGCGCAGCTACGCCGGCGGAGTGATCACGTCGATCGACCGGTCGGGGGAGCGCTTGCGCGGGGAGCGGCGACGCGACGCGACCTTCATCCCGGAGACGACGGGCGGGATGGCGGTCCTCCCCGTCCGCTACACCTGGTTCGATCCTGAGGCGAGGCGTTACCGGACGCAGATCTCCGATTCGATCCACATCCTGGTGGAACCTCCGGGAGCAGGGGCCGATTCAGGGCGCGCGTCGCGTCCCATCGAACCCGTCGCCGCGCTCCGCGCGAAGCCGGGCCGCCGCGGCCACCTGACGATGGAAGCCCCGCCGGGCAGCCGGGCGCTCGCGATGGCGTCCCTCCTCGGATACGGTGCGGCGCTCGTCGGTGTGAGCCTCCGCCGGCGCGCCGAGCGCGACCCGCGCCGGCGCCTGGCCGTGGCCCTCGAATCCCTCCTTGCCCGGCTTCACGCGATCGGCGGCGCGCCGGCCGACAGGGCCGTGGCCGCGACCCGGATCGGCGCCATGGTCCGCCACGCGGTGGGCCTCCGATACGACATCGACGTGGAGGGACTCCCCGCCCGGGAAGCGCTGGATCGGGCGCGCGCCGCCGGGGCGAGCGACGATGACCGGAGGGAAGTCGAGGAGCTGCTCGCTTCGCTCGATCGGCTCGCGTTCGCACCTCCCGACTCCCGCGCGGCGAAGGGGATTCCCGAGCGCAAGGCGGCGGAACGCCTCCTCAGGCGCTACCTCCGGGAGCTCACGTGACCCGGCGCGAACTGGTGGCGCTGGCGCTCCTCATGGCGGCGGCCGCGGTCCCGCTCCGATTCACCCCCGCGACCGCTGCCGCGCCGTACGCGACCGCCCCCGCACCACCCACGGCCGTCGATGCCCCGGCGGATTCCCTGGCTCATGGGGCCGACGTCGCAGACGCGACAACCCTCTACAACGCCGGGACCGTCGGCCTGGAGCGAGGCGCGTACGGACCTTCCATTACGTTTTTCATGGCGGCCGCGCGGCTCGAGCCACGAGCGCCCGATATTAGGGCGAATCTAGAAAGCGCCTTCGCCGCGGCAGCACGAGCCGCGGGAGACGACGAGCACCCTGACGACGGCGGGGACCGGCCGTTCCCGATCGCGCCGGACGGAGCCTGG
>Ga0137395_10001594_pt1 | contig 10601 bp, 8 predicted proteins | sample czobulk216metaG_FD_108283 | JGI IMG/M metagenome (GOLD analysis project Ga0137395, IMG submission 108283) | Vadose zone soil microbial communities from Angelo Coast Range Reserve, California, USA - czobulk2.16 metaG | ecosystem: Environmental > Terrestrial > Soil > Vadose zone | place: USA...
AGACGAACGCGTGTGGATTGGTCCACTCAAAGCGGGTCACGGTCCCCTTGATCGTCGTCGGGTTGCCCATGTCGTACATCGCCGTCGAATGGTGCGCGGACAAAGGCGGCGCCACGATCAACAGGCCAAGGACAGCGGTGAGCACGGCCAACTTCACCCTCATCGATCCTCCTTCTGACTTCTAAGTTCGACTCGGCCTTTTGGCGAATCGAACGTCGCAACGAGAACCGCCTTGGGGCCGCGGGTGACACTCAGATCCAATCCAAGCACTCGAAGCATCTGCTGGAGCTGAACCGCGTCCGGGTATTCGGCGCGAAGGCTGAGCAGGCTGACGCCTTTCGTGGCCGTCGCTGATGGATGCGGCGACGAGCCCCAGTCGATGAAGTACGGAATCAGCCGATCGGCAAGAACGGTTCGCGGATCCGTGTAGCGCCATTTGAGAACAACGCCGTCGGGACGCTTGCGGCTGCCTGAAATAACGGCGCCGAGATTGACGCCCTGAGCCGCGGCGCGGCTCGCGAACCGATCGAGATCGCTGCCCTTCGCCACCCAGGTCGTCAGCCGCGGTGCAGTGATCTCGTCGATCCGAAACCGTCTCCCCCGCTCGGGTTTCGGCTGCTCCGGATCCGGACCGATGATTTCGAAATAGGAGGTCGGGCCGAGGGCGATGAGCGCGTTGCGCGTGCCCTCGCCGGGATGCTGCCCGCCAGGAGTCGCACGCACGCCGAAGAGTTTTTCCGCTGTCTCGATGCCGAGCGACAGATCCGGCGTTGCGTACACGAGATGATCAACTCGCGCGAGGATGTCATCAGCCGCGCGAGGCGCGGGTGCGGCGAAAACCAGCAACGCCAGGACCGCAGCGACACCCTTCATGGCGGGTCATTGTAGCGCGCAGCCCCCGCCATGTAGCGCGGGCCTTTCCGCGGCCGCAGCGTCGGGCCTGAAAGGCCCACCTCTACATCTTGCCGACGTGATGGACGAAGCGCTGCAACCGCATGCAGCGGCGATAACGGGCACCAGGAGAAGGGCCGATACGACATTAATAATGTCCCTCGTCCCTTCAGGCCCTTCTTCCATCTTCCGGCCGCTGCCTCGAAGCGTCACCCAGCCCATCTCCGTGGCGGTCCTGCTCGCCTGGGTCGCCGTGATGGCTGTCGTCGTGAATCGCTCGTACCTCAAGGCCTCATCCGTCAGCCTCGCGGCCGACCTGGCGAGCTACGGCTCCGCCGCGGAGTGGCGCGGCGTGTACTACCGCGGCGAGAAGATCGGCTTCACCGTCAGCCAGACGGTGACGAAAGGCGACGGCTTCGAGCTCGAAGAAGACGGACGCCTGCAGATGTCGCTCCTCGGCGCGACGACAGCAGCAACCGTGCGGACGAGGGCCCAGGTTGATTCGAGTTTTGCGCTTCGCTCCTTTCAGTTCTCCCTCGATCCCGGGACTGGGCCGATCGAAGTGAACGGTGCCCTGAGCGGAACACGTCTCGCGCTCAGCGTGAAAACCGCCGGCGGCACACGCACCGAGATCCGCGAGCTGCCGGAACCGCCGGCGCTCTCGCTCAACCTCTCCAGGCGGCTCGCCAACGGCGGCCTCGTGCCGGGCGCGCGGCATCGCTGGACGGTGTTCGATCCGGCGACGTTGCACAACGCGCCTGTCGTCGTCGACGTCGGCAAGCGGGAACTCGTGCGAAGCGCCGGCGCCAGCCCGATTCCAGCATTTCGTGTCGAAATGGAGTTCTCGGGACTCCGGACGACCTCGTGGGTCACGGACACCGGCGAAGTGATCAGAGAAGAAAGCCCGCTCGGCCTCATCACCGTTCGCGAACCGGCGGCGACCGCGCGCGCGATGGCCGTGTCGAGCCGCATCCAGTCTGACCTGCTCGAATCGTCGGCGGTTGTGCCGATCACGAAGGAGCGGATCGACGAGCCTCGCGACGTCAGGCGCCTGCGAATCAGGCTCGAAGGCGCGGACTGGTCCGTCGTTGATGGCGTCAATGCCAGCGGCGCGGGTCAAACCGTCATCGACGCCGCGAAACACATCATCGAGATTCGCGATCCGCAGACGCTGGTTGCGGCGCCGGCCGATCCCGACGCGGCGCGCTCACTGGCACCGGAACCGCTCATCGAAAGCGACGATCCCGTCATCCGCGCTGAGGCCGATCGCGCCGTCGTCGGCGTCAGCGGTACGCGAGCCCGGGCGGAACGCCTCACCCGCTATGTCAACGGCCTCCTCGAAAAGAAGCCGACGATGAGCATCCCGTCGGCGCGGGAGGTGCTGCGGACGAAAGTCGGCGACTGCAACGAGCACACGGCGCTGTTTGTGGCGATGGCGCGCTCGCTGGGCATTCCGGCGCGCATTGCCGTCGGGCTTGTCTTCGTGCGCGGCGCCTTCTACTACCACGCGTGGCCCGAGGTCTATCTCGATGAAGGCGGCGGACGCGGTCTCTGGCTGCCGGTCGATCCGACGCTGAATCAGTTCCCCGCCGACGCGACGCACGTGCGACTGGCGCGCGGCGGCCTCGAGAAGCAGACGGTGATCCTGCCCCTCGTCGGCCGGCTGAAGATCACGATCGTCGATCTCGAGCTCGCTCCGAACTCGCGGCCGATTCTGGCCGGCGCACCGCCGGCCGACCTCGGGGCCCTCGCCATTCCTCTGCCGCGGCGCAAGACGTGCTGCGCGTGCTCTCGATAGCGCATACACCCATGTCGATTGCCATTCACGATCTCGTCAAGACCTACGGCGCCTTCACCGCGGTCGACGGCGTCAGTCTCGACGTCCAGCCCGGCGAAATCCACGGCTTCCTCGGTCCGAATGGCGCCGGCAAGACGACGACGCTCCGCATGATTGCGGGGTTGCTGAAGCCGACGTCAGGACGCATCGAGGTCAACGGCCACGATCTGGCGAAGGATCCTGAATCCGCCAAAGCCTCGCTGGGATTCATCCCCGATCGGCCGTACATCTACGAGAAGCTCACGGCCGGCGAATTCCTCCGCTTCCACGGCGGGCTCTTCGGCCTGAACGGCAGCAGCGGGAATCCCATCGGCAATCGCGTCAGGGAAATGCTCGACCTGTTCGAGCTGAGCCGCTGGGAGAACGAGCTGGTTGAGAGCTTCTCACACGGCATGAAGCAGCGGCTCGTGATGAGCGCCGCGTTCCTCCACCGCCCTCACGCCGTCGTCGTCGACGAGCCGATGGTCGGACTCGATCCGCGCGGCGCACGGCTGATTAAAGACGTGTTTCGGAAAATGAGCGAGCGCGGCGTCGCGATCCTGATGAGCACGCACACGCTGGAGGTCGCCGAGGAAATGTGCAGCCGCATCAGCATCATCCTCAAGGGCCGCATCATCGCGCGAGGCACCGTCGACGAGCTCAAAGCCCTCGCTGGAGGCGAAGCCGACGTCGAGCTGACGTCTGTCTTTCTCAAGCTCACCGGCGGCAGCGCACTTCAGGAGATCGACGAGATCGTCTGATGACGTCTCAGGCCTTTCCCTACTTGCTGTTGCCGAGCCTGTGGGCCTCGCGCAATCGCGCGCGGCGCCGTCAGCGCGGCGACCTCACGCGCGGTCTCCTGTTCGGCGGCGTCGGCCTTCTGGTTGGCGCCTCGCTCTTTCAAGGCGCGTACTGGCTCACCGCGCAGCTCGAAAGCTACGAGGATCTCGGCGACTACCTGCTCCGTCTCGGCCTGTCGTGGCTGTTCCTCAGTTTTCTTTCATTTCTCGCCTTCAGCGGCGTCGTCACGGCGCTGTCGACGTTTTTCCTATCGGAAGACCTGCGCGTGCTCGTTGCGGCGCCTGTTCCTGTCCGACGTCTGTTCCACGCGCGGTTCCTCCGGACCGTCGCACAGGCATCGTGGATGGTCGTCATTTTCCTTGCGCCGGTGTTGATGGGCATCGGTCGCGCTCGCTGTGCGGGCATCGCGTTCTACGCGACCGCCGTGCTGACGACGATCCCGTTTGCCGTGATTCCGGTCGCGGCCGGAACGCTCGCGACGCTCGCCCTCGTCAACACGTTTCCCGCGCGACGGGCCCGCGACATCCTCATGCTGATGGGGCTGCTGTTCGCAGCGAGCCTCGTCATCCTCCTGCGCTTCATCCGGCCCGAACAGTTGCTGAAAGTCGAGTCGTTGCCGGATCTGACCGACTTCTTCGCGACGCTTCAGTCGCCGATCACGCCGATGCTTCCGAGCTTCTGGGCCGGCGAATCGCTGTTCGCCAGCCTGCGCGGAGGCGGCGATCTGCTGCACGTAGCCGCGCTCTGGACGACGGCGCTGGCGGCGGTGGTGCTCGTGCGCATGGCGAACGAGCGCTGGTACTTTACGGGTTACAGCCGGGCGCAGGAGTCGCCAAAGGCGCGGTTCACGCGGCTGCGCCAGCTCGAGTTCGTCGTCGGTCTGCTTCCGCTCTCAACCGTTCGCCGGCAGCTGCTGATCAAAGATCTGAAGATTTTTCTGCGCGACGTCAGCCAGTGGTCGCAGCTGCTGCTGCTGATGGCGCTGGTGCTCGTGTATCTCTACAACTTCCGCGTGCTCGACCTCGAACGCATTCCCTACATGACAGCGGTCGTGAAGAACCTGTACGCGTTCGTGAACCTCGCGATGGCGGGCTTCGTGATGGCCACCGTGGCCGTACGCTTCGTGTTCCCGGCCGTCTCAGCCGAGGGCGCGGCGTTCTGGATCATCCGGACGTCGCCCGTGTCGCTGCGCGATTTCCTCTGGTCGAAGTTCTGGACGGGCCTTGTTCCCGTGCTGGCGCTGACCGAAGTGCTCACGATCGTGGGCAACGAGTTTCTCGGTGTCGACCCCTTCGTGAAATCGATGGCCGCGCTGGCCATCATTTTCATGAGCTTCGCGCTCGTCGGTCTCGCGATCGGACTCGGCGCGCGCTATCCGCGCTTCGACGCCGATCCGACGCAGGTGGCGGGATCGTACGGCGGCGTGGCCTTCATGATCCAGGCCGTGCTGTTCGTCATCGTGATGATCGTCCTGCTTGGCTGGCCGGCGTCCATCTACCTGTTTCAGCGGGCGCGCCGCTTTCCGCTGACGGCGCCGCAGCAGATGCTGATGGCCGGCTGCTTTGCATCGGCCGCAGCGATCAGCATTGCGACGTGGTTGATTTCGATGCGATCCGGCGTCCGTGCCCTGCATCAGATGGGCGACTAGCACTCGCTTCGCAACCAACTCCTGATTGGACTCTCGCGGCCCTCTGAGCGTGTCGTACGATATTTCGATGCGATACCGATACCTGCTCGGCGATTCCAGACGGGAAACGATCCGGCTCCAGCGTCAGGCGCGCTTGTGGGATCCCACGGCGTTCGCGCTGTTCGATCGCCTGAACATCGTCCGCGGCTGGAAAGTCCTGGAGGTTGGCCCGGGCCGGGGATCGCTGCACATGGAACTGCGGCGGCGCATCCGCGGGCCGGTCGATATCGTCGAGCGATCGGGCCCGTTCGCCGACGCGCTGCGGCGGCGATGCCGGCGCGATGGATTCGGCGACGGCACGATCTGGGAGTGTGACCTGATCGATGCACCCCTTCCGCGAAGTACTTACGATCTGATCTTCGCGCGCTGGGTCTTTCTTTTCCTGCCGGACGTCGAGGCGCACCTTCGAAAGCTGGTCGCCGCGCTCAAGCCGGGCGGGCGGATTGCCATCGAGGACTACTGCCGCGGAACGCTCCGCATGGTGCCGGAGCCGGCTGAGTGGGACGACTTCCTGACGGCCGACCTCGCGTTCTTCGCGTCGCAGGGCGGCGACGCCAACATCGGCGCGAGGCTGCCATCGCTCTACGAACGGGCGGGACTCGAGGTCGTCGACGTTACGCCGACGACCAGGGTTGGCCGGCCGGGATCGATCGAGTGGGACTGGATGTCGACGTACTTTCTCGATGTCCTGCCGCGCTACGGCAGGTTCCGTCCGTTTTCGAGCGCGAAGGCGGCAGCGCTGCGGCGGCACTGGCTCGCCGCCGCGCGCCGCCGCACTTCAATCCTGATTTCACCAACCGTCATCGACGTTGTCGGGCGCAAACGCTCACGCTGACCTACCGGTTGAGCCGCAGGCCGATCGAGAACGTCCGATTGTAAAACTCGCGCTGAATCGGGTACTGCGGGCTGCCCTGATAGAAGCCGAAGACCTCGTTATTCAGATTCAGCAGCGCCACCACGATCTGCAGCCGGCGGCTGAACGCGTAGCTCGCCTGCGCATCGACCTGTGTGTGGGCGTAGAGATACTGATCGCCATTCGGCCCGCTGATGCCTCCATCGGCGCCCGGTTGATAGTTGTACGCGTAGAGATTCGCGTCGTTGTGTGTCACACCGACACGAGCCGACAGGCCACCTCGATCGTAGGTCGCGTCCAGGTTCCAGTTGTTCGGCGCCTGCCGGACCAGTGCCGGGTTGTCGATGCGTCCGGGTACCGAGGCCTTCGATGTCGTGTAGCTGTAGTTCGCGCGCGCGCCGAGGCCGCCCAACGCACCAGGAAGAAACCTGAGGTGCTGTTGCCACGACATTTCGAGACCGCCCACGGTCGCACTCGGCCCGTTGATCGGCTGCGTCTGTGAGAACCCCGAGTACGTACCGCCCACCACCGTCGTTTGAACGCGGTAGATCGGATCGGTCAGCCACTTGTAGAAGACGCCGGCCTGGACCACGCCGACCGGTTCGAAGAATCGCTCGACCAGCAGGTCGACGTTGTTGGCGTGCGTCGGCTTGAGGTCGGGATTCCCGATGCTGATCGATCGCCGCCGGTCCTGCTCGAGCAGGTACGGCGGCAAATCGCCGAAGTTCGGCCGCGCGATTCCCATGCCGTAAGCGGCGCGCAGGTTCGTATTCCCATCGAAGGCATAGCGGTACTGCACGCTCGGCAGGACGTTTGTATAAGTCGCCTTGCCGCTCACGGGTTCGGTCGAGACATAGTGGCCCGCGTTGTCCAAGGTGACGTGGTACCCCGTATACGAGGACTGCGTCGTTTCGATCCGGACTCCGGTCTGCAGCGAACTCGAACTCAGGTTGAGTGAGTGCATCGCGTAGGCCGCGTACACGCGCTCGCTCACATCGTAGTTGTTGGGATCGTCACGTTGATGCGTGGAATCCACGTTGAGGGCAATCGCCGACGGGTTCGCGGCGAGGAAGTTCACCAGCTTGTTGTAGTCCGTCAATGGACCAACTTGGTACGACCCGAAGTAGTAATTCGGATCGGTCGGACCGCCGAGAATGTTCGCCGCGGTGAGCACGGGTGCCCCAGTGGCGGTGAAGTATTGGTCGGTGACGAGGCGTGTCTTGTTCGCGTCCCGGATTTTCGCGCCAAGTTCGAGGAGGCCGGTCGCCGTCTTGTCTGTGTACGACCGCGTGACGTTGACCGCGCCCTGGAGGTTCCGCTGCGAGGTAGGGTCGTCGGCCGGCGCCTGCCAGGTCGCGAGCGTGTAAGAGCTCGGGTTGTAGATGTTCACGCCATTCAACACCGGGAACGTTGGCCGGTAGGGATCGCTCAAATCGACGCCGAATGCGACGTTGTCAGGACCATTGAAGTTCGCTGTCGGAAAGTTGCCATGCTGCGCGGACCGGGACACCGACAGGTCCCAATCGACAAGCGTCGCGCCGCGCACGTGTTTCGCACCACCGTCGAGACTGAAAATCTGCTGGCTGACCTGGCGATCGTAGTTCCGATAGCTCATGCTCCCGTTGTCCGCCGTGGTGGTGGGCGTGATGAAATCTCCGACGCCGGGCGAGTAGAGCCACGTGGTCCCGTAGTTGTTGAACTGCGAGAAGAGGCCCCGCACGAACGCAGACGACCCGGCGCCAAGCCGGTAGTCGAGCCCGCCAGCGGCACCCCATCGCGCGCGACGGTAGACGTACTCACGAATATCGACCGCGGTCTGCACAGGGATCGGCCCCTGGCCCAGGTCCACGGTACCGGGCGACGGCTCGATGTCGTTGATGCCACGTCCATTCCAGTCGTAGCTCCCGCCGAGGAGCACCCCGGCGCGCTTGCCGGGCCCGAAGCGCCCGGCGCTCGTTGCGGTGAACTGGTCAAGACCGCGCCCTCCGGTGATGTTCGTGTAGCCGCCTGTCGCCGAGAGCGACGTATACGGCTGATCCTGCGCCGTCTTGGTGACAAGATTGACGGACCCGCCGATCGCGTCGCCGTCCTGATTGGCCGACAGCGTCTTGTTCACTTCAATGGACGCGACAAGATCCGACGGGATGACGTCGAGCTTCACGATGCGCACGCCGCCCTCAGGCGGTGGCACGTTCACACCGTCGATCGTGACGTTGCTGAGCCTCGGATCGGTCCCGCGGATCTGGACGTACTTGCCTTCGCCTTCGTCACGCTCGAGCGACACGCTCGGCAGGCGCCCAACCGCGTCCGCGATGTTCGTGTTCGGCAGGCTCGTGATGACCTCGGCCGGCAGCACCTGGACGATGTTGTCGGCCGTGCGCTCCCGATTCAGCGCCTGCGCCTCACCGCGTGGCCGCGCGGCAGTGACGGTGACTTCCTCGTTGACGCCGGCAACCTGCAGCTTCGCGTCGACGTGCTCGCTCTGACCCGGCGACACCGTCAACAACACGGTGTACGGCAGCAGGCCGACGTAGCTGACCGTCAGCTTGTAGTCGCCGGCCGGCACGTTCTGAATGGCAAATCGACCTTGCGCGTCGGATACCGCCGACGGCCCCTTCGGGTCGAGTTCAATACGCGCCCCGGCCAGTACGTACTGACCGGCATCGACCACGGCACCAGTGATGGCGCCGAAACGCTCCTGGGCCGAAAGACGCCCGGCCACTGCAAGCGCGACTGTCGCGATCACCACACTCACACGAAGTGCTCGCCGCATGTTCTTACTCCTGTCCAGCTGAGAAATGGCTGGGCAGATCAGCGTAGAGCGGCGATGTATCGCGAGTGGGACAACGGTGTGAATGCAGCGAAACGAGTAGCGGCCTTACGTACTTCTAACGCGCAGCAGCGTGGACGCGCACATTGCCCGTGGTTGAGCTTTCCACTTTCCACTTACTTTCAACTTTGCACTTTAACCTTTCCACTTTCTTCAGAGCGTCCTGGTCTGTCCTCCGTCGACGTCGAGCAAGGCGCCATGACAGAAGCCGCACTGCTTCGACGCGAGGAACGCGACGGCGGCGGCGATCTCCGAAGGCTCGCCGAATCTCGCGACGCCGCTGGCCTTCGCCATCTCCGCCTCGGCTCGTGACACGTCGATGCCGTGCTCGCCGGCAAAGCTCTTGAGGCGGATGTCGAGGCGCTCGGTCTTGATCGATCCAGGGTTGATGGCATTTACCCGTACGCCGTCTCTGACGCCGCGATCGGCGAGCGCTTTTGTCAGAAGCCGGAACGCGGCGTTAACGCTGCCGCCAATCGCGAAATCGGCGCTGCCGGTCCGGCCGCCGATGCCGATGATGTTGACAATGGTTCCGCTCGTGGCCTGGAGGTGTTTCCAGGCGGCGCGGCACAGGCGCATCGCGCCAAAGAACTTCAGCGCGAACCCATCCTCCCAATCGGCATCGGTGAGCTCGAAGAAGTCGCCGCGTTTGGTGGCGCCGGCATTGTTGACGAGCAGGTCGATCCGGCCGAAGCGCGTGATCGTCGCGTCGACGACGGCAGCCGCCGCGTCCGGCTTGCGCAAATCGACGGCGTGCACGAGACAGTCGGTCCTGACGGATTTCGCGAGATCGTCCAGCTGATCTTTCGAGCGCGCGGCCACCGTGAGCTTCATGCCTTCGGCCGCGAGCGTTTCCGCGATGGCGCGACCGATACCGCGACCCGCGCCCGTGACGACAGCAACTCCGCCTGACAGCTTGAGATCCATCAGGAAAGTCTACATTGCTCGCCTAGAGCGGCCGCTTCAGCAGAACGACGACGCCGCCACCACCAGATTGGAAACCGACGGCTTCCCAGCTTTCAAGGCCTGATCTGGTAATTGCGGTAACTGGGTCCTGGCCGCCGCTGACAGTGATCGCACGGTACTCCCACTGTTGTCGAACGGCGCGAGTGCCAACGGCCGTTGACGGATCGATCGTCACCGTGGGCCTGCCAGCTACCTGAACCTGCAGCGGATCAACACTGCGCTGCACCACAACGGGGATTGCCTCATTGCCGGACCGGTTCTCAATCCACACGTGCGCCTGCGTCATGTCACCCGGCCGCGATTGCGCGCGAGCCGTGAGCAGGCCTGGCGCCACTGCGAGAGCCAGCACCACCGCCACCGTCAATCCGATCGTCATCGCTCTCATGCATCCTCCAGTCGTACTTAGACCATTGTCGCCCGCGATCGACCTCAATTGACTGAACTGGCCGATGAAGACCACAATCCTTTCCGTGATTTCCGCGAAGCGGTTCGCATTGGCGCTCCTGGCCGTCACCCTCGCCGCAGCGGCGCCGGCACCGCGCCAGTCGACGCCGATCGACGGTCACAGCCATCCGGCTCAGGGATGCCAGGCGACGGCTCCCGGAAGCAGCGCCGCGATGTTCGAACCGGCTGCCGTCGCAGCCACTGTCGATCATGTCTCCTCGGCGCCGGGCGCAACGACCCGCGCAGGGGAAGCGGTCACGCCGCCCCTTCACAGCCGCTCGATCCACTCCGCATTCACTTTCGCACGGCCGCA
>Ga0137395_10001595_pt1 | contig 10598 bp, 8 predicted proteins | sample czobulk216metaG_FD_108283 | JGI IMG/M metagenome (GOLD analysis project Ga0137395, IMG submission 108283) | Vadose zone soil microbial communities from Angelo Coast Range Reserve, California, USA - czobulk2.16 metaG | ecosystem: Environmental > Terrestrial > Soil > Vadose zone | place: USA...
CGGCCGGGCTGGCGACGATGTTCAAGGTGACCACGTTCACGCTGATGGCGGTACTCATGGCGCGCCTGGGAGCGGCCACCCTGTCCGGCCACCAGATCGTCGGCAACATCGCCGCCATTTTATTCATGGTCCCGCTGTCGACCGGCTTTGCCGCCAGCGCGCTGGTGGCGCAGGCGCTCGGTGCGCAAAAGGCCCGCGACGCGCGCGCCTTGAGTGTGCGCGGCCTGCTGCTGGCCGGCGCGCTCGGTGCGGCGCTGGCGCTGCTGACCTGGCTCGCGCGCGAGCCGATCATCACCGCCTACACATCCGACCCGCGGATTGCCGGTGCCGCGCGCAAGCTGATCGCACTGGTGGCTGCCTTTCACGTGTTCGACGCACTGCAGGGAGTCAGCGTGTTCGTGCTGCGCGCCTACAAGGTGACGCTGGCCCCGATGCTGATCTACGTGGTCAGCCTGTGGGGCATCGGCCTGGGCGGCGGATACTGGCTCGCCTACCGGGGCGTTCTATCGGTGCCCGCGCTCGGCTCGGTCGGGCTATGGGCCGCCGCGCTCGCGGGGCTGAGCGTAGCGGCCATGGCCCTGGTGGGACTGACCCTGTATGTGTCGCGCTGGCACGTGGAGGCGGAGCATCCGCGCGCACTGACCGCGTGATCAATGGCCGATGGACTTGAGCGCAGCGATACGCGCCTCGATCGGCGGGTGACTGGCAAAGAGCATACCGAGGCCCCCGGCTCCGCCGGCGATTCCCATCGCGCTGAGCTGTTGTGGCAACTGGCCCGGTTCCATTCCGCCCAGGCGCTGCAGCGCGCTGATCATCGGCCGGGCCGAGCCCAGGATCTGGGCCGAACCGGCGTCGGCGCGAAACTCGCGGCGCCGCGAAAACCAGGCGACCACGATTCCGGCCAGCAGCCCGAACACGATGTTCAGGACGATACTCGATACGTAGTACCCGATTCCCGGCCCCTCGTCTTCGTTGCGCAGGATCATGCGGTCGATCACGTACGCGAGCAGCCTGGACAGGAACACCACGAACGTGTTCAGCACACCTTGCAACAGCGTCATGGTGACCATGTCGCCGTTGGCGACGTGCGTGACCTCATGGCCGAGCACCGCCTCGACCTCGTCCTTGCTCATGGTCTGCAGCAGCCCGGTCGAGACGGCCACCAGGGCGTGGTTGCGAAACGCGCCCGTGGCGAACGCGTTGGGCTCGCCTTCATAGATCGCCACGTCGGGCATCGCCAGCCCGGCTTTCTGCGCATGGTGCCGGACCGTCTCGAGCAGCCAGGACTCCATGGCGTTGGCAGGCTGCTTGATGACGCGAGCGCCGGTGGTCCATTTGGCCATCGGCTTGCTGATCAGCAGCGAGAAGAACGCGCCGGCGAAGCCGATCACCGCAGAAAAGGCCAGCAGCATCCCGACGTCCAGTCCCTGAGCGGTCAGGAATTGATTGACCCCCAGTACGCTGGTGACGACGCCAAGCATGATGACAATCGCAAGGTTCGTCAGCACGAACAGAGCGACACGCTTCATAGTTTTTTCACCCGTTTATCGAAGGAAAACACGCCGCAGTCTACTTCAGCCGTATGACACCGAATTCGGCCGGCCCCTGCGGTCCGCACCACACGATCTGCGTGTAGATGGGGGCGCCTCGGCTGCGCTTCAAGTGCCGCCGGCAGCGCTGCGGCGAGGCCCCGCTAGAATGACTGCAGGCGCTTCGAGCGCCTCTGCGACGAGGAGTTCCATGCCATGACCACGATCCGAAAAGACGACCTGGTTGAAAGCGTCGCGGCAGCGCTGCAGTACATCAGCTACTACCACCCGCTCGATTACATTCGCTCTCTGGCGCGCGCCTACCGGGGCGAGGCCTCGGCCGCCGCCAGGGATGCGATCGCCCAGATCCTGACCAATTCACGGATGTGCGCCGAGGGCCGGCGCCCGATCTGCCAGGACACCGGGATCGTCAACGTATTTCTGAAAGTCGGCATGGACGTGCGCTGGGAGGGCTTCCAGCGCGGACTGGAGGATGCGGTCAACGAGGGCGTGCGGCGCGCTTACCAGGACCCCGACAACACGCTGCGCGCCTCGATCGTCGATCCGCCCGAGGGCGCGCGCCGCAACACGCGCGACAACACGCCGGCCGTGATCCAGGTCGAGCTGGTGCCCGGGGGCCGGCTCGAGGTCACGCTGGCCGCCAAGGGGGGCGGCTCGGAAAACAAGTCCAAGCTGGCCATGCTCAATCCGTCCGACTCGATCGTCGACTGGGTGCTGAACACCGTTCCGACCATGGGCGCCGGCTGGTGCCCGCCCGGCATGCTCGGCATCGGCATCGGCGGCACCGCGGAGAAAGCCGCGCTGCTTGCCAAGCAATCGCTGATGGATCCGATCGACATGACGGAGTTGATGGCGCGCGGTCCGCGCGACGAGGTGGAAAAGCTGCGCATCGAGCTGTACGAGAAAGTCAATGCGCTTGGAATCGGCGCGCAGGGCCTGGGTGGACTGACCACAGTGCTCGATGTGAAGGTCATGATGTATCCGACCCACGCGGCGGGCAAACCGGTGGCCATGATCCCGAATTGCGCGGCCACCCGGCACGCGCACTTCGTGCTGGACGGGTCCGGCCCCGCCTATCTGGATCCGCCGCCCCTGTCCGAATGGCCGGACGTGCACTGGGCGCCGGACACCGAGCGCTCGCGTCGGGTGAACCTCGATGCGCTGAGCGCCCAGGAGGTTGCCTCGTGGCAGCCGGGCCAGACGCTGCTGCTGTCGGGGCGCATGCTCACCGGCCGCGACGCCGCTCATAAACGCATCCAGGACCTGCTGGCGCGGGGCGAGGCGCTGCCGGTGGACTTCAAAGGCCGCGTCATCTACTACGTCGGACCGGTCGATCCGGTGCGCAACGAGGTCGTGGGCCCGGCGGGGCCGACCACTGCGACCCGCATGGATTCCTTCACCGAGATGATGCTGGCGCGGACCGGCTTGCTGGCGATGATCGGCAAGGCCGAGCGCGGCCCGGCCGCGATCGAATCGATCCGCAAGCACCGCTCGGCCTACCTGATGGCGGTGGGCGGCGCGGCCTACCTGGTGGCCAAGGCCATCAAGTCGGCGCGCGTGGTCGCCTTCGCCGACCTGGGGATGGAAGCGATCCACGAATTCGAGGTCAACGACATGCCGGTCACGGTGGCCGTGGACTCCAAGGGCTCCTCGGTGCACGAGACCGGACCGCGCGAATGGCGCGCGCGCATCGGCAAGATTCCGGTCGCCGCGACCTGATCGCCGAGCCTCACCCCCGGCCGGGGGTGAGGGTGACTCTTACCTTGCTACGTCCGGTCGAGGGTCGCCGACGAACCCATCGCGGTTGGGCATCCGGATCGCCGGCAGGGTCTTGGCATCGATCAGCTCGTCCTTGCCGATGATGTTCGCCTCGCCCAGGATGTACGCAATGACGGCGTACACCTCGTCGTCCGCGAGCGAACCGGGCGCATTGAACGGCATGGCGCGTTTCACGTAGTCGAATATCGTGGTCGCGTAGGGCCAGTAGCTCTCGATGGTCTTCATCGGCGGCTTGGTCGGGCTGTTGTTGACCAGCGTGCCACGTCCGCCGATCAGCCGGTCGCCCGTCGGCGTCCCCTGCAACTTGTCACCGTGACACGCCAGGCATCGCGTCCGATACACGTTCTCGCCCTGCGCGTACGTGCCGCTCCCGGGCGGCAGACCGCGCCCGTCGGCGGGATACGAGAAGTAATGCGAAACCTCGCCGGCGGTCGGCGTGGTCCCGAGATTGAACCTTGCGGCGCCGTACCCGACCTCCGGAACATCGCGCGACTGCGGCGTTGCGCAGCCGGTCGTGACCATGGCGGCGCAAGCGCTCACACGCAGCCAGCGAGCCGTTCTAGAAATGGTGAGCATTGGTCACGCTCCCATCGGCCGCGATAGCCCAGCTCTGGATGCCGTTCAGGTGATAGACGGAACCGAGCGGACCGTTCAGGCCACGCACGTCCACCAGCTGCTTGATGGTCGGCTGGATATAGCCGGTCTCGTCGGTGGCTCTGCTCTGCAGCACCGCCGGCGTGCCGTCCCAGTACCATGGGAACCGAAAGCGGGTGTGGCAGATCGGCAATACCGGCGTTTGAAGATGTGCGTCGGCCCAGCGGCTGCCACCGTCGGCGGAGACCTGCACCCGCGTGATCTTGCCGCGCCCGCTCCAGGACAGTCCGGTGATTTCGTGGAATCCCGGTCCAGGAAGCTTCATTTCCCCCGACGGGAATGTAATCACCGATTTTGCTTCCATCACGAACGTGAACTGACGGGCCCGGCCGTCGGGCATCAGGTCCGTGTACTTCGACGTTTCCTCACGCGTCTGGAACGGAACGTCGCTCACCTCCAGGCGGCGCAGCCATTTGATATGCGTGTTCCCTTCCCAGCCGGGAAGTACCAGGCGCAGCGGATATCCCTGCGCGGGACGCAGGGCCTCGCCGTTCTGCCCATAGGCGATGAACGCATCATCCAGGCATTTGTCCAGTGGGATGCTGCGCGTCATCACCGCTGCGTCCGAGCCCTCGGCCAGAACCCATTTGGCGCCTGGCTTCAGGCCGGCCTCCTCGAGCACCCGCGCCAGCGGTACGCCCGTCCACTCCGAAACACTGGTGAGGCCGTGCGTGCCCTGTACGGTCTTCAACGTCGGCTTGCTCCATTCGGTGAGCCCGTTTCCGGAGCATTCGATGAACAGGATGCGCGAGAGCGAAGGGAAGCGTCGGACCTCCGCCACCGAGTATTTTTTCGGCTGCTCGACCAGGCCATGGACCAGCAGCGAATGCTGCGCCGGGTCGATGATGGCGATGCCCGCATGGTGCCGCTCGAAATGAAGGCCGGAGGGTGTGATGATTCCCGTGCTGCGATCGAGCGGGGTCATGGTCCACGACGATTCCCTGGTCGCGGTGCCGAACCGCCAGCGCGTCTCGGTTTCGAACTGCGAGCGCGATCCGTAACCACCGTCCTCGCCGGTTGGCACGCCCTGCTCGCGGGTCGGATCCGCCGGAACCTGCCGCTCGACGGCTCCTGCGGGAGCCTTGGCACGGACGATCCTGGGCAGACCCCCGGTGGCGGCGCCCGCAGCGGCCGCAAGAAAATATCGTCGACCAGTCAGCCGCGCCGGCGCCGGCGGGCCGACATCCGATCCCTGCCGGACCGCGGCGAGGTAACGCTCCTCGGCTTCGATCATCGCCTCGACCTTGCGCCGAGTCGTGTCGTCGAGCTCGAACCGGTGAGATGGCTCCGTCATGCTTTTCCCCTGTCCGCATGGAACCCCGGATCGGAAATTTGCCCCTCCGTGCGATCTCGGCAAGCCCGACAGGCGGGTGCCGGATTCGGGGCAGAATGCGGGGTGGATCGCCCGCAATGGAGGTGCGCGATGGGCAAAACCCAGCAAGTGCGGGGTCAGAAAATCGTGGTCCGCTTCGAAGCGGCGCGCTGCATTCATTCGCGCAACTGCGTGCTCGGTGACCCCCACGTTTTTGTCGAGAATGCGGCCGGACAGTGGATCCAACCGGATCGTGCCTTGCCCGAGCAGATCGCCGCTCTGGCGCAGCGCTGCCCGTCCGGGGCCATCACCTACGAGCGACTCGATGGCGGGCCGAACGAGTCGCCGCCAAAAGTCAACCTGCTGCGCGTTGGTGAAAACGGACCGCTGGTGCTGCACGCGCCGGTCCGCATCGAAGGCCGCGACATCGGCCTTCGGGTCACGCTGTGCCGGTGCGGCGCCTCAAAACGAAAACCCTACTGTGATGGCAGGCATGGCGCGGCCGCATTCACCGCAACCGGTGAGCCACCCACCCAGGAGTCGTCGCCGCTGGCGCAGCGCGACGGCCCGCTGGAACTGACGCCGATTGCAAACGGGCCCCTGAAGCTGGTGGGTCCCCTTGAAATCGTCTCCGGAACCGGCCGCACCGTGGATCGCTGCAGCGAGGCTTTCCTGTGCCGGTGCGGCGGTTCGGCCCGCAAACCGTACTGCGACGGCACCCACAAGAAAATCGGATTCAAGTCCGATTAGCAGGCTGTCAGGTTGCCGCCGCACTGCGCTCGGCGAGCTGCGCCTCGAGTTCGGCCAGGCGCTTGCGCAGGCTGCGCTCCTCGTTGAAGCGGCTGGTTTCATCGCGAATGATGGCCGCAATGGCCGCCGGTTTTCCGTCAGCCGAATGCAGCAAGGCCACCGTGAACGCGATGGACAGGGCGCGTCCGGTCTTGTCCACCGCCGGCACACGCAGCAGGTCGGTACCGTACCGGGTCTGCCCGGTCAGCATGGTCTTGTGAAATCCTTCCCAGTGCCGATGGCGCAGCCGCTCGGGGATGATCAGATCGAGCGACCGGCCCACGGCCTCGGACCGGGAAAAGCCAAACATGCGCTCGGCCGCCGGATTCCACAGTGTGATGGCGCCGCTGGCGTCCGTCACCACGATGGCGTCGCCGACGGCCGCCACGAGCTGGCCAAGGTCGACTGCTGCGGGCACGGCCGGTTCCTGTCGTTGCACGCCGTTCAGACCGCCTGCGCGTTGCGCAAGGAGGCAATCTCGGCGCCGGTGTAGCCCAGGTCGGCCAGCACCTCGTCGGTGTGCTCTCCGAGCAGGGGCGAGGCGGTGATCTCCGGCTTGAGGTCCGAGAACTTGATCGGACTGCCCACCGTGAGGTATTTGCCCCGCACCTTGTGGTCGACCTCGACGATGGTCCCGCTGGCGCGCAGCGACGGATCATTCGCGAGTTCCTTCATCGTCAGCACCGGGGCGCAAGGGATGTCGAACTTGCGCAGTATATCGACCGCTTCAAACTTGGTTTTGTCGGCGAGCCATTGTTCGATGGTGGCGAAGATCTTGTCCAGGTGGGGCTGGCGCGCCTGGGCGGTGTTGTACGCCGGGTCGTCGATCCATTCGGGGCGACCGATGGCGCGGCAGATCGGTTCCCAGGCGTGGCCTTGAATCGTGAAATAGATGTACGCGTTCGGATCGGTTTCCCAGCCCTTGCACTTCAGGACCCAGCCGGGTTGGCCGCCGCCGCCCGCGTTGCCGCCGCGCGGTACCACGTCGCTGAAGGTGCCGTGCGGATATTGCGGATACTCTTCCAGGTAGCCCACTTTTTCGAGGCGTTGCTGATCGCGCAGCTTGACGCGGCACAGGTTAAGGACGCTGTCCTGCATCGAGACCGCCACCTTCTGGCCTTTGCCGGTCTGGTTGCGGCCTATCAACGCGGTGAGGATGCCGATCGCCAGGTGCATGCCGGTGTTGGAGTCGCCGAGCGCGGCAGCGCTGACCGTGGGCGGGCCATCCCAGAAGCCGGTGGTCGATGCCGCGCCACCGGCACATTGAGCGACGTTTTCGTAAACCTTCAAGTCATCGTAGTGATGGCCGTCGCTGAAACCCTTGACCGACGCGACGATCATCTTTGGATTCAATTCCCTGATGCGATCCCACGAAAAGCCCATGCGATCGAGCGCGCCCGGGCCGAAGTTCTCGACCAGAACATCGGATTGCTTGATCAGCTTTTCCAGCACCGTCTTGCCCTGGGGCTTCTTGGTGTCCAGGGTCAGCGATTTCTTGTTGCTGTTGAGCATCGTGAAGTACAGCGCATCCACGTCCGGAACATCGCGCAGCTGGTTTCGCGTGACGTCTCCGGAACCCGGCCGCTCGACCTTGATCACGTCTGCGCCGAACCACGCCAGCAACTGGGTGCAGGCGGGTCCGGCCTGCACGTGGGTAAAGTCGATGATACGAACGCCGTTCAGAGGTTTGTTCATGGCCGCGATCTCCTTTCGATCGTGATTACTTGTACATGGTTTGGGATTTGGTTCCCGGGGCGTACTCGCGCGGGTCCACCCAGATGTTGATGACGGCGCTCTTGCGGGTGGTGCGCACCGACTCGCGGGCCCGCTGCAGGGCGCCGGCGATCTGGGCCGGATCGCGCACCTCCTCGCCGTAGCCGCCCAGCATCTGGGCGAACATGCCGAACGGCACATCGCCCAGCAGGTTGCCCACGTTGCCGCGCTGCTCGCCGTACTTGGCCAGCTGCCCGTAGCGGATCTGGTTCATGGCCGAGTTGTTGCCCACCACCGCGATGTAGGGCACCCCGAACCGGTTGGCCGTCTCCATGTCGAAGGCGGTCATCGAAAAGGCCCCGTCCCCGTAGTAGCACAGGATCTCCTTGTCCGGATGGGCCAGCCCGGCCGCAATCGCAAAGCCGGTGCCCACCCCCAGCGAGCCCAGCGCGCCCGGATCCATCCACTGGCCCGGACGGCGCGGGCGCACCGCCTGCGCCGAGATGGTCACCACATCGCCCCCGTCGCCGATGTACACGGTGTCATCCTTGAGAAACTCGTTCAGCTCCCAGGCCACCCGGTACGGGTGAATCGGCTGGCTGTTGGACTTGAAAACGGGCATCAGCTTCTGGCCGGCCGCTTCCTCCAGCGCCCGCAGCTCGCGCATCCACTGGCGGCGCTGCTGCCGGGCGGCCTGGTCGATCTGTCCGCTGGCGGCCGCCCGCACCGCCGCCAGCACCGAGCCCGGATCGCCCACCAGCCCCAGCGCCACATCGCGGTTCTTGCCCACCGTGCGGTAATCCATGTCAATCTGGATCACCTGCGCATCCAGCCCCAGGCGCTTGCCATAGCCCATGCGGAAATCAAACGGCGTGCCCACGATCACGATCACGTCGGCCTTGTCGAAGCCTTCCCGCCGCGTGCGATCAAAATGGTGCGCATCGCCCGGCGGCAGCAGCCCGCGCGCGGCCCCGTTAAAGTAGGCCGGAATGTCCAGCGCCCGCACCAGCTCGATGGCCGCCTCGTGGCCGCGCCCGGTCCACACCTGGCTGCCGTACAGAATCACCGGCCGCTGGCTCTTGACCAGGATGCGGGCCAGCTGCTCGACCTGGTCCGGATCGCCCGCGCTTTTGACCGAGGCCCGGTAGTGCCCGGCCTGCGGGATCACGGCCCGGCTGCGCTCGATCTCCCGATCCAGCACATCGCGCGGAATCTCCAGGTAGGCCGGCCCCGGGGCCCCCGCAAAACAGGCGCGCGCCGCCATCGAGATCATGTCGGCCACCCGCTCGGTGGAGCGCACGCTCTCGGAAAACTTGGTGATCGGCCGCATCAGGTCCACGTGCGGCAGATCCTGCAGCGAACCCATCATGTGCTGGGTCAGCGCTCCCTGCCCTCCAATGTGCAGCACCGGGCTTTCCGACCGGAACGCGGTCGCAATGCCGGTGACCGCATTGGTGCAGCCCGGCCCGGCCGTGGTCACCACCACCCCCAGCTTGCCAGTTTGCCGCGCATAGCCATCGGCCGCATGGGCCGCCACCTGCTCGTGGCGCACATCGATGATGCGGATGCCCTCGTCGATGCAGCCGTCGTAGATGTCGATGATGTGGCCCCCGCACAGCGTGAAAATCGTGTCCACCCCCTCGCTCTTGAGCGCCTTGGCCACCAGGTGCCCACCCGAGATCACCTGCGCGTCGCGCGTCTTCTGCTTCAGCGTGTCGTCGGCCGTGGTGGCCTGAAGGCGGCTCGCAGGGGCAGTTGCAACGGTCATGTTCGACTCCTTGAGGTTTCGTTGTTGGTCGCCGCGTTGTGCGGACAGGTTCAGCGCGCTTCGGCGGACATCGATGGCACCGCCAGCGCAGAGGCCGCGGGCGCGCGCGTGTCCATCGCGAACCACCGGGCCCGCATCGGCTTCAGCGCGAAAAGCGCCAGCGCGGCCGCCGTGACGTTGAATCCGATCGCCGCGCAGAACACGGCGTTCCATCCGTGCGCCCCGGCCAGGTAGGCCGCCACAGGCACGAGCAGGGATGCCGTGCCCTTGGCCGTGTACAGCATGCCGGCGTTGGATGCCGCGTATTTCGAGCCGAAGGTGTCGGCCTGGGTGGCCGGGAACAGGCTGTAGATCTCCCCGAACACGCTGAAATACAGGGCAGTGAAGATGACGAAGGACAGCGGATCGGAGCCGACCTGGCTCAGCGCGAACAGCGAGGCGGCGCCGATGCTGAACGCGATGAACATCGTGTTCTCCCGACCGATCCGATCCGATATCCAACCGAAAAACGGCCGGCCAACACCGTCCAGCACGCGGTCCAGCGACAGCGCGAAGCTCAGCGCCGGCAGCGCAAACCCGAGCAACTGAACGGGCACCTTGTCGATGCTGAAGTCCTTCGCGATCGGCGCGAGCGAGGAGGCCAGCATCAGGCCGCCCGCCGCGACCAGTACGAACATCGCGTACATCACCCAGAACACCGGGGTTCGCAGCACCTGCGCGGGCGTGCACTCGGGCCGCTGGCCGCCCTGCCGCAGCGCGGCCGCCGCGCGGTGCTCGGGCGCCTTCACCATGCCCAGCGCCATCAGCAACACGATCACCCCCTGCAGGATTCCGAACACGAGGAAGGCATGCTGGTATCCGGAGGATTCGATCATGCGACCGATCGGAATGACGGTCAGCGCCGCGCCGGCGCCGAAGCCGGCCGCAGTGCAGCCGGCCGCCAGGCCGCGGCGGCCAGGAAACCAGTTCAGCGCGTTGCCGACACAGGTTCCATACACGCAGCCCGTTCCGACGCCGCCGAGAGCGGCCCCGA
>Ga0137395_10001596_pt1 | contig 10592 bp, 10 predicted proteins | sample czobulk216metaG_FD_108283 | JGI IMG/M metagenome (GOLD analysis project Ga0137395, IMG submission 108283) | Vadose zone soil microbial communities from Angelo Coast Range Reserve, California, USA - czobulk2.16 metaG | ecosystem: Environmental > Terrestrial > Soil > Vadose zone | place: USA...
CCGTTACCCGCGACACCGTCGATTCATGCATCTGGATCGCATCCGCCACCGCCTTGAGGTTGAGCGGCCGCAGATGCGCCACGCCCTGGGTAAAGAAGCCATCCTGCTGGCGCACGATTTCGGTTGCGACTTTGAGGATGGTCCGGGCGCGCTGATCGAGCGCACGCACCAGCCAGGTCGCGTTCTGCAGGCAATCGGTGAAATAGGATTTGTCGCCGTCCTTGCGGATCGTCTTCGACAATTCCGTGTAATAGACCTGATTGACCAGCACCCTGGGGAGCGTGTCGCTGTTGAGTTCGACGTGCCAGCCGCCGTCGGGGCCGGGCCGCACATAGACGTCCGGCACCATGGTCTGCGTCCGCGCCGAACCGAACTTCAAGCCCGGCTTCGGATCGAGCCGGCGAATTTCGCCGATCATGTCGGTGATATCCTCGTCATCGACACCGCAGAATTTTCGTAACGCCGCGATATCGCGCTTCGCCAGGAGATCCAGATGCTCGACCAGCGCCTGCATCGCAGGGTCGTAACGATCGAGTTCGCGCAGCTGGATCGCGAGGCATTCGCTCAGGTTTCGCGCACAGACGCCGGGCGGATCGAATTTCTGCAGCACCGCAAGAACCGCTTCGACGTCTTTTTGCGACGCGCCTAGCCGCTCGGCGGCCTGCCCCAAATCGGGCGGCACGTAACCCGCCTCGTCGACCAGATCGATCAGATATTGCCCGATCATGCGCTGCGCAGGTGCGGTAAAAGCCACCGCCAGTTGCTCGGCAAGATGACTGCCGAGCGTAATCTCGGCGGCAACAAAGGCTTCGAGATTGTAACTGTCATCGTTGGAGGCGCCGCCACCCCATTCGGTGTAGGCGGTCGGCGCGGTGTCCTGCGCGGTGCGCGCGGCGGCCTCGGCGGGCTCCTCGGAAAACACGTTGTCGAGCCCGGTATCCAGGGTCTGCTCGATCTCCGCGCGGCTGCCGAGATCGCTGGTCATCCACTCTTCCTGTGCTGGCTCGAAACCTTCCCCGGCGGAACCCTGGGCCATCTCGTTACGTTCGACGGCGGCATCGTCGCCGTAGGCCGAACCGGTATCGTCACGATCGGAAAATTCGGCCCGTTCCGGCATGGGCTCGCCCGCGACCGGTGGCTCGGTGCCATCATTGGCGCGCTCAAGCAGCGGATTTCGTTCAAGTTCCTCTTCGACAAAGGCCGAAAGGTCGAGATTTGACAGTTGAAGCAGTTTGATCGCCTGCATCAGCTGCGGCGTCATCACCAGCGACTGGGACTGTCGGAACTCTAATCTCTGTGTCAGAGCCATCGAAGCAAGGGCCGATCCAAGAAAGTTGGTCCGATTCTTGCTTAAACTAGTCCAAGGCCGATGTACACGGCTTGACGAATGGGAAAATTGGACTATAGCGCGATTTAGAAAACTGTGAGCGGGTTTGTGTCCGATCGCTCTATAAAATATTAAACGGACCCATGACCTTAGCCGTAAACCGGTCACTTGGCTTTAAGCCGGTCACAGATCGGCGGGTCATGCGCTAAAGTCGGAACTCCTCGCCAAGATAAAGACGGCGTACATCCGGGTTGTTGACGATCTCGTCTGGACTGCCTTCTGTCAAGATCTCCCCGGCATAGACGATATAGGCACGATCGGTCAGTCCCAGTGTTTCCCGCACGTTGTGGTCGGTAATCAGAACGCCGATGCCCCGATTTGTAAGATGTCGGACAAGGTCCTGAATGTCGCCCACCGCGATCGGATCGATTCCGGCGAACGGTTCGTCGAGCAGCATGTAATTGGGGCGGGTCGCCAGCGCCCGCGCGATCTCGACGCGCCGCCGCTCGCCGCCGGACAGTGCAATCGACGGTGTTTTACGCAGCCGCCCGATGTTGAACTCGTCGAGCAGCGCGTTGAGTTCGGCTTCGCGCTTTTTCCTGTTGGGCTCGACGACCTCCAGCACCGCACGGATGTTCTGCTCCACCGTGAGACCGCGGAAGATCGAAGCTTCCTGCGGCAGATAGCCGATCCCAAGCCGCGCGCGCTGATACATCGGCAGGCTGGTGACGTCGTGGCCATCGAGTTCGATCGCGCCGCGATCCGCCTTGATCAGACCGGTGATCATGTAAAAAACCGTGGTTTTTCCGGCGCCGTTCGGACCCAATAGGCCAACCGCCTCGCCGCGCCGGACATAAATGCTGACGCCGCGAACGACCTGGCGGGTGCCGAAGCTCTTTTCCACACTATGAACAGCCAGATAGCCCGCCCGCGGCGCCTGCCGCGGGGCGGTCGCGCCATTGGTCTTGGCACGCGGGCGCGGTTTTTCCGGTTGACGCGCTTCTTGACGGGTTTCCTGCCTCGGGGGAGCGGCACCACGCGAGCCGTCGCGGGCGAGGGGTGGCGCGTCGCGCACCGGGTTCTGCTGCAGCATTTCCATCGCGTCCTCAAGCGAGGTGATGTCGCCGCGCGTGCGCGCAAATCCCGGCGCATTGCGTTTCGCCGGCCGCCGACGGAACATGCCGAGTAAATCCACCATTCCCGCTTCGCTCAGCCTTTCACGGGATTTCGCGACCCGCCGCGGCGAATTCGATTCGCTCGCGCAACATGGATCAATGGATGTCCCTTGCCCAGCAAAACACCCTCGCGGCGAGGGCGGATCGCGTTGTTGGCGCATGCCCCGCCAAAGCATGCCCTCGGGCCTGACCCTGGGATGTCAGCGGTTTGACGAAAAAGATCATGCGCTCTTTCAATGGGTTAGAGTTCGACCGGACGTGGACTTTTCACCGTCGGATCAACTCCGTCGGCGGACTTTTTTGCTGATCGCATCTGCCCGATTGCGTAGATAAAGGCTGGTGCTACGGGCTTCAACCTCGCCGCGGGCGGCTAGCAAACAAGTGATTGTTGTTATTTGGGTTTGTTTGGCGCTCCCGCTGACGGCAAAGGCGTTCCCGAGCCAGCCGGCCCGCAGCCCTGCGACTGGATGAAGAGGCCCTGGACCTTTCCGTTGTCGGATTCGACCCGCGATACGCCGGTCGTCATGTCCACCAAAAGACGGTCGCCGCGCAACACGTTCTTGCATTGGGTCAGCACGACGCCGCCGAGCATGGTGATGAGGTTTGCCCTGGTGTCGAAAACCGCGGTTTCGCCGGTCACGACCTGGTCCTTCTGGGTCACGACCACGCTGCCTTTGGCCTCGAGGCGTTTGATTGAAGAACTGCCGCCGGGACCCGGGGTCGCCGACTGGATCGGAGCCGATTTCGCCGCGGCCTTCGCATTGGCGGCCGGCGTAGCGGCCTGTTGTGTGGCCGAATCGTAGAACACCACGAGGATCTTGGACGTCATGGTGGTGTCACCCTGCACCACCTTCACATTGCCGGCGAAAGTCGCTTCCTTTTTCTTGTCGCGCATCTCGAGCGTGGCGGCTTCGATCTGGATCGGCTGGTCGCGATTCTGCGAAAATCCCTGCATGGCATTGGGCACACCTTGCACCGCGCTTTGGGCACAGGCTTCACCGGCGGCGATCACGGCCGCTGCGAATGCCACCCGATAGCCGAGATGCGCGATCCGCCGAACCAGAGTGCTGCGCGGAGAAAACATCATGATCGGATCATTTCGGGTTGGCGGACTTGGAATGTGTCTTGCCTGACGGGGCAGGGTCCGGGAGCACGGACGCGTTGGCGGACAGGCCGGGCTCGCCGGCGGGCGTCGGGCTGTCCATGATCAAATTCATCACGACGTTGCCTTCGAACCTCACCACCTCTCCGCCCCCGGTAATCCTGAGCTTGTCGGCGGTCAGCGTGCCGTTCAGCAGTTTGACGTCGACATGTTCTTCCGAGGTCACTGTGCCCTTGCCGATATCGACAAACGCCTGCGTCAGGCGCGCTTCATAGCCGGATGAAGATTGCAAAAAGATATCCTTATGCAGGTCCAGCAATTGCTGCTTGCTGTCGAACAGGCCGTTGCGGGCATCCATCGTGACGGTGGTCTGATCTTCCATCAGGACCTTGGCCCGCAAGGTATTGAGATCGACATGGTCCGGATCGGTCAGATCCTGGGTCGCGGTCTTGGCCCACAATTGATAGGGCCGCTGATCGGTCGAGTAGCCGGACAGATGCGGCGATTCCATCGTGATCTTGGTTCCGGAGACGATGAGGTTTCCCATGTCGAGCGGCAGTTTGGGCAACAGCATCCGGAACGGATTGAAGACCGACACAAACACGATAGCCGTCATCGCCAGGATCACGGCCGCCGGGACCGCGACGCGCAGCAGCCGCACCATCCGGCTGTGGCGCGCCGCCATGGCAAAGCGCGCGTCCATTCCGGCTTGATAGGCAGGATTCCGAACCGAATTCACGGCTGCTCCACAGCGCTGGCGTCGCTAGCGCAGGATCCGCGCTCTCGCCATTCTACCCGGCATCGCCGGACAATGCAGCCTTAGACCTCGGCTGACGAGTGTGACCGAAACGGGGCGTCAGCGGGCCGGTGGCACCTCAAAAGGTCATGGCCTCACGAATGCGCGAAAATGTCCTCGGTATCCCAGCCCTGCAGATCGAGCTTGACCCGTGTCGGCAGGAACTCGAAGCAGGCTTGCGCCAACCCGGTGCGGCCCTCGCGCGCGAGCATGTTATCGAGCCGTTCGCGCAGATCATGCAGATGCAGCACGTCCGAGGCGGCGTAGGCCAGTTGTGCCTCGCTCAGGGTTTGCGCACCCCAGTCGCTCGATTGCTGTTGCTTTGACAGATCGATATTGAGCACCTCGCGCACCAGGTCCTTGAGGCCATGGCGATCGGTGTAGGTGCGGCACAGCCGCGAGGCGATCTTGGTGCAGTAGACCGGCTGCGGCATCACGCCGAGGGCGTTGTAGAGCGCCGCCAGATCGAACCGCGCGAAATGAAAAATCTTGGTGATTTTCGGATCGGCGAGCAACGCCTTCAAGTTCGGCGCGTCGGCCTGATCCTTGCCATGATCCTTGGGGATCTGAATTACGTCGGCGCTACCATCGCCGCTCGACATCTGCACCACGCACAGCCGGTCGCGATGCGGATGCAGCCCCATGGTCTCGGTATCGATCGCCACCGAACCGGTGTAGCGGGTGAGATCGGGCAGATCGCCGCGATGCAGGCGAATGGTCATAAAGCAGCCTCGATGTTTCAGATCGAATCGACGTGAAACAACTTAACCCTCAAAGCTGCGGGAGGCGAGCGGCAGACTTGACCTTGCGCCAGGAAAATGACGCCAGAACAGGCGGTTTTGCTAGGTTCTGCTCGCGGCCGCCCGCCGCCAGAGCAGCGCGGCGGTGATCGCAATCAGCAAGAATATGACGGGGTGAAGGGCCGGCGGCGTCACGCCGCTGAGCGACAGAAAGGACATGTCGAACAGCGGCAAGGTCACGCAGACCGTCAGAATAACGGCCAGCGGGGTCCATTGCCGCGTCAGCAGGAAAATCGCGCCGGAAGCGGCGATGACGAGATTGCGGGACAGATACACACGATAAAACAGGGCGCCGGCGGCATCGGACACCGGCAGGCCAAACCGGGCCGAGGCCGGTTGCGGATCGATGAACCCGCGCACCGACAGCACCGCGAACCCAAGCAACAACAGCGAGGTCAAGACGATTGCCGCAATATCGAGCGATCTTTTCATGCTGGTTCCTCCGTGATGTCAGCGCGGGACCGCCTGCCAGCGGCTTTCATGAGCCCCCTTGACGGGGGCGTGTTTACTAGGCGCGGAGCTGTCCGATGGCGCTCAGCCAGTTTTCCATGTGGAAGGTTTTGGCGATTCTGCCGTCCTTGATGGTTTGAATATCGATCGCCATGATCCGAAAGCTCTTGCCGGAGTGGGGTACGCCGAACAGGTCGCCGGCAGGCGTACCGGTGACCTCGCCACGGACGATGACCCGATCCCCCGCGACCAGCACTTCCTTGATGTCGAATTTCATATCCGGAATGGTGGTGGCGAAGTTCGAGACCACCTTGATCGACGTCCCGCGGCCCCAGCATTCCCCCGGCAGATAGCCGGCGCAGGACTCGTAGTCCTCGGTCAGGATTTGCTCCTGGATGGTTTTGACGTCGCCCCGGCTCGCGACATTGAACAGGCTGTACCAGGGCGCGATGGCGGCGCGGGCTTGTTCTTCGGTGAGGCTGCTCATGGTTTTTCCTGAAGGTTGATTCGCGTTCGGGACGTCCGCGAGCGATTCGGGGCCGGGAGATCAAGGACCACACTGCGATCAGCTTGGTATGTAGGTCACTCTACATACTATGAAGGTCGACATACTGATTTGCAACTGATATTTTCGAAACATGGCAAAAGCTACTGATTCAAAAGGAAAAACACTGGCCGCTGCGGCAAAGCTGTTTCGCCAGCAGGGCTACCATGGCACGGCCCTGCAGGACATTCTGGCCGCCGGCGGCTCGCCGCGCGGCTCGCTCTATTTCCATTTTCCGAAGGGCAAGGAGGAAATTGGCGGCGCCGCGCTGACACTTGCCGGCGAAGCGCTGCGCCAGGCCATCGCGAAAGCCGCCGAGGCGTCCGAGAACGCCGAAATGTTCCTGACCCGCATGGTGCGCGGCATGGCCTCTGATCTGGAAAAGTCCGATTACCGGGAGGGGTGCCCGATCGCGACCACGGCGCTTGAAACCGCGGCGCAGTCCGAAGTGCTGGGTGCGGCGACCCGCAACGCCTTCCAGAAATGGGAGCTTGAGATCAAACGCGGACTGTTCCGCTTCGGCATGCCGGCGGGCGATGCGGATCTCGCCGCGACCATGGTGCTGAGCCAGCTCGAAGGCGCGCTGTTGCTGGCGCGAACCTACCGCAGCCTCGAGCCGCTTCGTCGCGCCGAGCAGGCGCTGAAGCTTTTGGTCCGGGTCAGAGTATCGGATTGAAGTTGGGGCTTGGGCGCAAGTGGTGCCCAGGAAAGGACTCGAACCTTCACGGCCGTTAAGCCACTGGCACCTGAAGCCAGCGCGTCTACCAATTCCGCCACCTGGGCCCGCGCCGGTTAGTACGGATCGGTCGCGCGCTTGTCAAATTGTTGAAATCCGCTGTACAGCGCGGGCCCGATGGCGTATCGCGAAACGGCTAAAATACCCTTGCTTCAATGCATTTAGACGGTTTGGGAATGCACGCCATGGCATCGAATCTGGACACGCTGGTCACGGTTTTCGGCGGATCGGGGTTCGTGGGCCGAAGCGTGGTTCGCGCGCTCTGCAAGCGCGATTACCGAATCCGGGTCGCGGTGCGGCGGCCGGAACTGGCCGGGCATCTGCAGCCGCTCGGCAAAGTCGGCCAGATCCACGCCGTGCAGGCCAATCTGCGCTATCCGGCTTCAGTGGAGGCCGCAATGCGCGATTCCCACGTCGTCATCAATCTGGTCGGTATCCTGACCGAAGGCGGCGTGCAGACCTTCGATGCGGTGCAGGGCAGGGGCGCGGGCGCCGTGGCCAACGCCGCGGGTGCCGTCGGGGCGCGAATGGTGCATGTCTCCGCCATCGGCGCCGACGAGAACTCGCCGTCGCGCTACGCCCGGGCCAAGGCCGCGGGCGAAAAAGCGGTCCTGGCGGCCACCCCCGCGGCCACCATCATGCGGCCTTCCATCGTGTTCGGGCCCGAGGACCAGTTCACCAACCGTTTTGCGGCCCTTGCGAGGATGTCGCCGATGCTGCCGCTGATCGGCGGCGGTTTGACAAAACTGCAGCCGGTCTATGTCGGCGATGTCGCGACCGCGGTCGCCGATGCCGTCGACGGCAAGACGAAAGCCGGCGCCACCTACGAGCTCGGCGGCCCGGAAGTGCTGACGATGCGCGAGATCATGGAAATCATCCTGGCGACCATCGAGCGCCGGCGCATGCTGGTCTCATTGCCGTTCGGCCTGGCGAAATGGCCGGCGCAGTTGCTGCAGTTCGCGCCGGGGCCGTTAAAACTGACGCCGGATCAGGTGGCGCTGCTGCGCGTCGACAATGTCGTGTCGGACACCGCGAAGGCCGCAGGGCTGACCCTGGAGGGACTGGGGATCGCGGCGGATTCGCTGAAAGCCATCGCGCCGCAATATCTCTGGCGCTTCCGCGCTGCCGGACAGTTTCAGCGCGTACTTTAGGGCCCGTCATCCCTGCTTGACGGCTTCGCCGTTACGCAGGGCTGACGGCGTGTCCTTGATCTACCGCCCCATCGCCAGCGCCATGAGCCCCAGCGTGCCGACGATCACGCGCCACCACGCAAACAGCTTGAAGCCGTGTCGGGTCACGTAACTCAAAAACGTTTTCACCACGATGATCGCGGTGACGAATGACACCACGAAACCGATCGCGATGATCCCGATGTGATCCGCCGTCATGTCGGCGCGGTTCTTGTAAAGATCGTAGGCGAACGCGCCGACCATGGTCGGAATCGCGAGGAAGAACGAAAACTCCGCCGCCGCGCGCTTGTCGGCGCCGAGCAGCATCGCGGCGACGATGCTGGCGCCGGAGCGCGACACCCCGGGAATCATCGCAAGACATTGCGCGAAGCCGATCTTCAGATACATCGGCAGCGGAAATGTCGTGGCCTCGTGTTCGTGCGGCTTAAGATCGAGCTGATCGACCCACAACAGAATCGCGCCACCGACGATCAGCGCAAAGCACACCACCCACGGATTGAACAAAAATGCCTTGATGTAGCCGCCTGCAGCAGCCCCGATCACCGCCGCCGGCAAAAACGCCACCAGGATGCCGATGACGAATCGCCTGTCATCGGGCTTGGAGAACATGCCGAGCGCGATCCGCCACAATTTGGCGAAGTAGATCGCGAGAATGGCGAGAATCGCACCGAGCTGAATCAGCACGGTAAAACTGTTCCAGAAACTGCCTTCGCCGAGATCGAAGAATCGTTCCGCCAGCAATAGATGACCCGTCGAGGACACCGGCAGGAATTCCGTGACACCCTCGACGATGCCGAGAATCACCGCCCTCAATGCATCAGACATCATGACCTGTTCCGTTGCGATCAATATTGACCAAAAGCCCCGGGTTCTTCTCGCTCATTCGCCCTTCTGCCGCAATCGTAAAAAATCTCAAAACACCGGTTGCCTCGTTCGCGCGCTTCGGTAGGTTGGCGCCGCTTCGGGAGATTCTTAAACCTCGCGAAATATTCAAGGCCTGCATGTTCACGCTGTTCCATCATCCGTTCTGCCCGCATTCGCGCTTCATCCGTCTCGCGCTCGGCGAATACGGCCTCGAACTGCGGCTGGCCGAAGAGCGGACCTGGGAGCGCCGTGAGGCGTTTCTTGCGTTGAACCCCGCGGGCACCACGCCGGTGTTGGTATCGGAAGGCCAGCCGGCGATTCCCGGCGCCGGAATCATCGCCGAATATCTTGATGAAACCCGTGGCCCGGGGATGGACGAACGGCGACTGCTGCCGTCGGCGATGGGTGAGCGCATCGAGGTGCGCCGGTTGATGGCGTGGTTCAACGAGAAGTTTTTCGAGGAGGTCTCCAACCCCCTGGTCACCGAGCGCATCTACAAGCGTTTCATGAGCGAGGAAGACGGCGGCGGCGCGCCGGCGACGGATGTGATTCGCGCGGCCAAGGCAAATGTGCGCTATCATCTGGCCTATATCGGCTGGCTGGCGCAGACGCGGAATTTTCTGGCCGGCGACCATCTGACCTATGCGGACCTCGCCGCCGCGGCGCACCTTTCGGCGATCGATTATCTGGGCGACGTGCCATGGATCGAGGACGACGCAGCAAAGGCGTGGTACGCGCGGGTGAAATCCCGCCCGTCGTTCCGCCCGCTGCTGAGCGAATGGCTGGCGGGCGTGCCGGCGTCGCCCACCTATGTGGATCTCGACTTCTGAACCAGGCAGTCAAGCTTTCTCCCGCCGCTCTGAAACAGAAGCTCGCCCACGAAGCGCTCGCGCTCGGTTTCGATTGCATCGGCGTCGCCGATCCGGCTGCGATTGCGGATGCCGCAAAATATTTTCGCAGTTTCCTTAAGTCCGGCGCGCATGGCGACATGGACTGGCTCGCCGCAAGTCCGGAACGCCGCACTGACCCGCGGGTGCTGTGGCCCGACGTGCGCTCGGTGATCATGCTCGGCGTCAATTACGGGCCGGATGAGAATCCGCTGGCGATACTCGAGCACCGCACGCGCGGCGCGATTTCGGTCTACGCGCAGGGCGATGATTATCACGACCTGGTCAAGAAGCGGCTGAAGGCGCTGGCGCGATGGCTGGTCGGCGCTTCGGGCGCCGAGGTCAAGGTATTCGTCGACACCGCCGCGGTAATGGAAAAGCCGCTGGCGCAGGCGGCGGGACTGGGCTGGCAGGGCAAGCATACCAACCTCGTGTCGCGCGAATTCGGCTCATGGCTGTTTCTCGGCGCGATCTTCACTACGTCGGATCTCCCGCGCACCGACGCCGAGGCCGACCATTGCGGCTCATGTCAGGCCTGCCTCGATATCTGCCCGACCGCGGCGTTTCCAGCACCCTACAAGCTCGATGCCAGGCGCTGCATTTCCTATCTCACCATCGAAAACAAGGGTCCGATCCCGCAGGAATTCCGAAAGGCGATCGGCAACCGCATCTATGGCTGCGACGATTGCCTCGCCGTCTGCCCCTGGAACAAGTTCGCGCA
>Ga0137395_10001597_pt1 | contig 10591 bp, 9 predicted proteins | sample czobulk216metaG_FD_108283 | JGI IMG/M metagenome (GOLD analysis project Ga0137395, IMG submission 108283) | Vadose zone soil microbial communities from Angelo Coast Range Reserve, California, USA - czobulk2.16 metaG | ecosystem: Environmental > Terrestrial > Soil > Vadose zone | place: USA...
CATAATCACCGCGTCCGCCGCGCGAGCGGCTCCTTCTGACGGCTTTATCGAACGCGCGCCCCAACCCTCTGTTTCTCTCCAAGCTTCTTGTCAGGGCGCGCCTCCGATAAAGCACTAACGTTAATCGGGAGCAACTACGTAGTTGGGGGATGCTGGGTCACTTCAGAAGGTGTGGTTTAATCAACCGCTCGATGGTTCTGTAAAATGGACAATCGAGAAACTCCAGGCTGTCCTCATGCACGCCGATGAGGCACACGTCCCTTCCGCCCTCTAGGACGTGAATAACCATGCAGCGCGCTCCGTCTCGCCTGTCCTTGATGATCGCACCACCTTTTTGCATATCGATTAACCCGGAATTCCAACTGACACAATCTTCTGGTATTTGCTTCGGCAATTCCATTGCCTGTCGTATTAACCCTGCTGATTCCTCAGCCTCCAATGTAATCGGAACCTGACTCAGGCGTGCTTGTCCCTGTTGCTTGCTCCGAACCACTTGTAAAAAGCTTAGCCACGAGTTCCCGCCCTCGTGCACAGTGAATGTCCAGCCCGGCTGTTGTTTGTTCGCGTCCTCGCAGCGACGAAGCATGAGAATTTTTCCCGGAAGCCAGTCCTGGGGAAGCAACGCGCTGTGTTCGCGAATCTCAAGGAGCTCCACTTCACACCGCAGCAGCGCGTTCGCCGGAATCCTGCCCGGTATTCCCACTTCTCCGTAGGCGAGGTGCGGGCTGATAACAACCTCTCTTGTTCCGCCCACACGCATGCCAGGAATCCCGTAGCGCAATCCGGCAATGGTTTCGCGACGCCCCAGATCGATCACCATTTTCGTCCCGAATAGTGGCGAGCGGTTCACTTCATCTCCCCGCCGCAAAAACTCCCTTACATTCGCAACGACAATGCTCTCCTTTGTCGCCTCGTCTCCGGTTCCGACGGTCAGATCTCTAATTTCGATTCCCTTGGTCATAAATGGAGGTTTCAAACGCTCTTCTATTCGAAATTCTACCGTTGGTCCTTAGGCTGAGGGTATGGCTCATACTCGGTGAGTCTGATTGATACTGGTAAACGCTCTTCTCGCCACTTAACTCCCAGATGGTCGGTTACTCGGAAGTTACCGCCCAGAAAGCGACCGGGAGGGTCAACTTCTAACCCATCTCCTTAAGTTAGCGCTTATGAGGCAGAGCTCCGCCACCACGCAAGAACAAAATTACTTCGCCGTCATCTCCGGCGTGGCCGCCAGCAACTTGCGCGTGTAGTCATGCTGCGGTTGGGTGGTGATCTGCTCCGTGCTTCCGATCTCTACGATTTTGCCGCGATACATTACCGCAATCCGGGTCGAGAGGTAGCGAACCACCGGCATGGAATGGGAGATGAATAGATAGGTAAGTCCAAATTCGCGCTGCAGTTGCTGCAAGAGATTCACAACTTGCGCGCCGACGCTAACGTCCAGGGCTGACACCGGTTCGTCCGCCACAATGAACTTTGGCCGCAGTGCCAGCGCGCGAGCGATGCCGATGCGCTGCCGCTGTCCTCCGGAAAACTCATGCGGATACCGGGACATGGCGGATTCGTCCATCCCAACGGCACGCAGTAGTTCTTTCACACGCTGCCTCCGGTATCCTGCGCCGTACGAGGTTCCAGGATCATTGGCCTTGGCCTGACCAAGCTCTTGGTGAAGGATCAGCGGTTCGGCGATAACGTCCTCCACCCTATAGCGCGGATCGAGCGAACCAAAGGGATCCTGAAAGATGATCTGCATGTGCCGGCGAAGCAGGCGTAATTCCGAGCGGCTCGCCTTTAGTAAATCGACTCCATCAAAGAGCACCGCACCTGAAGTAGGCTCGATGAGGCGCAGAACGAGTCGTCCGAGAGTACTTTTGCCAGACCCGGATTCGCCAACCAAGCCAAGCGTTTCACCTGCGCAGATGTCGAGCGAAACGTTGTCGACCGCCCGAACCTCGCCGGAGCGACGCCCGCCGAACGAGGATTCGGCGAGATGAAAAATCTTGGTCAGGTTGCGAACTTCAACGAGAGGCACCAGTCACCTTCCCCCAACAATTTCTACCAATATTCCATATTCTTGAATATGGAATAGCCCTCATCCCGCAATCATCGGCACGGCAGCGAGCGCGGCTACCATCCCCAAAGTGCGAGCGCGGCTGAAGTGCTCGTGCAGAAAAATGCGCGCCAGCACGACTGTAATAGCGGGATACAGGGAACTGAGAACAACTGCATTGTCTAATCGACCAATCTGGCTGGCGCGAACAAAGACGACACTGCCGGTGATATCGAGTATTCCAGCGGTCAAAGCGATGCCCAACACAGGTGCGGGGACTGCACGAAGGTGTCTCCCGAACAAGACCACAACTGCGGTTACCAGCAGGGAAGCAGACCGCGAATAGGTGGCGACCCATAATGCATTGGCATTTCCGGCACGATGAATGCACAAATAGAAACCGGCGAAGCCGATTCCCGCCAGCATCGCCATACCCAAACCTTCAGGACGCGCCCCACTACTCTCAGTTCGAGAGATGAGCCAGACGCCGATTCCGGCAAGGACAAAACCGAGGAGACGACGATAGCCCGGAACGCCCTCGGCGAAGGCGGTAAAGATGGTCGGGATCCCGGCGCCGAGAACGGCGGCCACGGGCGCGACCAATCCCATATTCCCTTCTGCCAATGAACGATAAAAAATCGCCAGAGCCATGCCCCCAACCGACCCCGCAATCAATGACCAAATTAGGCTGGAATTTTCAGGGAAAGCCGCATGTGTTATGAGCGCAACTGCACCGACCGAAACCATGCCGCAAAGGTGCACGACGGCAGTGAACAGAAACGCGTTTGCGCGGCGGGCACCTACGCCTCCCAAGAAGTCGCTGGCTCCCCAAACTCCGACGGCGGTCAGACTATAAGCTGCCGGAATGTATTGGGGGGCGATTGCCATGGGATAGTGAGATTAGCACGCAGGAAGCAAGTACAACCAAAGCGGTCGCCGACTCGACAATTTCCGTGGAGGCGGGACTTGTCCCGTCTCGCTCCAGAATCGCGGCGACGCTCGCAGCAGGCGCTAAGCCGTGACCGCCTCAGGCCTAGTTTTCCCAGCCATCAACTGCCGGAGCACGTATTGCAGAATCCCGCCGTTAGAGTAGTACAGAGCCTCTTGGGGAGTGTCGATGCGAACTATCGCCTGAAAATCCGCCGCCTCTCCACCCGTTACGCGAACGGTAAGTTTTCGGCCGGAAGAAAATTTCTCGACCACGTCGCGTATGCCCGCAATCTCAAATACCTCTTCGCCGGTCAACTTCAGGGTGTCCGCATTTTCTCCAGGCAAAAACTGCAACGGCAAAATGCCCATGCCAACCAGATTAGAGCGGTGGATGCGTTCGTAGCTTTCCGCAATGACGGCGCGCACTCCAAGCAAACGCGGGCCTTTCGCCGCCCAGTCGCGTGAAGATCCGGACCCGTATTCCTTGCCTGCAAGAATTACGAGCGGCACTTTTTCGGCCTGGTATTTTTCGGACGCGTCAAAGATCGACATCTCGGTTCCGTCCGGCAGATGGCGAGTGAATCCGCCCTCGGTATTTACCATTTTGTTGCGCAGACGAACATTGGCGAACGTGCCGCGCACCATGACCTCATGATTGCCGCGACGAGATCCATAAGAATTGAAATCCGCCGGTTGCACTCCATGCGCAACTAGATATTTACCCGCGGGGCCGTCTTTTTTAATGGAGCCCGCCGGTGAAATGTGGTCTGTCGTCACGCTGTCGCCTAGCACAGCCAGTACGCGCGCATTCCTGATGTCTTCGACAGAGGACGGCTTCAGCGTCATGTCGTCGAAATAAGGCGCCTGACGAATATAGGTCGAATCTTTTTCCCACGCGTAGGTCTCACCCTTTGGAACCGGCAGACCGCGCCAGCGTTCGTCTCCTGAGTAGACCTCGCCATAGCTTTTGCGAAACATCTCCGATGTAATCGCGCTCGACATTGCCTGCTCGACTTCCTGCTGTGAAGGCCAGATGTCGGCCAGATAAACCGGCATGCCATCCTTGCCTTTTCCTAGAGCATCTTTTCGCAGATCGATATCAATGCGGCCAGCGAGCGCGAACGCCACCACCAGCGGAGGCGACATGAGATAGTTCGCCCGAACCTCGGAATTGATGCGCCCCTCGAAGTTGCGATTGCCAGAAAGCACCGAGGCAACCACCAGATTCTTGTCCTCGATTTCTTTCGAGACCTCAACCGGCAGCGGCCCGGAGTTCCCGATGCAAGTGGTACAACCGTAGCCGACGATATGGAACTTCAGCTTTTCGAGATACGACATTAGGCCGGCTTTTTGCAGGTAGTCGAGAACAACTTTCGACCCGGGAGCAAGCGAAGTCTTCACCGTCGCCGGAACCTCGAGGCCGCGCTCGACTGCATTCTTTGCCAGCAGTCCGGCGGCCAGCATGACAGAGGGGTTGGATGTGTTCGTGCAACTGGTGATCGCCGCAATCACCACGCTGCCGTGCCGCAGCGCCACATTTCCATTTGTCGGAATATGTTCGTGGACGTTCGGATCCTCGACTCCAATCGCTACGGGATTTCCACCCTCTTGTTCCCAATGGTTGACCTGCTTGTAGGCGTTTTCGGCCGGAGCCGCAGCAGCAGCCTTAGCCTTCGGCTTGATCAGAGAAGGCAAGGCCTGCACAAACGACTCTCGTGCGTGCGACAGCACGACTCGATCCTGTGGACGCTTGGGTCCGGCGAGACTCGATTCGACGGTGGCAAGGTCGAGACTCAGCAGTTCGGAGTATTCAGCTTCGGGCGTCTTGGCGTCGTGAAAAAGTCCCTGCTCGCGGGCGTAAGCCTCGACCAGCGCGATCTGCTCGTCGCTGCGTCCGGTGAGTTTCAGGTAGCGCAGACTTTCTTTGTCAATCGGGAAGATGCCGCAGGTGGCGCCGTACTCAGGAGCCATGTTGGCGATGGTGGCGCGGTCGGCGAGTGGCAGGTCTTGTAATCCTGATCCAAAATATTCTACGAACTTGCCGACCACACCGTGCTTGCGCAGCATCTCGGTGATAGTAAGAACGAGGTCGGTGGCGGTGGCGCCTTCGCGCAATCGCCCGGTAAGTTTCACACCGACGACGAGCGGGATCAGCATGGAGACGGGCTGTCCGAGCATGGCGGCCTCGGCTTCGATACCGCCCACTCCCCAGCCCAGCACGCCGAGTCCGTTGACCATAGTGGTGTGCGAGTCGGTGCCGACGAGCGTGTCGGGATAGGCGGTACGCTTGCCGCCTTCGTCATCTTTATGCACAAAAACCACGCGCGCCAGATACTCGAGATTTACCTGGTGAACGATGCCGGTGTCCGGCGGCACGATGGCGAGATTGCGAAAGCCTGTCTGCCCCCAGCGTAAGAAGGCGTATCGTTCTTTATTGCGCTGAAACTCAAGCAGCGCGTTGACGTCGAAGGCGCCGGCCGATCCGAATTCATCGACCTGCACCGAGTGGTCAATAACAAGTTCAGCCGGCTGCAGGGGATTGATAAGTTTTGGGTCGCCGCCCAAACGCTTCATCGCATCGCGCATCGCCGCGAGATCCACAACCGCAGGGACGCCGGTAAAATCCTGGAGAAGGACCCGGCTAGGCGTGAAAGCAATTTCCTTTTCCGGCTTCGAATTCTTATTCCACGCCGCGAGCGCGCGAATCTCGTCCTTGGTGACGTTGCGCCCATCTTCGGTGCGCAGCAGGTTCTCCAGCAGAATTCGCAGAGAAAACGGCAGGTGCTGAGTAGCAATGCCCTGCTTGTCTACAGCGTCGATGCGGTAAAGTTCGTATTCTTTGTTGCCTACTGTAAGAGTTCCACGTGCGCCAAAACTATTCAATGACATGATTGCCTTCTTTCACAGATCAATGCACCGGAAACTAATAGTGTAATTCCTTTGAGGGTCTCTTGTGGGGACGGCCCGCCTAGCGAGCGACTTCTGAACGAGGGTGACGGGGGCCTGTGAGCGCAACGCGGCATACCAGATGTAGGGGACGCGCATTTGATTGAGTTAAAAGTAACGTCAGCATGATGCAAACCTTGGGACACGTCGCGCTGGTTGTCCGCGATTATGACGAAGCTCTGGCCTTCTTCACGGGAACGCTAAACTTCAAGGTGATCGAGGACACTCGATTGAGCGAGGACAAACGTTGGGTGCTGATCGCCCCGCCGGGATCCCCGGGGACCAGCCTGCTGCTGGCCCGCGCGGCCACTCCAGAGCAAGTGAGTCGTATCGGCAACCAGACGGGAGGCCGAGTCTTTCTTTTTCTGCACACGGACGATTTTTGGCGTGACTATCGTGAAATGATCGCGAGGAAAGTGAAGTTCACACGCCCACCAAGCGAGGAATCATACGGCACGGTTGCCGTCTTCGAAGACCTGTATGGGAACCAATGGGATCTGTTGCAACTGAGACCCGGGCATGTCCTCGGCACGCTGCAACCGTGAACCGCAAGCACCAGGCACCCATTCCGCATTCCTGCACAACCGGCGGACTAACGCCGAAAGATCTTGTGCGGAAGCAAGTAAGTAAATCCGGCGAACTCTTCCCATCGGGTGGATGTACCCGTGAGTCCCCGGTTGAAACCGGCATCGAGAACGATGTTTCTCCGCAGATTGTAATTCAGCGCCCATAAGTTGCCGACGGCATTGCTTCGAAGAAAAGGCTGAGTGAAATGCCATACTTCTCCGGTCACTCCGAACTTCTTCCCCAGCGGATGAGAGATCGAGAGCGTCTGCCCGAATTGGGCCCGGTGAATCGTAGCCTCGATTACTTCATTGAAGAAGAAATTGATGTCGTAGTGAAAGCTTTTTACGTCAGCGCTGGCAAGAAGGAGGGTAGAGTTTCTCGCGCTGCCAGTATCGAGGTCGGGCGCGTCTCCGCTGTAAACTCGACGGAAATAACTCAACGAAATCGTGGGCCGGGCCCCTTCTCCCCGGTGGAGAACGCCTTGCACTCCGAGCGATATATCGCCCGCCCCGTATGCGGATTGACCGCCAGCGCGGGAATGGGCAAACGGTTCGCTCACCGCCAACAATTCGATCCAGCTCGATACGGAAAACTTCAACACGGTGTTAAGACTTGACTGGGAAGAGAACTCTGGAGAGTGGTTCGCACCCAGGACACCGGTTTCAAACTGAAGGTATCCAACTGGAGTGAGGGCGGCTGGCGTGGCGATGGTTGGCCGACCGGGGTTTGCCGCCGCGTCCTCCGGCTGCTGCTGCGATGAGACAGTCAGCGTGACAGCGAAAAGAAATGACACCAGCGACACGAACGACAGTCGAAACATAATTTGGAGTGAAGAGTTTATTTCGCTTTCAGGAGTAGAACAGGTACGCCGATACTATGGCGGACTCGAGTGGCAGTGGCGCCGAGGAAAATGTCGGCTAGAAAGCGGTGCCCGTGTGTGCTCATGGCCACCAAATCACATCGCTTCTGCTCCACCCATTTGATGATTTGGTCGGCCGGGTCCCCGTATGCCAATTCGGCTTGCGCGGGAACGCCAATGGACTCAAACTCACCCTGCACCTTTTCCAAATATGCAGTGTCTTCAGCGATTTCGGGACTGACCGCGTCCGGGCCATAGGTCCGAGCGGCCCATCCGTCGGCCACATGAAGCAGTACTAAACGGCTGTGCGCAAGCTTCGCGAGCTGCTTGACATGTTCAATGATCGCCCGGTCACTCGTCGTACCGTCCAACGTCACGAGAATCGTGTCATACATGCTGTTCCGTTTCCGCCGACTCTATGGTTCCGGCGTCATCCACCGGTGATAACCTGCCACGCGGCTTTGAGCGAGTCCGGCAGGCCGTAGAGGTCCATAGCGGTGATCAGCATAGCACTGCCCCAACCAGCAACCAGCAGGAACCAACCGTTCTTCCATGTCCCCATTCGCTTGCTTGAACTCGTGAAGTGCAGCAGCGGAAGCATCGCAAACGGAAGCTGCAGCGCCAAGACGACCTGGCTTAAGGTCAGCAGATCGGTAACGCTGCTGTCGCCCCGCAGCCCGATAATGAAGACTGCCGGCAGGATGGCAAGCGTGCGCGTAATGAGCCGCCGCACCCATGGTTTGATTCGCCAGTGCATAAAGCCTTCCATCACAACCTGGCCGGCGAGCGTTCCTGTGATAGTGCTGCTCTGGCCGCTTGCCAATAGCGCCACCGCAAACAGCGTGCTCGCGGCAGCCGTCCCTAACAACGGCGCCAGCGTCAAATAAGCGACCCGAATCCAATCACTATCGGCGGTAAACTTGACCGTCTGCCCGCCCGATGCGATCACGCTTTCCTTCCCGAAGAACACCATCGCCGCCAGCACCAGAATCGCCGCGTTGACGAAGAAGGCGATGGTCAGGGCTACGATGGAGTCGATGGTGTTGAAGCGGATCGCGCTCCGGACGGACGCCTCATCCTTCTGCAGCCGACGGCTCTGCACCAGGGCCGAGTGCAGATACAGGTTATGGGGCATCACGGTGGCGCCGATGATACCGATGGCGACGTATAACATTCCCACTTGACCAAAGCGGGGCGAAACCAAAGCGCGTCCCATTTCCAGAAAGCTGGGTTGGGTCTGCGGCAGAATGAAAATCTCGATGAAATAGCACGCACCGATAGTCGCAATCAACAGCAGGACCACGGCCTCGATGGTACGCATCCCAAACCGTTGCAGTGCCAAGAGCAGCAGAACGTCCAAACCCGTGATGATGACCGCCCATAGCAGGGGAATATGGAACATCAAGTTGAGGGCTACGGCGCTGCCTAACACTTCCGCCAAGTCACAGGCGCCGATGGCCACTTCGCTCATTAGCCAGTTGGGCCAACGAGTCCACCCCGGGTACCAGTCGCGGCAGCATTGGGCGAGGTCCTTGCCGGTCACAACACCCAAGCGAGCGGAAATTACTTGCATGAAGATCGCCATGAGACTGGCGAGACCCACGACCCACAAGAGCCCGTACTTGAATCTTGCGCCGCCTTGCAGGTCCGTTCCCCAGTTGCCGGGATCCATGTAACCGACGCTGACCAGAATCGCCGGCCCCACAAATGCCCGCCACTGCTCCCAAAATCCGGCCTGGTGATGTGGCACCTCGATCGACCTGTGCACGCCTTCCAAAGACACGTGGCCGGTACCGCGAGTGACGGAAGACGGCAAGCCCGGGCCTGTCGGTGTATCCGTGTCCGCTGGTCCTTCCACTTTTCTCATCTGCTGTGCTTTCGGCTGTGTTTCTGCTGTGCTTTCGGTTCTGTGTTTCCGAGAGAACTCTAGTCAACCAGAGTATACATTACGATATTAACGATAGTTAATTATAAAGTACGTGAGGGCGCTGGCAAAATCCAAACTTTGTCTGTTGCGGGTCGGCCCAGAACCACAGTGCGCACCGCAGTCCGGATAGCGAGGGTCTTGTCGTAGTTACGCTCGATCAAGGTGAGCTTTGCTCCGGGCCGGATGCCGCGGGCTTCCAGAAACTCCAAAAGGTGCCGGTCGCGCTCATAGATCCCGCTTACGATATAGCTCTTGCCAGCCTCGGCTTCTGAGAGGAGGAGCAGTCCGCGATGGCGTCGACTGGAGGGACTCTCCAGTTCAGTGAGATTCCCGTGGGGACATGCCACTCCCCGCCCGAGTTTGGCAAGTAGACGGGCCTCGAAATCCGGCGAGACCGCATGCTCCAGTCGTTCCGCTTCGTCGTGAACCTTGTACCATTCCATCCCAAAAATTTCAGCGAGCATGCGCTCGATGAGATGGTGGCGAACTGTCAATTTGCGGGCAATTCTTTTTCCGGGTGCGGTCAGGCGAACGCGCCCGTCGGCATTAACCCGCACCAGTCCGTCCTTTTTGAGTCGACGCACCGCCATGGTCACCGCCGGGGGCGAGACCTTGAGCCAATGCGCAAGCGTAGCCGAGATGACGGTCTCGCCCTCACTCTCCGCCTCCAGAATCGCCTTGAGATAGTCTTCCTTGGAAACTGTAATCACGAGACACATATTATACGTCGAGGGATTAAGCGTGGTTAATTGCGGATTGAGCTACTGGCTGCGAGCCGCGAGCTTCGAGCTACGACGAGCCGTGCCCCGTTTTATCCAAGCTTGCAGCTCGTAGCCCGTAGCAGCTTTCGGCCGCGTTTGACATCATCTTCTCGCGCCCCTACCCTTGAATGTCTCGACTATGAAGATTCTCGTCATTGGTGGCGGCGGACGCGAACACGCATTGGTGTGGAAGCTTCGGCAATCGCCGCGAGTCACAAAGATCTACTGCGCGCCGGGCAATGGAGGGATCGCGGACCAGGCGGAATGTATCGCGGTGGATACGAAGAATCTCGACTCCATGATCGCGCTCGCGAATCAAATTCAGCCTGACCTTACTATTGTGGGGCCCGAATTACCGTTAATGTTGGGATTAGTGGACGCATTCACGCGCCGAGGCTGGCGTACGTTTGGCCCGACTCGATTAGCCGCACAACTTGAAACCAGCAAGAGTTTCGCCAAGGAATTCCTGCAGCGCCATCACATTCCAACCGCCCATTATGCAATCTGCGATTCTTCGGAACAGGTGCGCGATGCGCTGCCGCACTTTCACC
>Ga0137395_10001599_pt1 | contig 10589 bp, 7 predicted proteins | sample czobulk216metaG_FD_108283 | JGI IMG/M metagenome (GOLD analysis project Ga0137395, IMG submission 108283) | Vadose zone soil microbial communities from Angelo Coast Range Reserve, California, USA - czobulk2.16 metaG | ecosystem: Environmental > Terrestrial > Soil > Vadose zone | place: USA...
ATGGCCGCCTCTTCAGAATCGAAGACTCGAGCGGGACCGGTGTGGGATTGCCGTTCGTGGCCGCTCATCTTTACAACCCCACCGCCGGGAGCCAGGTTGCCTTTTAAGATCACGAGGCCGCCGGTTGATTTTAGTGGTTTGCTTAACGGGGCGATTACTTGTTGTCCGGGAGTTTCTTTCGCGGCGCTGGCTTCTTCGGCGAATGTTTTGCCGGTCACGGTCAGAGTTGAACCGTTCACGTGCTTGCCTTCCAGCAGACGCTGCGCAATCAACTGAATGCCTCCGGCGGCATCTACATCGGCGGCTACGAATTTTCCTGCTGGCTTCAGATCAGCCAGCAGCGGAGTGCGCTCGCTGACTCGCTGGAAATCGTCGATGTCCAGCGGCAATCCCATCTCGCGCGAGATGGCCAGCAGATGGAGAACGGCATTGGTCGAGCCACCGGTGGTGGCGACGCCCGCGATCGCGTTCTCGAATGCGGCATGAGTGAGAATATCGCTGGGCTTTATTCCCTTCTTCAGAAGATTCATCACCACTTCACCACATCGGAAGGCCACTTCGTCCTTGCGCGGGTCCATGGCCGGGATGCCGTTGAAGCCCATCGGCGAGAGGCCGATTAACTCCATCACCGTGCTCATAGTATTGGCGGTGTATTGGCCACCGCATGCGCCTGCTCCGGGACACGCTACGTTTTCTAGCGCCAGCAGATCGGCATCACTCATCTTGCCGGCGGCATTTGCCCCTACGGCCTCGAACACATCCTGAATGGTGACGTCTTTGCCCTTGTACTTGCCGGCGGCTATGGTTCCTCCGTATAGAACGAGGCCGGGTAGGTTCATCCTTGCAAGCGCCATGGCTGCGGCGGGAATGGTTTTGTCGCAACCTACAACGCAGACGGCGGCGTCAAAAAGTTGTCCGCGGCAGACCAGTTCGATGGAATCGGCAATCACCTCGCGGCTCACGAGCGAGGCCTTCATGCCTTCTGTGCCCATGGTCTCGCCGTCGGAGATGGCGATGGTGTTGAACTCCATCGGCGTGCCGCCAGCGGCGCGAATGCCTTCCTTCACCTTGGCGGAGAGCCGGCGCAGATGAAAGTTGCAGGGCATGGTCTCGATCCAGGTGTTGGCAACGGCAATGAGAGGCTTGGCTAGATCGGCGTCGTTGAAGCCGATGGCCTTATACATGGCTCGCGCCGGAGCCTGGTCGCGCCCGTCAGTGATGTAGCGACTGCGATGTTTGAGGTCGTTATCCATGGGAGTGATTACAGAACTGGTAAGTCTAACTGAAGATTAACCGTGGGGCGACTTGCGTCTCTAGCGTCCGGCAGTTGGGTGGCCGGGCGGGGACGCCCGGCGCTCCATCGTTTATTTATTCTTTTAATCTTTACGCGTTCACTACTTTCGGGCCCTCGGGCTTTGCCTCGGTTGCTTTTTTCTTTTCCGCCGGCAGCCATGACATCATGCCTCGCAACTGTTCGCCGACTTTTTCGATCGGATGCTGGCTGGCGGCTTGGCGTAATTTTGCAAACTTCTTGCCGCCCTTTTTATTTTCTTTAATCCATTCCTTGGCGAAAGCGCCATTCTGGATTTGCTTCAGCACTTTCTTCATTGCCTTGCGCGTGTCGTCGCCAACCACAACTTCGCCGCGAGTCAGGTCGCCGTATTCTGCAGTATTGGAGATCGAATAACGCATGCGGCTCAATCCGCCTTCGTAGATTAAGTCCACAATCAGTTTCACTTCATGCACGCACTCGAAATAGGCGATCTCCGGCGCGTAGCCGGCCGCAACGAGCGTCTCGAAGCCTTTCTGCATGAGGGAGGTCAAACCGCCGCAGAGCACGGCCTGCTCGCCGAAAAGATCGCTTTCGGTTTCTTCTTTGAAGGTGGTTTGCAATACTCCGGCGCGGGTCGAACCGATGCCGTGCGCGTAGCTAAGCGCGAATTCACGAGCACGTCCGCTGGCGTCCTGGTGAATGGCGAGCAGCGAAGGGACGCCTCCGCCTTGCGAATATACGCGGCGCAGTAAATGACCGGGACTCTTCGGTGCAATCATAACCACGTCCACATCTTTTGGTGGCTTGATGGTTTTGAAGTGAATCGAGAAGCCGTGGGAAAAGCCGAGAATCTTTCCCTTTCGCAGATGCGGCTTGATCGACGACTCATAGAAGTCGGCCTGAGTCTCGTCGGGCGTGAGAATCTGAATCCAGTCGGCGCGCTTCGCCGCTTCCGCCGGAGCAAGAACGGTCATGCCATCCGCGCGCGCCTGCTTGGCGGAACCGCGTGCAGGATCAAGGCCGATGATTACGTCGTATCCGCTATCACGCAGATTCTGCGCCTGTGCATGTCCCTGTGAGCCGTAGCCGAAAACGGCGATCGTTTTACCCTTCAATGCGGAAGGATTGGCATCGTTCTGATAGAAGACTGTGGCCAAAGAAAACTCCTTTTAGAGTAGTGGTAAGGATTGTTGCTGAAACCGACCGATTGGTCGGTTTTTAAGATGCTATGGTCGCCTGGGCCATGGTGTCAAGCGGCTTGCGTTCGTGGCGAGCGGCAGGGGATTAATTATGGTTCGCGTCAGATCGCGTCAGAGAATCGCGTCACAAAGAAGAGTCACAAAGAAGAGATGAGATCAAAACTCCAGGTAAGCTCCTGCGCGTGGAGGATGCGCGGGGCCTGCGGTCCCGGTTGGCAGCAACCGATCTTCAACGCCATGCAGGCTTTCCCATGCGGCCTCGGTGAGTGACGGGTCCGCGCCGACAATATCCCGGATCATTTGCCAGGCAGCGAGGTTGAGCGCGCCTTCGGGCGCAGGCCCCATGGCAAGCGAGACGCAGCATTGCGGGCAGAAACAAATTCGCTGCGCGGAAGATTTCTGGCGCGGACGCACTCCTACAGTTTGCGCGAAAAGATAGACGGCAACCGATTTTTGTCCGGGCTCGAGCTCGCGATTGCAACGAAGGCAGAATAGGTTTTCCAAAAAATCAGATCCCTCGGTAAGTCTTCTATATGTAGGCTACTTTCTCGAAGGTGCGCGGCTGGGGCAAGTATGTAAGGGGATTCCGGCCTCCTGTTACGAACCTGCCGCGAACCTACCGCGAGCCTACCGCCACAACGGCGCGAACCAAGACTGGCTCTAGCCAGAAGACGATGGCATCGCGCATTCTGCTTGTCATGGGTAGGGCTACGTCGTCAAAGTCTTTGCAGGAAAGGCCGATTTTTAATCAGCGCAAACAGGTTGCTGCCGTCTGCTACCGCATCGGAAAACGCGGGGTCCAATTCTTATTGGTGCAGACCCGCAGCGGGCGTTGGATTTTTCCTAAAGGTGGCGTCGAGCATGGCCTGACATACGCTCAGTCCGCGGCGCTGGAGGCATTCGAAGAAGCGGGTGTGCATGGCAGGATCGAAGAAATTCCTTTTACCCGATATTTTCGCCGCCGACCCGACACCAGCGCTTCTCTGAAGAATACTGGGCAGCACGCCAACTCTGCGCGCGGAGAGCTTGCCGTCACCACCTACCTTTGCGAAGTTACCCGGCTGGAAGCACCGCAGGAATCTAATCGCAACCCGACATGGTTCTCTGCTGAGAAAGCGAAACAATGGCTGGTTGAAGATCGCTCACGCGAATTTGGCGCAGAACTTGCGCGCGTCATTGACCTGGCAGTGGCTCGCGTTGAGCGATTACACCAAGGCTTAAGTGCCAGGGTGGATCAATCCAAGGCGAACCCCAAGATGCGGAAACCGATGTGGGCTCAAACTCCGATGGTTCAAAAGAAGGACGCATTGCAGGAAGTTCGCTTTGAAGCTTCCGAAATCGCTCGGGCGCATCGTTTGTCCGGCACAGATTCGCACCCGAACTACATTTTGCGCGGTCATCCTCTCCTGCAGTTGCCGAGCGGAACCGGCTCTTCACCTGCTGCTCTTCAACCTGATGCTCCGCAAAATGTGCAATTCATCGATGGCGGCCGCCCCGCTCGCCGCCACAAAGTTTCGCCAAAATCTCTGTAGAGCCGTGCCGATCCGTTTATCCGTAGGCGATCTTGGGCAAATCGATCCCTCTGCCGGATTCCCTGGTGGAGACTGGACGCCATTCCGCGATACCATCTGATGATGCTTCGCGAAGCGGGCGTTGATTCTCGCCACGAACCACGACAAGAGCCGCGTCAGGAAATCCTGCGCACTGCTGCCCGCCTTTTTCAACAGCAGGGATACGACGCGACTTCAATGAACGACGTTGCCGCCGCGCTCAAGTTGTCCAAGGGCGGCCTCTACCATCACTTTCAATCGAAGGATGAAATCCTGTTTCACATCATGTCTCATGCCATGGACATCACCGAAGCGCGGGTCATCAATGTGGTGCGACGCATCGACGCTGCCAGCGTTGAGGGAGTGGAAGAGCGGCTGCGTACGCTAATCCGGCTGCACATTGAGGTGGTGCTCAGCCCTGAAGACCGCGAGATCACGGTGATGCTGCATGAGAATCATCCACTGCCGCCGGCGCTTCGCCGGCAGATTAACTCGCGGAAAAAAGATTACCTCCACTTTGTGGAGCACCTCATTGCGGACGTACAGCGGAAGCGGAACTCGCGATCGACGGTGACGCCTCGCGCCGCTGCTTTAGCGCTGGTGGGCATGATCAACTGGATCTATCAGTGGTACAAGCCGGAAGGGCCGCTGACGGGTGATGCGCTGGTTCAGCAGTACACGGATATTTTTTTCCACGGTGCGGTGGGGTAGGAAGGTTCTCAGTCCCTCAGTCGAGTTATGGTGTGGTGGCGGGGCTACGCCCCGCAGACGGGGCATAGCCCCGTCACCACACAGGCTCTTCCAATTTTTCATGTCACACTTCTTCCACATTGACGATCTTGACCGCGAGCGCGCCACCGCCGGCAAACGCTATCTGGAATTTCTTCGCGTGCCTGCCATGAGCGCTGGTGTTTACGTTTTGCCGAAGGGCGGCGTCGATCCCCAGAAGCCGCATCGCGAAGACGAGATGTATTACGTGGTCCGGGGACGCGCTCGGATGCAAACCGGATCCGATCATGCGGAGGTGCATGCCGGTTCGGTAATTTTTGTTGAAGCTGAACTCGATCACCGGTTCTACGACATTGAGGAAGAATTGGAAGTCTTGGTTTTCTTCGCGCCGGCTGAGCAGGAATCTGACGGCAAAAAAGAATAGCCCGCGAGCTTGTCAGTTCGCGGGCTATTCCGGTGGACTGGTTGGGATTGACTGAGGTGGTCACTCTCGTGGCCCCTCGCTCGTTCCGGTGCCGGTCACAGCTTGTGCCCGGCGGATCAGCCCAAATTCACGGATTGTTTGCGAGAGATTATTCCCGATTCGCCCGACCAAAGGTTCCTCGAGAACTCCGCTTAGAGCAACCGCCCTAAGACTCAGCCACCTCACCTGGTCTGGTGCTTCTACTATGAGAATCAGAACTTATCATCCGACCACCTCCTTTCCGGTGTATTCGCAGATTACAAAAAATCGTGGGCCGAAGTCAACGGCACGGGAGGTGGAGTGCCGGGGGAAGCAATAGTTCTCAGTTCCCGGTTCTCAGTATCCAGTCTCGGGGGCTTCTCACCGAGAACTGAGAACCGGGAACTGAGAACTCCCCTTCGCGGGTACACTTATTTCGCGAATGAAAACAACTCCCGTGGAGTTCGACTCAACATGCCAGCCGTAAGCGTGGCCGCAACCGTTCTCAACGAGGTCGAAGACATTGACGCGCTGGTGGAGAGTCTGATGCGGCAGACGCTTGCTCCTGCCGAGGTCATCATCGTCGATGGCGGTTCCACCGACGGAACCTGGGAACGCCTTGAAGCCGCCCGTCTGAAATATCCGATGCTGGTTCCGATCCGCGACGAAAGCTGCAGTCTGCAGCGCTGTCCGGGACCGATCGCGCGCGGCCGCAATGTGGCGACTGTGGCGGCTTCATCTGACGTCGTGGCATTCACCGATGCCGGATGCACTCACGAGCCGGACTGGTTGTCGAATCTTACGGCTCCTATTTGTAGCGGCGAGTTTCAGTATTCGGTGGGCGGATCGTGGATTGATCCGGCGAAATCCACGGTGTGGGATGTTGCCTCTGCGCCATTTTTCGGCATCAAGTTAAACCCCAACGCGACAACCAAATCGTGCACCGCGCGTTCCATGGCCTTCCGGAAAGAGCTCTGGCGGCGGGTCGGTGGATTTCCCGAGAACGTCTTTCTCGGCGAAGACACCGTTTTCGATTCCAAGGTTCGCAAACTCGTGACTCCGGCTTTTCCGGAGCGAGCGAAGGCGTCATACCAACCGCGCCATACTTTCCGTTCCGCTCTTCGCCAAATGGTGAGCTATTCCGTGACCGACGGCGTTTTGGGCGGGCGTACGGCGCGCCTGTGGCGGAACATAGCTCGTTGCGTGGCCGAAATCCTCGCCATTCTTGCTCTCGTTTACTCGCCGATTCCGCTGTTGTGCGTGCTCGCGCTCGAAATCTATTTTGCCTTCCGGCTTGACTGGACCGACATTAGAAAAACTCCCTTTCCAACCTGGGTCGCCCGTCTGGCATTTTCGCTGCTGGTTCCCTGGGTGGTTGCCTGGTACCAGAGCGTCGGCAGCATCACGAAGAAAAACCGCCCCAACCGTCAGAATTTCGCGTAGCGCCGCCCCTGTTTCTTATCGCGAGGATTGAAGTCGCTGCAGTTCGCTCCTGGCCAGTGCGTTTTCCGGATGAGACAATACTTCCGCTCTGTATTCGGCGATAGCCCGCTCCCGGTCGCCGCTGGTCTCAAGTATCTTAGCGAGAACAAAGTGGAATCCGGGTGAGAGCGGTCCCCTTTGCAACGCGCGCTCGGCGTTCTGGGCTGCCGGTGTCAATTCTCCCTGCTCCATTTGGGCACGGGCAAGATAGATGAATTGGTCTGGATCCTTATCGTCGATCTGAATTGCGCGCTTCAGGTAATCCTCGGCCTCGGAAAGCCTTCCTGTACGGTAATATGCGTAACCCAGGTTGTAGTTGGACAACCAGAGGCGATTATCTAATTGGAGCGCGTTGATATACAGGGGGATAGCACGTTCATAACGGCCCATGTTGGCGAGTTCATTGGCCAGGTTGTCCAGTACGACTGGGTTTTGGGGCGCAAACTTGATTGCGTTCCGGTAAAGCAAAATATTGCTGGCCCACTGCATCTGATGACTAAGCGTGCCGACAAAGCCGGCGGTACAAAGAATCGCCACCACTGCCCACTTCACTGGCGCACCACTTCTCTTCCCAGGTAGGGTCTTCGAACGCTGTAGCGTTTTCGAGGTAGAGACTTGGTCGACCGCAAGCGCTAGCAGAATCACAATCCCCACTGACGGAAGGTAGAGAAAACGATCATGAACAAAATTCCCTGGGGCAATTGCGCGCAAATATAAAGTAGGCAGGACTGTCGCGAACGCGAACCCCGACGCAAAAATTCCTAAACGAGGGTCAGGGAGCTTAGAGATCCAGTACCCAGCGGCAACCAAAGCGCCTAGCAGGAAAAGGCTGGGCAGCACAAAGTTCCCAAAATCGGGCGCAGTTACGTAGGCCAGTGAGTAGAATTCGCTGGACGAAATTGGAAACAGCAAATACTTCAGATCGAACCACAGGACCGACGGCCAGGTCAGAACCATCGTTGCCCAGCTAAGAGGGATGATGGGTTGCACCAGGCCATGAAGCATCATTCCGCGGGCAGCGAGATAGATCACCAGCGCCATGAAATAAGGAAACGAAACGAGACCGTCTTTCCAGGCTGGCCATGCGCGGATTGAATTTCCGGTAGCGCGCGGAGTCGCAAAGATCACCGCAAAAGCAAAAATCAGAAACGGAAAAACGGCTGCCGTCTCCTTCGATAGCAGCGCCAACACGAACAAAAGCACGGATGTTGCCATCCATAACCTTAACTTTCTGCCATTTCTAAAGTTGAGGTACGCGAGGAAGCTGGCGAGCAGGAACAAGGACATGAGCAGGTCGTTCACGGAAGAGAGCCAAGCGACGTTTTCCACGTGAACTGGATGCAGTCCGAAAAGAATGGCAGCAATGGCAGCAGTACTGCGGAAGCCGCTCAACTTTTCGACCACGACGAAGACGAGGTATGTCGCCAAAACATGGCACGCCACCATCGCGACGTGCCATCCAGACGGATTAAGACCAAAAACGGCGTAGTTAAGACGCAGCCAGAGGAGCGTTATTGGCCGATAAAAGGTCCCGCTTGGGGGTGGCGCGACGTCGGCTGAAATCTGAGGAATGAAGTAATGAGCCAGGAAGCGCCATGAACGGATCATGACATTGTCCACGATCACCGGCTTGTCATCGTAGATAAAGCCGAACGAGAGCGTGTCCAGATAGGCGAGCGCCGTAACAGCGCAAACCAGCACCTCCGTCACACCGCTCTTTTCGAGGAACTGGCTCACTGCGGATGGGTTTTCCAATTGCCGGCCGGCTGCTTGCACGGGGTTGAGTATAGCTGGCGTTGAGTATAGTTGAAGAGAAACCGAACACTCGCAGTACATGCCCGCCAGATATCTACCTTCGTTACTGCCCATTCCCTAGACTGAAAGGACGCCTGCAAAGCAGGATGGCTTCCCCAAGTCATTGATCTTTATAGAAGTTCTCAGTTCTCGTTCTGGGTTCTCAGAAAATCTTCTCATTGTGCGCTTGGGCTCTTTTCACTGAGAACCGGGAACTGAGAACCGAGAACTGCGGTTCAGCCTTTCCAGCGATAGGAATTTTCTTGGGCCAGTCCTATATGCGCGAGCAAGCGGTTCGCGAATTCCTGAGCCATTACCTCGATGCTTGCGGGATGGTTATAGAAGGTTGGAATGAGCGGAAAGATGGTTGCTCCGGCATCGGCGGCAAGCGACATGTTGCGGATGTGAATTTTGTTGAGCGGCGACTCGCGGACGCAGAGCACGAGCGGCCGTCGCTCTTTAAGAGTTACGTCGGCGGCGCGTTCGATCAGGCGAGAGGCGGTGCCGTTCGCAATGCGGCCGAGTGTTCCGACGCTACACGGGATCACGACCATGGCATCGGAGGGATATGACCCGCTGGCGATGTTTGCCCCGATGTCACCGTTCGACTGCTGCTGAATCTTGTTTGAAGGCGCGCCGATGATTTGACGTAGAAGATCGGAGCGGCCTTCAATGCCGAGTTCCTCGGCCATAACACGGAGTCCGCTGTCGGAGGCGATGAAGTTTACCGTTTTAACCCGAGAATCGCGTTCTACGGTCAGTAGAAGGAGCTTTAGAAATACCGATCCACTCGCACCCGTAGTTGCCACGGTCAGATTTTCAACTGTAGGGGGCAAAGTTTACTGCTCCGTGAGGCATCAAATTGGCGGCCTCGAAAGCTGAGCATAGGGAGACGGGGAAGGCAAGTCAAGGCGGCTCAAAAAGCTATGGCAACCACCGGAATGTTACGATCGCGACGCAGTGTTGCTCAGCTCCACGCCATTGCCAGCGTTGAACGCGAGATCCGATCGGTTGATCGCGCTGCCGGACGCAAATATCTGTGCGATTTTCGCGACGCATATCGCTCCTATCAAAGAGTTCTAACCCCGGATTATGTTCGGCGTGAAATTTCAAAGTCTGGAGTCGTTTTAGTCGGCGACTACCATGCGCTGCCGAGCTCGCAACGTTACCTGACATTGCTTCTCGAGGATTCCGGGCTTAACCGGCGTCCCGTCGTTTTGGGTGTCGAAACGATTTTTTCTCGCGACCAACATATCCTCGACGAATGGAGTCGAGGCGAGATCGATGAAGCCGAGCTGCGCCAACGCATTCGGTTCGAACTCGACTGGGGATATGACTGGCGTCCATTTTATGAATTATTGTCAGCGGCCCGAGAGCGCGGCGCTTTTATATATGGGCTCGATTGCATGCCTCGCGAAGATCTGCGCAAAATAGGAGCTCGCGATCGCCATGCCGCCGACAAAATCGCCGATCTCCGCCGCCGGCACCCGGATGCTCTTGTGCTTGTTCTTTTTGGAGAGTCGCATCTCGCGCCCCAACATTTGCCCACGTTACTGCAGCAGCATCTACCCACGGAACGAATGCTTACCGTTCTGCTGAACGTTGACGCGCTTTATTGGCGCGCTGCGGGCGAGGCTCACGACCACGTCGAAGCGGTCGAAGTGCGTGACGATGTGCTCTGCGTTTTCAACGCTACGCCCCTCGAGAAATATGAAAATTACCGGCTCTGCCTCGATCGTTGGGGACGCAATGACAACGGCGGGCCCGACCTTGGTCCGACTCTCTACAATTTGATCGACGGCATGGTGCGCTTTCTCGGCATCAATCAATATTCACCGCACAATACGACGCAGCCGCGCCTCCTGGTTGACTTGATGCCGGAAGTTTATTCGCGCAGCTCTGATTCGCTGCTTCGAAGATTGCTATCGCGCAAGGGATTCACGGCTGAGGATCGCCGATCACTATTACGCCAGGTCCGCGAGCGCGGCAGCGTTTACCTGGCGCCGATTAATGCCGTGTACGTGCGTCAATTTCACATGACCGCTTCGGCCGAGGATGCAACTCGCTTCCTTCATCAAGCCTGTCGTGGACTGCCGAATCGCTGCGGCAGCAAGGCTTTG
>Ga0137395_10001600_pt1:7500-10586 | contig 10586 bp, 7 predicted proteins | sample czobulk216metaG_FD_108283 | JGI IMG/M metagenome (GOLD analysis project Ga0137395, IMG submission 108283) | Vadose zone soil microbial communities from Angelo Coast Range Reserve, California, USA - czobulk2.16 metaG | ecosystem: Environmental > Terrestrial > Soil > Vadose zone...
CGCCTTTTCCGTAAGGTCAAGGCTTTGTTTCATGTATTAGCTCTAGAATTACCACAGTTATCCATGTAATGTTCAATGATCTAAGAAACCATAGCTGATTTAATGAGCCTTTCGCAGTCTCACCATGTAAAGGTGTGTACTTAGACATGCATGGCTTAATCTTTGAGACAAGCATATGACTACTGGCAGGATCAACCAGATAATTAACCTTTGCTGTTTAATGCAAGGTGGTAATGCACATTAGTCAGGTGTTTTGTGTAACTACCTGTTTTTATTAATCAATGGCTCACGTGTTTGTCGTCTCCGCCGACTTGTAAATGATGACATTTTGATCATCCTCGTCGTCGTGTCAGACCGCGTGCGCCTTGTGCTCACTATAAGTGACTGCTGCTGTCAACAAAATGCAAACACACATACGATTCACAAACTCAAGTCTATAACGAATCGTGTCAATGATAAGGCGGCGTGCCACAGCTTCTATACCTCGCGCTGCACTCTGTGTGCCGGGAAAGCTGCTTTGCCAATATGCCTTGTATTAAAAATCTAAACGCGGCTGCGTCGGATATCCGGCGCATCCGCATGTCGTTGCTTATTATCACAACATGTTTATATAGCTTTTGTTTTCGTTTCAGCGCACTAGGCACTAAATCTAAAACAAACCAATAGTTCGGCGAACGCCAGCCCGGTTCTGCATGAACAGATTCCACCGTAAGTGTTAACGTACTAACCCCGCGTCAATCCAATCAAGGAGTCGCAGTGCTTTCCACACCCTACTAGAAACCATACGTCACGCAAACCAGACTTAATGCGTTTCTTAACACTCCCGAGCCTTATAGGTCGGAAATTAGGCATTGCCTAAAAAATGAGCTTCAAGCGAGCCCGATGGTTTATCGCTGCATCGGCGTGGATGCCTTTTGCATGTAGCGCATCTCTAAGCCTCAACAGACAGGTCTAGCTAGCGCAAATCTCGCAAATTTGCGCTAATGAAGCAGGCAAAATGTTAGAAGTTAAAGTATTATAATACAATACACTTCGAATTATAAAAAATACACCTTTGCACACTAAGGTGTGTGTGTCAAATTGATAAGATGCAATATGCTTAGCAAGCGCACGCGCTCTTACAAGATCAGTAAAATCTGCATGTTAGCTATAGAAGCTATAAATTGATATATTGTAAATACTAGTTGCGTTTAGAGCCAAATGCGGGAGGTTAAAAGCAAATTTTAGTTCAAAATTTTATTAAAAAATAACGTTGCTTACATTAAAGCATTATCATTTGCAGGTTTATAAAAATCAAAGAAATGTATAAGGTATGTGCGTGAGATATTTAACTACTTCAAAAATTGAGGCCACCAAGCAGTAAAGTTTAAGTTTGAATTTAAAGTTTGTTTGTGTTAAGATTTGTGTCCGTGATATGATGCAACGTTTAAATTTACGTGGGAAAAGTTGCTGAGAAATTCGCGTTGGTGCCTGTCCGTGTTACGATAGACATTAGTGATTCAGAGGTCACGTTTGCAGTAAGTTTATTGTTTAAGTTTGCAGCAAGTAAATGTATTAAGTAAAATAGATATATTAGATTGTTGTTAAAATTAAAAAAAGATAGATAGCATGCTGTTAACGTGGTTTAGTGATTATTATGAAAAGGACTTGTTTTGAGGCACGCCAAAAATAGCATTGGAATGTTGTTTTAGTTTAGTTAGTGTTTATTTCCAAAATCAATGTAAATCATACAAAGGACAAAAGTGACATGTAAAATAAATCAATAGAAATTTAGAAGAGGGTTCGTACAGTAATAGGGGGAAAGGTATGTGCATTAAATAAATTAGATACGATATTTGTGAATTAGAATAATGACAGGCTGGCTGATTGAAATTTATTATTAAATGTAATAGAACTACTGTAAAATCAATCTAGGAGAGTTCTTAAATTTTGTAGGGATTAAATGATGACAAATATGGAGGATTATTGACAATGCTAAGGAATAATTTTTCTTTTAAATTGATACAGCGTTCTTTAAAGTTGAGCGATAAGCAGAAAACTGCTTGCAATGGGACAGGCCGCCTGCCATCAATCTATCTATTTATCCCTCCCTTCCTCCATCCATCCATCTATCCATATGCACATTTCCTAAATTAATTTTGCACTGCATACATAGAAATCGTTGAAAGACAAATAAATATGCAAAAAGGTAGAAATTTATATGTGTTCTACTGACAAAATGACAGTAGCATTTTTCAGACATTTAATTTTTGCAAAAAATTTTCTTGTAAGAAAATCTGCAGGGTATTTTGCGGCGACGTTAGTTTGTGGAAACGATATGAAATGTTTGGTCCTATGTGCATAGTAACAAAATTAATTGTGTCTATTAAAGTGGCATTTAATTTCAGCAGAAATGAATATAGAAATAAGCTAGAGGTCTTGGGAATATGGAGTTTTGGGAATTATGGACCTCCGGAATAGTGGACATACCTCTATTAAAATAATGTGGAAACGTGACATTGCAAACATTGAACTGGATATTAATAATAAAAATCCAAACTTACTTACCTTATTGCAATTAATTCTTGCGGCCAGCCATTGATTGAAAAATAAAAAAGAAACTTGCGAGCGACGCGTGAATTAAGTGGGTTATTTTTTGATTATATGAAACAGGTCCCACCCAGGTTAATTAGCGGATTATCAGGTCGAACAATTAAGATGAATATTAGCTGTTGGTGGGGAGGGGGGGGGTTACATGAGGTTTTGAGCTTTGAGGTCAATTTAGGGGGATGTGAATATAGCGATCCATCATGACATTGAATGCGTGTAGTCAGCCCGAGTAACTTTTGATCATCGGCCGAATAACTGTTATAGACGAGGAAGTTTACTACTACTACTACTACTGCATTAACTCCTGGGGGACCGAGTCGCTAAATTGTTAATTGGCGTTGCATGTAAATGGGGTACCATGTACCCCACTCGGTCCCCCAGGAGTTAAAAGAGTAATTGTTACTCCCGCCGTTTACCCGGAACAGTTGGCTTCGGCGTGTATTGATGGATGGATGGATGGGACGGACGGCCGCACGCACGCACGCACGCACGCACGC
>Ga0137395_10001602_pt1 | contig 10584 bp, 9 predicted proteins | sample czobulk216metaG_FD_108283 | JGI IMG/M metagenome (GOLD analysis project Ga0137395, IMG submission 108283) | Vadose zone soil microbial communities from Angelo Coast Range Reserve, California, USA - czobulk2.16 metaG | ecosystem: Environmental > Terrestrial > Soil > Vadose zone | place: USA...
GCGGGAATTGACTGGATTGTCCTCCGCTATGAGAATGCGCAACGGTTCTTGCCCGCGCGCAGGAAGGGACTCCGGCTGCGGGTAAGGTTTAGCCGGAGCTTGCAGAGCGGAATCTCCGGTGGCCGTAAGCTGTGCGGTGAAGTGAAAAGTGCTGCCTTTCCCCACTTCGCTTTCCAACCATATGCGCCCGCCCATCAGCGTTACCAGTTGTGAAGCGATGGTCAGCCCCAGGCCGGTGCCGCCATAATGGCGGGTGGCAGAGCTGTCAGCTTGAACAAAGGCCTCAAAAATGGATTTCTGTTTTTCTGGCGCAATGCCGATCCCGGTATCGCTTACGGTGAAGTGGAGAAGATCCGGATTTTCCGCGGACCTTCGCACCAGTACCTTGATTCCACCACGATTAGTAAATTTGATGGCGTTGCCGGCCAGGTTCATCAGTATCTGGCGCAAACGTCCGGGATCGCCAATGACCGCACCCGGCACTTCCGGCGCAAAATGACAAAGCAGGGAAAGCTTTTTTTCGCTCGCGCGCAGGGAGAGATCTTTGATGACCGCCCGTACCGTGTCCCGCAGGCTAAAGGGAAGTTGGTCGATGGCGAGTTTGCGGGCTTCAACTTTGGAAAAGTCCAGAATGTCATTGATTATGTTGAGCAGAGAGTCGGCAGAGTTCTTGATGGTGCTGAGGAAGTCTCGCTGCTCTTCGCTCAGAGGGGTGTCCAGCGCCAATTCGGTCATGCCGATGATTCCGTTCATGGGCGTGCGGATCTCATGGCTCATATTGGCCAGGAACTCGCTCTTGGCACGGCTGGCGGCCTCCGCGGCCTCCTTGGCCTTGCGCATCTCTTCTTCCGCCATTTTCCGCGTGGTGATATCGATAAAGGTCCCTTCAAATTCCAGACCGTGGGTCCCGTGCTGCACGCTGGTGTGCGCGATGACCCAGGCGATGCTGCCGTCTTTTCGGCGCAACCGCCGCTCCTGGTGGGCGGTGCCTTGCTCGGCGATTATCTGCGCGGCCGGCCGTTGCTGGTCAGGATCCACCATTACCTGGCTTGCCGCACGGCCGATCAGTTCCAGCCCAGACTCAAAGCCGAGAATCCTGGCTGCGGCATCATTGCAATCCACCACCGTGCCGTCATGGGAGCAGCGGAAGACGCCGGCCAGGTTGCGCTCAAAAAGCAGACGATAACGCTGTTCGGATTGGCGCAGCGCCTCTTCGGCATGGAATTGTTCGGTAATATCAGAAAGCAGGCCGCTGGCGTATTTCACTCCATCTTTTTCGTGAACGGCAACCGCCCGGAATTGCGCACAGATCCACTGTCCGTCAGCGCGCTGCAGCCGGACCGCGACGTCGAAGCTCTTTCCCTGTGTGAACAGGGCGCAAAAAGCGAGCCTGGCCCGCGCTACGTCGTCAGGGTGAACGCATTCAAACCACGCGTTTGTGCCCCGCTCGTAGAATTCGTTGGATGAAATACCCAGCATTTTTTCCACGTTGTCAGTGATAAAGGGGACCCGATGTTGCGCATCGGCCATCCAGACCACGTCAGGAATGTTGTCCACCAGGTCGTGATATCGCTTCTCCGCCTCCCTCAAGGCCGCTTGCGTTGTCTTGGCTTCCGTGATGTCGCGGACGATGGCGGAAGCTCCAATGACCTCTCCGCTTGAGTTCCTGATGGGCGAATAGGTTGATGCCGAATGAAAGCGCTCCCCATTTTTGCGATAGCGAATGCCCTCAAAATTAGAGACGGTCTCGCCTTTCAGGATTCTGACAGAGAGCAGTTCGTAGCTTTCTTGTCGCTCCGGCGGGAAGAGGACCGAAGCCGGCTTGCCGAGGATCTCTTCCGCGGTATAGCCGTAAATCGCTTCCGCGCCTTTGTTCCACGCCACAATCACCTTGTCCAATGAGACGGCAATAATGGCGTCCTGGGTCGATTCCACCACGGCCGCCATGAACGCCTTCGCTTCTTTGCTCGCTATTGTTTCCACTAAATCGTGGTCGTTCGAAAGCACAATCAGGCCTCTCAAATCACAACTCTGCCTTGCGGCCACACGGGGCTGTGGTCGCAATACCGGCGTTATCAACTACTTTATCGGCCAGCCGCCCTTCGCCATTAGTAACGACTGTGGTCTCCCTTAATGCTAAGAAACGTCTAACAGTACTCAAGTCCCCAACCAGCCTGCCGATACACCCTGTAAGGAGTCGTCATATGCTTTCCAGTAATCGTTCCACCAGGAGCAGCCTGCGCAGAAAAATGGTGTTGCCGGTCACGGTGATCCGGCACAACGGCCAGGAAAAACAGTTGGCCCACACGCTGGACTTGACGGAAGTTTCGGCCCGTCTGGGCGGCCTCTGTTCTCTGCTGGAACCCGGTGAAACCATTGAGCTCCAGCGCGGCGCCGTCAAGGCCAGGTTTCAGGTCTTCTGGATGGGCGCGCCCGGCAGCGCCATGGAAGGCCAGGCCGGCGTGCGCAGCGTTGAGCCCAACCGAGGCATCTGGGGCATCAGTCTGCCCGCCGATGAAACCGATAACTCCGCCGGCCGCAGCGCTATGCGCGCAGAAATACAGCCGACCCACTCCGATCCGCGTCCTGCAGGCGAGAGACGCTGGCATACACGCTTTGAATGTTGCGGCGGCGCTTCTGTTCGCGCAGAAGGTTCGGGGTACCCCGTTCACGGCCAGGTGAAGGATATCTCCCGCGGAGGCGTCTACGTTGAAACCACAACACCCCTCACTCTGAACACCGAAGTCTACGTCAAGATGAACGTGGAAGACGTCCCTATTGAATCGCGGGGCGTGGTGCGGACCAGTTATCCCATGGTCGGCATGGGCATCAGCTTTCAGAATATTTCACCTGAAAACCAGGAGCGGCTCGACCATGTGATCGAGACCATTCGCCGCAAGTCAGCAACGCCCAAAGGCCTGACCGAGCCGGCGCTGGTCGCATTCAATCCGCCGAAGAAACAATCCCAGCCGGAGACAACCGGCCTGCGCCTGACTTCTTACCCAGCGGGTATTCTGGCCACCGCCTTTCGCATGTTCGCCGCCGACTTCGATGAGTGGAAGACCCAGCGCGCCGAGACCGAGCTTCATGAAATCCGCGCGGCCCTGGTTGAGGTGCAGCAGAAAATCTCGCCGCCGCCGCAGATCGACCTCACCGAAGTTCTCTCTACCGCCGTGTTTCACGGCGAACACGCCTGATTTCCTCCTGTCCGCGTTCCTCCACCAGGGCCGCACGATTTTGCCCTGGTGGTTTTTTTATTTCGCCTTGTCCAGCCCAGCGGTCTGGCCCGCGTTGTGGGCAAAAAACAGGATGAACAACAGCAATAGTCCAATATTGTCCAGTTCATTGCCAAAGTATTTCCACGGAGGCGATCCATGCGGCAGGACCCAGGTGCAGAGCAGCAGGTTAAGCATGAAGAGTGCGCCTACAATCGAAAACGGCCGCACCCAGAACCCCAGCACCATGGAAAGCCCGATCAGCAACTCCGCCACGCCCACCGCATAGCCTGACGCCACCGGATGCCGCAACGTGGCCCGCAAGAATGGCTTGTAAAAACCCACTGCCGTAACTTCCTGGTACCCGGTCACGTAGTGCTCATATCCGCCGTGGGCAAAGTCACGCCCCATCAACTTGTACTGCGCGAAGAATAAAAACATGATCCCGACAACGATTCTCGCAACCGCCATTGCCATCGACGACGATCCGTTGCTCTTGCCTGCCATTACTGTCCCCCCAGGAAAAATCGCTTGCTGTTTATTTATGTGTGAACACAGTGCCGTCTTTCATCACAAAGGTCACGCTCTTGAGCGCGTCGATAGTGGCCAGCGGATCGCCCTGTACCGCGACGACGTCGGCATAAGCCCCCGGAGCAATCACGCCCAGTTCTCCATTCTTGTCCAGAAGATTGGCGGCGGTGGAGGTGGCAGATTTGATGGCATCCATCGGCGACATGCCGAACTTCACCATGTATCCGAATTCGTTGGCTATGGGCTCCGTCCATGGAATGCCACCCATGTCAGTGCCGAAGGCAATCTTGATCCCCGCTTTCATCGCTTTCTTGAATGACACTTCATGCACTGCCGCCCGGGCGCGGTCCCGCTTGCCCTCATCCGTGTTGGCCGGCGACCAGTCGGTGTAATAAACCCCCAGCGTCGGTACCAGCCACGTTCCATGTTCTTTCATCTGCCTGATCGCGGCATCGTCAAGATCAAGGCCGTGCTCAATCGAATCGCATCCGCCATCGAGCGCGCGATGCAGGCCAATGCCGCTGTAAGCGTGGCAGGCTACTTTCTTCTGCTGTCCGTGCGCTTCGTCCACCACCGCTTTCAACTCTTCCACCGTCAGCGTCGGCTGAGAAACCAGCTTGCCTTCCTTGTCCACCCACGAGCGATGCGTCATGTAAACCTTGATCCAGTCTGCGCCGTTCTCCAGTTGCTGGCGCGTGATCTTGCGCAGCTCCACCGGCCCATCGCCCAGCTGCGCGCCCTTGGGCACCACGATATCGGGATTGTAGCCTTCCAGCGGATATCCACCTGTGACCGAGATCGCGCGCGTCACCACCAGCAGTCGCGGTCCGGGAATGAATCCGCCATTGATCGCTTCTTTGATTCCGACGTCGCCATAGCCCGCGCCTTCAGTCTCAACATCGCGCAGCGTGGTGAATCCCTGCTCCAGCGCCCGCCGCACCGCCACCGTTGCGCGCGCTGCCCTGTAGGACGAAGGGTGTTTCAATAGCTGCACGTCATATCCGCCCTCGGCCGGGTCCTCGCCCTGGAGAAAAATGTGAGTGTGCGTGTCAATCAGCCCGGGTAAAACCGTTACGCTCGCAGGCAGATCGATGACCGTGGCGCCCGCCGGCGGATTCCCGCCATCCGTGACGCTCTCAATCTTGTTGCCCTTGATCACGATCAGCACATTGTGCCGCGGCTGGCTGGCCAGCCCGTCAATCAGCGTGGCCGCGCGGATAGCCGTAACCTTCTCTGGCGCCGACGCCGTTTTTGCGCTGCCTTGCGCCGCCGCCGATGGCGCGAACAGCTCGCCGCACATCATCGCGAACACCACCACTAAAACGAACTTCAGAATAGAAATCTGCTTTGCCACGTTGATCTCCCTCCTGCAAATGAGCCTCATAGAAATACGCTTTGGCGATGGAATATGCAAATTGCTTTCTTGCAGTTCCAATCACAGATTGTTGGCTTATCTTCCCAAGTGGCGGCTCAGCCGATTCCAAGCTTCGAACGAGACTTGCATGACTACATAGGCTGCCGAGCAGACCGCGATCAAGGCGAGTGGCAGAAACGGAATAGCCAGTATTAGTAACTTGGGCTGTATCTGCCACAAATGCAAATATGCCATCCCAGTATCAACAATCAACCAACCGAGCCACAGTACCAGCAACGGAAACGCAACGATCAATAAGAGCCCTCGTAATGAGGTAAAGACTTTATCGCGCAGGGCTAGGTGATGGCTCATTTCTTTGGTTCGCCCGGAGGCATCTTTGGCTTGGGGCCTTCCAATTCGTCGTGAAGTTGCTGCTGCATCTTAGTAAGTTGCTCTCGAAGTTGGCTAATGTCTTTCGCGTTGGTAATGGTTTCTCTCAAAAGGTTGTTGTGCAGCCCAAGAAGCGTGAGCGTAAGTGCGAGAAACGAGACAGCGATGGCGATCCCGATGTTCCTCCAGTTTCTTACTTCGCGAGACAATTCAACCAAGGAGCTGATGATTCTAAAATCTCGGGAGTACTTTTCCAGTGGCTGCATCAAACCTTGTTTGAAAAGAAGAAATCGACGGCCCTCGTCTTCATACTCATCCAACTTTCCGATCGATTTGACTTTGGGGGCAATCTCACCCGGCGTCTTGTCCACGAAGTTAGTGGTTCGCTCGAAATCGATCGTCGCAAATTCATCGCCACGGCCGATCGTGTGTGACCGATTTGTCAGGTTGTAAAGCGGACAGGAAAGAAATCCTCTAAAGCCTGGCTCGACTTGCGGGCCGGTGCCGAGCAGAATTCCCTTGTAGACCCAGTCGACACGTAAATTGAAGCGCGCAGCAATATAGTAAGGCAGATCCAGCATCTCCTTTATTGACACGAAGATAATGGAATTTGGCGGCATCTCATATGTCGCCCTGTCCTCTGTCAGTTTTTTCTTTCTTCCGTTGCTGTCAACATAATCATCTCCAATGGTGAGTGTGTAGGCTGCAGGACGCAGTCTGGCTGCAGAATAGTTTTCAGCGATGAGTAGCTTGGCCTTGCAGAATTTGTCTATTTGGTCGGAAAGAAGCATCCCCTTGCGATCGGGACTGTTAAATTCTGGATCTTGGGTTTTCCACACTGGTTCGGAGTAGAGTTGATGTCTTGGTGGTTCGGCCATCTGTCCTCCTTCAGGCACCTCGCAGGGAAACGGTGCGAGACTTAAGTCTTTCTGTGCTGCAGTTCTCGAGCTGAGGACCTGCAGCCCAAATGCCAATGGGCGAATTGGTTATCTCTTCCAACCTTTCCATGAAGGAAATTGCATCGGGACTTAAGCGGTCGAGATTGGTTATTCCGCTGTTTGTGTATCGTAAGTAATCGATTCCGTTGAGCGCGATTCTTGTTGGCCGGTTGACTTGCACGGCAGCTTTGGCCAATTCCCAATCAAAACGACCAATCCTTCGTACTTTCTGGGTGACGCTCGTGATCTCGTGGATGGGATATGGATAACCGCTTTCAAATTGGAGCTGCTCCCATGAGATTTCCTCTTTAAGAGAGCCTGCTTGTGTACCAGCAACGCGAATCGGGAAGGTGCGAAAGACCACCACGATTTCAGACACTAATCGCGGGCTCAGTCCGACCTCGCTCAGGAAACCTGCACTCGTTGTGTCGCGTGAAGTCGCCTTGGGATACTCCGGTGTGTGATAGAGAGATAGGCCAAACCCTTGAGTGCCTTCGATAAGCACTTTCTTTCCATCGTCCAAGGCACGGTTCGCTTGCGCGGATACATCAGTCAAGAGCGGAGCAAGCCAACTGACTTGAGGAGCTACGTCGCCTGCTAAGCGCACGCCCGTTCCTCGCAAAGCACGGCGTGCTACCGCTGACCCAACACCACACAGAGTCGAACTCAAACGCTCTCGCAAATGGAGATCGACCTCGTTCTTGCGATCGATATCCTCAATAATCATTGCATTACGATCTATACCGACTCTCGAAAACAAGCCTAAATTCTCAATCTCTTTTTTTAGGACTTCCAGATCGACCAATGCGCCTGCTGGAATCAACAGACGCGTTTCTGGCCGAACGAATCCGGTTGGTATCTGGCGTACCAGATGCCTGGTTCCGTTTTCTACGACAAATGAATGACCGGAATTTGGCCCCCCACATCTGATGCACAGGTCGACCTTCTCCTCCAATGTTATGAATGCGGAAATCTTACCTTTACCTTCAGATCCGAATTGTCCGCCGACCACAACCCAAAGACTCATTGATCCCTCTTCCGGAGCGCTGTTACAAATTGGCTCAGCGGCTCGTAGAGTTGCTGCAAGGGTTCGCCGCTTGCAACGCAGAGCTCGGCAAACTTCTTAAGGCTCGGTATCTCCTGTTCGACGAGCTTGTTTTGCGCCTCACAGAATTCCTCAAACGTTTGGAACCGATGACTCTTCTGCAGCCGGAGCCAGCGGGCCTGCTGGGAACTGTCTATATAAACCAAGTGAAAGCGAGACGCAAACGCATTTTTTAAACTTTCATAGTCCAACGGATGACGTAGACCCTCCACGACCCAATCGCGGTTTGGCCTGATTTTTGAGAGTAGGCGCTTGTTTAGTTCGGGCTGCAGCCCGCCGGACATCACCTCCCAGCCCACTTCCTGCAGCCGGGATTTGCGCTCAGGATCTTCGTTGTACCAGTCCGCAAGAACCTGGCTGTAGCGGACGTGATTGAAACCGTGTTCAGCAGCGAGATATTCAGCCGCTGTGGTTTTCCCCGAGCCGAGTTGACCAGTAATGCCGATGACGAGATGCGTATTGGGCCGAGAAGCTTCCATGAGGAAGCATTTTAGTGGATTGCGGGTTCGGGTAGTTTGTCCAGTCCGGTTTGTGCCAGAATTTCGGCCAATTTCTGATAATTGAATTTCAGAGACCGAGGCACGATGAGGTAATCCTCGGCCGGCGTGCCCAGGGCGATGTATTCATCCGCCATGTAGAAAAGGCCGACCAAAGCCGAGGTGATGGCGTCCACTTCGTCGTGTACGACTTTTTCATGCAAGTATGGTCCGTGGATGCCGGCCCGATGCAGACCCCATTTCAATTCTTCCAAGCTGCTGCCCTTGCGCGGGATACCCAGGATGTCCTGAGCGGCACCGGGATAACTTTCAATGACCTTCAGGCCGGCCTCGCGGAGCTTGGCAGCAAGATTCATCCCTCGAAGCGTCAGGCCTTTCATGGTCGGGAGGAGGCACCAGAAAACAGAAATGCCCATGCGCTTGAGAGCCAGCTCACACTTGCGATAAATCGGGACGCTCTTTTTGCGGCGTTTCAGGTTCCAGCCTTCAGGAAGTGACAACGGCGAATCGATCGATACCAAGTCTGGCTTTGCCTGAATGGTGGCGTCGATCAGTTCCTGATCGGTACGGAGGCACATGGTTGAGGCCTGAGCCCCGTCCATCAGCGCCCAGCCAGTGGCCCGTTTCTCGCTTCCGGTCAGGTCGATGCCCACAATCCGTGGTGGACGCTCTGTAGAGGCCCTGGCGAGCAGGAGCGAAACCGTGTCACCTTGCGGCTCCCGATTGGACACACGGCGTTTAATGGACTTGGAAGCTGCCGGTAGCTCGCCAACTCCCGAGAAGAGAGAGGGGACGGTTTGGAACATGGAAGATGCCTGCTTTGCCAACCGGTCATAGGTCATCTCCATAATGGCCTTCAGGTGGACGACATCTTCAGTGTTGTACTGCACCAACTGCTCGAGCGCCGCTTTCTCGCCCCGCAGGTATTTGGACCACAGAACTGTAGCCTCAAAACCGCCAATGTCTGCGACACCGTCAGGACGCGAAATGCCGAGCTGCCGTTCGACTTCTTTGAGGCCACCCATCAATCCCAAACGCCTGGAGGTCCAACGAAGGTCAATGTGAACTGGAGGCAGCACCAGGTTGGGGAACGCCAGGCGGAGAAAACGGAGATCGAAGCCGGACCCGTTATACGTGACCACCACGGAATACTTTTTCAGCTCTTCCTGAAAATCAGGCAGGTTGTGGCCTTCAATGAACACGCTGTATTTGCGGCCATCATAGAGGCCGACCATGGTTACGCTGTCAAATACCGAAGACAGTCCTGTGGTCTCAATGTCGAGATAAACGCACTGATCAGAGAACTCAGGGAAAATCCGCCACGCTTCACCGAGGGTGGAGAGGCGCTGAAAGAAAGACGCGTCTTTGCTCTTGATCGCTTCCCGAGAGCGCGGGATGTATTCATCAAGCTTTTTCTGGAGCTTTACGCCCGCGAAGCCAAAGCGCTTTTCGAAGCGGTCAGCATCATCCCAACAGTGGATTCCGTGCTCCCAGAGCCCTTGCTCTGTATGCTTGCCGACGCCCGGGATGTGAATGAAGGTCTGCTGCAGCATATGTCAACCGTAAGACTCAAATTTGTCAACTATAGTTTACGTTAACTGAAGTTGACATACCAGTGGAAAACTCGTAAATTTAAGGCCCTTTTGTGGTTTATTTATGAGGAAAAGACGAACAGCGAAAGACTCGGCTTTTGCGGCGGAATTTGGGAAGCGATTAGAAGCTGCCTTTCAGAAATATGTTAAAGATAAGAGTAATCCGAAGCGCATGACTGTAACCGCTTTCGCAAAGTCACTAAACCTCACCCGCGGGGGCCTACACAAAGCTAAACGTGGAAAGAGCGTCCCAGAACTGGATTTGATCGAACGAGCTCGGCAGTATGACGTTTCCATTGGATATGGTGACCTGAGCGGTCAAATTACCAAACGCACGTCACGAAGGGGGCCCAAGAGCACCGACCTTCAGTTGTTCCTCCCATTCGCCGTCGAGAATTTGAAAAAAGACAGTGTGAGAGTGGAACTCGGAGAACATAAAGGCGATTCTGTCGAGGTTAAGGTCTGGATTAAGTTCGCTGGATAGCAGCAAGCCGATCCCAATTACGTCCCGCTACGGCTTTCAATGACGACATGCCTGCCAGCCCCTGTACCAAAAACATGTACCTATGTCAGGCAGAGGGTCGCAAAAGACATGACCGGTGCTGGTGAACTACTTCGCGCGTGATTATTACGAGGGATCGCGGTAGGATGACGTAGCCCCGAGGGGTGAGCAGTGATTGATCTTTGAAAAAGCAATTGGCAACTCATGCCAATCGGGGGCACTGGGACAAAACCCACGCCAAACTGGGATGACCTGGGATGAACGGGGAGGGGGGTAGGGGGATGAAGGTGTCAGGTATGTGCCCGGTTCAGAGCCGCGATCGGGAGATCCGTCGCTTGCGCGTCCGCCCCAAACGACACAATACCTTGGCCATTGATTCCACTGAACATCGGTAACGGGCGAAGCAGCCGCGCTTAACGCTATCCTTGGTGCTACATAGCGAGGAGTTTGTCTATGAAGA
>Ga0137395_10001603_pt1 | contig 10584 bp, 9 predicted proteins | sample czobulk216metaG_FD_108283 | JGI IMG/M metagenome (GOLD analysis project Ga0137395, IMG submission 108283) | Vadose zone soil microbial communities from Angelo Coast Range Reserve, California, USA - czobulk2.16 metaG | ecosystem: Environmental > Terrestrial > Soil > Vadose zone | place: USA...
GACGCCGTCGGCGAGACAAGCCGTTTTTTGGCGTTGCAGAAGGAGTATGAAAAGGCACCGGACGTCACCAGGACACGACTGTATCTAGAAGCCATGGAGAAGATTTTGCCCAAACTGCAGCTCTATATTATCGACTCGGATAAGGGACGCGTGCCCCTGCATCTGAGGGTGACCGGCCCGTAATCAGAGCTTCAATCAGCCCCCCTTCCAGTGGATTGCCTTCACCTACCAGTTCGACAGTCCCGTAGGCCCCGCTTTTACTTTTGTCGCAAAGACTGTCGGGAGATTGCCTTCCGACATCACAAACGACATCCAGGAAAATCGACAAAGCGCCATCTTCTCCGCCACGTTCAGCGATACAGAGCTTTTCCCATTTGCAGTTGACTGCACACGGGCGATGAATTTGTCCTTGGACAATTTGCAGTCAACTGCACTTTCGCTGGGAGAATTGGACGCAGTTTTACGCCGCTATGTTAAGCGCCTGTCACGCCATGCGCGGGATGCCCATTTTTGCAGTTGGCTGCAAATTTTATTTTGCGACTCGTGATCATGGAAGATTATCGGAGGTTGGCTGCAGATCGCTGAAAAGCTAACAAACTGGCCGCCGCGGCGGGCAACTAGGTCGACGTCCGCTTTGGACCACAACTGCTTTCGGGCTAGGCTATTGAAATCTCTCACCTGGTTTTGCAAACCCCCTACATTTGAACCGGCTATTTCCGGGCCACTTCTGAGACGTTTGCAAAACTCTTCTCACTCCATAAATCGCCGGGCGCCTCGCCGCCAGATGGGAAGCGGTAGTCGTCGAACACGACGGGAATGCGGACGCTACGCAAGACGGACAATCTGCGCGTCGTGCAGAATACCTGTGCCAAAAGAATTGGAACCTGCGTTTCGGATTAAAGGCTGTCGGGCGTGGCCCCTTCAACAGCGCCACGTGCCTCCGCTATCGTAGCTCGGCTGGCTCGGAAGCCCGTCATAGTGGGCGTCCGCTGCATCACCTTGGCCTGGCATCGCCCGCTCACCGTTTTTCCCGCGAAGACCGCACGTCGACCTCGAATGACCATTCCCGGGGGCTGGACTCAGCGCATCCGCCATTGCAGCAAGGAATATGGCGGATCGGAATCCGGATGATGCTCGAAGACGCCTTCGACCTCCGCGCCGATCGCCACCGCTTGCATGGGATCGCCCAGCAAATTGCCGACCATCCGCACGCCGCCTGCATCCGGCAATTCCACCAGCACGGCCACATACGGACCGTGTGGCCGGAGGGCTGCGTGCGAGGGATGCCAAACACGCTCCCAGCTGAAGATGCGGCCGCGTGGTTCGGCCTCGACCCATGGCGGGTCAAAGGCGTGACAGCGGTGACAGAGCCATTCCGGTCCGAATTGCCAAGTCTGGCAATGAGCGCAACGCTGCATCAGCAGCCGGCCTTCGCGCAGCCCCGCCCAGTAAGGGGCTGACAGGCCGTCGGGATCGACCACTGGAATGGGAAGGCCTGGGGGAAGATAAGAGCTCGCTTTCCTGTTCATAAAGCCGCATCCGAGCCGAGAAGAAGGTTGCTCACCGGCGTGACCATGGGGCCGCCGATCACCATGGCGACGTCATTCCGCGTTGCCTGGTTCGTCGAGGTGCCGCGCACCTGGCGCACGGCCTCCAGCACAAGTTCGAATCCGTGCATGTAGCATTCGGCGAGATTGCCGCCGCTCGTGTTGAGCGGGAGTCGTCCAGATGGCGCAATCAGGTTCTCGAGCGTGAGAAAATCATTGGCCTCCTCCGGCCTGAAAAAGCCATGCTCGGCCAAGGCCATCACGACGCCGCCCGTAAAATTCTCGTAGCACTGAACCACCCCTACCTCAGACGGGCCAACACCCGCCATCCGATAAAGGTCCGGTGCAACGGTATCGAAGCTGGCGCTGGCATAGAGCGGCGAATTATGGGGGATGGCTCCCGTACGATAGCCAGACCCGACGGCCGCACCGAGCACATAGACCGGTTTGTGCTGGAAATCCACGGCACGCTCCTCGGGAACTAGCACGAGCGCGGCGGCGCCGTCGTTCTCCATGCAGCTATCGTAGAGATGAAAGGGCTCGGCGATCCAGCGCGAGGCATCATATTTTTCCGCATCCAGCGGTTTGCCATGCATGACCGCGCGCGGGTTGGCTTGAGCATGGTGGTAGGACGCCAGCGCAATCGCGCGCAGGGCTTCCTGTCGGACGCCGTGCTCATGCATGTAACGCTGCACCCGCATGGCAAAGCGTTGCGGCGGCGCAAGCACGCCGTAAGGCATCAGATAGGCTTTTTCGCCCGAGATGGTGTCGATACCGGTGGTTTGCCCAAAGCGACCATACTGGCCCTGAGCCAGTGAACGAAACACCACCACACAATCCGCGAGACCGGCGACGATCGAAGCCGCGGCATTGGCGACGGCCGCGCAGCAACCGCCGCCGCCTCCGCCCCACTGCATCGTGGCGGCACGCAGCCTGTGCGTCCCCAGCGCGGCGGCCAGTCGGGAGGCATCGCTGCGATCATCGCTATAGGAGGCGAAGCCGTCAATGTCGCGCGGGTCGAGCCCCGCGTCATGGCACGCTGCCAGGATCGCCTTGAGCGCGAGCTTGAATTCCGCGTCCGGCGCGGCGCCGTGCCGGTAATACTCGGTCTCGCCGATCCCGACGACAGCCACGCGGCCCCGAAGCGTGCGATCTCTCCCGGCCACTTGTCTAGCTTTCCGCCGATTCAGGCGCCTTGTGATGAGCACCCAACGCGCCCGCCCGCGCAAGCTGGCCCAGGCGGTCCTCGTCATAGCCGAGCCAATCGCCAAGCACCTCTTTGGTATGCTGGCCGACCGCAGGCGCGGCCACGGGATCGACGATCGGCGTGCGCGAATAACGGATCGGAAGCCGCACATTCGGCACCCATCCAACTTTCGGATGCGGAATCCGGGTCACGAGCTCACGCTCTCGCGCCTCCGGCGAGCGAATGGCCTCGCCGACCGTGCGCACCTGCCCGCACGGCACGCCTGCCGCACGCATCCTCGACTGCCAATACAACCACGGTTGTTGCGCGAAAGCTTCGCCCAGGATGGCGAACAATTCGTCGCGTCGGCGAATTCGGTCGGGCCCGGTCGCGTAGATCTCCGCCGCCGCCAGGTCCGGGCGACCAATGACCTGCGACATCAGCCGCTGAAAGATCTTGTCGTTCCCGCAGTTGATATAGAACGCGCAATCCTGCGCCTGGAACACGCCCGACGGGCACGTGTCCGGACTGGTGTTGCCAAATCGCTGCGGGTCCGCGCCGCTGAAGAGATGTTGCAACGTGGCGTAGCCGGTCATCAGCACCGCGTTGTCAAACAACGAAACCTCGATGGCCTGACCGAGCCCGCCGCGTTCACGTGCGACCAGCGCACCGAGGATCGCGTTGCAGGCCATCATGGCCGTGCTGATATCCATGACCGGCGACAACGCACGCACGCCCTCACGGTCAGCATAGCCGTTCATGGAAACGAACCCGCTTTCGACCTGCGCGATCGGGTCGAAACCCAGCCGATCGGCGAACGCACCGTCGCGGCCATAGGCCGAGACCGAGCAGTAGATGACCTCCGGCCTGATCTTGCGGCAGCTCTCGTAGTCGAGTCCCAATCGTTCCATGACCCCGGTCGAAAAGTTCTCGACGACCACATCCGCCTTGGCGATCATTTCGCGCACAACCTGCAGGCCCTCCGGCGATTTGAGGTCGATGGCGACACTGCGTTTGTTGCGGTTGGTCCAGAGAAACGGCGCGCCGTGCATGAGATCCGGGTGCAGTGGCGGATATCGGCGGAGATCGTCGCCCCGGCCCGGCGCTTCGATCTTGATAATTTCCGCGCCCATGTCGGCGAGGATCATCGTCGCCAGTGGCCCCGCGATGAAATGCGTGAAGTCGACGACCCTTATTCCCTCCAGGGCCTTTGGCGCGTTGGCGGGACGGGGCGTACGTTCAGGAAAGTCCGCTTCAAGCTGATCCAGCATCTTTGATATCCATCGTCAGTTGTTCTTCGATGGCTCGACCAGCGAGCATCCGCCCTCTTCAAGCGGCCGGAACGCCTCGGGCCCGGTCAGCACACCGACCTGTTCGAGAAGATCCCATTTGCTCTTGGAAGCTGCCGGTGCCTTCACTTTGAGGATGTACATGTTGTGAATGGTGCGCCCATCGGGGCGGACAACGACCGGACCGAACAGGTCATCATCGATCGGCTTTTCCTTCAATTTCCGGATGATCGACGGGGCGTCGTTGGTTCCAGCAGCGAGGGCCGCTTCCAGATAGGCCCGCATCGAAGAATACACACCGGCGTGGAAGGCGGTGGGCGACTGCTGATGTTGCCGTTCGCTGAACCGAGCCGACCAGGCGCGGCTCGCCTCATTCAGGTCCCAGTAGAACGGCTGGGTGATGATGAGCCCCTGTGCCACGGCGAGACCACTCGACTCCACGTCGTTGGTTGTGGTCAGCAGAGCTGCAAAGGTGCGTCCGTTCTGCTTGAGCCCGAACTCCGACGATTGCTTGATCAGGTTGATCGTGTCACCGCCGGCCGTGGCGAAGGCAATCACATCGGCCCCGGAGCTGTCGGCCTGAAGGATAAAGGAGGCATAGTCGGCGTTGTTGATGGGAACATTGACCGAGCCGATCACGGTCCCGCCGCTGGACTTGATCACCGAAGTTCCGTCGCGGACCATCGATTTGCCGAGCGCATTGTCGGTAGCGATGAAGTACCACTTCTTGCCGCCATGATGCATGAGATAGTCGCCGATCGTATGCGAAGTGGCCCAAGTGTCGAACGTCCACTGGATCGTATTGGGCGAGCAGTGCTTACCCGTGAGATCGGACGAGGCCGCGCTTGAGGCGATCAGCCCTGCTTTGGTCCCGCGCACGACTTCGTTCACCGCGAGACCCACGGCCGAGTTCGGCACGTCGGCAACCGCATCGACGTTTTCCTGATCGATCCATCGGCGCGCGATCCCAACCCCGACATCCGCCTTGTTCTGATGATCCGCGGCGATGATCTCGACCTTGAAATCGGGGTGCTTCTGCATGAAGTCCTCGGCCGCCATTTTCGCTGCCGTAACCGATCCCTCGCCGGCATTGTCGGAATAAGGACCGGAGGCGTCGTTGAGGACGCCGATCTTGATGGATCGCGACTCGGCAAACGCAGAGCTCGATGCACAAAATGCGAGAAGCGATATTCCCAGTATACGTGAAAGGCTTTTCATTCGTTTTCCAAATCGTTGATGACCGTGAGTTCAGAGATCCAGAACGAGCGTGGGCGATTTCGAGCCTGAGCAACAGATCATCATCGTCTTGTTGGCCGCCTGCTCTTCCTTGCTGAGAAACAGGTCCCGATGATCCGGCATGCCTTCGACGACAGGGGTTTCGCAGGTGCCGCAGACGCCCTCCGTGCAGGCGTAGCTTACGGCCACCCCCGCATCGAGGAGCGCGTCCAAAATCGATTGGCCGGCCTGAACCGCGATCGTTCGATTGCTGCGCGCGAGCTTCACCTCGAAGCCGCCGACGACCGCCGGCTTCTCCTTTGCCTTGAAGTACTCCACATGCACATGGTCATCCGGCCGATCGGCCGTCGCCGCTTCGAACGCCTCAAGCATCGACACGGGGCCGCAACAATAAAGATGCGCATCTTTGCGCGCATCCTTGACGATTGCCGGGAGGTCCAACAGGCGACCCGACGGCTCCTGGTCAAAATTCAGATGGATGTTCGCGTGAACGTGGGGCCGAAGGGCATTCAACTCGTCGAGGAAGGCCGTAGCCGAGCGCGTCCGCGCGGTATAAAAAAGCTCCCAGGAGCGACCGAGCGCCTCGAGCCTTCGGATCATCGAGAGCAGCGGCGTGATTCCGATTCCGCCCGCGATCAGCACCGAATGAGCCGTGCTCTCCTGCAGCACAAAATTGTTCTTGGGATGCGAGATCGTGAGGACATCTCCCGCGCGGACCATCTCATGGACGAAATGCGAGCCGCCACGACTTGCGGCATCCTTGTTGACCGCGACGACATAGCGGTTCCGTTCACTCTGATCATTCACGAGCGAGTAGCTGCGGATCATTCCATTCGGCAAATGGAGGTCGATGTGACTGCCGGCCGTGAAGGGCACGAGGTCGCCGCCTGCAACAGCCACCAATTCATATGAATTGATGTTTTCAGCCTCAAAGCTGATCCGCCTGACCCGCACCTGCATCATGCCGTCCGCCATGATACGCTCACAGCTCGTAGCCGAACTCGGCCCCCAGCTGTGCCCGCATGAAGGGGGCTCCGACATCGACCCAGGATTCCTCCGGTGGCAATCGCAGCGACACGGCCCGCACCATGAAGACATCTGGATCGGTCACGCCCTTCGGCTTGGTGCCATGGTCGCGATACGCTCCCAGCGTCTCGAGCAGCAGCCGGCGGGTCATGGCGATACCGGTATCGCTCGAGCACAGGTTCTCCTTGGTGCGATCGAAAATCGGCGAAACGCCGCTTTGGCAGGCACCATCCTGGACCCACAGTCCCGGTAACCCTGAAAACCAGGTGGTCTGCTGCGACTGGTAATCGAACTGGAAGCCGTTTTGCGGGTTGTATTTCGTCCAATAGTCCGCATAGGGAACCGTTACCGGATGTTGCACGAGAGCATGGCGGCTGGCATGTCCGCTCTCCCGGCCCTTGTGTCCCTCTTCGAACACCTGGCGCGTCTTCGGCAGCAAGGGCTGCGAAGGGTGATACGAAAACATAATGCAGAGCGTGTTCTCGTCGTCGATCGGTACCCAGGCATGTCCGCTCAGATCGGGAAACGGGGACAACGGTGGCACCAGCGTATAGAAGGGCATGAGGAACTGATTGACGCGCCAGTACAGCGTGTTCTCGTCGTAGTTCCGCCGGGCGGCGATGCTCATCCCGAAATCCTGCTTGATGCAATCGAAGGTGGGGCGGAGGTCGCGCTTCTGTATCCACGCGCTCGTGGTGCCCTGCGCGTCCAATCGGCCGTGCAGCAACGGCGCATGAGCCGAGTCGATCTCGCCTTCGACGGCCTGCAGCCAATTACATTCCTGCACCCGCACGGAAATGTGCACTTGCTCGGCCGGGACCAGATTCCACTCCAGGTTCGGCAGCGGCGGAGGACTGGTGGCGTCAGGGCCCATGTAGGTCCAAAGCATCCCGCTACGTTCCTGGCAGGGATAGGCCTTGATCCGAACATGCTCCTTGAGGCGGCTGCGAGCCGGCTCCGCCGGCATATCGGTGACCGCGCCGGTCACGTCGAACTTCCAGCCGTGATAGACGCATCGCAATCCGCAATCTTCGTTTCGTCCGAAGATCAACGGAGCGCCGCGATGAGGGCACGCCTGGTCGACCAGCCCGACCCGGCCCTCGGAATCCCGGAAGGCCACCAGATCTTCTCCCAATAGCCGGATGCGTTTCGGCTGCCCGTCCTTGACGAGATCGGCCGAGGGCAAAAAGGGAATCCAGTAGAGCCGGAAGAGGTCTCCAAGCGGCGTGCCCTTGCCGACCCTCACCAGTCTTTCATTGTCTTCGCGCGAGAGCATGAGCTTTCTCCATCAAACCCAGAGCGGCATCCGAAGAGGCTATTTCGCCACGTCTTGCAAAAGAGCGGCGATGCGGGCCGACAAACCCAGATCGTGAACGGTCCATAGCGGGTCGGACGCGAGCAGCGGCTTTCGGGGAACCGGCGGTTCCTTGCCCGCTTCCACTAGGCTCACGATGATCTCGATCCGCCGCCGCTCCAATTCCCTGAGTGCGTCTTCGACGACGCGATCTTCTGCCGTGCAGCCCGGCAATTCGGGATAAGCGAGCCGCACGAGCCATTGGCCAGGCTCAGTTTCGATGGCCTCGGCCTCCAGGAGGTATGGAACGGACAAAAGCTCGCGCAGGTCCAAGCGATCCTCCCCCGGGCAGGCGAGATTTCGGTTCTCGCCCAGCACGGTTGTTTATTTGTTACGTATACGTACTATATTATATGGCCAATCGCTTGGCAAGGGCGAATCCGTTCGCCGGCGGACCCAGAGGGCTCATTGGCTTTTTGGGCCGGGGTTGAGAGCCAATGGCCAAGCTGCTAACCGCTACCGGACGTTTTCGCGTCAGACGATGGCTGAGGTTGACGAGCATGTTAGCCGACAAGGCAATGAAAACGGGTTCGGCCGCCGATATCGCCCGCAACTGGCAGCTGGAGGGCGGCATTGGCTTTCTGCTCCGGCTGCTCGAAGCGCGCTACGACGTGCTCTATCAGAATCTAACCCGCCAGAACGACATCACCCCGCGGCAGTTCGGCGTACTCACCGCCTTGTACCAGCAAGGTCCCCTGACGCCTTCGGTTCTTGCGGAACGTATCAGCTGCGACCGCAATACGCTGAGCGAAATGCTCAAGAGAATGGCTGCACGCAAGCTGATTTCGAAGAAGAACAATTCGGAAGATCGCCGCTCCATCCAGGTTCAGATCACGGCCAAAGGAGAGGAAGCCCTTTTGACTGTTATCCCGGCTGCCGCCGAGCTGCAAAACCTCATGCTGGCGCCGTTGCGCAAGGAAGATCGCGCGCATTTTCTCAAATGCATGCTGGCGATCGCCAAAGCTTCGCCGCCGGACGCTCCCTCACCGTCAGATTGAGCGCAGTTCGGCGCGTAATTGTTTAGACATGATCTCCGCGCAGACGCATCGCGTTTGTCGCGAGGGAAAGCCGCTACACACTTTTCCGGATCATGCTCGATTGCGCCCGATATCGCACCGGCAGCCGCTTCAGTCCACCCAGGAAAGAGGTTTCGGTCCACGCCGGATCGCCGGCCAGTTCGATCCGATCGATCCGTCCGAGCAGTTCGCGAAAAAACGCCACGATTTCGGCCTTCGCCAGGTGCCTGCCGATGCACGCGTGAATGCCGAAGCCATAGCCGAGATGCCGGTTCGGCGAGCGGTCCGGAATGAATTCGAAGGGGCGATCGAAGGCTTCCTCGTCGCGATTGCCGGACGGATAGCTGATGAACAGATTGTCCCCGGCCTTGATCGTCTTGCCGCGAATGGCGTAATCGGCGGCTGCCGTCCGGAAGAAATGCTTGACCGGCGAGACCCAGCGCACCATCTCCTCGGCCGCGTCCGGCAACGCATCAGGATCGTTCTTCAGATGGTCCATCGCCGCAGGATTCTCGATCAGGGCGAGCAGCCCTCCCGCCAGCGTGGCGCTCGTGGTGTCATGCCCCGCGCTCGCGAGCGCGATATAATAGGAATAGGCCTCGAAGTCGCCGATCGGCTTGCCGTCGATTTCGGATAGAGCAATGACGGTCGCCACATCGTCCTTCGGATTCTGTCGCCGCTCCTTCGCAACGTCCTTGAAATATTCGACATAGGCCATGGTCGCGTCGATCAGATCGGCGCCTTGCTGCATCTCCGGATCGCCGCCGCCGAAATAGGCCTGGGTGATCTTCAATAGGTGCGCTTCGTCCTCGCTCGGCAAGCCAAGGATCGTCATCAGTACGCGCAAGGGATAGTAGATCGCAATCTCATTGTAGAAATCGCACGCGCCGCCGGCCGCGCAGAGCCGATCGACACTGTCCTTCGCGAGGGCGTTCATGCGATCGGCCAGCGTCCGGATATGACGCGGCTGGAACCACGCATGGGTCAGCTTCTGATATTTCGAATGGTCCGGATTATCCATCTGCGGCAGGGCCCGAACCAGCATTGGCCTGCCATTCATGGCTTGGCGGACCTTGCTCTCGAAGTCGATGCTGAGCAATTTCGTCCGCGGCTGATTGATGAAGCGATCGGGCTGGCGTTCGATTTCGACGATGTCCGCGTATTTCGTGATCGTCCAGAACGGACGATACCCGTCAGGTTGTGTCCAGTGGACGGGATCGTCGCGCCGCAGTTCGGTAAATAGCCGATGCTGCGCCTGCACGTTGCCGTAAGTCTTGTGATCGGCGATCGCATTGTCCCTCGATCTGTCGAGCATCTTTCCCTCCCTGGTTGATAGGTCCGAGCTGTCGTCATCTTCACCTCATGGCCGGCACCGTCTTGACCATTCTTCCACTCTCAAAGCCATCAACCGCTTCATGGTTGGCGCGACCGGGATCGGCCTAGCTCCGCGTCTTTCCGAATACGCCCGCCTCCGCAAAGCCAGCGATCGCCTCGGGTGACATGCCAAGCGCTCGCGACAGCACCTCATCCCGGTGTGCGCCGATCGCGGGTATTTCGGATCGCATCGACGTCTGCGCGCCTGACATCTTCCAGGGCGCGTTCACGCCGAGTAGTTCGCCGGCGCCATCGGTGAGCTTCGCGAATGCGCCGCGCTCGATCAGATGCGGGTCGGTCAACGCCGCGCCGGGATCGCGGTATCTCGCGCAGGGAACGCCCGCCGCATCGAGCGCCGCAATGCATTCGTCGACGGTGTGGCGCTCGGTCCATTTCTCGATCAATTGCATCATCGCGGTCCAGTTCGCGCCCCGGGTCGGCAACGTGTTGAAAAGCGGGTCATCGGCGAGCTCGCGCTGTCCCGTCACTTCGCACAGCGCGACGAAATTGCGTGGCGTAATCGGCGCGATCAGAATGTCGCCGTCGCGGGCGCGCA
>Ga0137395_10001606_pt1 | contig 10575 bp, 10 predicted proteins | sample czobulk216metaG_FD_108283 | JGI IMG/M metagenome (GOLD analysis project Ga0137395, IMG submission 108283) | Vadose zone soil microbial communities from Angelo Coast Range Reserve, California, USA - czobulk2.16 metaG | ecosystem: Environmental > Terrestrial > Soil > Vadose zone | place: USA...
CTTGATGAGGGAATTGATAGGGTGTGTGATGGCCTTAACCAGTTGGAAGCCGACACGGAGCGTCTCCGTTCTCTGACCTACTTCCCCCATTTTAGAATGGTCTCTTAGAACACAGATTGGTATTAGAGCTAGAGCACTTGCTGGCGATCGCCACCTTAATTGAGAAGGAATCAACCGACGTAGCCTCTCTCGGTTCTGTTATCCATCTGACTACACATGATGGTCGTGAGTACCGGTATACCATCGTTGGTTCCTATGAAGCCAATCCATGTGCCGGGCTAATTTCCAATGAATCGCCAGTCGGGAAAGCGTTGTTGGGCCATAGAGCGGGCGATCGCGTCGAAGTGAATACTCCTGGTGGTGTGAAAGAATATGCTCTCCTCAGCGTTGAGTAACTTCCTTTTTCTCAGATGATAGTTGGCTTCAACTTTCTCCTTTCATCGCCTCTGAGGCTGATGTTGTGGTACTGATCAATGCCAGTACCGTACCGATAAACCAGAGCGGGACGGCAAGCATATAAAAGGTGTCGATGTAGTACAGGCTGATGCAGACAAACCCTGGTATGCCACTGAACAGCATGATAAGGCTAGCAGCACGAGGACGGGTAGTCATCAAAATCGCAGCTATCCCGGCCAGAATTGCCAGGACAAGCGATGCCCATCCGGCCCACAGGCGATAACTATATGCTGGATCACTTCCCACCGTGCTAAAAGCAGAAATGGCGCTCAAGACACCAAGCAAACTCGCTAGCATTCCTAAGACGATGGCAATACCTCTCATGTGCTTCACCTTTCTCTATTCGAGTGTGCCTGCGGCTGAAGGTACAGCTTGGGACAGATAATGATGGCTTGTAGGATCGAAGTGAAGGAACATGCTCTGCACCATAGTGATGCTCCTGCTCACCTGCTAATAGAGAGGCTCGTCAAGAAGAACGCCTGGAGCTTCGTACAGAAACGTGCGACCAGGGCAGGGTCAAACTGTGACCCTGCACACCTACAAAGTTCTTCCAACGCCTGCATGAGTGTGCGCTGAGCCTGGTAAGTCCGGTGAGCGGTCATAGCCTCAAACGCATCAGCAAGCGCAATCAGTCGTGCACCCAGTGGTATGTCTTCGCCGGATATTCCGTCGGGATAACCGCACCCATTCCAGTGCTCATGGTGGTGATAGACCGCCTCTACTACGTCAACTGGCATTCCCAGCTTCCTGAGGATCAATGCACTGTATACCGGATGTTTCTTGACAATCTCATATTCCTCCAGAGTCAGGTACGTCGCTTTCTGGAGCAGTGCATCGGGAAGGGCAATTTTGCCGATATCATGAAACAGAGCCGCCAGTTCGATCATCTGTGCCTGTTCATGAGGGAGATTGAGCGCTCGCGTGAAAAGATGGGTAAAGTGCTGCACACGCCGGGAGTGTATGTAGAGTTGTACATCTTTTCTCTTCACTGTCAGAATCAATGTGGCAAGTAGTCCAGGATACGACGATTCTGGCTCAAAGCTCTTACCTGACCTTTCAGGTAAGGTTTCTCCCTCAATGACACCCCAAGCCAACTCCTCACCTTTTGAAACAGTAGAGCACAAACAATTCATCGTTTGTTTGTCTTTCTTTGACGTTTTCATTCGCACGGTTACCATGTAACTGCACACGATCAGTGATGATCACGATCTTCTCCAATCCTCCTCCAGGGACAAGCATAGCGCACCTACATGAACTGAAGCTGTGTCAGAGCTGAGGTAGATCTGAGAATGCGAACCGGAGTCAGCCTCTTTTCAAGATCAGTGAGAGGAGGCCAGTTCGTCCTGCTTTTTTTCGCCCAGCATCTGCTCCAGGGCATGTTGCTCGACATCCGTGGAGTTGGTGAGATCGTAGTGGCTGCGCCGGACAGCATCGGTGTACTCCTGAACATCGCTTTCGAGGTAGCCCAGGTGATCCAATGTCTCCCGAATCATTTCCAGGCCACCCTCTAGTTCAGGATAGATAACATGCTGAGCGCCTAATGCGAAGAGCTGATGTACGCCCTCCTTGGTTGCAGCCCGCACAATGATGGGGACGTGTGGAGCCTCTGCACGGGCTGTTGCCACCACAATGGCTGCCGCAGCTTCATCCGGCAGCGTCACGATCACAGCACGAGCCTGCTTCAGATGGACCTGTGAAAGGATGTCCGAGTTGGCGGCATCTCCATAGAGAGTAGGAATTGCCTGGCGCTGCAGTTCCGTGACGCGCCCGATATCTTGTTCGACTACCAGGCGTGGAATACTGAGATGGCCCAGGACATTCACGAGGCTCTGCCCAACACGTCCGCAGCCGATGACCACGACATGATCCCGCAATGACTCCTCCATAGGAGCTTGTACAGAGCCATGCCGATCCAGCAGCGACCAGAAGGCGGGAACCTTCCGCAGGTGTGCTTCTATCCAGGGGAGCGCTCTGAACAGGAACGGGTTGAGCGTGATGGAAAGGAGCGCACCTGCCAGCAGCAGTGCATACTGCTCCTCATTGAACACACCCAACGCGATACCAGCCGTGCCAAGAATGAAGGAGAATTCCCCGATCTGACTACGCCCGGCAGCAAGGATCAACGCAGTGCGTGCCGGGCGAGGAATGAGCAGCCCTTGCAGGACCGTCAGCACAAACTTACCAAGCACGATGACGATGACGAGCAAGAGCACCTCTGCGGCATGGGAGAGCACGTACAAGGGGTTGACCAGCATTCCCACGGACACGAAGAACAGCACGGCAAACGTTTCCCTGAACGGGACCATCTCAGCTCCTACCTGGTGGCTGAGTGCCGATTCGCTCACAACGACCCCTGCCAGGAAGGCACCAAGCGCCAGGGAAACTCCAAAGACAGACGATGCGCCAAGCGCTGTCCCTACCGTAATCACAACAATCGCGACAATGAAGAGTTCCCGAGAACGCAAATGCGCCATCTGCAGCAGTAACCAGGGGATGACTCGCGTCCCGGCCACTACCATCAGCGCTGCAAATGCCCCGGTTTTCAACAGGGCAAGGCCAGCCGCTTGCCAGAGCGGCTCCTGCGTCTCTGTAGAGAGCACTGGGAGCAGCACAAGAATGAGTACAGCGATCAGATCCTCCAGCACCAGCCAGCCGACAGCGACTTGCCCATGCGAAGTATTGAGCAGACCTTGATCCATCAAATTGCGGATCATGACCACAGTACTGGCAATAGTGAGAGCTAACCCTAGCAGGATACCAGCAGCGAGTGACCATCCCCATAGGTGAGCCAAAAGTAAGCCGAGTCCGGTGATCACGGCTATCTGGATGAGTGCCCCAGAAATAACGGTATCTCGGACTGCCCACAGGTCACGCAGCGAGAAATGCAGGCCGACATCAAACAAGAGAAAAATCACGCCGAGTTCAGCAAGCTGCTGGATGGTGGAGAGATCACCGCTGAAGCCAGGCGTGAAGGGACCAATAGCGACACCAGCCAGCATATATCCTACCATGGATGGCAGCTTCAGACGGCGAGCAAGAAGCCCACCTATAAATGCCGCCAGGAGTGCCATAGTAATATTGATCAGAATCGGAAGTTCATGGTGCATTTGCTCCCCTTTCTCAGCAAGAGTGGATCCTGGGTAGAGTGATAGTGCATATTTGCCTTATTATTCATCTGAAGATAAAGCGTGGAAACGAACCTTCAAAGTTCACCTTGTACATCCTTCAAGCTACCGATTATCTTCACCTGCGGTGAGATATGTAGGAACTGAGGGAAGAAACCTGGGTACAGTGAGGCCTCAACGCATTCATCCAATATGAGCATACCATTTGAAGGTGAGACAATGCTGTGGGAAGTCTGAGACAGAGCTGAGAATACCCTGCCGAGATCTCTTTCAGTTGATTCTCAGTTCCATCTCAGCTACTCCACAGATCTAGTTCATACGAATAGCGTATGCTCATTCTACCAGGGGTAAGGAGGGACGATTCTTTCTTTGCTCTCTTGGTACGGATGAAATAGAACAAACCTATTGTGAGCACATACAAGAGAGAGAAACAGATGTTATCTTCACACCGTCAAGACCGTTTTCGCGCATACGTACAGCATCTTGTCACCAGGCACACGCATGCTGTCGCCCAGCTTCCACGCTGGCGTCACCCGCTGGTCGGCTATCTTGTTGGCCTGCTGTTAGTAGGTCTCGGTCTGGGTGTGGGAATGGTAGAAAGACAACTGCTGCTCCCTTTCTCATTTCCCGGCGTTCCACTCCTGTTTGCCATCGTACTGGTGGCCCTGCTGTGGGGGGTAGGACCAGCATTTTTTGCGATGCTGTTGAGCTTGCTGGTTCTTGATTACTGGTATGTTCCTCCCTTTGGAACCCTCGGCGCCTATGGATTGAGCGGCCTGCTTCAACTGCTTACGTTTGCAGGCGCTGGCATCATCATTGCTCTCCTCACTCATCAACGCGAGGTTGCGCGAGTGCGAGCGCGGGTCGCTGAGCGTGAGGCAATGCTGCGTGCAAACCAACTTGAAGCGACGTTTGAAGCCATGAACGACGGCGTGGTCATCTATAACAGGCAGGAGCAGGTTCTGCATACCAATGCGGCGACCCGTCGTCTCTTTGGACTGGGCGCATTACCATCGAAAGATGATGCCGATGCAAGACATGAACTACTGCTCCAGGCGGTGCAGCTCGATGAGCTGGGGCAGCTCCTTCCTGAGAAGCGACGTCCACTAACTCGCCTGTTCGCAGGCGAGGTTCTCACTGGCATGCAAACCAGCGATGTTCTGATGTCTACACCTGACGAGCGTCAGGTGGTGCTCAACATGAGTGGAGCTTCCATACGCGGTGAGACAGGAACAATCGAGCGTGCTGTACTCATTTTTCGCGATGTGACCGAGCGCCGTCGGCTCGAGCAGCGTACGTCCGAAGCACTCCGTGCGTTGCTCGCGATGGCAGAGGTGCTAGTCCAGTTCCCAGAGCGCCTCCGGCGGGATGAGGAAACGACCCCTCTCAGCGACGCAGCACGGGTGGGGCAGCCACTGGTCGAACTCACGCTAAGATTGGTCGAAAGTGTGCATGTCGTCATGCTCTCGGTGGAGCCAGAAGAGGAGAATGTTCGTCCTATCGCTTCCACAGGATTTACGCCTCAAGAGGAGCAGCAGTGGAATGAACGATTGAGAGCCGTTCCGTTTCTGTCAGATCAAATTGGAAGTCACACGCTCCTCTCACACCTCGAAAACGATGAGGTCCTCATCCTCGAGGGGATGACCTTGCCGTTCTACACCTCTGTCCTTCCCTATTACGTACGGACGGTTCTGGTAGCTCCCACCTTTGTCGAGAAACGCATGGTTGGTGTGCTGTGCGTCGATGACGGCAGTCGAGTGCACACATACACCGCACATGACATGACCCTGACGCGAACCATTACAGGGCTGGCAGCACTGATTCTTGCACGAGCACAACTCCTGCGGGAACATGCAGAGGCACGGGCGAATGAGCTTGCCCTGCGTGAAGCGTATCTCCGCATGGAAGCGTTCCTGAGCATCATCTGCCATGAACTGAAAACGCCCTTAACCATCATGCGAGGGAGTCTACAGCTAGCGGAACGCAAGGTGAAGCGCCTCGTCTCTTCGGAAGCACTGTTTCCCGACGAAATGAGGCGCTTTGCCCCCATCCTGGCACTGCTGGAACGCGCCAGGAACCAGGTCAGTATCCAGGATCGCTTAGTTAACGACCTGCTGGATGCCTCACGTATCCAGGCGCAGACGCTGCACCTGCTGAAAACACCCTGTAATTTGATGAGCATTGTCCAGGAGGCAGTCGAAGACCAGCGTCAAATAAAACCCGCACGAACCATTCACCTGGAGATGCTCGCGAGGAAAGAGGTGGCTGTCTATGCCGATGCCGACCGTCTCGTGCAAGTGGTCACCAACTACCTGACGAATGCGCTTAAATACTCCTCGGCAGATCGACCCGTCGAAGTCCGTCTTCATGTGGAAGGGCAGATCGCACAGGTCTCGGTGCGTGATGAGGGACCGGGACTGCCTGTGACGGAACACGAGCGGATCTGGGAGTGCTTCTATCGCGTGCCAGGCATCGAGGTGCAGAGTGGGTCAGGAGGAGGACTCGGTGTGGGTCTCTCTGTGTGTCGAACAATCATCGAGCGGCATGGTGGGCAGGTGGGAGTGGACAGTCGCCCTGGTGAAGGCTCTACCTTCTGGTTTAGGTTGCCGCTTGCCACGCATGGCAGCATAGATGAAGAGGTCGTGGTCTGAGAGGCAGTACTGTTTCCTCACTACCTCTTACGATAGCAGAACGTGTCTTTTTCCAGGGTGTATTTCCTTGTGGATTGGATTGAACGCCAGGTCTTTTAAGAGTTGGATGCCAGACTTCACCTCTAGCCCAAAAATCCCCTCCGCCTCGGTTCCGTATGCACAGTGATCATCAGCCCGCAATCTTGTCCAAACGTTTCACCTTCTGTACAAGAACAGTGCCTCCTCGCTTTCTCAGCTTCATCTCAGCATTTTCACAGATCCAACTCAGAGAGCCAGAGTATACATGACTTTAGAGCGTCAAAACAGGGGGCTTTGGCAAACACTTCCTCAAAGCACACAAAGACTGAGAGAAGGAACCTTCCTTACAGTGGAAGCAACAAATCTCGTCTCGTTCTTGTTGTGCAGCATCAGCTGATTGCCAAAGATCCTGACGAGATGTTGTAGTTTTCAAATTAACCTCCGTGTCTGGGGCGTTTTGCACGCCCATGCACACTAGAAAGGAAAGAACACTCAGAAAGCAGGATCATCCATGCCAGCAAAAATACTGTGAAAGTGTAGAACGATCTAGATTCCACGACGAACATACCAAGGGAGGATATTATGAAAGTCAAGCACATACGTGTGGGCGCGCTGGTCTCCTTGGCGGTGTTGGCTTTGCTGCTCGTCACCACGACAAGCGTCTTCGCAAAGGCAGTCACCTTCACCCAAACGTTCCACCACGCTACCCAAACCTTTCCCAATAGCAACCCCTGCACAGGGGCTCCTGGCACTGTCACGCTTACCTTTAATGGCGTCGTCCATGTGACCATGGACACCAACACAGGGACAGGACACATGACGGAGACCATGACGGGTGACTTCGTGTTCGTGCCCGATGATCCGACGCAGCCCACCTTCACTGGGCACTTCACAAGCTGGGATGGTGAGAACCAAAATATCCAGAACTTCACGGCGACAGCGACCTTCAATTTGCACGGCACTGGTTCAGACGGGTCACGACTGCAGGGACACTTTCTGGCGCATATCAGCGTGAGCGCCACAGGTATAACCATTCTGTTCGACAAGATGACCTGTCACTAGTTCCAAACTCCATTGGCTCAACCTGGAGAAGTTCAAAAGCGAGTCTCGGACAGAGCGAGTACCCTCCATTGGGTACTCGCTTGTTGGGTATCGCTGATCAAGGCATCTCTCAGATCTCTGTTCGTTCTCAAGAAGTCAGGATGAGGTGAAGAAGGACGACCACCATGATGGAAAAAAGCGGTGGATGTCACCTTTTTCCTTTTTTTAGCTTTCCCATGAGGAGCAAGCCGAGCTTACTCTCAGTCATACCCAACGGAAAGGAGGTATGTTTTTCTCTACCACATACTACAAGGACGTCAACTACTGGGGCGAGTTTTGAACTGTTGAAAAGGATAGTACAGTTGTAAAGATACTGCTGGCTAATTCGGTGGCAGTTACTCTACCCCACACGCGGGCGCGATAAATCGGGCCCCTACGGACACGACATCGCTTCGCTCCACCCACCCCACGGCGCGATAATGCGGTTTAACAAAATAATCCGAATATGGTTGACCCTACATTTGGCCGAAAAATCGGCCCGTACGTCCTGTTGCCGGATTATTTTGTTAACTTGCATAATCGGGCTCCTACGAACACGACATCGCTTCGCTTGTCGTTCATGGGCAATTCACCAGCAGTATCATTATGTAAAGTATCATATGATTACTCCTGTCCATCTGCCAGCACTCCTAATAATACTTTTCTACAGGTGAGGGCGCAAGTATGATTTTGCTTATACTTGAGAGCGTTTCATAACTCGAATCCTTCCCATTTGTGAGCGAGAACGCCAAGGGGTGGATCTCTCAGGCTACATGACGGCTGAAAGTGCCGGTGATATCGATGCATTGAGAGAAGCCTTATAGCAGTGACTTTTGAGACCGGGAAATGATACGATGGGGTCGTAAAGAAACGGCTTGGTGTCAACGAAAAGGAAAGGGCTTTATTTGTGAATGCTGCTTTATGCCGGGATATTCAGGCAGGGTTTGGCGCCACAACTCGCAGCCGTGCATTTACTAGTAGACTTCCTGCTCGAGCTATCTACTAGTAAATGCGCACGTTGTTTACTGGAGTGAAACCCTGCCTGAATATCCTGATAAGGCACTCAAAAACTGCATGTTCTCGGCCTTGTTTGACAGCAAAAATGACAGCAAAGCCGACAATCACAAGCGATTTTTAGCGGACGACAGCAATGTACCACGAACCAAAGCGGACGATACAGTCGCCATTTGAGCACAAAATGAACGCTTGCGAACGCCAGCGAACAGGCCGAACCAATTCCGTCCCTTGGCACCACTCTTCAACCCATGTAAGGTTCTAGTATATCGATCACATCTTCCACTACAAACGGCTTCTGTAAAATCGCATCCACCTGGAGCGATGCTGCCTCTTCCAGATTATCCATTGCGGACATCAATACGATAATATGCCGCTTGCGCAGTTGAGGATCAGCCTCGAGCACAGTGCATAGTTCCTTGCCACTCATTCCGGGCATCATGATATCTAGAAAAACAAGAAAATCTTGAGCGCTGCGCAGCAGTTGCAATGCTTCATGACCATTGCGCGCAACCGAGATGGAGTAGCCCTCAAAATCAAGAATATCGGCCATCATATCGCGAATGACAGGATCATCGTCAACCACTAAAATTTTGCGAGTATTGTTATACAGGTTCATCGTCTGGACTCGTTTCAATCGGCGCATTAATGCATGGAAGATAGAAACTAAAGACGGACCCTTCACCAGGGATGCTTTGTTCAAGCCAGAGTCTGCCGCCCATTGCCTCGATATAGCGGCGGCAAATGTAAAGACCCAGGCCAGATCCGCGTATAGGGGTCGTTAAAGAACGAGAGGCGCGTACAAACTTTTCGAAAATTTTCTGTTGATCGTCAGGCGAGATACCTTCACCTTCATCACAAACGCGCACCAGCGCTACAGAGGGATCAAAGCCGTCGGCAATGAGAGCGTAATCAACCTGATCCTCTGGTAACTGCGAAAGTGTCGTAGCGCTCCCAGTAACGATGATTCGACCATCGGGCGGGGAATATTTGGCCGCGTTATCCAGCAGATTGGTCATCACCTGTCGTAAGCGCACGGCATCGCATTTTAACCATATATCGTCTGCTATCTGTAACGCAATCTTCTGCTCGATATCGATACTGAGCATAGTTGATGCCATTTCAGCAGCAGTGAGCAATTGCACAGGATCCAGTTTCAACTCCAACTTTTTGTCGAGCGCTCCCATTTTCGCAGCCTCGGTCATATTTGACACCAGGTCGCTTAGTTGCTGAGTGGCGCTGCCAATTTTTGTGGCGAAGCGCAGGATCTGTTGCGGAGTAATGCGCCCGCTTTGTCGCTTTAACAATGATGAATAGCCGCTAATGGCGCTGAGTGGTGTACGTAGCTCATGTGAGGCAGTCATAATAAATTCATCCTTGAGTTTATCCATACGTTGCAGCTCTGCGTAGGCTTCTTGTATCTGCTCAAAAAGCTGAGCATTACGGATAGCGCTCGCAGCCTGTCCGGAGATAGCAAGCAGCACTCCCAACTCTTCAGGACGGAATGTACGATTCGAGTGTGGTGTATGAATTGCCAGGATGCCTACGATCTCCCTCTGGTAAAGCACCGGGATCATCAACATCTTTTGAATATGCGTTTCACGAAGGAAAATCACACCGCCTTCTTCGCTTGCCTGTGCAAGTTCCTCGACCATTGTTGAATCCAGGTAGAAGAACGTCTCGTCTTCCACCAGGTGTTCAAGGATCGAGCCTTTGAATGGAAGGCGGATCATTTCAATAAGGTCATCGTGTTTCTCATCTTTATTTGTGCTTTGATTGGCATCCTTCCATTGGCCTGTTGTGTCGTAGATGGCCTGGGCAACCAACTCTTGTTCGTCGGTTGAGAGTTGAAAAAAGGTACACATCTCAGCTTGAACCAGATTTGCAACGGTCTCGACAAATTTGTGCAGCAGTTCGGAGACATGTAATACAGTGCTGATGACTTGTAAAGCGCTATACATTGCAGCCAGCGATTCTTCACGCTGCTTTGCTTTGAGTAATGACTGGCGTGACCGGTCGTAGAGCTTGGCATTCTCAATACTGACAGTAATGATTTGTACCAATGTCTCAAGGATCAGTATTTCCTCAGGGCTATATGCATCTGTGCGTGAACTGGTAAGACAAAGTGAACCAACAACTCGTGTGAACATCTTCATGGGAAGTAATAAAAATGTCTCTGCTCTACTCTGATCGCCCCAGGTGCCTTTCAACAATTCCTCGTATTTGCTGTA
>Ga0137395_10001607_pt1 | contig 10573 bp, 2 predicted proteins | sample czobulk216metaG_FD_108283 | JGI IMG/M metagenome (GOLD analysis project Ga0137395, IMG submission 108283) | Vadose zone soil microbial communities from Angelo Coast Range Reserve, California, USA - czobulk2.16 metaG | ecosystem: Environmental > Terrestrial > Soil > Vadose zone | place: USA...
GAGCTTGTCTCGACCGCTACAGGCTGTTGACGGTGTATTGCATTGGTGGCCGCGCATGTTCTCGCGCAGCCACAAGACCCAGCGTGGGAGCGACTGATGTCCCAGGTTTGCCTCAGGGTTAATCACTATTTGTAACTAAAGCTAGCGTATTAAAAAGACATTTGAGAAATGAACGCAGAAGACTTTACATTTACGCCAGGCAAGGACGGCTCAGCGACAAGTCGGGTCGCTGACGGCACAGCAGTATCTTCAATCTCGCCACCATTAATGCCCGAAGTGGGTGTCTTAGCGCTTGTCCCGGATCGATGGCATTGGCAGTGGCAGCCCCGCCATCAAGTTATGACACGCTTGGCGCGTTACTTTACAGTTGTATGGATGAATCCCGCCGAGTATTGGCGGGACTCATTACGGCCAAGCAAATTCCTGACGCCCCGCGAGGAAATGCCAATTTCCAGGCCCGGCTTTGCAATACACACGCCATCCCCGTTTTTACCCGCACTTTTCTCACCGCGGTGGCTAGCCCAGGCATTCCTCCGGAAACGCCTGGAAAATGCCCGCCAGGTCTTGCTGGGTCGAGGTTGCAAGAGGATTGTCTTGTATCTGTGGCGCCCGGATTTTGCCCCAGCTCTTGATCTCATTCCTTTCGATCTCAGCTGTTACCACATCGACGATGAATACTCTTTTTCTTCAGTAGATATCCCTATCTCGGAAGCGGAATCTTGTTTGATCGCCCGAGCAAACCAGGTGTTCATCCATTCGCCTGCTTTGCTTGAAAAGAAGGGCAAAATTAATCTTCAGACTGCTTTTGCTCCGAATGGGGTCGATTTCCTTGCTTATGCGCGACCTGTTCCCGAACCCGCTGACATTGCTGGAATTCCGCATCCCCGCATAGGCTACAGCGGCCGGCTCAAGAGGCAGCTCGATTGGGCCTTGCTTCTCGATCTGGCTGCCCGCCATCCCGAATGGTTTTTCGTTTTTGTCGGTGCCGTCAACCCGCATCCTGAAATCGCCGCCTACATCGACCAGCTCTCGCGCCGTCCCAATGTCCGTTTCCTCGGCAGCAAAACCGCCCAGGAGCTGGCCAATTATCCTCAGCACTTCGACGTCTGCGTGATGCCTTATCTCCGCGATGACTACACCAAGTATATTTATCCGCTCAAACTGCACGAGTACCTGGCGAGCGGGCAACCTGCGGTCGGCACGCCCATAGACTCCTTGGAAGCATTTCGTGGTGTAGTGCGATTGCCTGAAACTCAGGATCAATGGTCCGCGGCCATTGCCGAATCTCTTGGCCCCGCCGCCAACTCCAGTGAGCAGCGCACGATCCGCCAAGCTCTGGCGAAGAAATATGACTGGGAGATTCTCGCGCGACGGATTGCGGAAACCATGGCCTTGCGTTTGGGCCCAGAGTATTCCGACCGGATTGCTCGCGAGCCGGCCTGCGAAGTCGATTCGCCTGACGCTTCCAAAACCTGACGGGGACGCAGCACACGCGTCTTTTGGTCGGGAATTGCAGCCGGCGGTCAAGATGAATCGAGACCTCGTGCCAAGTTGTGAAGTGCTGACTCACAGCGAATTCGAGAAAGTGAGATAGGTAGAAAATGGGATCGAATAATCCGGTGTTTGAACTTAATTTGCAGGCAGGCGAAGCCGTTGAAGTGCGTTCGCCGGAGGAAATCCACGCCACCCTGGATGAAAATGGCCGGCGGAATGCCATGCCGTTCATGCCGGAGATGCTCAAGTACTGCGGCAAACGATTTCGTGTGCACAGAGTGGCCCACAAAACCTGCGACAACATTCAGGCTTGGAACATGCGCACCGTGAAAGGCGCGGTGCACTTGACTGGTGTTCGATGCGACGGCCAAGCGCATAGTGGATGCGATGCCGGCTGCCTGATTTTCTGGCATGAAGCCTGGTTGAAGAGAGTTGACTCTGCGTTTGTAGCGGACTCTCAAATCGGTGAGTCCGGCTCGGCCACGCCGAAGACTCATGTCGCGCCGGCAAGTCGAGCCGCCTTTCCACTATTAGAGATGCTCCAGCGCGCCAGCGTAAAGGGAAGGGACCCATCAACCGGGGAAGAAATCTATTCCTGCCAGGCCACCGATCTGCGTGAGTTTACCGCGGATCTCCCGTCCTGGAATCTCTGGCAATACGTCCGCGACATTCGCTCCGGAAATCTGAACCGTGGACTCGGCGATTCGAAAGCAGAGAAGCTCCTGGAGGTCCTCCTCGGCATTGTCGACGTGTTTCGCGTGTTGCTCATCGAACTGTTCAACAAGCTTCAATCCATTCGTAAGGGCGTGCAATATCCGCACGTCCAGGCCTTGCCGGCCGCATCTCCATCCGATGAGTTGAACCTCCAGCCTGGCGAATTCGTTCAGGTCAAATCCAGGCAGGAGATTTTCGCGACACTGGACAAGAGGAACCGTAACCGCGGCCTTCTCTTCGACTCTGAAATGCTCAAGTATTGCGGTGGGAGCTACCGCGTTCTGAAGCGGGTCAACCAAATTGTGGACGAAAAAACCGGCAAGATGCTGCACATGAAGTCTTCCTGCATCATCCTGGATGGCTCGGCCTGCGCCGCGGACTACCACAAGCTCTGCCCCAGAGCCATTTATCACTATTGGCGGGAGGGCTGGCTTCGGCGGATAGGCTGACACCCTCACCTTACGTCCCCGCAGGAATCATTCTTGGCGGTCTGGCGGTCGAGGCGGAGAAAGGTCTCGGAAAAGGAGTGCATGAATTTACCACTCTGTTTCACAACTTTTCCGCTTCCTCAAGATTAACATTCAGTTAAGCTGCTTATTTTCAGCTATTTACAGACTGGAGCAGTTTGGTCGATTGCTTGCACCCATATCGGCGTGCATATGATCCTAACATCGCTATCGAACCTTCCAGAGACCACGGGGCTTCTTCTTACCGGGCTTGTCCTAATCATCTCCGGCATCGTGCTTCGTCGCGTTTTCCTTGCTTTGGGGACTGCTCCGGGCCAAAACACAGAGTCAAAAGAGCATCCGCTGAAGTAAGTTCTCCCCTTTGGCGAATCTGTTGTGTTCCTCTGATCTTAGCGACTACGTGCGGCTACGGCTCAAGGGTTGGCCTTACTACGTGGGATACCTGGGCAGTCTGGTAGGCCGGTCCCTCCGGACGCTGATATAGCCTACTCAGAATTTTGGCGGCCATAGGTGAATTTGTCGTTGTTAAGCCTTCGCGGAAGCGATCTGCACAATGATGTCCTTGTGCTTCTCCTGCTTCCTATTCGAGGATTCTTTAGGGTAACCTAACCCATGGCAAATCAACGAAGTACACTTGCTGAATTTGGCAGGAAGAGTGCTACATCAATGGGGCATAGATAGGGGTAGAGGTCTGTCCAACACAGACAGCCAGTCTCCTGCGGAGGATTCTTCATGTTGATTTGTCTGCGCCGACCCGCGTCGTCGTGGTCTCGCCATTTGCCGAATCGGTCCGTTGCCCTTGGTTTCTTTCTATTGCTAGGGCCGATTCTAAGCCCGGCGCAGACTTCTAGCATCACCTTTGTTCAAAGCAACGTCGTTGAACCACACCCCAGCGCAACAACGGTAACGATCCCCTACACGTCCGCGCAGAGCCTCGGCAACTTGAACATCGTTGTTGTAGGTTGGAACGATTCAACCACACAGCTTAGTTCCGTGGCGGATTCCGTTGGCAACAGCTACTCCGTGGCCGTCGGCCCAACGGTTCAGACCGGCTCGGCGACGCAGTCGATTTATTACGCAAGGAACATTCGCTCCGCGGCGCCAAATGCCAATGTTGTCACCGTAACTTTCACGAGTGCGGCAATATCCCCGGATATTCGTATCGCGGAATATCGAGGGTTGGACACCGTTAATCCGCTCGACGTGGTCGCGGCAGCGCAGGGGAACAGCGCGTCGAGCAACAGTGGAACGGTCACAACCACAAATGCCAACGATCTGTTGGTTGGCGCGAACCTGGTGCAAACCATCACAACGGGACCTGGACCGGGCTTCACCAACCGGGTTATCACCAGCCCGGACGGCGACATTTTAGAAGATCGAGTGGTTACGACCATAGGAAGTTACAGTGCCACGGCTCCAGTTTCTCCGGCTGGTGGCTGGATCATGCAAATGGTGGCTTTTCGGGCCGCCAGCACCAGTTCCGCGCCGACGATCAGCAGCCTGAGTCCTATATCAGGGTCAGTCGGCACCTCGGTAACAATTAGCGGAGCAAATTTCGGGGCCACACAAACCACGAGTACGGTGACGTTCAACGGTACGACGGCAACTCCGACGGCATGGAGCGCCACGAGCATCACCGCTCCCGTTCCCGCTGGCGCAACGACCGGCAGCGTGGTGGTCACCGTCGGTGCGCAACCCAGCAACGGTGTGAATTTCACCGTTGCGAACATCTCTCCCATCCTTTTCGTGCAGACCAATTCGGCAAGTCCCCAGGCCACGCAAACTCCCGTGACGGTCACCTATACCGGGGCCCAAACTGCGGGAAACCTGAACGTCGTCATCGTTAGCTGGAATGATTCAACAGCGATTATCAGTTCCGTTGGTGACTCCACCGGCAATTCTTATGCCGTGGCAGCGGCTCCCGTTGTGCAAACCGGAACGGCTTCGCAGGCCATCTACTACGCGAAGAATATCGCTGCGGCTGCGGCCGGCACCAACACGGTTACGGTGAACTTCAACGTTGCCGCGCGCCATCCTGACATTCGCATCGCCGAATACAGCGGCGTCGATCCGCTGAACGCGCTCGACACTTCCGTGGGCGCGCAAGGAAATACTGCGACAAGCGACAGCGGTCCGGTAACGACGATAAATGCAAACGACATCCTGATCGGCGCAAACGTCGTGCAGTCAACTTCAACGGGTTCCGGCCCCGGCTATACCAGCCGAGGAATCACTGCCGACGGCGACATTCTCGAGGACCAGATTGTCTCGGCGACTGGTACCTACAATGCAACTGCCTCGCTGGACAGCGTCCAGTTGTGGATTATGCAGATGGCGGCCTTCCGCGCTGCCGTCAGCGGCGGCAGTCCGGTGCCCAATATTGCCAGCCTGAATCCCACCACGGGCTCGGCAGGCACACCAATAACGATCACGGGCTCCAATTTTGGCGCTGCACAAGGGACCAGCACGGTAAAGTTCAACGGAACTTCGGCCACACCGACAGGTTGGTCCGCCACCAGTATCCTGGTACCCGTTCCAGCTGGCGCGACTTCCGGGAACGTGGTCGTCACCGTGGGCGGTCAGGCCAGCAATGGGGTGGCTTTCACGGTTATCACGACACCCAACATTTCCACTCTTAATCCGACCTCCGGTCCGGTTGGTGCCTCGGTCACAATCACGGGCACAAACCTTGGGGCCAGCCAAGGAACGAGCACTGTTACCTTCAACGGGACCTCGGCGTTCCCCACAAATTGGTCGGCGAATAACATTGCAGTTCCGGTGCCGACGGGTGCAACGACGGGCAACGTGGTTGTCACCGTCAACGGCGTCGCGAGCAACGGCCTTAACTTCACTGTTCTTCCGACCCCCACCATCAGCAACCTCAACCCAACCTCCGGTCCGATCGCCACATCCGTAATAATCACGGGCACGAATTTCGGAGCTAGCCAGGGCACGAGCACGGTGACTTTCAACGGAATTGCGGCGGCGCCCACGGCTTGGAGTCCGACGAGTATTGGAGTGCCGGTACCGAACGGGGCAACGACAGGCAACGTCGTAGTTACCGTAACAGGCGTGGCCAGCACTGGCGTGCTCTTCACTGTCACCTCGACAGCTCCCAGCATCACCAATCTGAATCCCGTCTCCGGTCCGGTCGGAACCCCGGTCACAATCACGGGCGTCAATTTTGGGGCGAGTCAAGGTGCCAGCACCGTCACGTTTGGCGGAACCGCCGCCACACCCACGAGCTGGAGCGCGACCAGTATCAGCGTGCCTGTGCCAGCAGGCGCAACTACTGGCAATGTGGTCGTGACCGTCGGCGGTCAGGCCAGCAACGGCTCGAACTTCACCGTCACCACTGTCATTGGCATTCATCTGGTGCAGCACGCGAGCAAGGACGCAGGCGTCACCAACTCCTCCACTCTGATATTCCCCTCGAATAACGCAGCGGGCAACTTCATAGCCGTGGTCATTCGCGCGGGAACGGCGGGACAAGTTTTCACCGTCTCCGACACGCGCGGAAACACTTACCGCAGCGCGATCCAGTTTAACGTCACCACGGACGCGCCTACGGGCGACACGCTCGGCGTTTTCTACGCCGAAAATATCGCCGGCGGCGCAAATACGGTTACGGCAGCGGAGAGTATCAGTGGCAATACGCTGCGATTCGCCATCCTGGAGTACTCGGGTGTCGCTCCGGCCAATTCGCTCGATGTGGTTTCCACCGCACAGGGAACGAGCGCGACGGCAAATAGCGGTAACGCCCTCACGACTGCCAACGGCGACTTGCTGCTGGGCGCCATTCTGACTGGCAATCCCGCGACCTACACCGCGGCGACGGGCTATACCATTGAAGAGAGAGTCCCTGCATCTCCGAACACCAAGCTGGCCGCAGAAGACCAGATTCAAGCGGGTGCTGCAACGGTTTCCGCGGGAGTAACATTTGGCGTATCGGATAGTTGGGGTGCTGGACTTGCCGCGTTCAAGGCTGCCAGCGGTGGCGGAACGACCGGCCCGTCAATCAGTAGCTTGAATCCAACTGCAGGTGTCGTCGGTAGCTCCGTGACCATCACGGGCACGAACTTTGGCGCGACCCAGGGGACGAGCACGGTGACGTTCAGCGGCACCGCAGCGAGTCCCGCGAGCTGGAGCACGACGAGCATCGCGGTGCCGGTGCCAGTGGGTGCGACAAGCGGCAGCGTCGTTGTCACCGTCGGCGGCACGGCTAGCAATGGGGTAACTTTCACAGTCACGTTGCCTCCGCCGAGCATCACCAGTCTTAGTCCAACCTCCGGATTAGTGGGTGCCTCCGTCAGCATCACCGGCACAAACTTCGGTGCTTCTCAAGGCACCAGCACGGTGAAATTCAATGGCATTACCGCTACGCCCACCAGTTGGAGCGCCACCAGCATCGCTGTGCCTGTTCCCACAGGCGCGACGACCGGCAATGTGGTAGTCACCGTGGGCGGAGCGCCGAGTAACGGCGTGAGTTTTACGGTCCTCATTCCACCGAGCATCACCAGCTTGACTCCGAATTCGGGAACGGTCGGTACATCGATAACCATTGCGGGAGCGAACTTCGGAACCTCGCAGGGAACCAGCACAGTTACATTCAGTGGGACTACGGCAACTCCGACGAGTTGGACCGCGACGAGCATCGCCGTACCGGTTCCTACCGGAGCTACGACTGGCAACGTTGTCGTCACTGTCGGCGGTCTGGCGAGCAATGCGGTGAACTTCACGGTCGTCGTTCCGCCAAGCATCACCAGCTTGACTCCGAATTCGGGAACGGTCGGGATGTCTGTCACAATCGCTGGAGCAAACTTTGGCGCGAGCCAAGGCGCCAGTACTGTCGCCTTCAACGGCATCACCGCAACTCCCACAGGCTGGAGTGTGGGGAGCATTACAGCTCCTGTGCCCAATGGCGCGACCACTGGCAACGTCGTCGTGACAGTCAGCGGTGTGGCCAGTAACGGCATTTTGTTTACTGTAACTTCGTCCGGTCCAAGCCTGACGTCCCTGGGCTTAACGCAAGGGCCCGTAGGTGCCGTGGTCACCATCGTCGGGACGAACTTCGGCGCGACTCAGGGAACAAGCACAGTCACATTTAATGGGACGGTCGGAACTCCTTCCAACTGGACCGCTACCAGCATCGACGTGCCGGTTCCCGTTGGCGCAACAACTGGGAGCGTCATCGTCACCGTTGGTGGCGTGGCCAGCAACGGCCTACCCTTCACGGTTACGCCGCCCCCGAACATCACGAGCATTAGTCCAGTCGCAGGTCCTATCGGGACCCTCGTCACCATCAACGGCACTAACTTTGGACCCACCGTCGGTACAAGAGTGAGCGGGGTGACGTTCAATGGCGTGTCCGCTAGAACCAATAGTTGGAGCGACACGCAAATTCTACTGCCCGTGCCGGCCGGCGCCACAACTGGAAACGTGGTCGTCTCGATCAGCGGCGTGCCCAGCAATGGCGTGAACTTTACGGTAACAGCGCAACCCACCATCACTACACTCAATCCCACGTCGGGGCCCGTCGGCACGTCCGTCGCAATCACTGGCACCAATTTCAGTTCTACTCAAGGCACGAGTACGGTCACGTTTAACGGTGTAGCCGCAACACCCACGATTTGGAACGACACGAACATCTCTGCAGCGGTGCCCGCGGGAGCATCAACCGGGAACGTCGTCGTGACGGTAGGCGGTTTGGCAAGTAACGGCGTGAATTTCACAGTCACCTCGTCGGGGGCTCCCATTGGCTTCATACAGAGCAACTTTGCCGTACCACACCCGAGCGCCACGATCGTTACCATTCCGTTTTCCGCTCCGCAGAACGCTGGTGACTTGAATGTGGTGGTTGTAGGCTGGAACGACTCAGCAGCCCAAATTAGCTCGGTAAGGGATTCCGCTGGGAATGCCTACACCCTCGCCGTCGGACCCACCGTGCAAGTCGGGTTCGCGACACAGTCCATCTATTATGCAAAGAACATTGCTTCCGCTGCGGCAAATGCCAACGCGGTCTCGGTCACCTTCAGTGCCGCTGCGAATGCCCCTGATATTCGCATCGCTGAATACAGCAACGTCGATCCCGTTAACGCCTTTGAGGCATCTGCGGCGGCGCAAGGAAGCAGCGTGCTGGCCAGCAGCGGAACAGTCACAACCGCTAGCGTCAACGATCTCCTCGTTGGCGCGAATGTGGTGCAGACCATAACGACAGGGCCGGGAGCCGGCTTCACAAGTCGCGTAATCACCAGTCCGGATGGCGATATTTTGGAGGACCGCCTGGCAGCCTCGCCGGGAAGTTACACCGCAACCGCCCCGAATTCTCCTGCGGGCTCTTGGATCATGCAGGTGGTGGCTTTCCGTCCGGCGAACGGTGCTCCCCCTCCACCCATATCAGTAAGCGTGGCACCGCCAACGGCCAGTGTTACGACAGGCGGTGCAAGTCAGGGCTTCACTGCAACGCTGCAAAACGATACCCAGAACAAGGGTGTAACATGGTCTCTCTCTGGGGCGGGTTGCAGTGGTATTGCTTGCGGCACACTTTCTGCGATTACTGCGACCGCTGTGAGCTACTCCGCGCCTCCGAGCCTGCCAAACCCGCCAACCGTTACGCTCACAGCCACTTCTGTGGCTGACAATACGAAGAGCGCGACTGCAACAATCACTGTCACGCAAGGCACATTGAGTGTGGCGATTAGCCCGGCGCGAGCCGCAGTGACCTTCTCGCAGCCGCAACAGTACACGGCAACTGTATTTAATGATCCCCAAAACAAGGGTGTTACCTGGATGGTGGACGGGAATAATGGTGGCAATGGCACCAGTGGAACGGTCTCCACTACCGGGTTGTTCACGCCCGGAACTCAACCGGGACAGCACACCGTTACTGCCGTGAGTGTTTCAAACGCATCTGTGACAGCCTCCGCGACGATCGCGGTTACGGATCTAGCTGGTGTCTTGACCTATCACTACGACGTCGCGCGCACTGGGCAGACCCTCAAAGAGTACGCCTTGTCGCCCTCGATCCTGAGCTCATCGACGTTCGGTCGGCTGTTCTCCTGCCCGGTGGATGGCTATGTCTACGCTCAACCCCTTTACGTAGCCAACTTGACCGTGGCCTCGACGACACGCAATGTGGTGTTCCTGGCTACGGAGCACGACAGCGTTTACGCTTTTGACGCCGATTCTCCTTCTTGTACGCAGCTTTGGAAGAAATCTTTCCTGGCGACCGGCGTGACTACCATGTCTTGGCAGGATACCTCCTCGGGGACTTCTACTGCTGCCACTGACGACGTGTTTCCAGAGATTGGCATTACCTCCACGCCCGTAATTGATCTGGCGACCAACACGATCTATCTTGTGGCCAAGACCAAGGAAACGGTAGGCGCAGGCTGCTCTGGTGGCTCGCCCTGCTACATTAGCAGGCTGCATGCTCTGGATCTTCTGACGGGCTTGGACAAATTTGGCGGCCCTGTCGTTATTTCCGCTCCCAACTTTGTCTCACTTCGCCACTTCAACCGGCCGGGGCTCTTGCTCGTAAACGGCACCATTTACATTGCCTTTGGCTCACACGGGGACATCTCTCCCTGGTTTGGCTGGTTGTTCGGCTATGATCCGGCCACGCTTGCGCGGAAGTTTGTTTTCTCTACCTCGGATCCCACCAATGGAAGCAACGGCGCTTCAATCTGGGGTGGCGGCGCAGGTCCAGCTGCGGACTCTAGCGGCAATATCTACGTCTCAACTGGCAATGGCTCCTACGACGGAACGAAGAATTTCTCCGAGTCGTCTCTCAATATCAGTCCCCCAGGGTCACTTCTCAACTGGTTCACTCCCTTTTATCACTCCGTCTTGGATACCAACTACGTGGACCTACCATCTCCACGCGACGTAGTTCTTCC
>Ga0137395_10001608_pt1 | contig 10569 bp, 16 predicted proteins | sample czobulk216metaG_FD_108283 | JGI IMG/M metagenome (GOLD analysis project Ga0137395, IMG submission 108283) | Vadose zone soil microbial communities from Angelo Coast Range Reserve, California, USA - czobulk2.16 metaG | ecosystem: Environmental > Terrestrial > Soil > Vadose zone | place: USA...
AGTTTGCCGGACTGTCGCCCGCAGAAACCGCAGGACTAAAAGCTGGTGATGACCTGTCTATGACGCATTTCATTCAACTGGCGACCTCTATTCAGGCAGGCAAAAAGAAAGAACTAGCCGGTTGGGAGAAACCAGAACTCGGATGGGATGGCTCGAATAAAGAAATTCCAGTTCAAATCAATTCTGCAGACCCGACTCAAAAGAGACCATTTGTTCCTGGTGTGGTGCCTAACGTCGAGAATAAACCTGCAGATACCGCTGCTAAAAAGACGCTCACCGAAGCACAGGCTGGAGAGGCGAGAGCCAAAGAGAAAGAGGCATTAAACAATGCTGCTCTGATTGCACAAGGGTTGAACTCTGGCGGCGACGTTAAGACGCTTCTGCCTCAATATGACGCAGCAATTAAGAACTTGCCCGCACCTGCCCAAAAACTTTTGAAAGCTATCCCGCCAATGTATCAACTGACGGTTTTGAAAGTTGCTGCGGGAGATGAAAGCGTAGAAGACGCAACCAAGAATCCGCGCAAGGGTGTACCAGGTCTCAGCGTGACCCAGCTCGGAACTTTGGCGAGTTTAGTTAATCCGAACTGGACCGGCCAGCTATTTAAGGCGAAACAAAAGCTGGTAAATGATTTCACTTCCGGACCCGCGTCTCAGCAAATTAACAGCCTAAATCAGTTCTTAGGTCACGCTGGGCAAGCCTCGGATATCATCAGCAAATTCCGGACCTCACAGAGTCCCTTCCTGAACAAGTCTATAAATTGGTTGCGAGCGAATGCCGCAGGCGATAAAGATGTTTACGCTTTGCTGCAGGCGCTTGAACCTGTCCGCGACGAATATCTGAACATGATTAAATCAGGGAAGGCTGCAACGAAAGAAGAAATTGAGCGGTCTTACAAAACCATGAACGAGGACATGCCCGTGTCCGCGCTACTCGGAAATCTTGGAGTTGCGGGCGAGCAGGGTGTAACTCGAATTGACCAACTAAACGAACAGTGGAAGCAGGTTACTGGTGTAAACGCTCCGAATCTTGTCCGGCAAACCGGACTTGACGGTGCGAAAAAACTAGGCATCGGCAATGCTGTATCCAAGTACAACACTGGCGGAAGTTATTCGGGCGCAAATAATCCGAGTCCGCAATCCGGACAAACGCAAAACCAAACACCCGCACCAACCTCGCACACTTTTTCTAGGTCTGCATTTCAGAAAGCGAACCCTCAAGCGGATATAAATGCAGCCGCCGCAGCCGCACAACAGGCCGGATATGAGGTTGTGAACTAACATGCCGAACGATACGAATACTGCCGCAGCGCCCGTCGATTTTTCGGCGGGCTTGGTTCCAAAAGAATCCACCCAGCCTTCCAACGCGACTGGCGCGGTTGATTTCTCCGCAGGACTGGTGCCGAAGGATTCCCAGACAACCCAACCTCCCTCGAAACCAGGAATACTCGATAAGGCGAACGATTACGCCGGGAAATTTCTCAGTGCAACCGGACTGCCAAAATCTATTTCTGATATACCGGAATGGTTCCAGCATTTGACCGGAACCCATCCGAACTCAGAACCGTTTTGGGAGCCAGTCAGACGGGCTGTTAAGGAGCCTACGCAGGAAAATATCGTGGCCGCTGTTCCATTTGTCGGCCCAGCATCCGTCTCCATGTCCCAGGACGTGCGGAAAGGCGACTACGGGGGAGCTGCAGCGACATTGGCCGGAACTCTAGCCGCGCCGAAGGTTGCTGAAACCGGAAATGCAGTCGGTAGAGCGGCGCTAAGTAACACAGGTAAAGTTACGGACGCCATAGCCCATAAGATGTATCAGTCCACGCTAAAACCAGGTCCGCGAAGTTTCACTCCTGCAGAAGTTCAGCAGATGGTGGATACAGGTCTTGAAAATAAGATTCCAATCAGCAAAGCGGGGCTTGCGAAGTTGGATGCTCTTGTGTCCGACCTCAACAGTCAAATTGCCGCTGAAATCAAAGCAGGCAGCGCGAAGGGAGCGACGGTCAACAAATTTGATGTTGCGAGCCGGTTGACCGGAACTGCGGATAAATTTGCAACGCAGGTTAATCCCGAGGCAGACCTTAATGCGGTTGGGGAAGCTGGAAACGAGTTTCTGAGAAATCAGCCCAACGACATTCCGGCTGCGAAGGCACAAGATGTAAAAGTCGGAACCTACCGGCAATTGAAGAGTAAAGCCTATGGCGAATTGGGTTCCGCGTCCGTAGAAAGTCAGAAGGCTCTCGCTCGCGGCATCAAAGAAGAACTTGAAGACCAGTTTCCGGAAATTGCTGGCAAGAATGCGAAGGAAGGAAAGTTACTTGGCTTGGATGATGCGCTTGAGGATGCCGTCAACCGCACTCGAAACCGTAATGTCCTTAGCATAGGCGGCAAAATCATCTTAGGAGCAGGAGCGGGGGCATTTGGTGGACCCGCAGGCGCGGCTGCAGGTGGCGTCGGCGCACTGGTGTTGCACGAAGTTCTAAGCGACCCCGGCGTACAGTCTCGGATTGCTATTGGAATCAGCCGCGCATCAAAAATCCCGTTTCCCGATGCTCTGTCCCGAGTCGGAGCTTATGTCAGTGCCATTAGTCAAGCAAACGAACAGCAACACCAAATTACATTTGTTGGCAGCGATGGCCGAAAATACAAAGCTCCCGCATCGGTATGGGATAAAGTCATTGACGCCGACCCTGGAGCGAAACAGGTTCAGTAATGCCAGCCAACAAAAATCTATTTGAAGGGTTGCCCGTTCAGCTTATACCGCCTACAGCGAAGGAGGCTCACGCCAAACTTAAAACACTTGTAGGTGAGCATGCGGAGCACATCAGCGAGAGAACGCTTGGCGCTTTTCTCGAAACACTAAACAATTTAGAGAAAGCCGCCGATTCTGAAGAAGAACCGCGCTAGGAATGAACTTGCCGTTTCAGTTGTAGCAACTCATTTTCTAAATTCGATACACGGGCGGTTATCTTTTCGAGATATTCGCCACCACACCAAAAAAGAAAACCAATCACCATCAGTGAAATTGAAATTAGCATGGGGTTGTGCTCCTATCTTAAAAACCTGTTGTGCCATACTAGCCCGTCTTTTCCGATTGAGAACCGGAAGAGGCGGGCCTTTTTTATTGCCTTGCAGGGATAGCTATTTGAATTCCGTCAGCTTCTGCGGATGTTTCCTTTTTGAATGCGAGTAGAAGGCACGCATCCCAGTAGAGCAAATCGAGGCGTCCGGTTTCCGGGCGCAGAAGAAAATAGCAGAGAATCTGACCGCCAACAAAGGCGAGGTATAGAAAAGTCTCGAACATACCATTTCATCAAACATACGCCCACAAGGCTCCGTTAGATAGGACAATCTGGTGGATGAGCCACAGTGCTACTTAACAGGTTTTCCGTTGTGCCGCTCTTTAATTACAATGTTGTATTTCTCTAGCAGCCGTTCCCAGCAACTCCAGCAGAGACCATCCGGCATCACGAAGAATAATTCGTATTGGTGGCAATGTTCGCATTGCTCCCGTTCGGTCAACAATAGCGGGTATATCTTGAAACCCGAAACCCGCGCTAGTTCTCGTATGAGTTTCGCACGGTTCGGCTGATATTTTGGTGGGTCTATGGCGTCTATAGCCGTATTTAGACAATAAACGATTGGGGGCACCGTGAGTTGTACGAAAACCGTTACACAGAAATTGACCGACGCGGCCAAACCAGAAATAGCGAGTAGGCGGTTGAACATTGTTCGGAGGGCGTTCCAGAGTTTTTTCACAGTTCCACCTGCGTAACTGCGAACTGAGAATCTGAATCATGCGTTCTCTTGCGGACGGTTTCTGCGGACAGTCCCTCAATTGGACAATAAAGGGTTAGCCTGGTCGCGGGTGAACGCCACAAAGCCAGACCTTCGGAGCGACAGACGCGGACGAATGTTCCACCGCCTATTTCGCAGATGATTTTATAAAGGTTCTCAGAAACAGAAAGCGATTCGGGAATCTTGCGTGAAGAATCGAGACAAGGTAACGTTCCTGCAGACATTTTGCGCCTCCAAACCAGGTGCATTTTGTTTAGGGAGCCTCGGGGATGTCAGTCCTCGGTGCTCCCGCTATTTTTGTTCTTCTGAATCCGACCTTACTGCGTTACCCCCACACAATACGATATGCTGCCGACTAGCGTCAATGAACCCTTCGTACCATGACGCCCGTCGCCTCTAGTACTCGGCAATTACAGATTACCTATAATAAATGCTGTGAACTTAACGAATTATGGCGATTCAATCCTTCGCACTTTACGACATTACTTATTTTAAGTACTACGCTGCATTTTATTCTTGTACCTGAGTCACTAGTACATCCCGGTCTTGTTTTTGGTGTTCGACTTGTCTTATCCTTTACATAGTTTTGTGTGTTCAGTTTCCGGACAAGTTGAGGCCAGCAATGACCCTAGCCATTGTGCCAGCCGAAAAAACGCAAACACCACCAGACCTAGACTCGCATATTCTCGCAATGTTCCTGCTTTGGGCGAAAGCGCCGCGCAAAGCGGAACCTGAAGTAGATGGCTCCTATTGGTTAGGTGACGTGGGCGAAGCTCCGGAGAAAAGCTGGACTAAGGCGACTCCGTATTCACTGGCGCAGCCAAAGTAACAAATGCTTGCCCTGCCCCGACACGCACGCTCCCGAGCAAACAGACTGCTGGACATTCTTAACCTCTGTCCGAGCTGTTCCGGCGAAATAATCCGGCCAAAGTGGGGTGCATCGCTCCATGAATTGTTACACGGCATATTTCAATGCTGTGACTGCAAATTAATCTACAACCTGAAAAACTTCACTCGACTGAACTGAACAGATATGACCGCCGCTCCGCTCTGCCCTATCCACCAAATCGAAATGCTATCCGCTGTTCGCTGGATTACCCTAAATGGACAGCCGTTCCCGGCACCCTGCCATTCCTGCCCTAAGCCGGATTGCGTTCAGGTATACGATTCCGTGCGCGGGCACTTCAGCGAGCCGCTTACCGCATCAGTAGGAAAACCAATAACACTTTCTAGGCTCCGATTTTTAGGCCGTTAAATAGGGGGAAACGAGAATGACTCTGAATCCTGTTCAATCGCTGCGCCGAGCGGAAGCACAGTTAGAAAAGCGGCTAGGGAGCATCCAAGTTGAATTGGAAAAAGTTCGTGGTGCGCTGAAACTGTTGTCCGGAAAATCAGCGACCGGCAAAACCGGCAGGAAACGTAGGAGAAGAATGAGTGCCCAGACGAGAGCCAAAATGCGAGCCTCCGCGAAAAAACGCTGGGCCACCGCAGCAAAGAAAGAGTAAACAACTCGGAGCAGGCGATTTCAGGCATAGCTATATCTTAGGTCGCAATTCTTAAAAGTCGAAGGTCTCTTGCAATAGGGACAATTTGCCCTAACTCCCCCTGGCTCAATTAGAGGTTTGGTTCTTGCGTGATGGGGTATGTGGCAAGTCTCACCAAGACTGATTTTCGCGAATGTCACGGAGCGTTTGCATCTGGGACATATCACTATCCATTTGGACATTCAGACTCCCGCCCTGCTCCGATGTTTGAACCTTTATGCCGCCCAGGGGCAGCTTCGCGAGTTTCAGCATCGGACCCGTGCTGCTTAACCATTTTGTTGTAAACACCCATCAACAAAAAAGGCGCGGCCCACTGTCCCACAAACAGAGAAGCATGTTTCTTACCTGCCATTCTCAGTATCGCGGCAGCCGCCATTGAGCCTAATGCTGCGCCTAAATAAGCTGAGGACGGGATTTGCGATGTTCGGGACTCAATCATCCCAGTCACGTTGTCCTCGCGTGCTTCCGCAACCCTATTATCGTTGTCCATATAGTCTCTCCAAATTTCAAAAGTTATTCTCGCTCGAATGAGCAAAGGTTGACTGTGAGGCCGCAAAGGTCATAAGTCGATAGGCGCTTCGCCTCAAGGAACTCTCGAACATGCTGTAGCTAAACTAAGAGGGGTTAAAAAATTCAATCTGTAGGGCGACAGACCAAGCAATTTAGTTCCTGGCCGAGATGTTCCAATCGCCCCTGCGGCGTTGTTACCCAATGGGCGCGGGTGAATGGCGGATTGTGGCGTACGTGTTGCCCGTGTCCACACTCAAGGTCTGCAACCCAATCCAAATTTTCATCTAAATGAAAGTCAACAATTTTCCGCATTACGCCGGGAGTTCTCGCCGGACTAGGTTCCATGTCCCCCCTCTTCCGCAGCGAGCGTAGCTATATTGCGCGGCGAAAATAATCCGGTGTTTACTGGACCATTTCTGATATCGAAACTGGGCGACGTTGGGCATCGAACGCCCGCCAGTCCTCACTTTATTATCGCCGCAACGCCTACGATGACGGACAATGTGATTAGTGCAAGAGGCCCCACGTAGAACATTTCCGTTTGTCGCCCGCGCCGAAGTTACTCCTGAGAATTCGGGCACAGTGAAAGCCCGCGTTAGAGAACTTAGTTTGCATGGGTGTTTTCTGGAGTTTCCGACTTCACTCGCGGCAGGGACGCGGGTATTCGTAAAGCTGATGACGGAATCAGAGTTCTTCGAAGCGAAAGGGAGCGTTATCTATTACCAGCAAAATGTTGGGTTCGGTTTGGCTTTTCTTGAGGTCGAACCACGTTTTCTACGTGTGCTTCAAAAGTGGCTCAGGTTGGCGAAAGAAAAGTACGAATCCCAAACAGGCTAAACGAGGTGATATACCGCGTCCCTTTGTAGGGCATCGAACACCGTCAAAGGCATATTATTGTGTTTTTTCCTATGGATGCCGGGGGTTTTATTATATAACTCCTGCAGGACGGGTCAGAAGTCGCGGTTGCTTCCTTCAATCTTTGGACATTTTTTTGGAAACTCTTGCCGCTCTATACGCGCATTTCTTTCTGTTAGTATGCCCCGCGTGCCGCAATTACTTAGCATCAGTCTGCTCCAGCGCCCAGCGCAACGTCGAACTAGCCGACGCTCATATCTTCGGTCTTCATTGTTACTGTGGTTGGGCGGGAGAATTGGCGGGATTTTCCGCGTTGCGTCATTGGGTTGAGTGTGGAGCATATATGGACCTGCGGAATGTGGCAGATTGCTCCGTTGTCTTGGATAGAGCTGCCTAAAACGCCGGTCGATACTCCGCATCAATCTTGCGAGTGCATTCCGCAATTTCGTCATCAATCGTCCTTATCTCCGAAGCGAAGTGGAAATCACTTGGGTGGTTTTCATATTCCCTGAAAAGCAAGTTCCTTTTTGTTTTCAGAGTTTCTCGCTCCTGATACAAAACATCTGCGGTTGCCGACATTTTCTGTCCTCCGTTCTGGAATGGGGGCTAGTCTTGGCCCAAACCCGCTCGCATTTGCCATCCGCAATCAAAGCGCCGAAGCTGCTTCCTATTCACGTCGGACGGTGATATGGGAATCGTCTAGGACAAAAATGGCCTACAGTATTAACACCAGGTCGATTGGACAGACAACTGCTACGGCATATCGCTAATGGCTGGCATCTTGATTGTGGACGATAACCCACGCATGCGTTCCTTGCTCCGGATGTTTGTGGAAACGCAGACTTCATTCACCGTTTGCGGGGAGGCTGAGAATGGGGCAGAGGCAATCCAACGAGCAAAGGAGCTTGAGCCGAATTTGATACTGCTCGATTTGTCGATGCCGGTGATGGGTGGCGCGGAGGCCGCGCCAGTCATAAAGAGGATGATGCCCGGCACAAAAATCGTTCTTTTCTCAATGCATGTGGGTAATGGTCTCCGGTCTCTCGCGGCAACCATAGGCGTGGACCTTGCGTTGTCAAAGTCTGACGGGGTAACTCAGCTTGGTGAACACTTGAAAGCATCGCTGGCACCTGATGTTCCGCTGGTCAGAAGAAGCCGAAACCTCCGAATCGTCCCTGCTCAGAAGCCTAGTCTAACCACGCCGCCGAATATTCATTTTCCCTAAATGGACACGTACTTTCCTGAGACAATGTAGGGGTTTCTGGGTACTTCAGTAAGGGTCCAAACTTTTGGAACATCGTTGCAAGTGCCGAGGATTTGTACAGAATGCGGACACGGTAACTCTTATGAAACATACCCCGATATCGGCGCTCATCCGATGTATGCTGCCGGGACGGACCGCCCCAATATCCCTTTGGGTCCAAGTAGTCTTTAGCGGTCATGTTTGTTGTTCCTTTTCTGATTTGCGGCGCTCCCACTCCGACCGGACCTCTCGCAATTGAATCAAAAATACCTGACGCGGCGGTTCCCCAGAATTTGCTCCCGGCGAGCACATGTATTTTGCACTCTGGCCGAATCGTAGCAACTCCTGGTCGCTCATTTTTCGGAGCCGGGTCCGCAGAGATTCCAAGACTACTTCGTTTTCGTTGTTGGAAAAACCGACCGACATTCCTAACCCTCAGGGAAGGGGAACCGGGGGAACGAAATTATAGCAGTCGACCGGGCTATGGTCGCAAGGGAAGAATGAACAGTGCCCGCAAAAGATGGAGCGCCAAAGCCGAGAAGAAATTGGGGCGCGTAGAATCCGCAGCCTTTAGTTTCGGGGTTACTCAGGACCACAATAACGCTGCCTGAAGTCTTAACCTTATGACTTTCTCATGTCACCCGTGAAATCCTTTAGTGGACTCGGGGTGTCCATGCCGCGATGGATTGTTGCCTGCTCGCATTGCAAAAAAGAATTCACTCACACGAATATCAGCACAATCGGCAAAGGATTAGGGCGAGACCCGTTCGCTTCCCCTCCTAAACCTACAATTCCAGAAGACGGGACAGACTTGACCTGTCCGCACTGCAACAAGGCTGCAACGTATAAGGCTTTCGACTTACGGTATCGCGCAGATTGAAGCAGGCGAATCACATTTGGAAGATTTATGCCGAACTCGGAAATGTAGGGCATCCAACGTCTTGTCACCTTCCTGCAACTAACCGCTGAATTCAGTCCAAATATGTATGTAGCACACGGCCAAAAGCAATTGAAAGCCAATACCCGACCGGCAATTGGAGTTTTGACCGGCTGGAGACCGCCCCTTATTGCGGGCGAGAATTTCCCGCATGATAGCTTCAGCTCAATACGATATTTTTAGAAAGCATGAATCAGAACTCGTGTGGATAGAAGCTGCACTCGACCTAACCTCCGCGAAAAAACGCATACAAGAGCTTGCCGAGCAAAGTGGCGAGAAATACGTAGTATACGACCACCGCGCAAGACGGATAGTTGCGGGCCATGAATGGTCAGATTGATTCGTTCATTTCTTGCGTAGCTGTATCGTAGAAGAGGGCTATGGGTTCACTCTGCCTTTGATTTTTTTGGCTTAAACAAATCTAGTGCCAACAGAACTTTGTGTTTATCGGCCAAGTCTCCGATGCTCCTTCTTACGGGTGCGGGAAGAGTCCGAAAGACTGCAGGAGTCGCCACAATATTATGGTCTCTCGCAAGGCCCGGATTCCGACTTAGGTCTACGATTTCGATATCGTATTCTCCCGGAATCTCCGTTTCGCAGACCTCCCGCAGGCGTGCTACAGCTAACGCTGAATTTTGACTCTGCTTCCCAATAAAGACCTGGAAATTAAAGCGGTGTTTTTTGGCCTTTCCCTGCTTACCCGAGCGGCGCTTCGGCATTCGCGACCTCCATTCGCTTGACCAAAACGCCGAACACTATCGTTGACCATCAAACAAAGCGGAATACGGGGAAATCCGCAGTTACGTGCGCGTAAACGTAACCGAAAATTAGCGTGGGTCAAAGCAGGCTCCGCAGAAACCTCACGATTTCGACCGCTGCGAACACAAATCAGAAGGCTAGCATCCAATGATTAGGAGAGAAGTCCTATGTCACCGAGTGCAGGATATTGGGAAAAGGAACTAAAGGAAGCAACCGACCGACTCAAGAACATGGAACAAGAGCAGGACCAGATAAATCCTCTTGTGTACGAGGATTTGCGACAAAAGCTAGAAATAGAAATAAAGATGTTAGCGGCACAACTAGAGTTGGCGCACCAAAAAGAAGTTAACTAGCCCCATCTGTGGGTCTGCTGCGGTTTTCTTAGGTGCCCAAAGATAAACCCCTACGCCAAAAATGCGCGAAAAGCTGTATATCCCTGCGTATATCAAGAACACTAAAACATAGACAGAGCATACATCTAGGCCAGTGGGACGGTCAGAAAGTGCAACCCTTGGAGCGTAGCGGGGCGCTAACGACCGATTCACGCGGAGGAGTATTTGTATGACAAGGATTCTAATTGCCGATGATCGCGAAACGATGCGGACAGCTATCCGGGCTTTGATTAGGATGCGCCCGGATTGGCAGATTTGCGGTGAAGCAAGTGATGGTCGTGAAGTCGTGACGAAAGCAGTGGAACTGCGACCCGACCTGGTAGTTTTGGATTTCAAGATGCCTATCGCGAACGGAATCCAAGCGGGCGGTGAGATTTCCCGCTCCATGCCTACAACCCCGGTTGTGATATATACCTTGTACGTAACTCCCGAAATCGAAGCAGCCGCCAAACTCGTAGGCATTTGCCGAGTAATTGGTAAGGAAGACGGTGGGAAGTACCTGCTCAATGCGATTGAGACCGAACTACTGGCG
>Ga0137395_10001609_pt1 | contig 10567 bp, 4 predicted proteins | sample czobulk216metaG_FD_108283 | JGI IMG/M metagenome (GOLD analysis project Ga0137395, IMG submission 108283) | Vadose zone soil microbial communities from Angelo Coast Range Reserve, California, USA - czobulk2.16 metaG | ecosystem: Environmental > Terrestrial > Soil > Vadose zone | place: USA...
AGCGGGTCAAGGCCTTTTCAGCGGCGCCCACCGCGCCCTTGAGCTGTTCCGCGTCCACCTTCTTCGCGATCGTCTGTAGAGTGTCCTCGATCTTCCGCTTTTGTTCGAGCTGGGCGAGCTCGCCGCGAGCAAAAGTCACCAGGCCGGCGAGTTCGGAGTCTTGAGGGAATTCCCTAAAAAGCTTTTCGCCTCGAAAAACAGCCTCAGAAAACTTCCCTGAATCCACGAGAGAGCGAAGAGTTGCCGTCTCGCCTTCCAGCTTCCGGCGCTGTTGCAGCTCCTGCCTCTCTTGGAGCACGAGGTCGTGCATTTTCCGAACGGCTGGATCGCTGGGGTGTTGCTTTGCAAGAGCCTGGATTCTTGCGAGGGCGTCATACACGCGCTGGGCGGCCAGGAGGCTCCTTGCTTCGGCGAGCCCTTTCTGCTTTTCGTGCTCGAGGCGATCCAGTTTCGCCGTCTCCAGCAGCTTGGAGATTTCCGGGTCAGCGGGGAATTCTTTTTGTGCATCCGTGAGCAGCGCAATGCAATCGTCGAATCGCTGGTCTGCCCAGCATTTTCGCGCACGCTGGAGGATCTCGGCGATGCGCTTTTGTTCTTCGCGTCTAAGGAGATGATCTTCAATCTGTTTCTGCAGTGTGCGGCCCTGGGAATGGTCAGGGTCTAGATCCAATACCTTACGAATCTCTTGGGCAGCCTGAGTCAGAGCGCCTTCCCCCATACGCTGCCTCGTTACCTGCAAGCCTTCCTGGATCAAGCGCTTGCGTTCGGCAAAGCGCCGCGCCTCGGCCACCAAATCGCGAGCCTGGGTTGAAGAGGAATCCAGTTTAAGAGCGCCCTCCGCCTCCGATTGGGCCTCTTGATGCCGCCCTTCCTCCATGAGTTTTTGCGCTCTCTCCAGAATGCTCGTAATTTGGGCCCGGATCTGGATGAGCCGGAGTTCTGCAGTGACCTGCTCTAGAAGCGTTTTGGCGCGGCCGTGGCGGCTGTCATATTGCAGGGCTTTCCGTAACAGGTCCCGTGCGCGAGAATATTCCTGCGCGCGAAACAAGGTTTCACTCTCCGCAACAAGTCCGGATACACTGTTTTGTTGAAGGACCTCCCAGAGGGGTTCCATGTCGAACAAGACTTCTTCCATGGTCTGATAGCGCCGGCGGACGTCTTTCTCCAACATTTTGCTGACAAGCGCTTCCAGCGCCGGAGGACATTCCGGCAAGAGTTCATACAGCGAAGGTGGCTTTGTTTTTTCTTCCGCGATGTTGAGCATCAGCGTGGCGTGATTGTCACCGTCGAAAGGGCGCCGGTTGCCCAAGAGCTCGTACAAAGTAACGCCCAGTGCCCAGATGTCGCTGCGCTCATCCGCGCGCTCACCGTAAATTTGTTGCGGCGACATGTAGCTCAATGTGCCCATGAACATGTTCGTTTGCGTATGGGAAGCGTTAACTAGGCGCGCAATTCCAAAATCGACGACTTTGATCTTGCCGTCCTTGGTCAACATGATGTTGCCCGGCTTGATGTCGCGGTGCACGACCCCTCTTCCATGGGCATAGTCAAGGGCGTGGCATACCGGTACGACGTATCCAACTTTTTCCAGGAGGGACAGGGGAGCGCGGCGGTCGATGATCTTCTCGAGACTCTCTCCCTCTAAAAACTCCATGGCGATGAAGGGTATGTCATTTTCTTTCCCTAATTCGTAAATGGTGACGATATTGGGGTGTTCTAGGGCCCCGGCGGAGCGGGCTTCCCGGTAAAAACGCTCGAGAAGCTCTTCATCGCCGACTAAAGAACTCGTAATGGTCTTTAACGCTACGGGCCTGCCAATCAGAGGATCGCGGGCCTTGTACACCTCGCCCATGGCTCCGCGGCCCACCTCCTCAATCAGCTCATATTTCCCTAATTTCTTGAGCACAATTCACGCTCGATGGGGCTGGGGGCTCCCGCGCGAACGCCTCCGACTTAACTCCAGCTTGAGATTTTGCACCAGGTTACCGTGAGCGTCTACCTCCGGAAGGGACCTCCGATTTCTTGAAACCGCTGGAAAACTTAGAGGTCCGGCAAAATGTGAAACTGCTGCGCGCCCAAGCTTACTTGGGCGAGGAGACTGACACCGCCATCCCATCAAACTCCCAACTGATGTAGAAGCTGCACACCGAGGGGACAAGACTGTGAAGATAATAACTCATTTTTATGGGAAAACGACAACCACTTTGCGAAAGGTGACTTCAAGCCGCTTGTGTAAATAGCTCGAGAGTTTCACGCCCGTCGCTGCGCTCCGCAACACATTTTGCAATGAGGCGGGGAGTTTGACATAAAATAAGTACAATACAATCAACAGAATATATGGTGGAGGCGGGGGGAGTCGGAATATTCAGTCTATTGATTTTGCGAGACGCCAAAAACGCAGAACGCGGCAGAATCGCGGTCGACTGGAACGTATCTGGAACACGGATTTTCATCCTTTCACTCTACGCGAAAAAAGAGAAGTAGTGCGTCCCGCAGGATTTGAACCTGTGAGGGGTCCTGTTCAGAAGGAATCTTTCGACCCTTTGGTGGGATTGGAGTCGGGTCACCAGAATCAACTAGTCCAGCGCGAGGTTTGACACTCTCGGACGAGGTAATCAACTTGACTTCTGAAAGTGCCGCTATATTATAGCGGCGTCCATACTAGGTGATTCGAAACTGTCCTACGAGCGCGCCTAGCAATCCAATAGCCTGCTGTCATTCCTTGGGGACCAGATGGCTTTCTGTTTCTTTGCATCGATAGCGCAGTATTCGAAATCCTCTAGTTACAAGGGCGCGCTTGCCTTGTGTTTAACGGCATTTTTCACAGTGCCGCTGCAATCAAAAGACGCGCCCTTGACTGCCATCGAGCTTTATGCCGGATCAAACGGGCCGGCTTACGTTCACATTACCGATGTGTTGATCAATGGCAAAATCGAATTGCGGAGTTGCACTTCCACGCCAAAAATCGATAAGTCAACGTATGGAAAGCTCCCCAAGTTAATTTTGGGGCCGGGAGCTTCCATCGAGTACGGAGCCGACGGGGTGTTGATTCTGACGAAAGGCAGCTCTACTTCCTGTGTGGTCCCCAGCAATCTGAAGTTCGAGAAGAATTCATCCGTAACCCCTGGCGAACTGGCGAGCCGCGCAATTCTTCAGGGTAAAGTGCTGTCTTCCGGCCCTGATGCCAACGAGGCACCTCCGCCACTAAAGCGTGGTGTGAAGATCGTCTTTGTGGCAGTGCCGGATGTTGAACTTGCAGAATTTCTTCGAGCTGAGCGGGCCTCCACGATTCAATGGTGGCAAGACTATGTGGGACGGTATCCAGCTTCTCCGCATACTTCGGCAGGCAAGCAGTCTCTTACAGGGCTCCTAGTGAAGGAGGGAGCAAGCGGCCTGGAGGCGTATCGGAAATCGTTATCCAACCCACCGAAGTCGTTCGAAGACCTGAAGAAAGCAAGATCCCGGGCAAGTCAGGCGCTCGCCGTCCTTCCTAACTATGTAATAGCGGGAAAGCTGGACGACGAGATCAAGGAAGAGCTCACAAGGCTCATTAGCGAAGGGCAAAAGGAACTGCAAGATTTCAGGCAGGCCTTGAAGTCGCGAACTCCCGGATACGCGCATCTTACAACAGCCACCAAATTGGCAGACACGTTATCGGAAATCAACCCTCATTTTGCTCCCGTGGTGGCGTTTCGAACAGAAATAAGTAACGAAGTAAAAATGGTGGATTCGAAGGTAAAATCGGCAGAATCCTTGGTGGCCGCAAAAAGATTTGACGATGGATTCGATGCAATTGGCCCCCTCAGTTCGTTTTCCGAAGAATTACCCCGCATTGGCGCGATCGTGAAGGCGGCCTATGATTTTCACTTCGGGCGCGGTGGGGAATTGGCGGGTGCGAAGGATTGGGAAGGAGCGGCTAAAGAGTTTCAGAGGGCATCGGAGATAACTCAAACCGCAGAGGTCGCGACGTCTCTCAAGAATGCCAAAATGGAATTGGGATCGATGAGGGACAAGCGCGCCGCCAATCTAGCCCTTCAACAAAGCCAAGTCATGGGGACCCAGAGGCAGTATATTCAGGCCTATGAGGTACTTTCCAATTTGCCGCCATCGCAACGCTCGTTGGTGGTTGATGAACTGCAGAAGCTTGGCCCTTCGTACATTCAAGCAGCCTCTGATACTGCAAGAGACCTTCAGCAAGCGCACGACCCGGTCCGTGGATTGCGAGATGAACTCGAGATTGAGCGAGCGTACGGGTATCTCCACCAAGCGTATGCGCTGAGCAATGATCCAAAATTGAAAGATCGGATGGACGATCTGGCCGATAAATTGAGTGAGTACTATCTCCAGCAAGCAAAACGATACATGGAAAAACCCCTCGGTTCGGGTGCCGGTCTTGGTTGGTCGTATTTGGATAAGGCACTAGACTACCAGGCTTCGAATCTGGGTGCGGTTCGCGACGAGCGGACACGGTCCGCGTCTGCCTACCAAATGCGTTCCAAGCTCTCCATTCGCGTTGTGTTTCGGGACCAAACCTCGCGGCGTGATAGCGCGGGATTTGCCGAGCAACTGGCCGATGCAATGGCAACAGGCCTGGAAACGTCGGGCCTTCCAGTCAGAGTTATTCGGCCCGGCGAGAGCCCGGCCTTTGAACCAAATTTCCAATTGGTGGGTGACGTGCTTCAGCATCGCCGCACGATGGTTCCTACTTCCAAGCCCAGAGATTCAAATTATCGCGCCGGTCAGCAAGAAATGCCCAATGACAAGTGGAACAAGGCGAATCGTGAGTACGAATCCGCGAGCCTGGATCTGCAGAGAGCTCAAGGAGCGCTGCAAGGCGCAAGCTCTCATGGGAAAAAGAAAGAAATCGTGGATGCGAATAGCCAGGTTTCCGCCGCACAAAAGAGAGTGGAAGAGGCGCACGCCAAGTTGGACGCGATTCCCAAGACTATCCCAATCGATATCATAAAACCCTATACCTACACTGAGAAGGACATCGATCTTGGGGCGGTTGTCCAGTTGCAATTCCGGATTAATGATTCTGCGGGAAATCAAGTGGAGAGTCCGATTCCGATTAGCAAGGATGCGAATCAGAAATTCGTTGTGCTGGAGAACGTCAAGCCCGAAGACACGGAGGGAGTCAAGGCGCAGGGCACGATTCCGGACGAGATACAGTTCCTCACGGATGTTGAGAACATCGCGCGAGATCTTTTGCTCAAAGCGGTCCGGGAGAGCGTGGCGAAATTCCCGGATAAGATTCTCGAACAGGCGCGGAAACGCATTGAGGGCGGCGACCTGGATGGCGCTGCGGAATCTTACATCCTTTATTTGAACTCCACGGCAGCGGAACCGAATCCTAAGCGCGAGCAAGCGGAACGCTTTCTGCGGGAGCAGTACAACATCCGGCGCACCTTAAGTTCCGACTCCTGATACGACGAACAGGTCTGACAGTTTTTCATACCAGGTTTGCCCTATCTCGCGCAGATAAAAATTGTTTACCTTGGGCGTTGAGAAGCTCTCAGAACTGATCAGGGCACATGCCGAAGAAACGCATGCGCGCATACTTGCTGGCTGTAACCAAGGGATCCGCGGCGAGATTCGGAAGAAATACTTGTTCTGCGCCGCCTCCAAGGTAGATGTTTGCTCCCTCGGTGGCGAGTTGTCGGGCGGCCCTGCCGGACCAGCCAAAAACGGGTTGCGTGAGGTAGATCACGCAGATCCACTCCATCCTGGCATTAAACTCCTTGGGAACAGCGAGCTGGATGCGGGCCACGTCGCCGATGCCGAGTCCGCGCGGATCGGAATGAGCCACAATCCGCTGAAAAGTCTCCTTGGTGAACGACCAGGGACTGCCGAAAATCTGATTGCCCTTGTCGCCCGTTCTTCGGTTTTCGGCGGTGATAAAACGCCGGAATTCGACACCCAGATGGAAAAGGGTCTTCTTCGGAGGAGAACTGAAAGCGGTCCGAGCATCGGGCGGCGCGTCGCGCTCAAAAATGTAACCTTCGTTGTGGATTGCCATTTTTAAACCAAATGCAAGTGGCCACAAAGCCTAGAAGGTATAGGACACGCCGACAAGCGGCGCCAACCGAGAACGCAAGCCGCCCTGATCCAGCTTCACGAGAAGGTTTCCCGTCACAAGCAGTTTGCCGAAAGGTTTGAGTTTGATGCCGATAGAGCCGTCCGTGCGATTGTACGTCCCGCTCGAGGATACCGTTGTCTGCGCAATCGAAAAGCCAGGATTTGAAACGGGGAAAGGTTTGAAGTCTTGAAGTATCTTAGCTTCGGGCGCTTGAAATACTCTTTGAGCGAGAACGTCAGCGGCGACGGTGAGTCTTCGAGTAACTCTCCAATCGGCCCCCCCAGAATAGATGAGTCGGTTGGGAAGCCCACCCTTGTTCCCTGCACTTGTGACAACGAGCTCTGTATTGCCGTTGGCTTGATAACCAACATTAAAGTGGGGTGATACCCGGCCACTGTAAGTGAAAGCTGCAAAAGGTTTTACGCCGACGGTGCCGGAACCAAGAAAATCCTGCGCGTCCCCGCTCGGGAGTCGAAATTCGCCGCCCAAAGCAAGGCCGCCGTGCTTCATCTTCCAGAAAGTACCTTTAACGGCTACCACTACGTCTCCTACGCCCGTAGCTTCCTCGGCCTGCGAGTTGGCAAAGTTTCTTACAAACCCTCCATCTTTGGTGAACAGTTGTTCATTTGTTGTGTACCGCAAATTGACTCGCAACAGGGGAACGGCAACCGACACGTCGATTCTGTCAGTCACGCCATAGGTGAGATAGCCCACCCATTGATGCACTTTCAAGTCAACTCGACTGTTCGCGATTACGACGGTATCTGGACTAGCCGGAGTATTCGTCGAACTCAATAGGAAGGTTGCGGGAAGACTCTTAAGGCCATGGCCGTCCGCATCCTGGAGTAAGAAATACTGATACGTCGCGGCTACGTAGAGCTTGTGTCTGCCGATCGTCTCGGCTCTCTGGGTCAAGATCGGGCCGAGCGATTGGTCCGAGGGAACCGGCACGTGCAAGGTAGGATCGATGGTGAAGATGATACCTGACGCAGGTGAAGCGAGTGGAATCTGGCTGATCTCGCCGCCTAGATCGGCCTGCAAAAAACTCCCAAAGTTACCCGAGACTGCGCTCGTTGAACCGTTCGAGAAGGTATATCCAGAAGGTGTCACCGTCGTAGGAATCAAGCAACTCAATTTGTTCGTTGCGCTGCCACTACCAGTGCAACTAATCTGCGCAACAGCGGAGGGAGACCCACCCATGGCAAGGAGCAGCATAAAGAGTATTTTTCGCTCGATTATTTGGTTTACCTTCAGCGCGTAACCTGCCCGCCTTCCTCTCAGAGTCATCTGCTATATCCCCTTCCTTCGACCTTCACATCCGCGCCGAACTGTTGCCCGATCACTGGACTAAGTACGGGACCGATATGGTCACCGTGCCGAAACTACTCCCGGGCGTCGCGGTGACGGTCAGATTCCCAATCGTCCCCGCGCCCGCCGGAGGAATGGGCGACGGCGGAGTGGCCGGCGTTGTGAATTGATTGCACGCGGACACCCAGCCAAGCGTTAAGCACAGAAGAAATACAAAGGCGAAGGCGTGCTTGAACCTTTGAGGGCAAAATGCTGGACGGCGGAAGAGCACTAAGCCAAATACGAGCACTGGAAGAAGCAGAACGAATGCGGCCATTCGTTGGAGTCTACCTCTTGGGTCCCGAGAAACCGGGTCGAGAAGCGTTGCAGAAGTACGAACCACAGAAAGTGTAAGCGTGATCGAAGTGCACTTCGATTGACACGCGAGTGAAGCTGGTGGCGGCTGATTTACCGCAAAAGAACAAGTCGCCTTGCCGTTTAGCTTGCCCAGATCGGTGCAAGCGAAGGCGGAAGCCGGAGTGTTGGCCGGCCCCTGGAGATCTATCACAATAGTTCCAGACGTGACGTTACTAGGGACAGGAATCATCTGGCCACTCAGCGCTGCCGAGTCATACACCAACTGGTCAGCAACGACTTGGAGGATGTTGGGAGGTTTGCTCGTCTTGCTAGGGTCCGCCATAGCACTGGCCGTCACGCCGACCGTAGCGGGGCTGGGAACTCCTGCCGGAACTGTATAGGTAATTGTAAAAACGTTGGGAGCAGGCGTAACACCGTTGCAGGAAGAGGGGCCCGCTGAAAATGTCCCGACACTTGGACTGGCTTTCCAACTTCCCACGCCGAGGTTGTTTGGGTCACCATTGATCGTGGCGACGAAACAAACAGAAAAGCCAACGGCAACGGTCGGGGGATTATTCGCAGAAGCGGGGAGAGGAATCGACCCCGGACCCGACACCGACACCGTCACATTGGAGGTGATCGTGAACTGGCTGCTCGTTGCGCTTGTGAGCGCTCCTGAGGCCGCAGTCAAGGTATAGGCCCCAGCGATCGTGAATTGCAGGTTAGTAAACGTCGCGACGCCATTTGATGCAGCCACAGTGGTCGTTCCGCTTACTACACCCGCCCCCTGCGAGGAGCTGGAAGAAGTGACGGTGACTGAAGCTGGGGAACTGGTCGCCAAGTTGTCAAATTTATCCAGAAGGTTAACAACGACAGCGGGAGTTAACGCAACGTTAATCAACGCGCCGGCAGGCTGCGTCGCAAACACCAAGCTGGCAGCTGCCGCTGGATTCACTGTTTCCGGCTGCGTTGGATTGGTCAGCCCGGCGGCTGAGGCCGACGCGGTGATTGTTGGGGCACCGGCCTTGGTGTCGCTGTAAAAGAAGCTTGTTGAATTCTGTCCTGTGCTGATGGTGGTGCTGCTCGTCGACGGACTGCACGTGTTGTTCGTCGAGAAGATTGCCGTGCCGGTGGAGTTCGAGCTGAGGTTCACCGCCGTATTGGCTGTAACGTTGGAGGGATTGCCGAACTGATCTTGCGACTGGACCGTGATCGCCGCTGAGCATACCCCGGCAGTCAGCGTCTGCGCCGCGGTTGTGAAAACCAGCTTGCTGGGTGCCGCTGGGTTCACCATGAAGCTGTTGCTGGTTGCACCCGTCAGCGATCCGTCGCCAGCCGACAGAGTGAACGTTCCCGCCTTGGTGGGCACCAAATTAGAGAAGGTGGCGACGCCGCTCGATGCTGCCACGGTTGTCGTCGAACTGCCGCTGAATGCCCCTCCAGCGCTGATTGTGATCGAAACGCTCGACGTGTCGGAAGTCACGACGTTGCCCTTGGCGTCCTCAATGCTCACTTGCACTGCGGGCGCGATCGCCGCTCCCGCTACCACATTCGTCGGCTGCACCGTAAACGCCAGCTTCGCTGGCGTTCCGGGGGTCACATTGAAGGCCGTGCTGGTCGCTCCCGTGAAACCTGCGGAGCTCGCCGCCAGCGTGTAGCCCGTGCCCGTCTTGTCGATGCTCAGGGTCGAGAACGTTGCGACTCCAGCTACGGCGGCCGCTGTTGCGGTCCCCGACAACGTCCCGCCACCCGGATTGGTTCCGATGGCGATAGTCACCGCATTCGTCGCCGTGGTGACGACGTTCCCGTTGGCGTCCTCAATGCTCACTTGCACTGCGGGGGTGATCGCCGCCCCCGCTATCGCATTCGTCGGCTGCACCGTGAACGCAAGCGTGGTGGCGGCACCCGCCGCAATCGTGAACGAGTTGCTGGTAGCGCTGGTCAGTCCTGTGCCGGCAGAGGTCAACGTGTAGGACCCGGCCTTGGTAAATACCAGGTTGCTGAAGGTCGCAACGCCATTCACCGCCGTGACCGTGGTTGTTCCACTCACGCCGGCAGGAGTCGAGGTGATGGTGATCGAGGCCGTCGAGCCCGGCACCACGTTGCCGTTGGCGTCCTCCACCGATACCGCGACGTTGGCGAGCGGACTCCCTGCCGTTCCGTTCGCCGGCTGCGTGGTGAATGCCAGCTGAGAAGGGGTAACAGTTACAATGGCTGTAACAGGGAAGAATTTCTGAGTACTCGCAGGAATGTCTGGATACGTCGCGGTGACTGTAACCGTGGAATTCGGAATCACATTAGGGGCGGTATAATTGCCGGTGCTGTTGATAGAGCCGCACGCAGCGCCTCCTGCAGTACAAGAAACAGTCCAACTGACACTCTTGCTGCCAAAGGGAAACCGCAGACTGCTAGTGAATTGCAACGTCTTGCCGGTTGGCACGCTGACAGTTGCCGGGCTGATGGACAGCCTCACAGGCATAATGCGTATGCCCCCGAGGCTGGCGGAACCGAGTGAAGTTGTGACCGCGGTCGTGCTGCTCGTGGTCGGGATAGCCACGGTCGAAAGCGAACCATTACCATTGGCGACATACGCTGAGGAATTATCAGACGTGATCGCCAGACCATGTGGACTCGAACTAACAGGAAGATTGACCGTGGCAGTGACGGTATTGCTGGCTGTAGCGATCACCTGAACGAAATTGCTGGTCTGGCAGCTATAGTAAGCAGATGAACCGGTAGGGGTGATTGCAACGGTGTGGCCAAGAGTGCATTGCGGCGTAGGTGAAAGGACACTTGCGGCGGTCGGTGTAGCAGTAGGAATGTTGGCCACTTGGTTGTTACTGG
>Ga0137395_10001610_pt1 | contig 10566 bp, 14 predicted proteins | sample czobulk216metaG_FD_108283 | JGI IMG/M metagenome (GOLD analysis project Ga0137395, IMG submission 108283) | Vadose zone soil microbial communities from Angelo Coast Range Reserve, California, USA - czobulk2.16 metaG | ecosystem: Environmental > Terrestrial > Soil > Vadose zone | place: USA...
CTCAGTCGTTGCCCGTTGGCACACAGCGCTCATCCGCTCTTCGTATTCCAGGTTAGAGCACGGCCATGGCAGTTCCACCGCCCAGAGCGGGAGCGCAGTTTGCTCGGCCTGCGCTTCTACCAACGCACGCCGGACTGCATGCATCGCCACGCGGTTTGCCGCGGAGTTGAAGGTCGTAAACAGCGCGGCCACCTCGATATCCGGCTGTTGCCGGAGGAGATGCAACGTCCAAGCGCTGTCTTTACCGCTGCTCCACGACAAGAGAATCTTCCTCAAGTTCGGCTCACAATCATCCGCGGCGCGTCGCTCGCCACCTGCGCTTCGATCTCCCGCCAGTGCAGTCCCGCGGTTCCGCGGATGAGACGCCGTGGAGAATTTCGGCGATGATCTCTGCCGTTTGTGAGATCGTCATTCCGGACCGGTTGAAGAATAGATTGCCGTCCGCAAACGCGACGTGGCCCTTGCGTACCGCTTGCAGTTCCCGCCACCACGGATACTGCTCCAATACATAAAGACACCGTTAGCTCGTTCCTATTCCAGGAGTAAGAAGCGGAAGACCACACGCAGACTTTCTTGCTGCCATCTTTTTCCTCTTCAGGAATAAATCGGCGGCGAGTGTGTTCTACCCACACGTGACATCCGAACCTCATTGTTGGCGCTCTGTTCATCGTGGCACTGCATACGTTCCGAACTGCTTCGCAGCATGTTCGCTACTTTCTCGTACTCAGGGTAGCGTTCAATTTGCTCTTTGCCACGACCTATCCGCTCTATTCCGGCGTTTGGCGGCTGGACTGCGGTAATCTCAGGACTTTTGCCAGTGTGGCTGTGGAGAGTTCTGCTCGTGGTGCTTAGTTTAGTGCGGTGTCCTACTATTTGTCGCTGTTGTTGCTGTCAGTTGAGATGCGCCCATTTTTTCGGCTCGGATAGCCCGGACGCCCTCACGCGGGTTCCGACGTATACAGTGATTCCGTATCTGCGCCCCTCGGTGCCGCGTGTCTTGCACGGGCACTCAATCCTTCGGGGATGGACAAACATTTTGACCGCGGCACTGAGCATGTCGTAAAGACCGAAGGCGTTTGTTGCAATTGATTGGCAGCTCGATGAAACTCTACCCCGAGTTTCAGTTGACTTGATTCAAATCCAACAGGTCTTCGTCAATTTGATTCTGAATGCAATCGATGCGATGGAAGGAAGGCCGGTTCTCCCCTACATCACGATTCGAGCTGCGAAGACGGAGACGAACGAGATATTGATCCAGGTGATAGATAACGGCCCGGGAGTCGAGGATCCTGAACGAATCTTTGATGCTTTTGTGACTACAAAGAAAACGGGTATGGAAATCGGGCTTGCAATATCACGCTCCATCGTTGAAGCCCATGGTGGCCGGCTCTGGGCTGAGAATAACTCATCTGGCGGGGCGATATTCAGCGTCGCCTTACCAGTTTCGTACGGGCAATCGAATTCCAGTTCGAGCTACAGGGGGCAGACGGACTCTAACTCGAGCGCCAATGTCGGCGCGCCGATTCCATAACAATGTAGGTCCCAGCTGTCTGTGAACGCACTCAAGAATTGCCGTCTTCTGAGATCTCCGAGCTGCCCTCGGTGAAGTCGCAAGTCTGTGACGACGATCTAGCGCCAACCGAGGGCTGGGGCGACCGTTGTCAGAATTGCCTCCATGACATGCGCATTGTAGGCAACACCTAGTTGATTTGGAATGGTCAGCAACAGCGTGTCGGCCTCCGCGATCGCCTCGTCTTTCCTAAGCTGCTCGATGAGGATATCTGGCTCGGCAGCGTAGCTGCGGCCGAAGACTGCGCTTGTGTTTTCGTCAAGGAATCCGATCTTGTCGTCTTCTTCCTGAGATCCTCGTCCGAAATAGCCACGATCACGGTCATCGAGCAGCGCGAAAATACTGCGGCTAACGGAAACGCGCGGAGTACGCGTGTGACCAGCTTGCTGCCAGGCTGCGCGAAAGGCGCGAATCTGGGCGGCTTGTTGGATGTGGAGCGGCTCGCCAGTCTCATCGAATTTGAGGGTTGAGGTCTGCAGGTTCATGCCTAGCTTCGCGGCCCATGCTGCTGTCGCGTTGGAAGCAGACCCCCACCAGATTCGATCACCCAATCCTGCAGAGTATGGCTCCAGACGTAGCAGTCCCGGAGGATTGGTAAACATTGGAGGTGGGTTAGGCTGAGCGAAGCCCTTGCCGCGCAGCAACTCAAGAAATTCTTCGGCATACCGTCGGCCCATATCTGCATCGTCCTCGCCTTCAATCGGGCGGTAGCCAAAATAGCGCCAAACATCGATGACCTGTTCGGGTGAACCGCGGCTGATTCCCAACTGGAGTCGGCCGCCAGAGATTAGGTCCGCAGCCCCAGCGTCCTCCGCCATGTAGTGAGAATTCTCATACCTCATGTCGATCACTGCGGTGCCAATTTCAATCTTTCGCGTCTTAGTACCAACCGCTGCGAGTAGCGGAAACGGTGATGCCAGTTGCTGCGCGAAGTGATGAACGCGGAAGTAGGCACCGTCCATTCCCAGGCGCTCAGCCTCCGCGGCGAGGTCAATGGACTGCAGAAGCGCGTCGGCCGCCGACCGCGCTTGTGACTGCGGTGAAGGTGTCCAGTGACCAAATGAGAGGAGACCGCGGACAAGCTGCTTGAAGTCAGCGCAAAGGCCCAGGAGAACGCGCGGCGTCATGACGAGGGCTATGCGCTCATCAGCGCACAACGCCGCAGGCGCTGCAGAGCGGGGACGCACGTGGGGCAGGGATAGACGTCGCCACGAGCCACACGAGCCATCGGCCAGCAGACTCGCTGACTGCACTTCTGTTAAACTGTACAGTTCACTTAATTGAAATGGAGAGTTTATAGCAAGCACTACAGCGACGGGCAGGAACGGCACAATAGTGGTTTCTGCTTTGCGCGCCCGCGCGAATTTCGGAAAGCTCTTACGTCGCGTCGATGACGAGCGCCGATCCCTTATTATCGAGAAACGCGGGACGCCCAAAGCCGTGCTGCTCAGCATCCGTGATTATGTCAAACTGGCCGCGCCTGAGCCCGAGGTCTTACGAGTGCTTGGTGAGGAGTCGGAGCGCAACGGGACGAGCACCTTGAGTTCACGCCAGATTGACCAGATCATCAAGGCTTCCCGGTCTCGGAAGCCGAAGCGGTAATGCTTCCCCTGCGCCTGGTCATCGACACGAATGTGTTGGTTTCTGCTGCCATCAAGCCGGCCGGGCTGCAGCGCGCTGTCCTCCTGCTTGGCATTACCAAGCCGGCCCGCCTGTATGTCTCCCGGCCCATCCTCGAGGAAAGCGAAGTGCTTTCCCGCCCGGAACTGCGGATTCGCAAGGGCCTCAGACAGCAATTGCTGCAGCTCATCAAGAACCACTGTTACACTGTGGCTCCGACACGTCTCCTGGAAGTTACGAGCGACCCCGATGACAACATGTTCCTGGAATGTGCTGACACTGCTCGTGCGGATTACCTCGTGACGGGTAATCAGAAGCATTTTCCGAGATTCTGGAAGAAAACAAAAGTAATAACGCCCCGAGAATTCATTAGTCTTGTTGCACCTCATTTAATAAAGTAGCGACGTTCCGGAGTTACTCGCGCCTTGAAGAGGAAATGATGGTACTCAATTCAGCCTCCATCGACACGCATCACTTTTTAGCTTGAGCGGATCAAGCATCGATTGGCTTGCGTGACCAGGCTCCGACGAGCGATACGATACTGACCACCGTCTTCGACGCCGCAACCTCGGCATGGATCCGATCCGAAAGCGTGTCGAGGTCGCCCAGCTCTTCGAGGGAAACGTCGTGCTGCTGTGCCAAAGGGCGGACGGTGACGAGAAGGTCAGAGACCAGTCCGGTAAAGTTGGCATCGCTCCCCAGCGCCGCTTCCATATGCATGGCTGGCGCGGGCAGCCCAACTTCCTGAAAGACGCCGTAAAGAGCGGGTCCCATCTCCGGGTTTACGCCAGAGCGCAGGAAGGTCTCATGGATCGAAGAAGGACTTTGGACCAAAGTGGCAGCCGCGCGCCAAAGGCAAGAAAAGGAACCCAGGAGGGCTCTTGGAAGACGAGGACTCCGCCAGGACGAACCAACTTTGACAGCGCGCGTAAAACAGAACGGGATCGGGAAGAAACATCAGAATGAAACGACCGACTGCCGCATCGAACGGTTTGTCGCTGACGATCTGGCTTACATCAGCTTGGGCGAAGCTCACGTTCTGCAATCCAGCCTAGCCACACGAGCGTTGGCTCGTGCAATCGAGGCTGCGTCGCGTTCGATGCCCACTACCTCGCCCGAAGGACCAACCAGCCGCGCCACCAGCAAGGCTACGTCTCCCACGCCCGAGCCAAGATCGAGAACGCGCTGGCCCGGACCAATGCCCCCTTCACGAAATAATCGCTCGGTGATAGGAGCGATCCGCGCAGCCTGCCGGATCAGGCGGTCGTGCTCGGCGTTTGTGTAGCCCAGCGCGTAACCAAAGGTGGAGTTGCTCGTCGTCATGTTGGCGGAGGTTACCACTCGATTTCCCATTGCCATTGCCTTTCCTTCATCCTGAGTCAGTTGACTCTGTTCCGGATGGATATCTGTGACTCACGCGGGCACTGCAACCCTTCCCTACTTCAAGCGATGTCGGTCGCTCCCAATCCACAGGCTCTATCGGGCCCACCCAGAACATCCAACACGGCGCGCTAAAGCAGGAGAATCCCGCGGTGACGGCGAAGGCCCAGAAGAAATGCCCGGTACGGTCCAGGAGGAAGCCAGTAACGGCAGAAGCCACCGCGCCGGATGAGTTTGCAAAGCCGCATTGCAGCCCGGTCCATCACCCTGAAGCCTGCGGCCCGGCCAGGGTCTGGGTAATCGCCCATAGACCGGATGAGCTCACACCGAATGAAGCTCCGACGAGGATCAGCAGCACGACACATAGTGTGGGGCCAGCGAGCACGCTGGCACCAAGAAACACACCCGCGCCAAGCGTGCCGACCATCATGATTATCTTGCGTACCTTCGTTGGAGTGCTACCGGAAGCGATCCAGCGGTCAGACAGCCGGCCACATACGGCCGAGCACACGGCTTGCGTGAGAAAGACGGAGCCGCCAATCTTGGCCATCGAGTCCATCGAGAAATGACGCTCGCGGACCAGGTAAAACGGCAACCAGGCAATCAGGAAATAGAGCCAATAGGCGGAGCAAAACATCCCTGTGAAGCATCCCCACGCCGACCGCTGTTTCAGGATTTCGAGAGTGCTGGGCGACGGCCCCACTTGCCTCGCTGGCGCGAGACCCTGTCCGCGCGGCATCCAGGCGCTTCTTGCTGATGAAATCCGTGGACCAAAAAGGGGCGACATCGCTGCAGGTGGTGCTGAACTGGACCAGCGAGCTGAAGAAATAATGGCACTCGCCCCGGCACTAAACTCGCGCCTCGCGAGATCGTCGCACCGCCTACCCGGGCACCACAGTGATGGCAGATCGAGTCAGCAAAACCAAACGGTCATGTAGTTCGCCTCTCGCCCGGCGATTGTGTCTGAATCACGGGCAAACAGGAAGTCGTCCCGGCGTTCCGAAAACCCTCTCAGAGCTACGTCTGTAAAATCATTGATTTTGTAAATGAGGGTGTGGGCGACGGCACTGAAACATGTTTTCGGAATGCTGCTTAGCATGGCGCAGAGAATTGCATGCGCAGAGAATGCGCAGAGAATTGCATTGACAAGGAGAGAGTTACGGAATACTGTCAGCGCACACTGGCGGGTGTTGCGGGCGCAAGCCCTATATTCCAGGTTATCCCCTAGACAGAACGCCGTATCCCCTCACCATCCGCGAACCTGCGAGTGAGCGACGAGGAACGACTTTCGAACGTATTGCCCGCCCAGCCTGCCAGCGAGTCCAGGAGGACACAATAATGAAGAAACGGATAGCGTGCCTGCTTGTGTTTGTGTTGGCAGTGATGCTGGTACCGCCGGCCCTTCCCCAAACGGAATCGAGGCCGATCGTCTACACCTATGTGAGCCAGTTCCAAATTCCGCGGGCGAATTGGGCGGCATACTCGGAGGACACCGAGAAGTCGTTCGTTCCCGTTGTGGAGAAGTCGTTAGCCGACGGGGCAATCCTTAGCTGGTCCACCTTTGAGCAAGTCGTACACACACCGGACGGATATACGCACGGCGCGGCGTGGTCGTCCAACAGCATCGCGGGGCTCATGAAGGTGCTCGACGAAGTTCGCAAGAACGGTCCGAGGCCCGGGCAAATCGCAGCCACGAAGCACGAAGACCTGTTGATGCAGACGAGGATGTACCATGGCAGCAGCGGAACAGAAGCGTACCTGCGCGTGGTCTGCTCAATGGCGAAGGCCGATAAGCCGGAAGGTTACACCGCAATGCTCAAGAAGCTCCTGGTGCCGACGTTTGAGGAACAGCTCAACAAGGGCGTGGCTACGTACTACGGCGTCGACGAGCAGTACGTCAACACTTCGGCACCATCGACGCGCTGCGTCGTCATCACCTACTCCAATGCCGAAAGCATGGACAAGTGGGCGACAGCCATCAACACGACGATGGATAAGTGGAGTCCGGCGGAACGCGCAGAATTCGCAGGTGCCACCGTGCCCGACAGCCGGCGCGACATCTTGGCGCGGATAACGCACTCCGGCCATAAATAGCTGATTCTTTATCGTCGCTCCAATCATGATTCGCGGGGCCAACTGGTCGTGTGAAGCAGGGAGATACATTTCCGTAGTATAGGGAGATGTGTCTCTCCCGCTTACATCTAAGGCATCCACCAGAGTCAAAATCAAATTGGTGCGGAGGAAACGGACGAGGGCGAAATGACGAGGGAAAACTCAAAACCCGCAGCCTTCAAAGCGCAGGCTGCGGTACTCGGTCCGCGCCTCGCTCCTAAATGGGTGAGCTAAAAGCCCGCGCAAGGTGGACCAGCGAACACCTCTATAATCAAGGATACTTACAGCGGCACATTCGACGGACGGAAATAGCAGTTTTGCGCTCACACACCTCGCACAAAACCGTCAGGCAAAGCGTGTCCGACGTGATCATTTCCGGTTTGCTACCCGGGAGTTGATTGCACTGCAGTCCGAATTGAGAATACCGGTACGGCTCTCGGCAGATACCCATTTCAAGGTCCCAGGTTTGACACTCTGGAGTCAGAGCCGCCATTTCGTTGACGGGATAGGAGATAGAGAAGATGAAATGACACATCTCTGTTAATCAGATGATAAACATGTGGAGATATTGTGGATGAAACGACGCGCTTGGGATGTTGATTTGGTCATAATCCGCTGGGAGTGTGTGATTTGGGCATAGATGATGTGATGCGCTGATGTGGTTCTGGGTGGAGCAGCTTTCGGGATTATGGGTTGGAGGAACGTGGGCCGGTCTTGGTGAATGAGCTTTTGCCGGCGAAGATGAAGGTTCGGAATGTGACCCGGGATGATTCTCTCGGCAGCGTAGGAGATCAAAACCCCAAGGTAGCCGCAGCCGGAATCCCCGGCCTTCGAAAACCGCGAAGACCGGGGCGGCCTCAGTTGGATGATGTCGACAAAAAGGGTGGGCCAGCCCGCCCAGCAATTTCTATGCTTTCGGCGGTTCGCGGGCGGGGGCGCCCGCGCCACACTTACTCCTCTAAATGAGCGGGGACTATGTCCCATCTGTTTAGAGAGTGGACCACTTTTCCTGAAGCGGTAATTCCTTAGTCCTCGGGAGTTCGGAGGCGCTCGCCCTCGGCCGTGGTTGCGATTCCCGGGTCGATCACCACAATGCGGATCTTGTTCCCCGACTGGGAAACGATAAACTGCAGGTGCAAGTCGCGCATGCCCGGGATCACGGTCGTCTGGGTTCCGGTGCAGTTCGGGCTCACGGAGTACGTGCCCGTGCCCGGTCGCCAGCCCGGCGCCAGGTTGCCATTGGTGGCAACCGCGTCTACTTGTGTCAGATTCCCATTGCCATCAAACGTGGTTTTGGCGAGGCCATCAATGAGAAGAGTAGACCCGTCCGGCAGGAAGATGGTGCCGCGGATGGTGATGGCGTAGGTGCCCCGGATGGTTGAATTGCTGCACGCGCTGGCGTGGGCCGTCGAGGTTAGCGATGCCGCCAGAGCAAGAGTTAGCAAGAACAGTGAAATTCGGGATTTCAAGGTAAGCCTCCAGAATTATTTTCAAGGCAGAGATCAAATCTCTACGTCCGGCTGCACCATCGCATGACTTCCGGCAGAGTTCAATGCACCAGGGGTGAATCGAGTGGTGAACTGATGGTGAACCACGCAACTGCGCCATAGGGCCGCAGTTAGCGGCGCCTGGACGGGCCGAATTGGGCTCGTTCCCGGGCGCAACTGAGGTACACTTCCATCATCTCAGCGAGGCTTGAGTTGGCTACCCACGGTTCTCTGCGTCGGGCACGCGCGCGTTTCGACTCGTATGAAGTGGACCTGAGCAGCAGTGAACTGTTCCGGTCCGGCGTCAGGGTGCCGATTCAAGAACAACCACTCCAGGTGCTTCTGCTGCTTTTGGAGGCGGACGGGAAAGTGGTAAGGCGCGAGCAACTGCGCACGGCGCTGTGGCCGGAAGACACCTTCGTTGATTTCGAGCATGGAGTCAACACCGCCGTGAAGAAGCTGCGGCAGGCGCTCGAAGACTCGGCGGAATGTCCCGAATTCGTTGAAACTCTGCCCAGGGTCGGCTATCGCTTCATCGTTCCTGTGGAGTGGTTGGCTGATGGTGGAGGTAAGAGTGCGCTGCCATGGGCTGTGGAGATGCCGCCGCGGGGGCCGACGGTGGTTCCTCCATTGGCGGCGAGCGAGGAACGCCCTCGGCCAGCCCGCGTGCCTTGGCGTTTCGCGCTCCTGGTCGTCGGACTATTGCTACTGGCCGGGTTTGGCGGTTACCTGCTGCGACCTCGACGGCAAAAACGGCCCGAAACGCTGACCATCATCCCATTCACAACCTTTCCCGGGTTTGAAATCGGGCCCAGCTTTTCGCCGGATGGGAACCAGATCGCTTTCTCCTGGCACGGTTTTGAAAAGGAGTTCCAATTCGATCTTTACATCAAGCAGGTTGGGCAAGAGCGTGTAGTGCAGCTTACCCACCATCCAGCCATCTTTCTCTCCTCCGCCTGGTCTCCCGACGGCCGATTCATCGCCTTCATGCGCCAAACCGACTCTGACGCAAGCGGAATCTACCTCATCTCCGCGCTGGGAGGTTCGGAGCGCAAGCTGGTCGATATCACTCCTGGAGGTCCGATGGGTTTGAGCTGGTCGCCGGACGGCAAGTGGCTGGCATTCGCTAAAGCGATTTCTCCCGTCACCAAACCGGACTCTTCCCCGGAGCACTTTGGCATTCACCTGGTCAACGTGGAAACCACCGAAGAGCGGGTTCTGCCTGATCCTTCCCCTGATTGCGTGCATACGCGGCAACCCGCTTTCTCGCCAGACGGCAAGTATCTGGCAGCGGCGTGTGTGCTCATCAGCGGGGGTGTCGCTAAAATCTACGTGCAAACTCCCGATGGGAAGCATGCGCGCGAAGTGGCGGGTGCAACGTCCTCTGAGGGTTTTACGGGTATTGCCTGGGCAGCGGACAGCCAGTCTCTCCTCTACAGCTCGGACCTGCATCTCTGGCGCGTTCCGCTCGCCGGCGGAAAACCGGAGAAGCTTCTCTTTGCCCAGGATGTAGCATCGCCAGCGGTTGCGCGCACCGGCAACAGACTCGCCTACGCCCAGGTGAGCAATAGCAGCAGCATCTGGCGACTCGAATTGGGCAGCCAAGCGAAGCCTGCTGGTTCAGCCACCAAGCTCATCTCTTCCAGTCGCGGCGATCGAGATCCGCACATTTCGCCCGACGGCAAGTACATTGCTTTCTTATCCGGGCGCTCGGGAAGCTCGGAGGTCTGGGTGTGCGACCGCGATGCTTCGAATCCGGTCCAATTGACTTTCTTCGGAGGGTCTCGGATTGGGAGGACAAGCTGGTCGCCGGATAGTCGCCGGATCGTCTTCGATTTGCGCGCTTCCGGCAATGCCGAACTCTACATCGTGAACGGGGACGGAGGGCCTCCGAGGCGACTTCCCACGGGAACGATCAACGCTTCTAATCCGTTCTGGTCGGGGGATGGCCACTGGATTTATTTCAACACGGAACGACCTGAATCCATTTGGAAGGCGTCGGTGGAAGGCGGAGCCGCGGTTCGTTTGACAGGAGAGGGCGGAGACTGGCCGCAGGAATCGGTGGACCGGACGCGCGTGCTTTTTCGCAAAAGCCAGGGCGGCCATATACAGGTCTGGTCTGCGTCCGTCAATGGTGGCGACGAACGCCCCGTCACGGAAATGACGAGCCAAGGGTGGGTGCCCGCGCGGAGCGGCATTTACTTCATCGATGGCTCCCCGCCGCACTTTTCCCTGGGCTACTTCGACTTTGTTACTTGGCATGCCCGCAAGATCGCGGACCTGCCTGGCTTGTTCATCGTCTGGGGGCCCACCCTCTCGCCCGACGGCCATACTGTTCTCTTCACTGGAAGGGAGCACTCCGAGTCGGACATATTTCTGGTGGAGGGGTTCCGCTAA
>Ga0137395_10001612_pt1 | contig 10560 bp, 4 predicted proteins | sample czobulk216metaG_FD_108283 | JGI IMG/M metagenome (GOLD analysis project Ga0137395, IMG submission 108283) | Vadose zone soil microbial communities from Angelo Coast Range Reserve, California, USA - czobulk2.16 metaG | ecosystem: Environmental > Terrestrial > Soil > Vadose zone | place: USA...
ATATGCCGGTCAATTTCACGCTTTTGCCCGCCAGAACGTATCGGGTCCGTGGCATTGTTACAGGTGTGACGGCAGCCGAGAAACCCACGGTTGAACTTGTATCCAAGGCGGGAGATTCATATCGCGCGAACGCGACCGACATCGGTCCTGATGGCCAGTTCGAACTGCGCGGAGTCGCTCCGGGCTCATACTCATTGCTTGCCAACGCTGGTTCAGCGTTGCAGTCGCTGTCGGTGCGGCAGGACATCAATGTGGTCGCCGGCGATGTTGAGGGCGTGAAACTCACCCCACTGCCTTCGTTCACCTTATCCGGTCATTTGCGTATCGAGGGCAGTGCAATCGGGAACCCAATTCAGTATGCCGTAAACCTGCGGCCGGCCTCATCACTGGAGGATTCCGGCTTTTATATGTCCCAGGATTTGTTTGGGATGAACGCCCAGGTTGACCGGCTTGGCAACTTTGAGTGGAAGGATGTCACTCCTGGCAAGTACGTTGTCCAGGTATTCGGAGGCGACGGGGCGGGCAACTTCTTCCTGAAATCAGCACAGCTAGGCGGACGCGATGTTGAAGCAGGAATCATGGCGAGTGGCCCAGGGACGCTGGAACTGGTTTTAAGCTACAAAGGCGGCACGATCGACGGCGTGGTCACTGAGAAAGAACACGATAAAGACGACGCGAAAGAGAAAGATGCAGAAAGGGATTATCCCGCCACCAACGCAACGGTGGTGGCCGTGCCGGAAGAAAAATACCGTAAGCTTCCCGATCACTTCGGTATAGGAGCGACCGATCAGAATGGACGCTTTACGATTCGCCGCTTAGCACCGGGCAACTACACGTTGTTCGCGTGGCACGACATCGAAGAAAGCGTGTACCGCGACCCAGATTTTCTCAAATCACAAGAAGCGAACGGTAAAGCCGTTAAAGTGGAAGAGAATTCGCATCAGCAGGTGGAGCTAAAACTAAGCTCCGCGCCCGCGGAGTGGCAGTAAGTTTCAATTCAAGCTCATAAAACTTATCACGAGTTTTCCATGAGTCGTTTCGGCCCGCTACCGCGGCATTCATAAGACAGAGCGTGCTCCGGTACAATGCTTGGGCTGGTGATTTCGTGTTTATGGCCCTCTTGAGTTGATGGATTTGACGCTAACTTCTCCCCCGATTGCCATGGCGCTTATTCTTGCCTCAAAGGGCTGGGGAGGATATTTCCGCCAGCATTTCTTAGACAAGACTTTTCAAGGCCTCTACCAGGTCAACGCTTTTGATCTCGGGCTGCTGATCCCTTACTTCATCGTACTCATCATTCTGGCGGGTTACGGCGCGCATCGCTACTGGCTGGTCTATCTTTATTACAAGAACAAGAAGAATAAAACGACGGAACCAGCGGCTTATTTTCGGGACGAAGAACTGCCGCGAGTAACGGTGCAGTTGCCGATCTTCAACGAGCAATATGTGGTCGACCGATTGCTCGATGCTGTGTGCCGGCTCGACTATCCGAAAGAAAAACTCGACATTCAACTGCTCGACGATTCTACCGATGAAACCGTAGAGGTCGCCCGCATATTGGTGGATCGCTATGCCGCACTGGGACATCCGGTCACCTATCTGCATCGCGACAATCGCGAAGGCTACAAAGCCGGAGCCTTGGCGGAAGGATTAAAAACCGCGAAGGGCGATTTCGTTGCCATCTTTGACGCAGATTTTGTCCCGGCCGCCGACTTTCTGATGAAGTGCATCCATCACTTCACAAATCCGAATATCGGCATGGTGCAAACTCGATGGACGCACATTAACCGAAATTATTCGGTGCTAACTCAGGTGGAAGCCATTCTGCTCGACGGCCATTTCGTGCTGGAGCATTCGGGACGGTCGCGCAGTGGCGTTTTTTTTAACTTCAACGGCACTGCGGGCATGTGGCGGCGGCGCGCCATCGACGAAGCCGGCGGCTGGGAACATGACACGCTTACCGAGGACACCGATCTTTCTTATCGTGCCCAGCTTAAAGGATGGAAATTCATTTATTTGCAGGATATCGAATGCCCCGCCGAGTTGCCGGTGGAGATGACCGCATTCAAAACGCAACAGGCGCGCTGGGCCAAAGGATTGATTCAGGTCTCCAAAAAAATTTTACCGCGCGTTTTTGCCAGCGATGCTTCGCGACATCAGAAGATTGAAGCCTGGTATCACCTGACCGCAAATCTGAGTTATCCGCTGATGATCGTGCTCTCCGTTTTGCTGTTGCCCGCGATGATCATTCGCTTCTATCAGGGATGGTTCCAGATGCTTTACATCGATCTGCCCCTATTCATAGCTTCCACATTCTCCATCTCAAGCTTCTATATGGTCTCGCAAAAGGAACTGTTTCCAAAAACCTGGATGCGGTCGCTGATGTACCTTCCGCTCTTGATGGCTCTTGGAATCGGATTGACAGTCACAAATACCCGCGCCGTGCTTGAGGCACTGGTTGGAAAGCAAACGGCCTTCGCGCGGACTCCCAAGTATCGGGTTGAATCAAAGAAGGATAGGATTGGCGCGAAAAAATACCGCAGGCGTCTGGGATGGGTTCCCTGGATCGAACTGCTGATCGGATCGTATTTCGCGCTGGCAGTCTTTTACGCCATCGACAACGAGAATTACATCACCGTTCCCTTCCTGCTTTTATTCGTGATCGGATACTGGGTCACGGGCCTGATGTCCCTGCTGCAAGGACGATTCGCGGGAGTGTCGGTCGGTTCTGAAACTCACGCCAAGCCGTTCCCGGTCGGCGTGTGACATCGAATCATTGATGGGTAACGGTTCGGCCAACCGAAAGACGATCCGTCTGAACATGGTCCGAAACAAATCGCTCGTCCGTAGTCTTTCTTTCCCTGACGCGATCGACTTTTGCCGCAAACTTCAAAGGCATTCCGGGGGATGGCTTCCCATTCGACGGAAATAGCGGTTCTCCGCCCGGATTCGGATTCCAGATTGGATCGCTGTCCTGCGCTCGATTCACGGGAATCTGAACGGGCGCATCTTTGTCGTTGTCTCTGTCCTTGTCGTTGCCTTTGACTTCAACTTCAGGATTGCCGAATTCAAGAGTAACCTCGATCTCACTGCCTGAGGCTGCCGCATGCACCTTGTCTTCCGCCCTTTCTGCGCCTCGCCATCCCAGCCAGGTTGCGAAAGCAAACAGCGAGATCGCCATTACGGCAACGAAGAAAGCGAAAGATCGTGATCGTGCGCCCAGCAAAGCCGTGGCTACATCCCCGACTCGATCTGATACGGGCAGCAGGCCAGAGTGTTTTCGCTTCTCAAATGCCGACGGATATCTGGGTGTTGCCGACGAGGCACCATGAGGCCAGATTGTGCGCGCTCGTTCCGCTAATGCCGCAAGCTCTTTCAACAGGGCAATATTTTGTTCAGTGAAGGCGGCTGGCCTGGAAGAAAAAACTTCGAGAATTCCATTAAGGCCTCGCCACCCCTGAATCGGCAGCACCGCTATGGAGCGGAGATCGAGTCGCCGGCAAACCTCGACATCAACTAGCGGATCATTCTCGGTGTCAACGCAATTCTGGATCTGACCGGTACGCAAACATTCGCCCGATATCCCGGCGTCAGCATTCAAGCGCGCGCCCAGAGCCGGAGCTGTGTCACCGCTGCGGGCGCGACACACCATCGCGCCATCTTTCCACATGGCAATGGCGGCACCGGTAGCGCCTGTAAGCCGGCAGGCGGAATCGGCAAGATCTGCGAGCAGAGGATCCAGGCGTTGGTCACCAGCTGCGATCCGCTCTTTCAACTGCGACAGTGCGGCGCTATCATCAAAGTTGCAAGAGTTGCTGCCAAAGAGGTGGCCGGAGGAACTGTAAAAATTTTGCGCTGAAAAATCGCGCTCCAAATCATCAGCTTTCAATTGTTTGCCGGAGCGAGGGTTGGACGGGGAACGGGCCACAAGTTTCTCTTTGATCACAGTTCTTGAAGCTACATTTATTAAAGCTAGATTAGAAATTTATCATTTAAGTAGCCGGCAAAAATCCCGAAGTTGCCAGCAAAACCCGGCAGAATGCAAGCGGCGCGGGCAATTGGGTCGAAGTATGAGCGTACTCTGAATCCCTGTCAAGATGACTAGCGGAACTACCGCCCTTCTGCTCAACTACTCCGATCTGCTTTGCGAACTTGAGGGGTTGGTGCTCTCTGGTTGCCGATGCTGCGCGATCTTAATCTGCATTTTAAATCGAGGCGACAAGGGAGCAAAACTCGCACCAAACTTACCAACAATTGTTCCGAGACTGAATGCTACGCTGAAGGGGCTCTGGTCTCTCGCACCTCCGCAACTGGATTGCAGGGAGCCAATCTCAAGAAGCTTTTACGAACGGTCGAAGCGCTGGCGGATCTGGGTCCCGAACTTACTGCGGACCGTGATTTCCGCCAGACCGCGGGCGCCATGGTGACGGCCGTGATGGAAGCATCCGGCGCGCGCGAGGCCGTCCTTTTTTCATACGGCGATCGTCCTTCTCTGCTCACTTCGGTCGAAGCCCAAGGCTTCACGCTGCTGCCGGAGCCGTCGCTCATTCCCTTGCTGCCTCGCCACGTCCACACCTTGACTGCCGCTGCGGGCCCGGTGGTACTCAATAGTTCCACCTACGATGTTTTTCTGAGTTCGAACGGCAACGTCGCGCCCGAGTTGTTCAAGTGCATTTGCCCGCTTAAGGTTCGGGGAAAGCTGGTCGGAGTAATTGCGCTGGGACGCCGCCAAGGCGATGCTGCATACGAAGAAGACGCTCTGGACGCCTTTGAAATGTTGAGTCATTACCTGGCATTGGCGATTCAGAATCACACCCTGGGCCAAACGCTGGCGCAGCGTGTTTCCGAAAATCTCAGGCTACTGGCCTCTCTGCACGGGTTTTATGACAATGCGCTCGAAGCCTTTGCCACCGCTATCGATGTAAAACACGTCAACATCCACGGACATTCTCTACGGGTCGGCCGCTACTCTCAGGCGATTGGCGAAGCGCTGGGGATGTCGCCCGCCGATGTGGCCTCGCTACGCTCAGCCGGCTATCTGCACGACATCGGCAAAGTTGCCGTCGATAAGCGCCTTTTCGGAAAGACATCGAAACTCGATGACGAAGAATCCCGCGAAATGCGGGACCACACAACTGTCGGGCATCAGATCGTAAGCCATGTGCAGTTCCCCTGGCCGCAGATTCCGGAAATCGTGCGCTGGCATCACGAACGCGGCGACGGCTCCGGCTATCCCGATGGCTTGCATGGGGACGAAATGCCGCAAGCCGTGCGCATTGTGGCTCTGGCCGATAGCTTTGATGCAATGACCAGCGAACGTCCCTATCGTGAAAGCCTGTCCATAGGAACTGCGCTCCACGAACTGATTCGCATGACCCCGCAAAAGTATGATCCCGAAGCAGTGCAGGCTTTGCTGATCCAGGTGCGACGGGATGCAGTTGGAACCAATCGCAACCCAATGTTCGAACCACCCAGCGCGATGAACCTCTCAGCGGTCGATGTGGACGAATTGGCTTCGACGCTGCAATACCGTATCAGCCAGGGTAAGACATTTTTCAGCTAAACTTTTTTAGCTAAACCTTTTTTAGCTAAACCTTTTTTAGCTAAACTTTTCGCCTCTCAAACCTTTCGGCTCTCCTCTTTCATCGTGCCCCAATTTGGCCATGGGAAGATTGTGTTTCGTCCTCGCGCTTCGCATGTGTCCCGATCAGGATGTAAACTTAGCGGATGGCATGGTTGTATCCATTGCGTAGTTGTATCCATTTGGCACTGCTTTCATCTAATTTGGTAGGTGCAATGCAAGCCGACCTGTGAGGAGAGGATTAATGGCAGTCAGCGACCAGTCTATCGCCACCGGTACTCAGCTTGATCAGTTGTGTATCAATACGATTCGAACTCTTTCGATGGACGCGGTACAGAAAGCAAACTCGGGCCACCCAGGCACTCCGATGGCGCTGGCTCCTGTAGCCTATTGCCTGTGGCAGCAGTTTTTGCGCTATGACCCGGAAGATCCGGTCTGGCCGAATCGCGATCGCTTCGTGCTCTCCAATGGACACGCCTCTATGCTGTTGTACTCTCTGCTGCATCTCGCTGGCGTTCGCGAAGTGAGTCCAGAGGGCGAAATTCTCTCCACACTGGCCGTTTCGCTCGACGAGATTAAGAACTTTCGGCAACTGGGCAGTAAAACGCCGGGCCATCCAGAATACGGTTTGACTTCGGGCGTCGAGACAACCACCGGACCGCTTGGACAAGGCGTTGCCAACAGCGTGGGTATGGCCATAGCTGAGCGCTGGCTGGCGGAGTATTTTAATCGCCCCGGATTTGAGCTGTTCGATTACAACATCTGGGCATTTTGCGGCGATGGCGACATGATGGAGGGTATTTCCTCGGAAGCTGCTTCCATTGCCGGACATCTTAAGCTTTCAAATCTCTGCTGGATCTACGACAGCAACAACATCACCATCGAAGGCAATACCGATCTCGCTTTTGACGAAGATGTGGCTGCCAGATTCGTGGCCTATGGATGGGACGTCTCGCATGTTAGCGACGCGAACGATCTGGCCGCGTTAACCGATGCTTATCACCATGCGCTTGGCGTCAACGATCGCCCAAAGCTGATTATTGTCAAAAGTCACATTGGCTACGGTGCGCCGCACCGTCAGGACACAAAGGAAGCGCATGGTGAAGCGCTTGGCGAAGAAGAAGTGAAATTGACGAAGCGCTTCTACGGTTGGCCAGAAGACGCCAAGTTCCTGGTGCCTGACGGCGTGCGCGAGAATTTTCGCGACGTAATGGGCAAACGCGGACGGCAACTGAATAGTCAATGGAAGGCGCTCTTCTCAAAATATAGCGCGCAGTATCCCGACCTGGCCGCTCAATTCGAACGCATGCAGCGTCTGGAATCTCCGGATGGATGGGACAAGGAGATGCCCAAATTTCCGGCCGATGCCAAGGGCATCGCGACTCGCGAGTCCTCTTCCAAAGTTCTCAATGCGATCGCAAAGAATCACCCGTGGCTTGTGGGCGGTTCGGCAGATTTATATCCCTCGACCAAGACGCGCCTCACCTTCGATGGGGCCGGCGATTTCGAAGCGAATCATTACAACGCGAGAAACTTCCATTTCGGAATTCGCGAACATACGATGGGTGCGATCGTCAATGGCATGGTGTTATCGAAGTTGCGCGCCTACGGATCGACCTTCCTCATCTTCAGCGACTATATGAAGATGCCGATCCGCATCTCGGCCATCATGGAAGTCCCATCGATCTGGATTTTCACCCACGATTCAATCGGAGTCGGTGAAGACGGTCCCACTCATCAGCCAATTGAGCAATTAGTTACACTGCGTGCGGTTCCCGGGTTAATTACGTTGCGTCCGGCGGATGCCAACGAAGTGGTCGAAGCGTGGAAGGTCATTATGACCTTGAAAAAAGAACCAGTCGCGCTGGCTCTTACGCGCCAGGCTCTACCAACCTTTGATCGCACAAAATATGCGTCGGCAGCGGGCGTGGCGCGCGGGGCCTATGTTCTGGCCGATGCCGAAGGCGGCAAACCGCAGGCCATTCTGATGGCTACCGGCAGCGAAGTTTACCTCTGCATCGATGCCTACGAGAAATTGAAAGCGGAAGGCATTCGAGCGCGGGTCGTTAGCATGCCCTCATGGGAAATATTCGAGCACCAGGACGCGGCTTACCGGAATGAAGTATTCCCGCCAGACGTCACCGCCCGAGTAGCCGTTGAGCAAGCTTCGGTGCTTGGCTGGGCGCGCTACGTTGGCATTAAAGGACGCATCATAGGCATGCACACATTTGGAGCATCGGCGCCGCTCAAAGATTTACAGAAGAAATTCGGTTTCACTTCTGACGCCGTAGCTCAAGCCGCGCGCGATCAGATCGGCAAATAGGTTTCCCGCGGTTTGTGTCAGGGCATCGCTTTAGCGATGCCGTAGAGCTCTCAAGCAAAACTCCCGTAGCGGCTAACACTTTTGAGCTCCCGCAACCGAGGACTAACATTAACGGGCAACTGTTCCGCAGGCTGCCTGGTTTAGGAGAAGGTCACATGAATCCAGTAGGTACTCTCGAAACCGCGAAAGCGGCAAATCCTCTCATCCAGCTTCATACTTTTGGCCAATCCATCTGGCTCGATTACATTCGTCGTGATCTCATGAAGAGCGGCGAACTACAGCGCCTGATCACTGAGGACGGCTTGTGCGGGATGACTTCGAATCCCGCAATTTTCGAAAAGTCGATTGCCGGCGGACAATACCTGGATTTCCTTGATTCACTCGCCGGGCGCTCCGATCTCGATGCCAAGGGCCGCTACGAACTGCTCGCCATCCGCGATATCCAGGATGCGGCCGACATCCTTGCCCCCGTGTACAAGAACACCAAAAAGCGCGACGGCTACGTCAGCCTCGAGGTTTCTCCTTATCTCGCGCACGACACAAACGGCACGCTCGACGAGGCACGCCGCCTCTGGAAGAGCGTCGCCCGCGAAAATCTCATGATTAAGGTGCCGGGAACAGCCGAGGGTGTTCCCGCATTTCGCCAACTGATCAGCGAAGGGATCAACGTAAACGTGACCCTCTTGTTCGCGCAGCCGGTGTATGAGGAAGTAGCGGCAGCGTTCATCGATGGAGTGGAGGAATTCGCTGCCTCTGGCGGAGATGTTAGCAAGCTCGCAAGCGTGGCCAGTTTCTTCATCAGCCGCATCGATGTGCTGGTCGATTCGCTGGTCAACGACAAATTAGCAAAAGAAACCGACGCCTCGCGTAAGGCAAAACTGCAAAGCATTCTCGGAAAAGTTGCCATTGCAAACGGCAAGCTGACTTACGAGGCCTATCAGCGCATCTTCTCTTCGCCTCGATGGAAGGCGCTCGCGGCCAAGGGAGCGCAGACCCAACGGGTGCTGTGGGCCAGCACCAGCACCAAGAACCCGGCGTATCGCGATGTGGTTTACGTCGAGGAACTGATCGGCCCAGACACCGTCAACACGGTTCCTCCAGCGACTCTCGAGGCCTTCCGCGATCATGGCAAGTCCCGCCAAAGTCTAACGGAAAGTCTCGACGCCGCGCGCAAAACAATGGCTGCCCTGGCTAGCGTTGGCATCGTTATGAAAGATGTAACCGACAAGCTCACTGCCGACGGCGTGAAACTTTTTGCCGATGCCTTCGATAAGCTGCTGGTCGTAGTCGAACAAAATACCAAGTCAACCACCGCTCCCAAGGTCAATGCGCAGACCGCATCCCTTCCAGCCGATCTCGATGGCGCGGTAAAAAAAAACCTTAGCGACTGGCGGGCGACGGGAAAAGTAAGACGTCTGTGGCAGCGCGACGCTTCTCTGTGGACTGGCGAAGACGAGGCCAAGTGGCTAGGCTGGCTTGGCGTCGCGGAGGATCAACTCGCCCACGTCTCCGAGTTGAACGCATTCGCGGAGGAAGTCAAGAGCGGCGGCTTCTCCGACGTTCTCCTGCTCGGCATGGGCGGATCTAGCCTTTGCCCTGAAGTGCTGGCGCTGACCTATCCACAAACGCCCGGCTTTCCTCGGTTGCACATTCTCGACTCCACTGACCCCGCGCAAATTCGAAGCGTAGAGCGAAAGGTTAATCTCGCCAAGACACTGTTCATTGTATCCAGCAAATCGGGCAGCACCCTCGAGCCCAATATCTACAAGCAATATTTTTTCGAGCGCGTGCAGCAGGCAATCGGCGCCGACAAGGCGGGAAGCCGCTTTATTGCAATCACCGACCCAGGCTCGAAGATGCAACTGGTCGCGGAGCGCAACAACTTCCGCCACATTTTTTACGGCCTGCCAACGATTGGCGGACGCTACTCCGCACTGTCGAACTTCGGCATGATTCCTGCCGCAGCCATGGGGCTGGACACACAGAAATTTCTCCAGCGCACCAAAGAAATGGTCGACGCTTGCAAGCCTTCCACTCCCGTAGAAAAGAACCCTGGAGTGATGCTCGGCCTGATTCTCGGTGCAGCCGCAAAACTGGGACGCGACAAAATCACTCTGATCACTTCGCCCGGAATTGCCGACGTCGGTGCATGGCTTGAACAGTTGATCGCGGAATCCACGGGCAAAGTGGGCAAAGGCATTATTCCGGTTGATCGCGAAACGCTGGGCGCGCCTGACGTTTACGGAAATGACCGCATCTTCGCCTATCTGAGCCTGGAAGGCGCATCTGACGCGGCGCAGGACGCCAAAGTTGCCGTGCTCGAAAAAGCTGGGCAGCCCGTTATCCGTATTAACCTCGCGGACACCTACAGTCTCGGCCCGGAATTCTTCCGGTGGGAAATTGCAACGGCCGTCGCTGGCTCGATCCTCGGAATCAATGCCTTCAACCAGCCCGATGTCGAAGCCAGCAAGATCGTGACCAAGCAACTTACCTCCGAATACGAGAGCACAGGGGCGCTTCCAGCCGAGAAGGCGATTGTCGAAGAGGCAGGGTTCAAGCTTTTCACCGATGAAAGAAATGCTACCGAGTTGGCCAAAGGCGTTGCCGGCGCTGGAAGTTCATCGGGCAACGCGCTGAAGGATTATCTGCGCGCCCA
>Ga0137395_10001613_pt1 | contig 10559 bp, 8 predicted proteins | sample czobulk216metaG_FD_108283 | JGI IMG/M metagenome (GOLD analysis project Ga0137395, IMG submission 108283) | Vadose zone soil microbial communities from Angelo Coast Range Reserve, California, USA - czobulk2.16 metaG | ecosystem: Environmental > Terrestrial > Soil > Vadose zone | place: USA...
AGACCCCGATTTTGCGCCAATCATAGAGCATTTATATGGGTATCACCAGGTCAAATTCTTGACACCCTTTGAAAACGCTTGCTGGGCTGTACTTACTCAGCGCAATCCAATGAAAATAGCGCAGCAGACGAAGCAGGCGCTGGTTGAGAAATATGGCAGCAGTCTAGAAGTGAGCGGGTCTGTCTATTGGGCTTTCCCGGAGCCAATGCAAATAGCAGTTGTAGACGAGAGTGAGCTGTTGAAGATGATTCGGAATGATCGTAGGACTGAATACCTGGTCGCGGTAGCCAGAGCATTCAGTGAAGCAGATGAGGAATTCCTGAAGACTGCTTCAGACGAAGAAGTCGAAGCATGGCTTCGCAACATCAAGGGTATTGGTGAATGGTCGGCAACGTTTATCATGGTTCGTGGACTAGGGCGCATGGAGCGTGTTCCTCTTACTGAGGCAAGACTGTTTGAAGCAGCTTCCAAGGTGTATGGTCATGGAGAAGAACTGAGTCGAGATGATCTAAAGCGACTTGCAGATAAATATGGACTATGGCAGGGGTATTGGGCACATTACATCAGGGTCGCATCTTAGTTTGACCTTTTAGTTATCAGAAGATCTCCGCTTTGCTATTTTATTTTTCGTAAACAATCGCAAAAGCAGAAAAAAAACAACGCCAACAGCAATCATGCTGAGGCCAATAATCAGCGGAATATAACTATTGTGACCAAACAGGTCCAGATTATCGGTAATTTGTACGGTAAATCCAGCAATTAGAATAGTTATTGCGATACCCATTGAGGTACTAATACCTTTTTTACGCATACCTTTGTTACCTTTTAATAATTCTTAGATGGAGTTCTTGTAAGGTTGCTGCAATTGTAACATAAACCAGCATAGAAAGGTTATCCATGAGTGATAAACAGCAAAGGAGCAAACGATGGACAAAGTGAATCTCGTACAGAAATTTAGCCTGTTCCAGGATTACTGGAGCCCGAAAATTGCGGGTGAACTCAACGATTCCTATATCAAACTGGTCAAACTCAAGGGGGAATTTGTCTGGCATCATCACGATACGGAGGATGAGTTGTTCCTTGTCATAAAGGGGAGATTGCTGATAAAACTGCGAGACCGGGATATTTTCTTAGAGGAGGGCGAGTTCGTCATTATTCCTAGAGGTGTTGAGCACTTGCCTATTGCCGAAGAGGAAGCGCATGTACTACTGCTCGAGCCAAAAACTACGTTGAATACGGGTAATGTACGTGATGAGAAAACGCTACTTAATCCCGAATGGATCTGAAGTAGATAGAAATGGCTTCTCTCTAATGTAACAGAACAATTGACCGCCTTATCTGAGCACGAAATTGAAATAGGGAATTCGAGATTGCATCACTTGCATCACTTGCATCACTTGCATCACTTGTCATAGCTACTACTAGCGAAGCTCATTTATTCTCCAGTCTTGAGCTCGAGTTTGATCATAAGCTTGCTGAATGGAGAGTGGATAATCAAATTTCTGTAGGTATATGCATCACTTGTATCACTCAGTACAGCCGGGCGATATCGAAGACTTGAACATTGTTGCATCACTTGTAACAGTTGCATCACTTGCATCACTTGCATCACTTGTATCACTTATTTTTGATGAAATTGAGCATCCTTACTCTGAGTTTGTTGTCTGGGAGATGATGCAATGATAATTCGGACGATACGAGAAAGCGATGCAGAGCAATTTTTGAATCTCTGCAAAAAACTTGATACAGAAACGCAATTCATGATGCTTGAGCCTGGCGAGAGGACTACTACAGTAGAGGAACAACGAGATCAAGTAGAATGTCTTTTCAAGTACGATAATCAAACGATCTTTGTAGCTGAGCAAGAGGATCAACTCGTCGGGTATCTTGCCACCTCAGGTGGAAAGTTTAAGCGCAACAGGCACAGCGCCTACATTGTCATAGGCATCCTAGCAGCCTTTACCGGGCAAGGAATCGGCACGCAATTGTTCCAAACGTTGGAAGAATGGGCACAGCAACACCATATTCACCGTTTGGAGCTAACAGTCATGGCCCATAACAATGCAGGTGTAGCGTTGTACAAAAAACAAGGATTTGAAATCGAAGGAACAAAAAGACATTCACTGCTAATAAATGGCCAATATGTAGATGAATATTACATGTCAAAATTGTTGGATCATCCAACGTTAAGAACATAAGCAGGATTTCACAAGTGTTTGGCCAGGAATTTAACGTAATCTTCAGTTAAATTACAACTTTTACTAATCCTGATACGTTATAATGCAAAGACACTTTCCTATCACCAAAATTCATAGCCGTCGAGAGGGGATATATGGTCACGAAGAAGACTACTCGGACTTCCACGAGGAAGTATTCAAATGCTAATAACGACTTATCTGATACAGATATACTAAATCTGCCGCTATTGCCAATCCGCAATACAGTCTTACTGCCTAACCTGGTCACGCCTTTAATTGTGGGACGCGAGCAATCAATAAAGGCCATCGAAGAGGCGATGAATAAAGACCGCATCCTTTTTGTAGTAACGCAGTTGAATGAAGAGCTGGAAGATCCAGGGCAGGATGATGTATACACCGTCGGTGTCGAAGGAATGATTGACCGTGTACTGAAGATGCCAGATGGAACGACCAGTGTGCTTCTACACGGCCAACGACGTTTGCGCCGTCTTGAATACACACAACAAACGCCTTTTATGCGTGTGCGTGCAGAAATTGTAGACGAAGAAACTGAGCGTACACTCACAGTTGAGGCATTGGTACGAGCAGCTCTGGCTCTCTTCGAAAAATGTGTGAAACTAAGCAATACTCTTCCTGAAGAGGCTTATATTACTGCCATGAATATTGACCAACCAGGTTGGTTAGCAGATTTTATCGTCTCTGCACTCGAACCACCTGTTGCCGTGCGTCAGAGTATCCTGGAAGCCTTCAGTGTCGAGGAGCGATTACAAAAGACTTGCATCTTACTCACGAAGGAATTGAATATCCTGGAATTAGAGAATCAAATCCATAGCCAGGTGCAACTAGAAGTTGATAAGAGCCAGCGTGAATATTTTCTACGTGAGCAACTAAAAGCTATACAACGAGAATTAGGCGAAACAGACCCAACATTTCGCGAAAATGCAGATTTAGGTGAGAAGATTCTGTCCTCGGGTATGCCTGAAGAGGTAAAGCTCAAGGCAAACAAAGAGCTAGATCGTTTAAATTCAACACCCTCTATGGCTCCAGAGGGAGGAGTGATTCGCACGTATCTGGATTGGCTCGTTAGTCTTCCCTGGAACAATGCAACAGTAGACCAGTTGGACATTAAGGAAGCAGCTAGAATCCTTGAAGAAAAGCACTATGGCCTCGAGAAAGTGAAAGAGCGAATCCTCGAGTATATCGCCGTGCGCAAACTCTCTGAAAATATGCGCAGTCCTATTCTTTGCTTTGTAGGACCTCCTGGAGTTGGTAAGACTTCGCTGGGTCGCTCAATCGCCGAGGCGCTCAATCGCAAGTTCGTACGCTTATCGCTGGGAGGCATACACGACGAAGCCGAGATTCGCGGACATCGCCGCACCTATGTAGGAGCATTGCCGGGCCGCATCATCCAAACGATGAAAACAGCCGGGACAATTAACCCACTCTTCGTATTGGATGAAATAGACAAGATCGGCGCTGACTTCCGGGGTGACCCATCGGCAGCATTGTTAGAGGTACTTGATCCTGAGCAGAACCATGCATTCTCCGATCACTACCTCGAGATTCCGTACGACCTCTCAAAGGTTATTTTTCTTACTACGGCGAATGTCTTACATCCCATTCCGGCAGCCCTGCGCGATCGCCTTGAAGTTATCGAACTGCCGGGGTATACGGAAGAAGAAAAAATGCACATTGCCCGCCAGTTCCTCATTCCCAAACAGATGTTGGAACACGGACTGAAAACTACCCGAGTTGAAATCAATGACGAAGCGTTACACCACATTATTCGCGACTATACATTCGAAGCTGGTGTGCGCAACCTGGAACGCGAGATTGCCTCGGTGATGCGCAAGGTTGCGCGCAAAGTAGCCGAGGGGCGACGCACCAAAACAAAAGTGACAGCGGAAAAGCTTGTCGATTACTTGGGACCACAAAAACATTTCTATGAACTGGCCGAGGAAAAGGATGAGCCTGGAGTTGCAACTGGAGTTGCGTGGACGAGCGCAGGTGGCGACTTGATAACTGTCGAGGCTACACTTATGGAGGGACGCGGCAACTTGATACTCACCGGGCAACTTGGCGACGTGATGAAGGAATCGGCACAGGCTGCGCTATCTTATGCACGCTCACGCGCCGGACAACTTGGAGTAGAAAGCCGTTTTTACGAGAAGTATGATATACATCTACATTTACCAGCAGGATCAATACCCAAAGACGGACCGTCAGCAGGTATTACAATGGCGACTGCATTGATCTCCGCGCTAACAAAACGGGCTACCCGTCGTGATGTTGCAATGACCGGAGAAATTACGTTGCGAGGTCGCGTCCTTCCAATTGGCGGGGTCAAGGAAAAGGTTCTGGCAGCGCACCGTGCGGGTATCAAGACATTTATTCTGCCCAAACGCAATTTAAATGACCTGAATGATGTACCGCGAGAAGTAATCAACGAACTACACTTTGTTCCAGTTGAACGTATGGATGATGTTATTGCTGTCGCCTTGCACGTTCCAACGCTTTCCAAAGATGAGTTAGAAGTATTACCAATACCAATGAAGACAGTAAAGGCTAGAAGAGCTATAACTCCCAAGGCAACTACAAGCAGAGTAGGAGCAAATCCCCAAAACCTTTAGAAGAGGGTACAATTACAGGGTTATGAAACTAACTCCCAAAGAGCTGGATCGACTTACTATCTTTACACTTGCTGAACTTGCCCGCAAGCGCAAGGCCCGAGGGATTAAGCTCAATTATCCTGAAGCAGTGGCTCTCCTATGCGACGAGGTGATGGAGGAAGCACGAGCAGGACGTAGCTTTGATGAAGTAAAAGAGCACGGCATGCAGGTACTCACCGAAGAAGATGTGATGGAAGGGGTAGCTGAACTGGCATCCAGAATCTATATTGAGCCACTCTTCGACGATGGTACCAAACTTGTCGTACTCCATCACCCCATACAAATGACGAGCAAGGAGATACAGGAAAAAGAGAGTGTTCCCGGTTCCTCGCATTCAGACACAATCACGATCAATGTTGGTAAGCCGACAATTACACTTTCAGTCAAGAATACGTCGGATCATCCGGTACAAATTACATCCCATATGCCTTTTTGGGAGATCAACCAGCGCATGCAATTTGATCGCGTACTGGCCAGGGGATATCATCTTGATATTCCAGCCGGCGGCGCCATACGCTGGGAGCCGGGAGAAACGAAAGAGGTGCGCCTGTGCCTTTTGAAATGAGCAGAGACGTGTATCACGCCCGCTATGGTCTCACAACAGGCGATACCTTACGCCTGGGAGATACAAACCTGCATATACGCATTGAACACGACTACACTTCTTACGGCGATGAAGTGCTGGCGGGATTTGGTAAGACGGTACGCGATGGATTGATGGCAAACTCGCGTCTGGGGCGCGAGAGTGAACTTGACCTAGTGCTGACCAACGCCATTATCCTCGATCCAGTGCTGGGTGTAATCAAAGGCAACATTGGAATTAAAGAAGGACGAATTGTTGGTATTGGCAGGGCAGGTAATCCCGATATCAGTGAAAATATTGACCTCTTGATCGGGACAAGCACGGCAGTTTTACCCTGCGATGGTTTGATTGCCACACCTGGAGGCATCGACAGTCACGTTCACTTGCTCAGTCCGCGCCTGTTTGCTACTGCGCTATCATCTGGCATTACCACTTTTGTAGCAATGGATGCAGGTCCAATGTGGAATGTCGGAGTCAATCCCGATTTCTTTCTACAGCGCATGTTCGAAACGTTTGAGGATGTCCCGATCAATGTCTGTTTCCTGGCGCGTGGTTGCAGCAGCCGCCCACAAGGCTTGATGCAGAGCATAGAGGCTGGCGCCGGGGGTCTGAAAATTCATGAAGACCTGGCAGCTTTTCCTAATGTCATCGATTGTTGTCTATCAGTTGCCGAACAGATGGATGTATCGGTAGCGATGCATACCGACGGCCTGAACGAATCAGCGGAGTTGAGCGATACAATTGCGGCGGTTGCGGGTCGCGCAGTCCATGCTTATCATGCTGAAGGCGCGGGTGGCGGTCCATATGACTTACTGGAAATTGTGTCGCAGCCAAACGTAATACCTTCTTCGACCAACCCAACCATTCCTTACACCATGCATACTGTTGCTGAACATTTCGATATGATTATGGCCGTGCATGGGTTGAACCAGGCATTTCCTGAGGATGTGCTAGCAGCACAACATCGCATACGACCAACCACAATGGCAGCAGAGACACCGCTGCACGATCTTGGAGCGATCAGCATTACGGCCTCTGATTCGCTTGGAATGGGGCGCATAGGTGAGACGATCCAACGTACATGGCAGATGGCACATGCGATGGAGGCTCACGATATACTTCAAACCGGAAAGGCTGATTCTAACAAACGGGTGCTGCGTTTTCTTGCAAAATATACGATTAATCCAGCAATTACACATGGTTTGATCCAACATGTCGGAACGTTGGAGCCTGGGAAACTGGCAGATGTGGTATTGTGGCGTCCCAGGTCTTTCGGTATCAAACCAAACATGGTTATCAAGGGTGGGATGCCAGCATGGGGTGCGCTCGGCGATGGCAACGCAACGGTAGAGGGAACAGAGCCACGCGTGTATGGCCCGCTTTTCGGTGGTAGAGGTCGGAGCGCAGCGTCTCTCTCAATTACATTCGTCTCGCAAGCATCACTCGATGCAGGACTGCGAAAACGTTTAAGCGGTCATCGACAGCTTCAACCTGTGAAGAATACACGCACTGTGGGCAAGAAGAATATGCTTTTCAACGAAGCAACTCCTCCCGTGCGTGTTCACCCTGTAACACACGAAGTAACCATTAACGGAAAAACAATAGGCATAGAGCCGCTCAGCAGCGTTCCGCTGAGCCGACTCTATATTGTGTCGTAGATTTCCTATTAATCAGGCGGCAACTCCTGGAAAATCATCTTAACGTTGATACCACGACTGGTATTTACAGCCCTCATCACCAAGTAGACAACTATCCCAACCACAATGAAAATGAGCGCCCAGCCAACGCCACTGGCGTTGGTTAGCGCCAAGTACTTAGCACCAGACTGCTGGAGACCTTGATAAACTGGGTAACCGAAAGCTGCTGCGTACACAGGGACGATGAAGATCAGCCAGACAATCCCGATCCATACCAGTCGAGGCAGACCTAGAAACTTGCTCGTGTTATTGGTGAGTTGGTAGAGATCAGGTCTGCGAAACGATATCAATATGGCATTTATCCCTGGCATGATCCAGGTGAGACCTGCCAGCAAGATGCCAAAGAAGGTTGTGCTAGCCAGGGACAAACTAGCCCACGGCAATTGCACAAACGTCAGCAAGTAGAATACCCCTCCGATGAGCACTGCGAGAATGATCACGCGAAGTGGCGCATTCGTGCGCTCATTTACGGCACTGAACCACTCAGGTACCTGTCGATCAAGCGACCATGCCAGTACGATACGCGAGAGGAAGATGGCATATACGGGGCAAAGTAGGACGTTCAACGATATGTTACCTAGCGCCACAATCAACCATAACGGCCAAAGTTGTGGGTGCACTGCGGTTAACATCACTGGAGTAAACGGTGGCTGACCATTGAGAGGAGCAGCACCACCAGTCCAGTACAGGAATCCCCAGGCATTGACCAAGTTAAAACCAAAGTGATTGCCTTGCACATCCATGTAGACTGAGTTCATAAACACAGCAAAGATCAAGGCGCCGATTATAGCAATAAAGACCGTGCGCTTGACATTCCCCTTTACTTCACCGGCAATGTAGGAGGAGAATTGGAAGCCAATGTACTGGAAGAGCACTACGCTTGCCACACCTGCCAGACCTATAAATGCAAAACCAGGGACGTTGAGCGAATAACCCGCCTGAGTAGCAGAATCAATAACTTTCTTTGACGTAGTACCGAGAAGAGGCATGGCGAGTTTCATCGAGTTTTCGTCAACAGTAAAAGCTCCCAAGAAGTTGATTACAACCGAGACAATAGCGAAGATAGTAAGACCCAGCACAACCTTGTGGAAGGTTCGCGTCTTCAGAATAGCGATTCCAGCAATCACCAGCAAGATGATAATACCAACAATAATTTTACTCGTGTTATCCTGGAACCAGTTCTGCGCACCTCCAAAGGTGCTTCCAGGGAAGGCAACGCCGAGTAGGATCCCTGTCAGTTGAATATTGCGTGTTGCAACAATGATTTCAAAGCCGATGATTGTAAGAGCAGACCCAACGAGCGTCCAGCTTTCAATCCAGCCCCAGAATGGACTAATGATACGCGAAGTGAAAACATAATCACCACCGCTGCGTGGCATTGCGGTGGTGAGACTGGAGAAAATCATTCCCAGGAAGTAGCAGGCGACACCGGTGAGAACTGCCACATAGGCGTAAGCTGAGATACCACCAGGCCCTTGCCATGAGTACGGGTAAAGTTGATAGAAAGCAATAGACCAGCCTACTGCGGTTCCTACGAAGGCGGCGATATTAAAGAAGAGCGCGTTCGTCATGCTGACATCACGTACCAATCCCGACGCCTGTCTGACGAATAATCCGCTTGGAGTAGCAGATTTTGCCATGAGTGCAAACCCCTTTCATAAGTTAAGGGCGCAGTTCATTGTGCCAGTAATAGATAACAAAACATTAGAGGCTCAATGATTGATGCACCCTGACTACCCCTGGACACGGAAAGCCCGTTCCAGTTTGTCTTTACCAAGATCAAACACAAAGCCGCGCAGGATACCCTGGTTGGCCTCGCTCCCAGCATTAAAACAGGTAGTGCGGCCAATCTTGCTCTGACCACCTGATTCGTGTACATGACCATGCACACTCACAAGGGGCTGGAGCTCCTGTAGCGCACGCCGCACACCTGTGCTTCCGACAGGAACCCGCAAGACATCGCCCATCGTTACTCTTGGCCGCAATGTCTTATCGAGTTCTGGGGCAGTATCTAAACCACTATCATAAGGGGGAACATGAATCATAAAGACAGCATTATTCACATTTTTAAGTGTACTCGCACCTGTCTTGATACGCTCATAATACTCCTCTTCACTCCATTCACGAGGAGTGTGCCAGGGGGTTGGATTGGCATACTCGAAGCTAATCATTTCGTGAAATTCGTTGAGTTGCATTGTTTTGCCAACAGGATTAATGACATAGCTAGATTGCGCAATCATACCATCGACGCCTTTATCATCGTCGTTACCAGGCATCATGTAAAACTGCACACCACTCTTGCCAATGCGTTCCTCTGCTAAAGCTACCCATTCACCAACACGCTCTATCATTTTCTCACGAAACAATTCGTGCATCAGCTTCTCATCAAATCTGAGCGCATTGACCATGTCCTGATCAGTTACGAATGGGTAGTAGCCAATATCCGAGATGCTATTCTCCAGGTTTTGCAATTCTGTTGCGGTTTCAATGGTGTAATCTTTATCCAAAAAGGTCGCAGTATAGTGTCCGTTTCCCTGTGAGATGATTGGGACTATTGCCTTGCCTGTTAGATCGCCAGCGATGAGGACAACATGCGCTTCATAGACATTCATTTTGATAGCATTGAGAAGCTTCCGGTAGGTACGGTTTGCAGCATGTAGGTCGGAGCACATATAACAGCGAAGATGTTTTGCCATGTCCTCACCTCTTGTAGGGGATTGATATGTAGCGCCTATCAAGCACAGATGAAGTTACAAGCAAGTATACAGTGGCTTAGATAAAAAATCAATGCTAGAGTAGGGCTAATCATCTCATAATTTTATAAAGGTCCGGCGCGAAAATCACGAGGTCTTCAGGCTCGTGAATGAATCGCCGCATACATCCTTGACTGACTGGCATTGCCAAGCGTACAACAAAAGTGCCCATCACTCCAAAGATTCGTTCTTTCCAGAATTCACGCTTAAGATCAGTTTCATGCATCAGCCATAGCCGTAAGGTGGACTGCTGTTTTAGCTTCCGAACAATGCAGAGAGGCGAAATCTTTGACGCACTTTTCGAATGAGAAACTTGGAATGGGCCTTTGTGTCATCATCCATGACCTGCGGGCGCTCACTCGCTTCATTCTCTCGAATTTAGGGATCGGCTTGAGTGCCACCTTGTTCCCAGCCAGGTCCATCAAGATCGCATAACCAGTGCTCATTCTGCCTTTAATGAAGTAGTCCTGACCACAGTAGCGGACCTTGTCGAACTTGCGGAAGCCTCCAATCTTTCCGGTCCCAATCCGCTGCTCGCTTCGGATGCCTTTTGTTTGCTGGTAGTCCCCATCGGGCACACATCGCTTTGCGATCAGAGTCGTCGTTTGGAAGATGGGTTGTCGTCCCCGTGTGGCGATCACAGCCTCATCAAATACGTG